>Ga0209500_10000092_pt1 | contig 83415 bp, 62 predicted proteins | sample S_140212_EF_Meta_FD_187323 | JGI IMG/M metagenome (GOLD analysis project Ga0209500, IMG submission 187323) | Freshwater microbial communities from Lake Simoncouche, Canada to study carbon cycling - S_140212_EF_MetaG (SPAdes) (version 2) | ecosystem: Environmental > Aquatic > Freshwater > Lake ...
AAGAGTACTCCGTCATGGTGCGCACGCGCCAGACCGGTGGCATCGTCCCGGCCGCCCAGTACATCGTCTACGACGAGCTCTCTGGTCGCTTCGCCAACGGCACCCTCCGCATCACTTCCCGCCAGACTTTCCAGTTCCACGGCGTATTGCAGCAAGGCATCGGCCCGCTGATCAAGTCGATCAACGACGCCCTCTCCTCCACCCTCGCCACGTGCGGCGACGTGAACCGTAACGTGACCGCTCCGTCCAATCCGCCCGTCGACCATGTCGCCGTACAGGTCGACGAAGATGCTTTCGCGATTACCCGCGCCCTGCTCCCGACCACCACGGCCTATCATTCCATCTGGGTGGACGGCGTGCAGGTCGACCTCGGTCTCGGCGACAAGGTCTCCAAGGCCCGCGCTTCGGTAGACCAGGCTAATCCTTACATGCCACCGCCCGCCGACACGGACGAGTCCGGCGCGCCTGCGGATGCGCTCTACGGCAAGACCTACCTGCCGCGTAAGTTCAAGACCGGCTTCGCCATCCCTCCGAACAACGACACCGATATCTTCACCAACGACATGGGCTACGTGGCCATCGTCGAGAACGGTAAGCTTATCGGTTACAACCTGCTCGTCGGCGGCGGTCTCGGCACCTCCCACGGCAACAAGGCCACCTACCCTCGCCTCGCCGACGTGATCGGCTTCATCACCCGCGAACAGGTCGTCGAAGTCGGCTCCGCCGTCGTCGCCATCCATCGCGATTGGGGTGATCGCACCGACCGTAAGCACGCCCGCATCAAGTACGTCCTGCAGGAAAAGGGCGTCGAATGGTTCCGCGCCGAACTCGGTAAGCGCCTCGGTGCCCCGCTCCCGACCGCCAAGCCCTTCCTCTTCCGTGGCCAGGGCGACGCCTTCGGCTGGTTCAAGCAGCTCGACGGTAACTGGTTCCTCGGCCTCTTCGTGGAGACCGGCCGCGTCAAGGACGCCGACAGCTACAAGCTGAAGACCGCGCTCCGCACGATTGCCGAGCAGTTCGGCCCGACCTTCCGCCTCACCGCCACGCAGAACCTCATCCTCTCCGACATCAAGGATACCGACAAGGCAGCCATCGAAAAGGTGCTGCATGACCACGGTTGCGCCATCGTCTTCAACCCGGGCCTGATCAAAGGGCGCGGTATGGCCTGCCCGGCTCTCCCGACCTGCGGCCTCGCCCTCGCCGAATCCGAACGCGTCTTCCCGAAGTTCCTCGCGAAACTCGAAGAAGGCCAGGCGGCTGCGGGTATCGCCAACGAAGAACTCGTCGTCCGTATGACTGGCTGCCCCAACGGTTGCGCCCGTCCTTACAACGCCGAAATCGGCCTCGTGGGCAAAGCCCCGGGCAAGTACAACATCATGCTCGGTGGCAACCGCGAAGGCACCCGTCTCGCTCGCCTCTGGAAGGAAGCCGCCCTCGCCGACGAAATTCCCGTGCTCATCGGCGAACTCTTCAAGCAGTACGCAAAAGAACGCACGACCGGCCAAGCCTTTGGTGATTGGGTCGACCAGGCTCCCGTCTGGCCCGCCGCTCCCGCCGCCTAATCTCGTCGATGGCCGACCTCAACCCTGACCGCATCCCGGATCTCGACGCCCGTCTCTCGACGCTGGCGCCGGTGGACCGTCTGCGCTGGGCCTATGAGACCTTCGGCGCCCGCGCCGGTATCGGTACGAGTTTCCAGCCTGCTGGTATCGTCATCCTGCATCTCGCCAAGACCGCCGGTATCCCGCTCCAGGCTTTCACGCTCAACACTGGCCTACTCTTCCCCGAGACGCTTGAATTCAAGGCGAAGCTCGAAGCCCACCTCGGCATCAAGGTCGAGGAAGTGCACCCCGCGCAGACGGTCGAACAGCAGGCTGCCCAATACGGCGCTGAACTCTGGAAGCGCGACCCCGAGAAGTGCTGCGAACTTCGTAAGGTCGATTCGCTCGGCAAGAAACTCTACGACCTCGATCTCTGGATCACCGGCATGCGCCGCGACCAGAGCGCCGAGCGCTCCGCGACCCCGCTCCTCTCGCTCGCCGCTCGTCCCGATAATTCCGACGTCTGGAAACTCAACCCACTCGTCGACTGGAGCCGCGACCAGGTCTGGGCCTACCTCAAGGAGCACGGCCTGCCCCACAACGTCCTCCACGACCGAGGCTACCGCTCGATTGGATGCTTCCCTTGCACCCTGCCCACCTCAGGCGGCGACGAACGCGGCGGCCGATGGCCTGGCTTCGATAAGAAGGAATGCGGCCTGCATACCCGCACGAAGAAAGGGCTGGGCGGTTAGCGGCTGGCGGTTGGCGGATAGGAAAACCTCCTGAATCCCAAAACCTCCCCTCCTCACGTTGCACCCTTTTCTCCTAACCGCCACCCGCTAACCACTTCCACCTTCCTTCCGTCTCTCTGTGTTCCCAACCGCTAACCGCTAACCGCTTCCACCTACCTTTCAGCATGTCCCGCAACGCTCAAAACGACCACCTCACGCGCCTCGAACAGACGTCGATCCACGTCTTCCGCGAAGCCTTCGCCAACTTCCGATCCGTCTGCATGCCCTGGTCCATGGGTAAGGACTCCAACGTCCTCATCTGGCTGGCCCGTAAGGCGTTCTGCGGCAAGATCCCCTTCCCGCTCCTGCACATCGACACGACCTACGAATTCCCGGAGATGTATGAGTTCCGCGAAAAGGCCAAGGTCATCCATGGCATCGACCTGATTGTCCGCGTCAACGAAGACGCCATCCGTCGCGGCATCGGCTACGCCACGCACGACCCGGTGACCGTCACGCACGAGCTTAAGACTGTTCCCTTCAAAGCCGCGATCGATGAGTTCAAGTGGGACGCCCTCGTGACCGGCATCCGTCGCGACGAAGACCCGACCCGCGCCAAGGAGCGCTGGTTCTCCCCTCGCTCCGCCGAAGGTAACTGGGACTACAAGGACCAGCCGCCGGAATTCTGGGGCCAGTTCGCCAGCTCCGCTCCCGAAGGCGGCCACGTCCGCGTGCAGCCTCTGCTCGAATGGACCGAACTCGATATCTGGGAATACATCCGCCGCGAGAACATCCCGAACCCGACCCTCTACTTCGCCCGCAACGGCAAGCGCTTCCGCTCCCTCGGTTGCCATCCGATCACGCACCCGGTCGACAGCCCAGCCAGCAACATCGACGAAGTCATCGAGGAACTGAAGCTGACCAAGACCAGCGAACGCGCCGGTCGCGCCCAGGACCACGTCGGTCGCAACTCGATGCAGGAACTCCGCGCCAAGGGCTTCATGTGAGCCGCCCGAAACCATGAACACCCAATCCCTTTCCCAACCTGTGAGCACCTCCCTTCCCTCCGTCGAAGACCATCGCAAGATGCACGTCGTCGTCGTCGGCCACGTCGACCACGGCAAGTCCACCTTCGTCGGCCGCCTCCTCAACGACACCGACTCCCTGCCCAACGGCAAGATCGAGCAGGTTCGTAAGAACTGTGCCATCGAAGGCATGGAGTTCGAATACGCCTTCCTCCTCGACGCCCTGATCGAAGAGCAGGAACAGAACATCACCATCGATACCACGCGCATCTTCTTCCGCACGAAGCAGCGCGCCTACGCGATCATCGACGCCCCGGGCCACAAGGAGTTCCTCAAGAACATGGTGACCGGTGCCGCCAGCGCCTCCGCCGCCCTCTTGCTCATCGACGCCAAGGAAGGCGTCATGGACCAGTCCCGCCGCCACGCCTTCCTACTCTCCCTCCTGGGCGTGAAGCAGCTCGTCGTACTGGTGAACAAGATGGACCTGGTCGACCACTCGGAGTCCACCTACCAGAAGATTGTCGCCGAATACTCAGCCTTCCTGAAGACGCTCGGCCTGAACGCCGTCCACTTCATCCCGATTGCCGCTAAGCACGGCGAGAACGTCGTCGACCGCTCCGCCAAGATGGCTTGGTGGAAGGGGCCGACGGTTACCGAAGCTCTCGACAACTTCGCCCACGAGGATGACCTCACCGGCCTGCCCCTGCGCCTGCCGGTCTCCGACATCTACCGTTTCGATCACCGTCGCATCATCGCTGGTCGCGTCGAAGCCGGCGCCATCCGTCCCGGCGATGAGCTCATCTTCCAACCCGGCGGGCGTCGCAGCACGGTCCGCACGTTCGAGGACTGGCCGGGCCCTGATTCCCGTTCGGTGGTCGGCACGGGCGGCTCCGCCAGCGTGACGCTCTCCGAGCAGATCTTCGTGGAACGCGGCCAGGTCGCGTCCCACCCGGCCAACCAGCCCCGCGTCGGCCGCGAATTCCGCGCCCGCATCTTCTGGCTGGGCAAAGAGCCCCTCGTCCAGAACAAGACCTACCGCCTACGCCTGCTTACCCAGAACGTGGACGCCGTCATCGCCAAGATCATCAAGGTCACCGATGCCTCCACGCTCGAATCCAAAGAGGCCGCCAGCGTCCCCCGTGACTCGATCTGCGAAGTGATCGTCCGAGCCACGCGTAACATCGCTTACGATCTGCACAGCGAGTGCCCCATCACGGGTCGCTTCGCCCTCGAAGAAGGCGGCCGCATCCATGGCGGCGGCATCATTCTCGACGCGGTCTCGAAGTCTGAAGCCCCTTCCGGCAAGGTCACCGCCTCCGAACGCGGCGCCCGCGCCGGCCACCCGCCCGCGGTCATCTGGTTCACGGGCCTCTCTGGCTCGGGTAAGTCGACCATCGCTGAAGCTGTCGAACGTCGTCTCTTCGACGCCGGCCGCAACGTCATCCGCGTCGATGGCGACGACCTCCGCGTCTCGCTCAATCGCGACCTCGGCTTCTCCGCCGCCGATCGCGCCGAAAGCGTCCGTCGCGCCTCCGCCGTGGCCGGCCTCTTCGCTGGCACGGGTCACATCACGCTCGTCACCTTGATCGCCCCTTTGGCTGCGGACCGAGCTAAGGCCCGCGCCGCCCTCGCGAACCACACGTTCATCGAGGTCTTCGTCGACGCCCCGCTCGCCGTCTGCGAATCCCGCGACGTCAAGGGACTCTACGCCAAGGCCCGCCGTGGTGAGATCGCCGAGTTCACCGGCATCTCCTCGCCTTACGAAGCCCCGGAATCTCCTGAGGTCCATATCAAGACCGACAAGACCTCCCAAGAAGAAGCCGTCGACCTCGTGCTCGGCGCGATCGACAAGGTCCTCCAGGGCAAGGGCGACGATTGGGAAGTGTAACCGACGCGAAGCGTCGGTGGGCTAGGGCCAGAGACAGGGCTAGGGGCTAGAAATGGGCCCAGCCCTTTTCATTTCCCTAGCCCTGGCCCTAGGTGCTGACCCTAGGTGCCCCTTGCCCACGTGCCCACTTGCCCACTATAAGGTTCGTATGCGCCTCCCCACAGCCCTGGCCCTCCTTGCCTGCCTGTCCGGCTTCGCCGCCGAGACGCGCAAGAATGTCCTGCTACTCGTTTCCGATGACTGCGGCACTCGCATGGGCACTTACGGCGGCCCTGCGCTGACGCCGAACATTGATGCGCTCGCCCGCTCCGGCGTCCGTTTCGATCGCGCCTATTGCCAATACGCGCTCTGCAATCCGAGCCGCACGTCCTTCCTCACCGGTCTCCGCCCCGACACCACCGGGGTCTACGACAACGCAAAGGAATTCCGCAAAGTGATTCCCGACATGGTCACGATGCCCCAGATGTTCAAGAACAACGGCTACACCGTCGGACGCATCGGCAAACTCTACCACTACGGCGTACCGAAAGAGATCGGCACCAACGGCCTCGACGACCCGCAGTCCTGGGAACAGGTCTGGAATCCTCGCGGCCGCGATTGTGATGACGAGGACAAGATCTTCTCGATTGGCGTCGGCGCTGGCTCTTCTGCCGACAAGGCCAAGGGCAAGACGGGACAGATTCTCGTCGGCTCGGGTAACTACGGCGGCACGCTGAGTTGGCTCGCCGCCGAGGGCACCGACGCCGAACAGACCGACGGCAAGATTGCCGCACAGGCCATCACCTTCCTGCAGGAAAAGCGCTCCAAGCCTTTCTTCCTGGCCGTGGGCTTCTTCCGCCCACACACGCCCTACGTCTCGCCGAAGAAATATTTCGAACTCTATCCGAAGGACAAAGTGGAACTGACCCCCGACCCCACCGCCGACCGTGCCTCCAAGCCCCAGGTGGCCCTCTCCAACACCTCCGTGGTCAACTATGGCATGTCCGAAGACACGCAGCGTACGGCCAAGCAGGCCTATCTGGCATCGATGAGTTTCATGGACGCCCAGTTTGGCCTCGTGCTTGCGGAGCTCAAGAAGCAGGGCCTCGATAAGAATACCCTGGTAATCTTCATCAGCGACCACGGCTACAATCTCGGCGAACACGGCCTCTGGCAGAAACGCTCCCTCTACGAAGATTCCGCCCGCGTGCCGTTCATCATCCGCGACCCCGACAACAAGGCCAACGGGCAGTCGACCCAGCGCGTCGCCGAACTGCTCGACCTCTACCCCACCGTTGCCGACCTCTGCAGCCTGACGCCCGACAAACGCGCCCAAGGTAAGAGCCTCCGCGCCCTCCTCGAAGCGCCTGATCGCCCGTGGGTCAACGCAGCCTATACCCAGGTCGACTTCGGCCCGGCCAACGGCAAGAAGGGCGGCGCCCGCAAAATCGGTCGCTCCGTGCGCACCGAACGCTTCCGCTACACGGAATGGAACGAAGGTAAGCTCGGCGTGGAACTCTACGACCACGAGAAGGATCCGAAGGAGATGACCAACGTCGCCAAAGACCCCACTTACGCCCAGACCGTGACAGAGTTGAAGGCGACGCTGGCTAAGGGAACGAATTGAGAGGGCGAATCTGGCTTGAGGTAGGGACAGCACCACGTGCTGTCCTAGGCATCCCAGGTAGGGTCGGAACCGCGTCACGACCGTGGGCAATGAGGACAGCACGTGGTGCTGTCCCTACCTCGTTGCCTCGGACCTACCCTTTGACTTCCAGTGCCCAGAGGATATCTTGTGGGGATGAAAGTCCTGCACATCGACGCATCTCCTCGCACGGTACGCTCGGTGACCCGGAAGCTTTCCGCTGGCTTCATCCAAAACCTCCGGCTGCGGTTCCAAGGACTACAAGTCACGCACCGCGACGTCGGTCATCACCCGCCCCCCTTCATCTCCGACGCTTGGGTGGGCGCAGCGTTCGCTCCGGCGGACCATGACGATCCATCGATGAAAGGCATCCTGCACCATTCCGACGCCCTGACGGCCGAGCTGCTCGGCTGCGACACGTTGCTCATCGCGACGCCGATGCATAACTTCTCCATCCCGGCCTCGCTGAAAGCCTGGATCGATCAAGTGGTGCGCACGGACATGACCTTCAAGCTGACCGAAGAAGGCGTCGAGCCCATGGTCAAAGGCAAGAAGGCCCTCATTGTCACTTCCCGCGGCGGGTTCGTCGCCGGCACGGACTTTGACTTCCAGGAACCTTATCTTCGCAAGATCCTCGGCTTCATTGGCATCACCGACGTCACATTCGTCCACGCTGAAGGCGTAAACAGCGGAGAGAAGGAACGCGAGGCCGCCATGACCCAAGCCTCCGCGAAATTGATCGAGTTAGCGAAGGGTTGGTAAGGTAGGGACAGCACCACGTGCTGTCCTTGCTTGTTTAGCTAGGGTCGGGACCGTGTCACGACATAGAGGGCATTAGGACAGCACGTGGTGCTGTCCCTACCTCAAGCCCTACCCCTAAGTTAGCTGTACTTCAACTCGACCTTCTTCCCCGTCTTGATCGACTCATAGATGCCGTCGATGATGACCATGTCGCGACGGCCAAGTTCGCCATCGCAGGTGAGCGGCTCATTATTACGGAAAGCCGCGGCGACGCCATCCATGTGGCGCTGCTGCTGACGGAAGATGCCGAAGTCCAGCTTACCCTTGGCCGAGGTTGAAATGTTAAGATTGCGATAGCCGAAGACCGCCCTCTCACCCTTAAACCAGCCCTTAGCGCCCGCAGCGTAGAAATCACCTCGATTGGCATCGTAGCCCGACCAGACGTCGGCCACGGCGCCATTGGCGAACTCGAGGCGGAACTCCAAGGCCTGTTCGACCTCGGTGAATAAATCTGGCTGGGTTTTCGGCAGTTCCTTGGCGGTGACGGAAATCGGATTGGCATTGGTCGCCATGCAGCAGGCGTGAATCGAATAGATACCCATGTCCGTCAGTGCCCCGCCACCAGCGAGCTTCTTCTCGATGCGCCAAGACTTGCGACGGAGCGTGTAGCCGTTGGCAGTCGTGATTTTCATGAACGGACCAAACTCCTGGGTCTTGGCCAGCCGGACGAGTTCCTGGTGATACGGATCAAAATGAAGGCGGTAGCCGATTGCGAGACGCTTACCGGCTTTCTTGCCCGCGGCGATCATCGTGTCGCACTCGGCGGCCGAAATAGCCATCGGCTTCTCACAGATGACATGCTTGCCGGCGCCGAAAGCTGCGACGACGTTCTGGGCGTGGATACCGGGAGGCGTGACCACGTAGACGATGTCGATGGCCTTATTGGCCGCGACCTTGTCCCACTCCTCGTAGGAATAGATATTCGATTCGTCGAAGCCGTGAAGCTTCGCGAGTTTCACGCCCTTCTCGCGGGTGCCTGTAATCACCGCCACGAGCTTAACGTTCTTCGTCTCCAGCAGCGCCGGCGAAAGCTCACCATTAGAATAGCCACCCAGACCACAGAGGGCGAGGCCGAGAGGCTTGCCGCTGGCTTCGGCGGCGCGGAGGGCCGGAGTGAGGGCATAACCAGCGGCCAGGCCGCCAAGGGTACCGAGGAAGGAACGACGAGTAGGGCTCATAGGGGTAGGCCTTTTCTACCCCACCCTGCCCGCCTCGCAAGCGTAAGGCGTTGCTTATGCGTCGCACTTAGGGCGGCGCACGCTGTTACCGGCGCTCCGCGACCATCAATCGGGTCCACGGTCCGTCGTTGACGTTGTAATAGATGCGCTTGGCATCGGCGCTAAAGGCGGGATGCGGATGATTATGACGCCAGGACTTCGCGCCATAGCCATTATCAAAGAGGTCCACGACGACGAATTCGTCGCTGTGCGTCGAGCCGACGCCGATGGCCCAGGCGCCTGGCCGGCCGAACGGACGCTTGCTGACGTCGGCATCGGTGACGAAAAGCTTCCCGTCTGGGGCCATCGTCGGATGGTCGGAAAAACACGAGGGCGAAAAAGGCGGGTGCTTCTTCTTCGTGGCCGGGTCCTGCAGGAAATTCCCTTTCTCGAAGATGGCGACGGAGTCGGGAGACCATGACGGGTGACCCCATTGCTCGATGAGACCGATAAACTTCCGCTGACGAAGGTCATAGACGACCTTTCCTTCCCGTTTGCTGACCGACATACCGCGGAAACTCTGTCCGCCGCCCGGCACGCAGGGCTTGAAGAAGACCTTCGACTCATCCGGACTCATTACCGGGAAAAAGATGGTGAGGTCGCGCGAGCCGAGTTTCTGCTCGATCCACTCCCCATAGAGGGCGACGGTCTCCGCGGCGGTGACCGCGACGACGGTTTCGCCGCTGATGACGTCGATCAGCTCGAGATTGCGATACTCGCCCGGATTCCAGTGACAGCCGTAGACCGGCGCCCATCGGCCGGTCGCAGAGCCAAAGCCAAGCTGACGGTCCTGGGCGAGCACGCGATTACGACCGGTCGCGATATCCACGGCATGGACGAACCAACGTCCGTCCCTCAGATTGTGGTACAGTACCTGTTTGCCGCCGCCTGACCACTGCTGGCAAGCCGCGCGATGCGCGTCTTCAGTCCGGATATCGCGCGCGATGATCAACTCACGACCGGTGGCGCGCTCAAGCACCCGCAGATCGCCGGTTTCGCCGTCGGCGGCATCAGAAGTATAATATAGCACGTACTTGCCATCAGGACTTTCGGGACAGGCATTGAAATACGCGTGAAGGGAGTGCCTCGATTGATCCGGGGCCACGGCATTCTTCACGGCCACCCGCCAGCCCTTCAACTCGCCTGCGCCGTCACCTTTGCTAGGCTCGGCGCGTATCGGCATCGGGTCCACGAAGGATAGGACAGCCAACAAGACGAAGGCGAGATGGTGATTTAGCCGTGGCATAACGGTCCTCTTTACTTCTCCCCCTTGAGATAGGCCAACAAGTCCGCCAACTGTTGCTTGCTGAGGCCAGCTTCGAGTCCAGTGGGCATGAGCGAACCAGACAGCGACTCGAGCTTGGCGAGGTCAGTCCGCAGGAGGGTCGCTTCGACGCCTAATGGCCCGCGCAAGGTAATCGAGGTGGGTGTATCGCCGACCAAGATGCCGCTGAGGACACGTCCGTCCTTGGCCTCGGCGAGATACGCGGTGAAGGCCGGGGCAATCTCGGCATCGGGATTCACGATATGGAATAAGATGTTCTCCTTGGTCTGGCGACGGATATCGAAAAGATCAGGCCCGACCGCGTAGCCTTCCCGGTCCAAGCGGTGGCAGGTAGCACAGACGGCATTGAAGACGGTTCGGCCGTTCGCCGGCACAGGCGTCAGCGCCAACGCCTTGGTGGCTTCGGCAAGGGCCTCGGGACGGGCAGAGACGGTCAGGAGACGCTCGGCGAGGGCTTTGACGGCGGGATCTTTGGCAGCGAGCACCTGACGCCGGCGGACCCCGGTGAAGACGCTCGCGGGGATACGCTGAACTTCGACCGCAACGAGCACGGCCTTCAGATGGAACGGCCCCCCGAGCAATGCGCCGAGCACGGCGTCACGTCGGGCGGGCGTGTAGCGCGCCCAGCCAGCGAGCAAGGCCGCTGAGACTTCCGACTTAGGATAGGCGACGACGGACTTGAGCGCGATGTTCGCCAGCTCCGGCGAGGATTCGTCCAAGGCAAGCTTGAGCAAAGCCTCGCCGCTGCGCTCCCAAGGCAGACGCCCCATGAGCTTCACGGCCACGATACGCTCCGCGGCAGTCTTTGACGCATCGATTGCGGCCTTTGGCGATGCTTCGAGCAAAGACCCGAATGAAGCGGGCAGCCCAGCGGGCTTACGACCGGCCGAGGAGAGATAACCGTTCAGGAGCGCGAGCCTGATGGCCTCAGGCGCTCCGCTGGCGACCTCGAGATCCGTAGGCTGGGCGCAGGCGCCGCCGAGATAGCCGAAGATTTCTGCCAGACCCGAGTCGACCTTGGCCTCTGCTGACAATGCCGCCAACAAGTCCTTCAGGAAGGGCCCTTCCCTGCCGCCTATGCCGCTGAGCACTGCATTACGCATCCACTTATCCTCCGCATACCGTGTGGTACCCTCGGCCAGCGACTTGGTCGCCTCCGGCGAAGCGTCGTCACCCAGGTCGATCAGTTTGCGGAATCTCGTCCTCGGCGTGTCGCTGAGGGCCAACATCATATGCAGACGCTGATTACTCGGCTTCTCCGCCCTCACACGCCAGATGCGCCCGAGGTTCTTACCCGACTCGAAGTCGGTGTGCTTGCGCACCTCATCCGGCAGGTAATCCGGATGCTCGATGACCTTGCGATACATGTCCGCAATGTAGAGAGCTCCCTCTGGCCCTTTGGCCAGATACACCGGTCGGAACCAGTCGTCACGGGAGGCGAGCATCTCGCGACCTTCGAACACCGGCGCTGCCGCGAAGGTCGCGCCCTTGGGGATCAGTCGGTCGGCATGGATGAGATTCCCGGTCGGATCGCAGGAGAGCACGGTGTTAGCGCACTCGGGAGTCAGCAGCGACGCTCCTTGCCAGACCTTCACGCCGCAGGCGGCGCTGAAGGAACCGGCATGCCCGTCAGCGGTGGTGATATTCGAGCTAATCGGAAAAAGCCGGACGCCATCGTGGCCGCCGTTGATGCCGTTGAAGGCGTCGCGCTCGTTGCAATCCTGCACGGTCTCACTGAACGCCAGTCGTGGATTCCGCTTCAGCCACTTGGAGTCGAAGACGACATGCTGGACCGGCACGCGGTTCATGCAGATGAAACGGTTACCGAAGATATCGAAACTCATGCCATACTGGGACTTTCCGTCCACGAGCTCGACCTCGAGGGTCTTTGGATGGAAACGGATATCGGACGTCATCTTGAGCGCGGGGTGCTCTGGATGGGACGGACAAGTGACCGTGCCACCGCTGAGTCCAGCGGCGAGATAGATCCAGCCATCCGGGCCAACCGTCGGGGCGTTGACACGTAGTTGCGTGCTACCCGTGGTGGCGAAGCCCGTCAGCAGGACGCGGCGCTCATCGGCGACGCCATCGCCGTTGTTATCCTTGAGAAAGAGTACATCCGGAGCACAGGTGACGATGAGTCCGCCGTTCCAGAGTAGCACGCCATTGGGGAAAGTGAGGCCATCGGCGAAGACGGTACGCTTATCCATCCGTCCATCGCCATCGGTGTCTTCGAGCAGCGCGATTACGCCGGCGGGCTTCTCGCCTTCCTTGGGGCCAATCGGATAGCCACGATTTTCTGCGACGAACAGGCGTCCCTTGCTATCAAAGGCAATCGCGCATGGCGAAGCCACCATGGGCTCAGCCGCGACGAGTTCGACTCGCAGACCAGGCGCAGCCTCAAAAGCCTTCAAGGCATCGGCCGGCGCGAGCGGGCTCGGCAGCGGGGCCGCCGCCAGCGAGGAGGCGAAGAGGATGGACGCCAGGCGAATCATTTAAGCTGCGGGGGCTGGTCGCCGTAGGTCCAAGGCTTGCCGGCCGGTGCGTTCGGACGCTCGAGCAGCTTGGCAGGCTTCATCTTCGCGGCGAGTTCGAGGCCGACGTTCATGAACTGCGTCCCGGCGGTGATTTCGAGATTGCTGTAGCTCGTCAGCCGCGTCTCGTACCCGCCGCCCTTCGGCCCGAAGGCTTCTTCGTCTGGGACGTAACCGACACAACCGTTGGCGAGCTCGACCGGGAAGGTCATCGGGAAACCGCTGCGCTTCTTGAGCTGGAGTCCGTAGGAGACGAAATACTCGGCGGGATTGGAGAGACAGACGACTGGACCGACCTGGATGGCCTGCACCTCGACCTCGACGTCACTTTTCTTGGCAATGAGAGCATCAAGCAGGAGCGTCTCCTTAGCCCAGACCCAATCCTTGTGGGCGGGCGGCCCCTTGATGCGTTCACGGGCCTCGACGACACGCTCGGGAGCCGGAATGCGGCGATGTACCTCCCAGACCTTATGGTCGGCGGCGAGCGGCACTTCAGCCGTGCGGGTCTGCGACATGCTCAGGAGGACCTTGAGGGCTTCGGCGCCCACGCGGCCGCCCACGAACTGAGACCAGTCGTCCGATGCCGGATTAGCCTTGGAATCGAGATTGTTAACCTGGGTAACGTCCCCGCAGGCACCCTGCAGAAAGACCACCTTCGCGTCCTTGCCGTAATACCCCTGGATGACCTTCTCGGTGTAATAAATCCAGTTTGCGCCGATGCCGTCGGAGTTCGTGGTGGCGTGGCAGGAGAAGTTGACGATGCAGCCCGCGAGCGTGCCGTCAGGGCGCCAGACGCCAATCAAACCGACCTCGTCGTCAATCGGATTGGCGAACTCGACCACATCCGGGTTATTCTTGCCCGGATGGGAGAAGGTGAGGCCGTTCTTCATGCGCGCCCGGCGATTGAAAGCCACCTGGCTCTCATGGCCGACGCCGTAGCCCACCGTCACCGCGGCTTTTGACTGATCGGCGGCAGCAATCGCCTCGACCGTAGCCGCGACAACTTTCTTAAGATAGCCCGCATCGGCGCAGGAAGACTTTTTGTAAGCAAGTTCCTGAATCTCGGCAGAAGCGTGGTCGAATTCGCCAGGTAGGATCATCCCGATCGGGCCGGAAGAGTGGGAATGCGAAGCGCCGATCATCACGTCGGTGATACCTGTGGCGGCCTTCACCAAAGCGCGAATCTCCAGCACCGTCTCGCGACGAATCATCAGAGCATCGATGCCGACGAGAGCCACCCGCTTCTGTCCGTCGTCGAAGACGCTCGCCCGCACCTTGCACGGGTCGTGGATCTTCTTCGAGTAGACCTTCCCATAGTTACCCGGGACTTCCATTCCGATGTCGGGAGTGATGTCGCGATCGGCAAACCCCACGCGGACGCCGGGCTTAGCGGGCGGCGCGGCGAAAAGCGTGACGGAGGCCAGGACCAGCAAGGCATGGCGGAAACCGAGTCGGGGAGAACTCATAGGGGTAAGAGCAGGTATGCGGGGGAAAGTTCCCGGGACAAGCCCGATGGGTAGGGTCAGGACCGGGGCTCATGGGTAGGGACGGCTCTCCGAGCCGTCCGTTTGTCGTCTAAGGACTGAACATCCGTCTCAACGGCGGGCTCGGAGAGCCCGCCCTACCCAAGGCAGAACTAGGGCAGCACGCGGTGCTGCCCCTACCTCATCTCACTCGTGAAACCTAATCCTCGGCTTAGGTCCGTCTTTAGCTTTCGGGAGATTAGCCGGGTCGGTCAGCGAGGCGCCCGACTGGAGCTCGGACTTGCCCTTCCATTCCCGCTCGAAGCCGGTGCTGGCGAGTCGGACGGCATCGCGACCGAGCTTATGGTTCAAGGCATCGACGGCCTTCATGAGCCGGTCCTTGTTAGGATCAGCCTCGCCACCCATACCGGGCAAGGAAGGCTGCACGACGTCGGCTGGCGTCAGCCCGTGGAGCATCACCCCTGCCCGCTTATACATGTAACCATCGCGTCGCACCCGCGCCAACGCCCGTGAAGCCGCCGCACAGATCGCCCGGGCATCATCGGTCGGCGGATCGAGCGGCTCGACTTCGTCACCCCGATACTGCTCCTGGTCGATGCGATGCTGGTTCGTGCGAATGAAGACGACGATTGACGAAGCGATGAGTCCGTCTTCGCGCAGCTTCTCCGCCGCGCGGGCGGCATGCGAAGCGATGGCTTCGGAGAGCTCATGCGCGTCGGTGATCGGACGTCCGAAGGAACGCGATACCAGCACGCTCTTCCGCGGACCGGCGTCCTCGATGATGTCATGGCAGGAGATGCCGCGTAGCTCGAGCGCGAGGCGTTCGCCGACCACGCCGGCGATACGGCGGATGAAACCTGGATCGGCCTCGGCGAGATCGATGGCCGAAAGGATGCCATGGGAACGGAGGCGCGATGCCAGACCGGGGCCGACGCCCCAAACGTCTTCCGCTTCGACGCCACGCAGGAAGGCGGTGCGGCCCTCGACCGAGGCGGGCACCACAATCACGCCGCCACTGGCCTTATCGGTCTTCGCCCGCTCATTGGCCAGTTTGCAGAGCACCTTCGTCGGAGCCATCCCCAGCGAAATCGGAATACCCGTACGCTTCAGGACATCGGCGCGGATACGCAGCCCTAAGGCCTTGGCATCGGCATCCGGCATATCAGGGAAACCTAGGAAAGCTTCGTCGACCGAGTACACCTCGAGATCACGCGCCTGCTCACCGAGGGCGGCCATCACGCGTTCAGAGAAATCACCATACACCGCGAAATTGGATGAGAAAATGCGGACGCCGTGAGCCTCGCAAGTACGACGCACTTCGAAATACGGCGCGCCCATCGGGATGCCCAGCGCCTTGGCTTCAGAAGAACGTGCGACCACACAGCCATCATTGTTCGACAGCACCACGATCGGCACGCCGATCAGGGATGGGTCGAGGGCGCGCTCGCAGGACGCGTAGAAATTATTGCAGTCAGCGAGGGCGCGGAGCATGACGTCAGCAGCGGCGCACGACGGCGACCACGGTTCCCCAGATACGGCATTCGGGCGTGAAAGGCAACGACCAGCCTGGCCAGCGCGGGCTGTCGGCCCGCAGACACCAGGCTCCGGCGGCGTCACGCTCAAGATGCTTCACCGTGAACTCGCCGCCGATCTCGGCGACCACGATGGTACCCGCGCGAGCTGAGAGCGATTTATCCACCACGATGAGATCGTCGGTGAGGATGCCCGCGCCCGACATCGAATCGCCGTCGACGCGCAGGAAGAAGGTCGAGACTGGGTTGCGCACCAGATGTTCGTTCAGATCGAGGCGACGCTCCATATGGTCGTCGGCCGGCGACGGGAACCCAGCGACCGCGCGCGAGCCGAGTAGCGGCAAGGCCAGCGGCCGCCGGGCTTCGAATCCCTGCAATGTACGCATATCCAACATAGAGTGAACGGATGTTCACCACACAGGGAAAGGACTCAAGGCGAAAGCATCAGGTAGGGACGCGACGACGTCGCGTCCGTTCGCCGGTCAACAAAAGCCACCACCCTATAGCCCCAAGGTCATTCCAACCGACGGATGCGATGTCATCGCATCCCTACCCAACAAAAAGGCCCGCATCTCGCGACGCGGGCCTTCGGGACGAGCTGAGAGCTCGGCTTACGAAGCGGTCAGAGCGGTGACTTCGGCGCGCACCTTCTCGGCCAGAGCGGTCGAGAGGTAGCGTTCGCTCGGCGAGCAGGCGATCGTGACGATGCGCTTACCGGCATACTCGGGACGTTTGGCGAGCTGAAGGGCGGCCCAGATATTGGCGCCTGCAGAGATACCGACCGCGAGGCCTTCGCGGATGGAGACTTCCTGGGCCATGGCGAAGGCGTCTTCGTTGGTGACTAGAATGACTTCGTCGATCAGGGAGATGTCGCAGTTCTTCGGAACGAAGCCGGCGCCGATACCTTGAATCTTGTGAGGAGCAGGCTGGACCGGCTGGCCCGCCATGGTCTGCGTGATGACGGGAGATGCAGCGGGCTCGACGGCGATAGCCCGGAATTTCGGGTTCTTACCTTTGATCACCGAAGCGATACCGGTGATGGTACCGCCCGTGCCGACTCCGGAGACGATAGCGTCTACCTTACCTTCGGTATCATCCCAAATCTCGACCGCCGTGGTGCGACGATGCACTTCGGGGTTGGCCGGGTTATCGAACTGCATCGGCATGAAAGCGTTCGCACCGATTTCGTCGCGGAGCTGCGTTGCGCGTTCGATGGCGCCGCGCATGCCCTTCGCCCCAGGGGTGAGGACGATCTCGGCGCCGAGGAGACGAAGGAGGACGCGGCGCTCAATCGACATCGTTTCCGGCATCGTCAGGATACAGCGGTAACCACGAGCGGCGGCGACGAAGGCGAGGGCGATGCCGGTGTTGCCAGAGGTCGGCTCGACGATGGTACCACCCGGCTTCAGGCGGCCGTCGCGTTCAGCGGCGTCGATCATGGCGCGACCGATGCGATCCTTGACGCTCGAGAGCGGGTTGAAGAATTCGAGCTTCACCAAGACTTCGGCATGAAGACCTTCGGTGACCTTATTCAGTCGCACGAGCGGGGTGTGGCCGATGGTGTCGAGGACGCTGTTGTAGATAGCCATGGGGTTTAATTATGAGTAATTGAGTAATGATTAATGGATTAGGACTGAAGGCCTTGCAATAAAAAACCCGTATTACCGGGTTTCAGAGGGATTAATAGCGGCGCTTGGGCGGGGGACCCGGGGGGCGCGGAGCGGTATCACGGAGGCGGAAGATAATCCGAGCGGTCGTCAGATCCGAGGGGGTCATCTCGACCTTCACGCGGTCGCCAGGGTTAATCCGGATGAAATTCTTACGGAGGCGGCCGGAGATACGTCCCAGCACGATGTGCTTATTGGGGAGCTCAATCCGGAACATGGTGCCAGGAAGCACCTGCAGGATTTTGCCTTCGAGTTCGATAACGGGTTCTTCAGCCATGCCTTATGGGCGGCAGTGCATCCCGAACCACGAGGAGAGTCAATCACCGTAGTGAGGCCCTCCTCCCCTCTTGCCACGGGCCTCGCAGGGGTAATCCTGCCGCCATGGAAGGAGATGCTTCGACCCCCCGCCCCGGGCTTGTTTGCCCGTTCGAGAAGATGCGTCCCTCGCAGCTCAACCGGGACGACGCCTTCTACATGGCCTTGGCCTTCAATCTCGCTGTCGACGCCTGGCGCATCGACGAGGTGCCCATCGGCGCGATTATCGAACGAGGAGGCGAAATCATCGCTGCGGCGCACAACGAAGTCGAACGCGCCAACGACCCGACCGCCCACGCCGAGATGCTGGCGATCACCCAAGCGGCCAAGAAGATCGGCGACTGGCGTCTCAACGAGTGCAACCTCTACGTCACCAAGGAGCCCTGCCCGATGTGCTCCGGCGCCACGATCATGAGCCGACTCAACCGCGTGGTGTTCGCCTGGGGCGACCCCAAGATGGGCTGCATGGGCGGAGCGACCGAGCTCCACAGCCTTCCGAAGCTCAATCACCGCGTTTCGGTGACCTCCGGCGTCCTCGAAGCGCCCTGCCGTGAGATCCTGCAGGCCTACTTCAATATGAAGCGAGGCCGTGATTCTTCCGCCTCGGCTTGACCCCTACGGCAAATCATCAACCTATCCCCATGCATCGACGCGACTTCATCGGTAAAGCATCACTCGCCGCCGCCGCTTTGGGCGCCACTTCCCTTTCAGCCCAATCCTCTTCCACCAAAACCATGAGCTACACCCTCGCCCCCCTGCCCTATCCTCACGCCGCGCTCGAACCGCACATCGACCAGGCGACGATGGAAATCCATCATGGTAAGCACCACAATGCTTACGTCACGAACGTGAACGCCGCGCTCGCCAAGGAAGCCGGCTTCGCCGCTCCGGCCGACGTCAATGAACTCATCGCCGACCTCTCCAAGGTCCCTGAGTCCATCCGCACCGCCGTCCGTAACAACGCTGGTGGCCACGCCAACCACACCTTCTTCTGGAATATCATCTCCCCGAACGGTGGCGGCGAACCCGTCGGCGCCCTCGGCGAAGCCATCCAGAAGGCTTTCGGTGGACTCGAAGGCGAGAAGGGCCTCAAGGCTGCCTTCAAGTCCGCTGCGACCACTCGCTTTGGTTCCGGCTGGGCCTGGCTCATCGTCAAGGCCGACAAGTCCATCGCCGTGACCTCCACGCCGAACCAAGACAGCCCCCTCATGAAGGGCGTCGTCGATGTGAACGGCACCCCGGTCCTCGCCCTCGACGTCTGGGAACACGCTTACTACCTCAAGTACCAGAACCGCCGCCCCGACTACGTGGACGCGTTCTGGAAGGTCGTCGACTGGAAGAAGGCCAACGAGCTCTACGTCAAGGCCATCGCCTGAGCGATTCAGTCATATCGGTCTGAAGAAGCGGCCCCTCGGCCGCTTCTTTGTTTGGCACAGGCGACCAGGTCTGCTGTCTTCACCTTACCCCGATGCGCTTCCTCCCGCTCTTCCTCCTGGCCTTGGCGACATCCGCCAGCGCCGCTGAAACCGTCATGCCCCTCTGGGCCGAAGGCGTGCCCGGCAAGCGCGTAGCACCGTCGAAGACCACGACCGACCGCATCGGCCCGAAAGGCAGCTACGCTGGCCACGAGACTTTCATCAACGAACCCTCGATCACCGTCTACCCAGCGGCCAATCCGAACGGCGCCGCGGTCATCGTCTGCCCGGGCGGCGGTTACTGGTTCCTCTCGACGAAGAACGAAGGCACCGGCGTCTGCGAATGGCTGAACAGCATCGGCGTCACGGGTATCCTCCTACGCTACCGCACCCCGACCTCCGACGAGACGCTCCCGCACAACTATCCAGTTCAGGACCTCCAACGCTCCCTTGGACTCGTACGCGCCCACGCTAAGGACTGGAACATCGATCCGAAGCGCGTCGGCGTGATTGGCTTCTCCGCCGGCGCCAACCTCGTCGGCCACGCCTCCTGGGACCGTACGCCTCGCACCTATGAACAGAAGCCCAGGGTTGATGACCCGCGCGGCCCGGACTTCACGATCTTCGTCTACGGCGGCGGCTTCCTCGAAAAGGAGGATAAGACCAAGTTCCGCGAAGGCTTCAGCGTCCCGGCCGACGCCCCACCCTGTTTCTTCGTGGTCGCGCATAACGACGGCGCTAACCCGCTCGAAGCCGCGAAACTCTACATCGAGTACAAGCGCCAGAACATCCAGTCAGAGATCCACGTCTACTCCAAGGGTGGGCACGGCTTCGGTACGCGCCAGACGAAGATGCCCGTCGACGGTTGGACCAAAGCCGCGGGCGAATGGATGGCTTCCGAAGGTTACTTCAAGACCGCCAAATAAGCTGATGCGCTCACTGCTTTCACTGCTGGCGTTGACGACCCTCCTCTCCGCCCAGACCCTCGTCGGCGACGGGCAGGCGGACGACACCGTGGCGCTCCAAAAACTCGTCGACACCCAGGGTTCGGTCCGCCTTCCGAAGGGCCGTTACAAGCTAACGAAGACGGTGACTGTCGACCTCGCCAAGACGGGCTACGCCGCTATCAGCAGCGACGGTACGGCCCAAATCATCATGGCCGGCCCCGGGCCCGCCCTACATTTCATCGGCACGCACGATAAATCGGCCGACCCCTGGAATTTCAAGCCGGCGGTCTGGCAGAACCAGCGCGCGCCCTCCGTCAGCGGTATCGAGATCATCGGCGCCCATCCCGCCGCCGACGGCATCGAGGCTACGGGCACCATGCAGCTCACAATCCAGCATGTGCTCATCCGCGAGTGCCGGCATGCGATTCACCTCACGAAGCTGAATCGCAACGTGATCATCAGCGCCTGCAACCTCTACCATAACTCGGGAATCGGCGTCTTCCTCGACGACGTCAACCTGCACCAGATCAACGTCGCCGGCTCGCACATCAGCTACAATGGCGGTGGCGGTATCGTCTCGCGCGGTGGCAACGTCCGGAACCTGCAAATCGGGACGTGCGACATCGAGGCCAATCACGACGCGAAAGGCAAGCCGGCCGCCAACGTCGAACTCGACTCCACCGGCGGCTCGATCGGCGAAGTCACCATCACCGGCTGTACCATCCAGCATACCAACAAGGCGACGGGCGCGGCGAACATCCGTATCCTTGGTGCTGGCAAGGACGAGTCCCTGATTCGCCGTGGCGGCCGTCCGACCACCCGTGAAGGCAACGTGACCATCACCGGCAACGTCTTCAGCGACGTCCAAGTCAACGTCGAGATCAAGAATGCCCGCGGTGTCACCGTCTCCGCCAATACCTTCTGGGAAGGCTTCGAACGCGACCTCGTCATCGAGGACAGCTCCAATCTCGTGATCAGCGGCAATAACTTCGACCGCAACCCCCGGTATCTCGTTAACGGCAACAATCTCGCCGAAAAGAACGGTGTCGTCCTAAGTAGGGTCACTGATTCGAGCTTCTCCGATAATATCGTTTCGGGCGTGCATGGCCACGAAGCCGCCGTGGACGTGACGGACTGCTCCCGCCTGCGCGTCACGAACAACAGCATTCTCGACAGCGACGGCGTGGCCCTGCGCCTCACCCGCCTGACCCGTAGCCTTGTAACCGGCAACCTCCTACGCGACGACCGCCCGGCTGACCAGCGGAGTAAGTCACCGCGCCTCATCGTCACGGAAGGCAACGAGAACCGAATCGAGGCCGACGCCCCGCCTGCAAAATAGTCTCAAGCTCCGCCGCGGCGGATCTCGGAACCTTCAAAGCGGATTGATACGCGCCAGACCTTCTTCACGCGCGTGATCACCTTGCCGGTGCCGGCGACGATGGTCTCGGGGATCTCGATACGGTGCTGGTCGACTACGGCGTGGAAGCCACGCTCGGAGAAGATGTCGATGAACATCGAAATCGCCAGCGGGTCGTCAAAGACCAGGGTCTCGATGTTGACGTGCGCCTGGCCAGAGATGGCGTGGGCCTTGATGATTGGCAGGAACTTATCCTGGATTAGTTCGATGACCTGGCGGAAGGTCTCGGCGCTACGCTCGGCGTAGTCATCGAGGCGGCGGACGAGGTCCTGACGGGCATGCTGAACGATCTGCGACGCCAGCGGAATCGGCGAGATAAGGTCATACGTGTCCTCGGACAGCTCCAGGGAACTCTGATACTGGAGTTCCTTGATGATGCGGGCCTGCACTTCGGCGAGTGACCCCTGGGCGTTGATGAAATGGTAGTGGAAGATGTCGCGCAGCGACTGCAGTGGCTCGTAGGTACGTTCCTTGAAGACACGGTAACGATTGCGGGCGGCGTCGGCCGTCAGGTCGGTCTTGCGGACCTCGGCGAGCGGTCCGCCTTCGCGGGCGGCCTTCTCATTCTGGGCGAGGGCTTCCTGGCCGCGCTTCAGCTGACGGCGGACGGACTCGTTCTCGTCGACGAATAGGACGAGGATATGGAAATGGGGCTTCGGGAAACGGACGCCGGTCGAACCGCGGAACTCCGTGCGCAGGTCGTTAAGCTTGGTGAACAGGTGCTTGAGACATTCCACCTGCACCATCGAGCGAGGGAAGCCGTCGACGATGGCGCCGCTGACATATTCGTCGGCGAGCAACTTGCGGAACAGAATCTCCACCACTTCGCGGTCGCCGACGAGCATCCCGGCGTCGATGCGCTTCTTGGCTTCGGGGCTCGAAAGCAGGTCACTGACCACGATCGGGTCGGCGGCGTAGTCGCGATACTGGAGGATGAACGCCGTGTTCGTGCCCTTGCCGGCGCCGGGAGCACCGTTCAGCCAGAAAATCTCACGCGGGAAAGCTAACTTCTCACGACCGATTTCCCGTTCCAGACTGGACCAGACCGAATCAAAGATGATCTGGGCGTCCTTGACCTCGAGGTCGCTGATACCGTTGCCGGCGGGTCTGGGCTGGGCGTCGCTCATGAAGTTAAGGGATTAGGACTAAAACACCCCGTCGAACCTGCGAGGCAAAAAGGCGTCAAGCCCGCTCCAATTTCTGGCAATTACTTCCGGACGCCCTTGTTTTGGACATCATCCGAGCCCGGTTTCACCACCGGCAAACCAGGGTCGCTCGAGCGATTACGCCGGAACTGGTAGCGATTGATGTCCTGCATCGAGAGCTGATCGACCGTCTTGGGGTCGGGATTGAGACGTCCCTGCCAGTTGGACTTCACGCCGGCGTATTTCGGGTTGGCCTCGACGCCCATGCGTTCCTCCCAGTCCTTCACTTCCGCCTTCGTGCCGTTGACCGCAGACTTGATGCGGTCGACGGACTTAACCTCGACCATATCTTTCGAACGAACAGAGGCACCGAGCGTGTCCTTTAATTCGATTTCCGACTTCTTGCGGCCAATCGTATCGTAACGTCCATGCCAGGTATCAAGCGTGACGAGATTATTGCGCGAGTATACCTGCTCCTTGCCGATAGGCGCCATGCCAGTCTCGAAGCGCTCGCCCATAAGCCCGCTGGACTTTGAAACCTTCTTCAAGGCCGCATTGAAGTCGACGGCCTCGTTAACGCTCTTACCGACACCTCGCCCTTCAACCGAGAACGGAACTGTGCGGCCATCGGCGGACTTGATTACCTGCTTCGTCGCGGGCACCGGAACCGCAGGCGTGGCCTGGGTCGTCGATTCGGGCCTAGCGGTACCGATGAAACCAAGCGGACGACCGGATGAAGGGCCCCCAACCTTGGACGGCGTGCCTTCCAGCGGTCGACCTTCCGCGTCATAGCGATAGACCTGCGTTCCCTCGATGCCCCCTTCAGCCGTAATGACCACGCCAGCCTTCATCGCACCAGGCGGACGTTCGGCCGCCGCAAGCGACAACGCCGAAAGGAAAAGGATAACAGGAATGGAGACGCAGGGTCGCAAGGCCACTCATCTTGGGGACCTCGGCGACCAACCTCAACCCCTTCTTAGCGGGGAATGGGGTGCGATTTGGTCTTCCAGATGAGCTTGGCGTAGTCGCTGATCGAGCGATCGGACGAGAACTTGGCGCAGCGGGCGACGTTCCGGATGGCCATAGCGGCCCATCGGCGACGGTCCAAGAAGGCCTTCTCGGCCTTGGACTGGGCGTCCACGTAGCTACGAAAGTCGGCCAGCACGAGATAGGGGTCGCCACCCTCCAGGAGCGAATCGACCACCGGCGAAAGCACTCCGGCCTCTTCGGGCGTGAAGGTGTCGGAGCGCAGCCAATCGAGCAGCGCCGAGAGTTCCGGGTCGGCGGCGAGGATCGCGGATGGATCGTAACCGTCAGCCCAGAGCTTCTCGACCGCTTCGACCTGTAGACCGAAGATGAAGATATTCTCAGCCCCGACTTCTTCGGCGATCTCGACGTTGGCGCCGTCGAGCGTGCCGATGGTGACCGCGCCATTGAGGGCGAGCTTCATGTTGCCAGTGCCCGAGGCTTCCTTACCTGCGGTCGAGATCTGCTCGGAGAGGTCGGCGGCCGGGATGATACGCTCGGCGAGCGAGACGCGGTAGTCCGGCAAGAAGACCACTTTGAGCAGTCCGCGGACGCGCTCATCGGAGTTGATGACGGCGGCAACGCGGTTGATCGCATGGATGATGTGCTTCGCGAGGGCGTAACCCGGGGCAGCCTTGGCGCCGAAGATGCAGACGCGCGGCGTGAACTGACCATTAGGCTCGTTCAAGATGCGGCGGTACAGGTGCAGGATATGCAGCAGGTTCAAGTGCTGGCGCTTGTACTCATGCAGGCGCTTGATCTGGACGTCGAAGAGTGCGTCCGGCGAGACTTCCACGCCAACGAGTTCCTTGATGCGGGCGGCCAGGCGGACCTTGTTCGCGCGCTTGATGGCGAGGAAGCGGTCTTGGAATGCCGGGCGGTCGGCCAGGGCGTCGAGCTTACGTAGTCGGCCGAGGTCGGCCTCCCAACCCTTGCCGGCAACTTCGTCGCACAGGGCACCGAGCTCGGGATTACAGCCACGAACCCAGCGGCGCGGCGTGACGCCGTTGGTAACGTTGACGAACTTACCCTTCCAGAGCTCATTGAAGCCTGGGAACAGATTCGCGCGGATGAGGCGGGTGTGCAGTTCAGCGACGCCGTTGACGTGGTGCGAACCGACCACGGCGAGGTGGGCCATGCGGATACGCTTAGGGAAGCCTTCCTGGATGATGGAAAGCTCCGTCTTACGGGCATCGTCGCCCGGCCAGCGCTTCTCGACGTCCTCGAGGTGGCGGCGATTGATCTCGTAGATGATCTCGAGGTGACGCGGCAGGACCTTCTCAAAGAGCGGCACAGACCAGGTCTCGAGGGCTTCTGGCAGCAAAGTATGATTGGTATAACTGAAGACCTGAGAGCACAGGCCCCAGGCTTCATCCCAGGTCAGGCGCACGACGTCGACCAGTAGGCGCATCAATTCAGCAACGGCAATGGAAGGATGCGTGTCATTGAGCTGCACCGCGGCCTTGGCCGGCAGGTTATTGAAGTTGGCGTTGGTACGGCGATGGCGGCGCAGAATATCCTGCAGGGAGCAGGAAACGAAGAAGATCTGCTGGACGAGGCGGAGCTCCTTACCGCTCTCGGTACTATCGTTCGGGTAGAGGACCTTAGAAACGATCTCGCTCGAGTCGCGCTCATGCACGGCCTCGACGTAACCACCGCGGTCGAAAGCGCGAAAGTCGAATTCGGAAGCGGCCTTGGATTCCCAGAGGCGAAGGAAATTAACGCTGCTGCCCACGAAGCCAGCGATCGGAATATCCCAGGGCATACCGAGGAGATTACGGGTCTCGACGAGTTCGGCGCAGTGGTTACCTCGATCGTCGGTGCTGTGCTTCACGCGTCCGTAGAGCGGTACGCTGACGCGATAGTTCGGGCGACGGATCAGCCAGGGATTGTTGTTGGCGAGCCAGTTGTCGGCGACTTCGACCTGGCGCCCCTGCGCGAAGGTCTGACGGAAGAGACCGAACTCATAATGGATGCCATAGCCGACGGCCGGGATATCCATCGTGGCGAGGGAATCGAGGAAGCAGGCAGCAAGGCGACCCAAGCCGCCATTACCGAGGCCCATGTCAGCTTCTTCGTCGGCGACGGTTTCAAGGTCTTGACCGAGGTCGGCCAAGGCCGCCGTGGCGACGTCGCGCAGCTGCAGATTGACCAGGTTGTTGGTCAACACGCGGCCCATCAGGTACTCCAGGGAGAGATAGTAGACGCGGCGGACGTTCTTGCTGTCGTGCTGGGCCTGCGTGTCGATGTAGCGCGCCAGCATCTGATCGCGGGCCGCCATGCAGGTGGCCATCCACCAGTCGTTACGGGTAGCGGTGACGCGGTCGCGGGCGAAAGTGCTCTTCAGGTGACGAAGGATAGCGTCACGGAAAGCGGCGACCGGCGAGTTGGCGGCGGGCTTCGCCGCCGGCTTCTTGGCCGGCTTAGGGGCGGGCTTGCGCGCCTTGACCACCTTGGCGGACTTCTTCGCGGGCTTCTTCTTTTTTGGCATGATTGTTAGTTAGGACAATCTACCTTAAGCCACAAGCGAGCCAAAACCGCGTCAGCCCTGTGCCAGCTCCCGCAACTTGCTCAAATCCAGCTTACCCGTGCCTAAAATCGGGATGGCGGGCACTTTCTTGAACACCTTGGGAATCCACAGGTTAGCGAGCCCTTCGGCCGAGAGCGCCGTGCGGATCGCCTCGACGTCGACATCATCGACATGCAACACGACGAGTTGCTCGCCCTTGGCCGGATCCGCGATACTCGCGACGGCCACCTTGATTTCAAAGGAATCGGTCAGCTTCATCACTTTGCGCAAAGTATCCTCGACGGTGCCGTGCGGGACCATCTCGCCACCGATCTTGGAAAAGCGGGAGAGTCGTCCGGCGAGGTACAGGAAGCCGTCCTCGTCCATGCGCCCGAGGTCGCCCGTGCGATACCAGCCATCCGGCGTCATCGCCTTAGCCGTCTGCTCGGCATCGAGATAGCCCATGAAGATATTGGCGCCCTTGATTTCCAGGAGACCCACCTGCCCGTTCGGCATGAGCTCGCCGGTCTCGGGGTCAAGGAAGCGGACGGCGACGCCGATGACCGGACGACCGACGGAGCCGCGGACGTTGCCCAGCCAAACGCCATCGGGACCTTCGGCGTCGAACCGGTCGGGCACATTAACGGCAAGGACGGGGCTGGTCTCGGTGATACCATAGCCTTCCAGAATCGGGGTCTCCAGCTGGGTGGCGAAGGCATCCACGAGATCGGCCGGACACTTCTCGGCCCCGACGACAGCCCATTCGAGCGTCGCGAAATCCGCGGCGGTGCCGCGCCGGAGATAAGGGCGCAGGAAAGTCGGCGTGCCGACGACGACCGTGACCTTCTCTTCCTTGATCGCCTTCACCGCAGCGGTGGAATCCAGTGGCGACGGCAAGGTCACCAGACGCGGCGAGCGGGAGAGCGCATACCAAAGCCCAATCGTAAAACCGAAGCTATGGAAGACCGGTAGGCTGCTGAGCAGGACCGCGTCGTCCGGCAGGATGTCCGCATCGTCAATCTGCCGCAGGTTAGCCAGGATGTTACGATGCGAGAGACGCACGCCCTTGGGCTGGCCGGAGCTACCGCTGGTGAAGAGCAAAGCGGCTTCGTCGTCGCCGCCATGCTTCGGAAGCCCCATGCACAGCAGCGCCCAGGAGGCCGGCAGGAAGCGGATCACGCCGATGCGGAAAGCGAGGTCGGCGCGCGAGTGCGACGCCAAGAAGTCGGCGGCATCAAGAACTTGATCGCCCCACGGAAAGTCCGGCGACCTCTCGGAGAGCTTGCTACGGAAAGCGCCGGCGGTGACGACGAGGTCCACCTCGGCGCGCTGGAGGCAGGAGAGCGCCTGCTCACGACCCAGCGAGAAATTGAGGTTCACGGAGACCTTGCCAGCCAGCACGCAACCGAGGTTAGCCACCGCCGCCGCGACACCCGGAGGCAGCACGATCGCGACACGCTTGGACGTCGTCCGGCGCTTCAACTCTCCCGCGAAAGCCCAACCCAGAGCGAGCAGCTTCGCTCCAGAGTACTCGTGGCGGGCTGATGTGCGGTCGACTAAGGCGACGGAGCCGCCCTTCTTCGCTAGGCCTTCCGCGACCTCACGGCCGAGATGGCCTTCGAGGGATTTGCGCATAGCGAAGGCCTGCGCGGCGAGCTCAAGTAGACGCGAGCGCGTCTTGGCATGCTCGCCCACAGGAAACGGCTTACCGATCACGACGCCGATGGGACGCGGGAAATGCTTGGGTAACTTCCAGAAAGACTTTCCTCCGCTATAGCTGAAGATTGAGCCCCACATGCCATCGATGGCGACGGGCAGGATAGGCGCGCCACCCCGGCGGGCGATCAGCTCGAAGCCTTTGCGCAGCTGCATCAGGCCACCGTTACGGGTGATGCTACCTTCGGGAAAGATGCAGACAACTTCACCGCGCGAGAGAGCTTCGCCCGCCTTGACGATGGCCTCCTTGGCCTTCGTCTCCGAAACCGGAATCGTCCCCATCAGTCGGCACATGAAGCCGAGGAACTTATGCCGTTCGAAACCTTCCCAAGAGAGGAAGCGCACCGGACGACGCGACATCACACCCATCACCACCACGTCGGCATAGGCGACGTGGTTCACGATAAGGAGTACGCCGCCTTCTTGCGGAATATTCTCTAACCCGCGGACACGGATGCTGTACCCGCACTTCAGGAGCAGCCAGCAGAGGGTATGCATGACGCAATAGCCCAACGACATAGACTTATGCCGACGAGGGGCTCGCCAGGCAAAGGCCAGCAGGAAAATCGTGAGCAAGAGCAGGCCAAACGCGACGAACGCTAGGACGACATAAAGCAGGAAGAGGTAAAGCAGGGGCACCTCGAGGAAAGTGGGGTGTCCGCCGTCGGGTGCAAGCGAGTCCTTTCGAGGTTGACCCCTCCCCGCCACTGATTGCCCTATAGAGACCCGCGATGCGCGACTACGTCCTCAGACGGTTGCTGCTAGTCCCACTGACCTTTGTGGGCATCACGTTCGTTGCGTTCTGCTTCACCCGCTTCGTCCCGGGTGGCCCGATCGAACAAGCCCTCGCCGAGCGCCAGCAGGCCGACCGCAAACAGACTTCCGCCGCCCGCCCCAGCGGCCCGGCCTCGCCCGAGGAGCTCGACAACCTCAAGCGGCGCTACGGTTTTGATCGCTCTCTTCTAGAGGCCTATGCCATCTGGCTTGGCGCCCTCCCCGGCCCAGCGGACTGGATCACGGTGCGCCTGGATAAGGACGGCAAGGCCGAGGCGGAGGTCGAAGACGACCTCAATCCAGGCAAATTCTTCAAACTGAATGTCAGCCAGGCCGGAACCGCCCTTAAGGTAACCACGGCGGACGGCCAACCCCGCGCCCACTGGTTCGCCTCACCGGCACCCCTACCCGACGACCCCGAGACAGCGTTGCGCGTGCTCGTCTATCGTCGTGCCTTCGCTGGCCTCCTCCAAGCGGAGCTCGGCGATTCCACCACCAGCGACAAACCCGTCTGGGATGAGATCAAAGCTCGACTACCCATCTCGGCTTGGTTCGGCGGCTGGTCCTTGCTGCTAGCCTACGCGATCTCGATTCCCCTCGGCGTAGCTAAGGCCCTAAAACGCGACGGCTGGTTCGACCGTGGATCCTCGCAGATCCTTTTCATCCTCTATTCCGTCCCTGGATTCATCCTCGCCGTTGCGATGCTGCACTTGCTCTGCTTCCAGCTGGGATGGTTCCCGACCAAAGGATTTGATTGGGCGAACCTCAGTTGGGCTGGCCGCGTCCACCACACCATCGTCCCTCTCGCCTGCGAAATGGTCGGGGCCTTCACCGCCCTCACGCTCTTCACCCGTAACGGACTACTCGATAACCTCGCCGCCGACTACGTCCGCACCGCCAAAGCCAAGGGCCTCAGCCACGGGCGCATCGTCTTTGTGCACGCGCTCCGCAATTCGCTCATCCCGCTGGCCGCGACCTTCGGGGGCAATCTGGGCTTCTTCCTCACCGGTTCGTTCCTCATCGAAGTGACGTTTAATATCCCCGGTCTCGGCCTGCTGGGTTACGACTCGCTCGTCCACCGCAACTACCCCGTCTTCCTCGGTCTCCTCACGCTCTCCAGCCTAGCGATGCTCATCGGCAACATCGTCTCCGACCTCTGCGTCGCGGCCGTCGACCCGCGCATCCGGTTCGATAAAACCGCATGAGCTTCTTCGACCCCATCACCTTGCAGCGTTTCGACCGATTCCGTCGCAACCGTATGGGCTGGTGGTCACTGCTCACGCTAGTAGCGATTTCGGCGCTCACCTTGCTCGGGCCGCTGCTCGTGGGTAATCGCCCGCTCGTACTCAAGGTCGATGGGGTCACGCGCTTCCCGGTCCTCGCGGGCTTTATCTCGGGACGCGACCTCGGCCTGAAGATCGAAGGCGAACCCAACTATCGCCTGCTGGCCGAAGAGCTGAAGCAGAACGGCCGAGGCTGGCTCATCATGCCACCCGTACCTTTCGCCCCGGACGAAGTCTGCGAGGTGATGCCAGAAGCTTCACGCGACGCCGAGGGACGGTGGCACGACCCTCGCGGCATCATCTCCGAAGGGCGCATCTTCACGCTCAATACGGACGGCACCCGCCGCCAGGCCTGGACGATCATCAACGGCCGGCCCGAAGGCGACGCCCGCCTATTCGCCGAAGGCGTCGGCATCGCGCGAGCGAAATTCGCTAACGGCAAGGTCGTCCAGCGCGTACCCACCGCGGACCGCACCAACTGGGAGCCGCCAGGCTCGCTCCGCACGCAGGTGCCCTCACCCTGCCCGCCCGGACTCGACGGACATTGGCTCGGCACCGACGAATCCGGCCACGACATCGTCGCCCGGCTTTTCGGCGGCTTCCGCATCCTCTTGCTCTCCGCTCTCATCTTCCTCCCTTGCGTTTACGCCATCGGTCTACTTCTGGGGGCTGCGATGGGCTACTTTGGTGGCTGGTTCGACATGGTCTGCCAGCGCCTGATGGAAATCTGGTCCAACATCCCGTTCCTCTACGCCATCATCTTCCTCGCCAGCCTCCTCGAGCCCTCGCTAGCGATTCTCATCTTCATCCTCGTCGCTTTCTCATGGATCGGGCTCGCCCAGCAGCTCCGCGCCGCCGCCTATCAAATCTCCGCCCGCGACTACGTCACCGCCTCCCGCGCGCTCGGCGCCGGCCACGCCCGCATCATCTGGCGACATATCCTGCCTAACTCCGCAACAATCATCCTGACGACACTGCCCTTTAGCCTGCACGGTCTGGTCTTCTCGCTCTCCGCGCTCGACTATCTCGGCTTCGGCCTGCCGCCCACCGAACCCTCCTGGGGGAATCTCCTCCAACAAGCTAAGGAGAACTGGGACGCCTGGTGGATCCTCGGCCCCACGCTCTTCTGCCTCGTTGGCACCATGGTCATGATCAACTCCATCGGCGAAGCGCTCCAGGACGCCTTCGACCTTCGTCGCGCCCAAAAATGAGAACCTTACTCGCCTTCCTTTTCGTTCTGACGACCGCCTCAGCGCAGACCTACGCGGATCCGAAGGCCGCGGCTTACTACGCCGAGCACAAGGACTTCTTCCATTTCGCCCAGCTGACCGACCTCCCCAAAGACCTCGTCTGGCAAGACGGCTCGGCGCAGAAAGAGTTCGCCGATCCTCGAGCGGTCCGCGGCGGCACCTTGCGCCAGTTCACTGGATCCACCCCGCCTACCCTTCGACGCGTCGGCCCCAACGCGAACAACGGTTTCCGCGGAGAACTTTACGATAATAACGACTTCGGCCTGATCTCCTCTCATCCGAACACCGAGGAGACCATCCCCGCCCTAGCGACAAGCTGGGCGATGTCGGCCGACGGCATGACGGCCTACTTCCGCCTTGATCCAAAGGCCCAGTTCACGGACGGCCAGCCGATCACCGCCGACGACTACTTCTACACTTTCTATTTCAACCGTTCGCCTTGGGCGAAGGCCGATTGGTATGCCGACTTCTACACTCGCGAATGGGGCAGCATTACGAAGTACGACACCCACACGATCGCCATCAAGGCCCCTCGTAAGCGCCCATACCAGCTCGAACGCCTGGGCCAACTGATCCCGCTGCCGCGCAACTTCTTCAAGGACTTCGGCCCGAATTACGAAAAACTGTACAACGACCGCTTCCAGCCAACGACGGGGCCCTACTTCGTCGGCCCGACTGGCTTACAACGCGAAAAGTCCGTCACGCTCACCCGGGTGCAGGACTGGTGGGGCGACCATCGGAAGTTCTATCGCCACCGCTACAATCCTGACGTTATCGAATACGGCGTCATCCGCGAGATGGATAGCGCCTACGCCTCGATGCTCGCCGGCGAGATCGACTTCATGCCGATTATGATGCCGCGCTACTGGTACGGCACCAACGAGAAGAAGGCCTACCAGAACGGCTACCTCACCAAAGCCCAGTTCTTCAACGACATCCCCCGCCCTCCCTACGGTCTCTACCTCAATACGCAGAAGGCCCTACTCTCGGACCTCGACGTACGCGTCGGCCTCCAGCATGCCACCGACTTCCAGCGCGTCATCGATGGCTTCTATCGCGGCGACTACGAACGCCTCAACCAGTTCAGCGAAGGTCTCGGCAAGTTCACCGAGCCCTCGATCCGTCCTCGCCGCTATTCGCCGGAACTCGCCCGCGCAGCCTTCGCCAAGGCTGGCTTCACCCGGGTCGGTGCCGACGGCATCCTGATGAACGCGGCCGGCGAACGGCTTTCGTTCCGCCTGACCTTCGACACCTCCGACCGTCGCAAGTATCTCGCAACGCTCGTTGAATCAGCCCGCCGCTGCGGCGTGGAGTACCGCCCCGAGACACTCGAGCGCACGACAATGTACCGCAAGGTCATGGAAAAGAACCATGACATCGTCTTCTGGGCGTGGTCCGTCTCCAGCCGCCTCCCCGCCCTCTGGGAATCCCACCACACCGACAACGCCGTCGAGAAGTTGACTGACGGACGTAAGGTACCAAAGCGCCAGACGAACAACATCACTGGCATCGACGACCCCGACCTCTCCAAACTTATCGACCGTTTCCGCGAGGCCACCGAAGAGGACGAAATGATCAAGCTCTCATTCCAGATGCAGCACCGCATCCATGACCTCGCCGACTTCATCCCAGGCTTCAAGGTCCCTGGCTACCGCATCGCCCACTGGGATTGGGTCAAGTTCCCGGCAGGGTTCGACGTTCGGGCAGCCGAAGATCCGGGTCAGTACGGCCTCTTCTGGCTCGACCCCAAGCAACGTGAGGTCGACCTCAAGGATTTCCGCGACGGCAAGGTGCGCGGCGCGCCGAAGACGGTTATCGAAGACCGCTGGCGGACCGAATGACCGTCGTTCTTCCTTTCCCTTACCCCTTGCCCAACCTATGTTGCCGACCATGTCCGCCGAGCCTCTCCTGAAAGTCCAGGACCTCAGCGTCACCTTCCGCACCGGTGACCGCGAGACCGTCGCCGCCCAAGGCGTCAGCTACGAACTTGCCGCCGGCGAAGTCCTCGCCGTCGTCGGGGAGTCCGGCTCCGGCAAGTCGGTCTCAGCCCTCGCCCTTACCCGCCTGCTGCCGCCCGAGCCATCCTGCTCGCTCTCGGGATCCGTCAAACTGGGCGGCGTCGAGTTGCTGGGACTCCCTGAGGATAAACTCGCCAAAGTCCGCGGGGGCTCGATCGCCTACATCTTCCAGGAACCCGGTACTTCCCTGAATCCAGTCTACACCATCGGCTTCCAGATTGGCGAAGCCGTCGCGCTGCACCGACCTGAAGTCAAAGACGTCAACGCTGAGGTCATCCGCTCCCTCGCCGAGGTCCACATCAACGACCCCGAACGCGTCGCGAACCAATACCCCCACGAACTCTCCGGCGGCATGCAGCAGCGCGCGATGATCGCCATGGCACTAGCGTGCAACCCGCAGATTCTCGTAGCCGACGAGCCGACCACCGCGCTCGACGTGACCATCCAGAAGGAGATCATGGACCTCCTCGCCCGCCTCCGTCGCGAGCGCGGTATGAGCATCGTCCTCATCACCCACAATTTCGGCATCATCGCGAACTTCGCCGACAAGGTCGCGGTGATGTGGAAAGGCCGTATCGTCGAGTCTGGCCCAGTCGAACAGATCATGCGGACGCAGTCGCACCCCTACACCAAGGCACTTATCGCCTGCATCCCGCGACTTGGTCAGCGTCGCCGCCGCCTCACCACCCTCTCCGACGAACTCAAGGTCTCCCGATGAGCGACAACCTTCTCGAAGTTAGCGACCTTTCCGTCCACTACCCTGGCCGGGCCAACTGGTTCTTCCAGAAAGCCGAACCAAAGAAGGCCGTGGACGGTATCTCTTTCGTCGTACCAAAAGGTAAGACGGTCGGACTCGTCGGCGAATCCGGTTCAGGCAAGACGACGACTGGCCGCGCCATTGTGAAGCTCGCCCCGCTGACTGCCGGCAAGATTCTCTACCACGGTCAGGATATCGGCGTCCTCTCGAACTCGGACTTCCTCCCATGGCGCAAGCAGATTCAGATGATCTTCCAGGATCCTTACAATTCGCTCAACCCTCGCGCCGACATCCTGAGTATCCTCTCCGAGCCGCTCGAAATCCACTTCCCGCAGATGACACGCGATGACCGCGAGTCACGTTGCGCCGAACTCCTCCGCAGCGTCCAGCTCCCCGCCGAACACCTGCGCCGCCACCCGCACGAATTCTCCGGCGGGCAGCGCCAGCGCATCGGCATCGCACGTGCCCTCGCCGTGCAGCCAGAGCTCATCATCTGCGACGAGCCCGTCTCGGCGCTCGATGTCTCCGTCCAAGCCGAGGTCGTGAACCTCCTCCAGGACCTGCAAGAACAGCTTGGCCTCACCTACCTCTTTATCGCCCATGACCTCGCCGTCGTCGAACATGTCAGCGACCACATCCTCGTGATGTCCAAGGGGAAAATCGTCGAACAAGGTACCCCGGCTGAGATTCTCGGCAATCCGCAGCAGGCCTACACGAAGACGCTGCTGGCCGCGGTGCCCCGGTTCTGATGTCCGCGGAAGCCCAGTCCAAGCTCGACGGCACGACGCGCGGCCTCGGCCTGCTGCTCATCGGCATGGCCGCGTTCGCGACCTGGGACCAGTGGGCCATCTGGAGCACCAAGGACGACTATACCTTCGGTTATCTCGTTCCATTCTTCTCCGCCTACGTCCTCTGGGACCGCTGGGAAGAGCTGCGCGCGCTACTGACGGGTGAACGCAGTGACGTCGCCAACCCTACGCCAAAAGGGTTAATCAGCCTCGCCCAACTGGTGGCGTTCGCCTCGCTGGCCTTATTCGGTTTCGGCGCCGCCGCCCGCGCCATCTTTGGCACCGGCATCGGTCCGACCCTCGCCATCTCTTTCGGCCTGACTGGAGCGGCTCTCGCCTTCGCGTTCGTCTCGGTACGCGGACCGCAAAACTCAGTGGCCACCTCGCCCACGCGCTGGCGGGCCGTCGGGTTGCTACTCTTCCCTGCCGGCGTCTGGCTGATTTCGGGACCGTTCCTCTACCTCGTCGATAATCAGATCAAAGGCGAGCTGCTCACGAACGTAACTGAATTTGTCTCCGGCGTCCTCCGTGCGAGCGGCCACGCCATCCGCGTCAACGGCAACACCATCGTCTTCCCCAATGGCGATGCGGTCGGCGTGGCCGAAGCCTGTTCCGGTATCCGTTCGCTCTCGGCCTGCGTGTTCGCCGGGGCCTTCCTCGGAGCGGTGTTCCTCGATGGCGGTTTTCCGGGCGCGCTCCTCCGCCGGATGGCGATGATGGGACTCGCTGGCTTCACGGCCATCCTCCTCAACATCGGACGCAACACCTTCCTTACCTTCCACGCGCTTCACCACGGATCCAAGTCTCTCGACCGCGACCTCGCGGGGATCGAGCATGGACAGCCCGGCTTCTCGTCGCTCGGCACCGTCCATGATTTGGCTGGCAATGTCGCCATGATCGCCGCCCTGATCCTCCTCCTAGCCTTCATCCCATTACTCAACCGACTCGGACGCCCCCACGACTATCGCCCTTCCGCATGAGAATCCTTTTTGTGACTCCCGAGCTGGCGCCTTGGTCCAAGGCCGGCGGACTGGGCGACGCTACCGTGGCGCTAGGCAAAGCCTTGGCCGCCATGGGACACGAAGTCCGTGCCGTGACACCCCTGTACGGCTCCGTCCCCGGTCGCGAGAAGATGGGTACACTCATCGAGTCGCTCAAGGTCGGCGTGAACGGCGACGTCCGCAAGGCCGGCTGCCGCATCCGCACGCTTCAGGTCTCCCCGAACTTTGAAGCTTGGTTCGTCGAACACGAAGATTTCTACGGCGCCCGCGAGATTTACCCGGCGCGCGATGACGCCGGCGAACGTGCCGCCTTCTACGGACGTGCCGGACTGGATGCATGCCTGACAACTAGCTGGATCCCCGACGTCATCCATTGCCATGACTGGACCGCCGGCCTCGTACCCGTGCTCTTGAACACCGCGCTCAAGCAGACCGCGTTGGGCGGAGCGAAGACCGTCCTCTCGATCCACAACCTGCAGCACCAAGGCCTTTATCCCAAGCGGATCATGACCTACCTCGGCCTGCCCGCCTCCCTGTGGAACCCGCTAGAACTCGAGTGCCTTGGCGGCGTCAACTTCCTCAAGGGCGGCATCCTCCACGCCGCCAAAGTCATCACCGTCAGCCCGACCTACGCCCAGGAGATTCTCACCCCGGCCTTTGGCTACGGACTGGACGATGTTGTGCGCCGCCGCGCGGGCGACCTGCGCGGCATTCTCAACGGCGTCGATCGCGACGAGTGGAACCCCGAGGACGACGAGCATATCGCCGCGGCATTCTCGGCCAAGAAGCCCGCGGGTAAGGCCGAATGCAAGACCGCCCTACTGCGCGAGCTCGATCTCGCCACCAGTCGCGACATTCCGCTTATCGGCGTCGTCTCCCGCCTCTGGGAACAGAAAGGCCTCGACCTCGCCGTCAGCGTGCTTCCGAAATTTCTACGCGAAGGTAGCTTACAGTTTGTACTCCTCGGTAGCGGTGACGCCTGGCTGGAGAACGAATTCAAGCGACTCGCCGTCGACTTCCCCGAGCTCTGCGCCGTCCGCATCGGCTACGACAACGGACTGTCCCACCGAATCGAGGCTGGCAGTGATTTCTTCCTGATGCCCAGCCGCTTTGAACCGTGCGGCCTGAACCAGATGTATTCCATGACCTACGGCACCCTCCCGATCGTCCGTGCCACCGGCGGCCTGGCTGACACCGTGAGCGGATGGGACGGGAAGAAAAAAGGCACCGGGATTGTTTTCGAGCACGCGGACCAGAGTGGCATCGAATGGGCCCTGCACCGTTCCTTGGAACTTTATCGGCAGCCAGCGGCATACAAAGCGCTTCAGAAATCCGCCATGGCGTCGGAGTTCAGTTGGGCGAAGTCGGCCGAAGCCCACCTCGAGTTTTACCTTAGTTAAGGCTAGCGATTTAGGCTTAAAATAAAGCATCGCTGGCTTCTTTTAAACAAACGCTGGGGTTTATTCGCCAATCTTTACAGGATTGTCGAAATATATGGTGAATTGGCAAGCTTTGAGCACATCAGCAGACGCCATGAAGCACACATCCATCACCCTCCTCACCCTCACCGCTGCCGCGAGCTTTGCTCAGTCGGCGCCCGCCGCTGCCTCGGCGTTCACCACCTCGGGCAACCTCGCCTTCACCAGCGACTACGTCTTCCGCGGCATCACGCAGACCGGCGGCCACACTGCCCTGCAGGGCGGGTTCGACGTCGCGCACACCTCCGGCCTCTCCGCCGGTGTCTGGGCTTCCAACATCAGCTGGGCCCCGCCGGCCTCGCTTGAAGTCGACCTCTACGCCAACTACGGCTTCAGCCTGAGCAAGGACTTCTCCGCCACCGTCGGCTACCTCGCTTACGTCTACGAAGGTAACTCCGCCATCAACACCAGTGAGATCAATGCCTCGGTCTCAGCCTATGGTTTCACGGCCAAGCTCTCCCACGCCGTTACCGATTACTTCGGTATCGCTGGCAGCGGCACCCAGTACTACGAGCTCAACTACGCTTACGAAGTCGCCGCCATCAAGGGCCTCAGCCTCGCGCTCCACTACGGCGTGACCGATGGCAAGAACGCTGCCTCGAACGACAAAGACTACGCAATCGCGCTCTCTTACCCGGTTGCTGGCTTCACTGGCACCGTGTCCTACTCGAACGGCAGCGGCACCTTCGCCGGCGCCTACGAAGGCATCACGGCGGTCACGCTCAAGAAGACCTTCTAAGGTCTGAGCGGAAAGTCATAGCAAAAGGGGTGCTTTCCGGGAGGAGAGCACCCCTTCTTCTTTGTTGAGTTGAAAAACGCCCCGGGACGGCAATGTTGCCCTCCCTCCATGATCGAGTCCGCCCGCAAACCTGACTGGCTCCGCGCCAAGCTCCCCAGCGGCCCGGACTTCCTGGAGACCAAGAAGAACGTCGACGAACACAAGCTGCATACGGTCTGCCAGTCCGCGCAGTGCCCCAACATGGGTGAATGCTGGTCCCGCGGCAGCGCCACGGTGATGATCCTCGGCAATGTCTGCACGCGCTCGTGTACCTTCTGTGCCGTGCTCTCCGGCCGACCCAGCGAACTCGACCTCGGCGAGCCGGCCCGTGTGGCCGAATCCATCGCGCTGATGAACCTCAAGCACGTGGTCATCACCTCGGTCGCCCGCGATGACCTCAAGGACGGCGGAGCTTCCGTCTGGGCCGCGACCGTGCGTGCCACCCGTAATCGTTGCCCGAATACGACCATCGAGGTCCTACCGGCCGACTTCCGCGGCGAACAGGTCCACCTCGACGTCTTACTCGACGCACGTCCTGACATCCTGAACCACAACCTCGAGACGGTCGAACGCCTCCAGCGTCCGATTCGCAAGACGGCCCGCTACGATCGCTCCTTCTGGGTACTCAAACACGCCAAGTCCCGCGACTTCATCACGAAGACCGGCATCATGCTCGGCATCGGCGAACAGAAAGACGAAGTCGCGCAGCTCATCCGCGACATCGCCACTGCCGACGTCGATATCCTGACCATCGGACAGTATCTCTCGCCCAGCAAGGAACACGCGCCCATCGACCGCTGGGTCACCCCCGAGGAATTCGCCGAGTGGAAGACCTTTGCGCTCGCTGCCGGCGTCAAGCACGTCGAGTCCGGACCCTTGGTTCGCTCCTCCTATCGCGCCGACGAACAGGTCGTGAAGTTCAGCCTGATGGATCGCCGTCAGCGACCCGCCCGCTAACCCGTGGAAGGCCTGCCTCCCGTCGATTTCCGCGGCGAGCTCAACGACGAGCAGTACGCCGCGGTGACCTCGCCGCGCGGACCCGCGCTCGTACTCGCCGGCGCTGGCTCGGGCAAGACCCGCACCCTCACCTACCGCGTCGCCTGGCTCCTGCATCAGGGCGCCAATCCCTGGGACATCCTCCTGCTGACCTTCACCAACAAGTCGGCCAAAGAAATGCTCGAACGCGTCGAGGACCTCACCGGCGTCCCGCGTGGGCAGTTCTGGGGCGGCACCTTCCATTCCATTGGCCAGCGAATTCTGCGTCGTAATGCAGCCGTGGCCTCGCGTTCGCCAGACTTCACCATCCTCGACCAGAAGGAATCGGAACACCTTTTCTCCGAGATCGTGAAGTCGATCGACGGCGCCTTCATCAAGGACAAGACGAACCCGAAGGCGGCCGTCATCCTCGACGCCTATTCGCACGCGCGTAACACGCTACGCCCGCTGCCAGACGTCCTCGCCGAACGCCTCGACTGGATGAAGGGCGGCCCGGAGAAGCTCTTGCAATTCTGTACGAGTTACGAGGCTGCGAAGAAGGAGCGGAACCTCTGCGACTTCGATGACCTACTCAGCCTCTGGCTTTACGTCCTCGAGAACGACCCAGCCGCCCTCGCCCACTATCGCCAGCGCTTCCAACACATCCTCGTGGACGAGTTCCAGGATACGAACCGTCTGCAGAGCCGCATCATTGACCTACTCGCCAGCGAACACCAGATCATGGCCGTCGGCGACGACGCGCAGTGTATCTACACCTGGCGCGGCGCCGACTGGGAGAATATCGTAGCCTTCCCGAACCGCCACCCCGGCACACTGATCCACACGATCGACACGAACTATCGCTCGACGCCGGAGATCCTGGCCTTCGCCAACGAGATCCTTAGCCATCGGCCGCGTATCGAGGGCTTCGACCGCCGCCTCAAGGCCGTCCGGGCGCGCGGCCCGCAGCCCACCGTCTTTACCGTCGGCGACACGTCGCAGCAAGCGAAGCTCGTGGTCCGCAAGATCATGCAGTTGCACCACGAAGGACACGCCCTGGCGGACATGCATGTGCTCTACCGCGCGCATTACCAGTCGCTCGACCTGCAGATGGAACTCAACGCGACGGGCGTGCCGTTCGTGATCACCAGCGGCCACAAGTTCTTCGACCTCACGCACGTGAAGGACATCCTCGCACACCTGCGCTTCGTCCATAACCCCCTCGACCAAGTCGCGCTCTCCCGCTTGCTCTGCCTGCTCCCGAAGGTCGGGCCCGTCGCGGCCGAGAAGATCAGCAAGGCCGCCCGCGAAGCCGAGCAAGCCCAAGGCCGCGGCATGGTCCGGGCGCTCCGTGCCGACGCGGTGCTTAAGCGCGTGCCAGAAACGGCCAAAGATGACTTCAACGACCTCACGATCACCCTGGAGGATATGCTCGAAGGCCTTGAGGCCGCCAAGGCCAAGCCCGGCCCAGTCGCTCCTGCGCCCGACCTATTCGTCGCGGCCTCCGATGCGAACTCCGTCAAAGTCGCCCGCACGCCGGCCGAGACCGTCCGCGTCTGCATCGAAGGCTGGTACGGTGGCTTCCTCAAGACGATTTTCCCGGACTGGAAGGATCGCGAACAGGATCTCCAAGGACTCATCGGCTTCGCCTCGAAGTTCGACGACGTTGGCGACCTCGTCGCTCAGGTCGCCCTCCTTAATGGCGAGTCTTCCGACAAGAAGGCTGAACCCGAGGAAGACATGCTCCGCCTCACCACCATCCACCAGTCCAAGGGCCTGGAGTTTCCCATCGTCTTCCTCCTTGGGGTGGCCGACGGGCTGCTCCCGCTAACCCGCGCCATCGACGAAGGTGACGTCGAGGAGGAGCGCCGGTTGTTCTACGTCGCCTGCACCCGGGCCGAGAACATGTTGTTCCTTTTCGCCCCCCGCTTCGCGGTCTCCGGTGAAGGCTACCGCCCGCTGGATCCCTGCCGTTTTCTGGAAGAAATGAGCCCGGATTGTTACGAATTGGCGGATTATGCCCATCGTCGGCTCTGAGTTCGTATGACAGCCAGATGGGGGTAGGTGCTTGCCTTTGCCTTGGGCGGGCATTTATGACTCACGCAAACTTTTACACGCTATCGCCATGCCCAAGGTACTCGTCGCCGACAAAATCTCACCCACCGGAGTTGCCCTCCTCAAAGCCCAGCCGGGCTATGAGGTCGTCGAAGCCTACGGCTCCACGCCTGAGCAGGTCCTGACCCTCGTCGCGGACGTGGACGCCATCCTGGTCCGCTCCGAAACCCAGATCACCCGCGAAGTCCTCGCCGCTGCCCAGCGCCTCGTCTGCGTCGGCCGTGCCGGCGTGGGCGTTGATAACATCGACGTCGAAGCCGCCACCGAGCGAGGCGTCATCGTAATGAACACCCCCTCAGGCAACACCGTCGCGACTGCCGAGCTCACGTTCACCCACCTACTCTCCCTCGCCCGCCCAGTGCCGGAAGCCGTCCAGTCCATGCGCGAAGGCAAATGGGACCGCAAGTCCCTCTCTGGCTCCGAGCTCTTCGGCAAGACCCTCGGCGTGCTCGGCCTCGGCCGCATCGGCGCCGAAGTCTCCAAGCGCGCCCTCGCGTTCGGCATGAAGGTCCTCGCCTACGACCCGTATCTCACCGAAGCCCGCGCCAAGGCCCTCGGCGTTTCCATCGCGACGCTCGACGAAGTCTTCGCACTCTCCGACTACATCACCGTCCACATGCCTCTCATCGAGAAGGGCAAGCAGGGCGCGACCGAAGGCATGGTTGATGCAGCTGCTTTCGCCAAGATGAAGAAGGGGGTAAAAATCGTGAACTGCGCTCGCGGCGGCATCGTCGACGAGACCGCCCTCACGGAAGCGCTGAAGTCCGGCCAGTGCGGCGGCTGCGGTTTCGACGTGTTCGTCGAAGAACCCCTCGCCAAGGACCACCCACTCCGCTCCCTTCCGAAGGCCCACCTCTCCCCGCACCTCGGCGCCTCCACGGCCGAAGCCCAGGAGAACGTCGGCGTCGAAGTCGCTGAAGCTGCCATCACCGTCCTCGGCGGCGGCTCGCCCGCCAACGCGGTCAACCTACCTTCCGTCGACTCCCAGACGCTCGCCGCGATCAAACCGTTCCTCTCCCTTGCGCAGAAGCTCGGCGCCATCGCGCGTCAGCTCGCCGCTCCGGGTCGTATCGAATCCCTTCGCCTGACCACGTTCGGCACCGGCTCCGATCAGGGCGCCAACGCCATCGCCCGCGCCATCCAGCGCGGCTACCTTCGCGGCATCGTGGAAGGTGTCACCGACGTGAACGCCCCCGGCAAGCTCAAGGCCCTTGGCGTCGAGGTCCAGACCGTCCGCTCCTCCGCCGAAGCCGACTACAAGGAACTGATTCTCGTCGAAGCTGTGCTCGCGGGCGGCAACTCCGTCTCTGTCGCCGGTACCGTCCTCGGCAAAGCCCAGTCCCCTCGCATCGTCTCAATCAACGGCCGCACACTCGAGTTCATCCCCGAAGGCAAACTGCTCCTCATCGAGAACCAGGACCAGCCTGGCATCATCGGTGCCCTCGGCACCCTGCTCTCCAAGGAACGCGTAAACATCGCCAACATGGCCCTCAGCCGCAGCGGTGGCTCCAACGCCCTCGCCGTCTACCAGCTCGACACGGCTCCCGGCGCCGCGGCCATCGCCGAAATCCTCCGTAATCCTGCGATCGTCAGCGCCAAGCTGATCGAAGCGTAAGCGATGTTCGCGGCCATCGGAATCTTCGCCCTACTCGGCTACCTCCTCGGTTCCGTCAACTTCGCCGTGCTCGTAGCGAAGAAGCATGGCGTCGACATCCTCAAGGAAGGCTCCGGCAATCCCGGCGCCACGAACGTCAAGCGCGTGCTCGGCAAGGGCCCGGGAAATCTCGTGTTCGCGCTTGATGCGCTCAAAGGCTTCGTCGGTGCCGGCCTACCTTACCTCTTCCTCCGCATCGACCCAAACCAGCCCGCGATCAACGACCTCTTCTTCGTGGTCTGTGTCGCCGGCCTTGTCGGTACGCTACTTGGCCACTGCTTCTCCTGCCTCCTGAAGTTCAAGGGTGGCAAGGGCGTGGCTTCCACCATCGGTGGCCTGCTCGTGCTCCTGCCGATCCCGATCCTCATCGGTGCGACCCTCTGGGGCCTCGTCTTCCTGCTCTCCCGTTACGTCTCCTTAGCGTCCATCATCCTCGGCATTTCGCTGCCGGTCTCCTGCTGGGTGCTGCCGCTCTTCACTAAGCTGACGTTCAGCCCGGCCGAGTTCTGGTTCGCCGGCGCCATCGCCGCTTTCAACATCTGGACGCACCGTTCCAACATCGGACGCCTGCTCAATGGCACCGAGAACCGCTTCGTTAAGAAAGCCTAACTTTTCCTCCATGACCGCCCCTCGCACCATCGGCATCGGCATCCTCGGCTTCGGCACCGTCGGCCAAGGCGTCTGGAAGCACCTGCACGAAAAGCAGGCCGACCTCGAATCGCGCCTCGGCGTGAAGCTCGACCTCCGCAAGGCCTCCGTCCGCGACCTCAAGAAGAAGCGCGCGGTAAAGATTCCGGCCGCCAAGCTGACTAAGAATCCCAACGAGATCATCGACGACCCCAAGGTCCACGTGGTCTGCGAACTGATCGGTGGCACCACCAAGGCCCGCGAGCTCACCCTCCGCGCCCTACGCCTTGGCAAGGTCGTCGTCTCCGCCAACAAGGCTCTACTCTGCGAGCATGGCCCCGAGATTTTCCAGGCCGTGCGTAAGCACGGCGGCCAGTTCCTCTTCGAAGCCAGCGTCGCTGGGGGCATTCCGATCATCAAGGCGATCCGCGAAGGCCTCGTCGCCAACCGCTTCGAGCTGATTGTCGGCATCCTCAACGGCACCTGTAATCACATCCTCACCCGCATGGGCGAGGACGGTCTCTCCTTCCCCGACGCCCTCAAGGAAGCCCAGGAACTCGGCTACGCCGAAGCCGACCCGACGCTCGACGTCGACGGAATCGACGCCTTCCACAAGGCCTCAATCCTCGCCTGGCTCGCCCACGGCAAGTGGGCGCCGCCCGCGCGCACGCTCGTCGAAGGCATCCGTAAGATCGGTCCGGCCGACATTGACTTCGCCCGCCGCTTCGGCTTCGCGCTCAAGCACCTCGCCGTCATCCGCCGCGACTTCAAAGCCAACTGGATGACCGTCGGTGTCTACCCTTCCCTCGTTCCTAATCGCGACATACTCGCCCGCGTCTCCGGCGTGAATAACGGCATCACCCTCCGTGGTGACGTCGTCGGAGCCACTACGCTCACCGGCCGTGGCGCCGGCGGCGACGCCACCGCTTCCGCCGTCATCGGCGACATCGTCGACGCCATCGCGGCCCTCACTGGACCGATTTCGCAGGCCCTTTCACCGGAAGCCCTCGCCGCCCGCGAGAAAGCCGGCCGAGCCCTCCGCATGGCCTCGATCGACGAGATTGTCTCGCCCTTCTACCTTCGCCTTTCGCTGCTCGACAAGGCCGGCGTTTCCGAAGGTGTCTATCGCATCTTCTCGAAGCACAAGGTGTCTATCGCCCGGGTCATCCAGTACGAACACCCGAACCAGGGTCGCGGTACCGTCACCCTTTCGACCTACCCGGTCAGCGAACGCAAGATGTCCGCAGTCTTGACAGAATTGCGCCGCCTCAAGACCGTGCTCGAGGAGCCAGTCGTGCTCCGCATCTTCTCTCCTGAATCCTGACCTCCCGGTGGCCCTCATCGTCCAGAAATACGGCGGCACTTCCGTCGGCAGTGTCGACCGCATCCAGAACGTTGCGGCCAAAATCAAGGAACAGTGGTCCAAGGGTAACCGCATCGTCGTGGTCGTCTCCGCCCGAAGCGGCGTGACCAACGACCTCATCGCCCGTGCCAAGGCTCTCTCCAAGCTGCCGGACGAACGTGAGATGGACGTCCTCATGGCCGTCGGCGAACAGGAGACCATCGCCCTGACGGTCATGGCCCTCCACGCCATCGGCGTGCCCGCCGTCTCCCGCACGGGCGCTCAGGCCGGCATCTTCACGGACGACATCCATACCCGCGCCCGCATTACCCGCATTACCGGCGGCGACCTGCTCGCCCGACTCGACGAAGGCAAAGTCGTCGTGGTCGCCGGCTTCCAGGGCTGCACGGACCAGGGCGAAGTCACCACCCTAGGCCGCGGCGGCTCGGACCTCACCGCCATCGCCGTCGCCGCTTCCATCAAGGCTGACCTCTGCCAAATCTACACCGACGTCGACGGCGTCTACACCGCTGACCCCCGCATCGTACTCAACGCGAGTAAGTTGACGGAAATCTCTTACGAAGAGATGCTCGAGCTCGCTTCGAGCGGCTCCAAGGTCATGCAATCGCGCTCCGTGGAGTTCGCCCAGAAATATAACGTGCCCTTCGAGGTCCGTTCCTCCTTTAACGACCAACCCGGTACTATCGTGAAAGCCATCGACAAAACCCTCGAAGACGCGGCTATCGCCGGCGTCGCCCTCGACCGCCTGCAGACCCGCGTCACGGTGAACGACCTGCCCGACAGCCCACAGGCTTTGTCCGCCCTCTTCGACGACCTCGGGGAAGCCGGCCTGAGCGTCGATATGATCATCAAGAACCTCGGTAAGGACGGCAAAGCCAACCTGACCTTCTCGGTGACCACCGCCGAATTCTCCCGCGTCGAAGCCGTCGTCGGCCAGACCCTCAAGAAGCTCGGATCCGGCTCCGTCCGTTCCGCCGGCGAGATCTCCAAGCTGTCCATCGTGGGCGTCGGCATGATCTCCCACCCCGGCGTCGCCGGCACCCTCTTCAAGGCCCTCGCCTCCGTCGGCATCAACAGCGAGCTTATCACGACCTCCGAGATTAAGATCTCTGTCGCTCTGGACCCCGCCAAGGCCGACGCCGCCGTCCGCGCCGTGCATACGGCCTTCGGTCTCGATAAGGCCTGAGCCGGCACTCGCCTCTTGCCCGCCGGCCCGCTCCGACCATAGTCGGAACGATGCTGCGGTTCATCCTGGCCACCTTCCTCGCCCTCGGCGTCTTGCTGCCGGGTCAGGTCGTGTCGCAGGACCTACCGCCTAACTTGATTACAGCTAACGCGCTCGTCAGCCCAGGCGATCAGCCCGACCGGCGTACGCTCCTCGAACTGGCCGACCAGGCTTTAGCCGCCGGACTCTCCTCGACTGCCTCTGGCTTCTACGCGCAGATCCTCGCGGACCCGAAACTCGGCGCCAAGGAACGGGAACAGGCAGGCCTAGGACTCTGCGCCGCCTACATCGAACGCACCCGCACGGCCGAAGCCAAGGCGACGGTGAAGTTCCTGCCTAAGTCCCCGCGCCGGACGCTACGCGAAGGGCTCATCGCGCTCCTCGAGAACGACACGGAAAGCGCCCGCCTCCTCGCCGCCGAGATCAACGTCGCCACCTTGCCCGCGCACGAGATCGCCTGGGGCCACGCGCTCCGCTGGATGGTGGCCGCCGCCGGCAATGATAACCTCAATATCAATTTGGCACAGGAAGCCATCGCCCGCACGTCCGTCTCCGAAGAACAACGCCAGCGTATCGAGATTCTCGGTTACCGCGCAATGGTCGTAGCTGGCAAGATTGAGCCGCGAACCGTCTCGGCCTTGCGCGAACTTGCCGCCGAAGCCAAAGGTACGCCCTTGGCGTTCGACTATGCCCGTAACCTCGCCCTCGCCCTCGCCCACCTCAAGGACGCCAAAGGCGCCGCGCAAGCGCTAGCCGCCGCCGGCAAGTTGCCGGAGGCGCGCCAAGCGGAGGCCGATCTGCTCGCCGGCCTCATCCTTGGGGCCGATACGCTCGAAGGCCGGGAGCGCCTCAAAGATGCGGCCCGTAATCCCGCCAACGTCGCCATCCGCCTCACGGCCCTGCGGGCACTCGTCGCCGCGGCCGACCCACGCTCCGAATCCAACCCGGCGAAAACGTTCGACGCCAAATCCGTAGCCAACGAGGTGAATGATTTCCTTCTCCGCCGGAATCCGGGGCAGCTTTCCTACTATTGCCCGCGTGATCTGAAGGTCCTTGACTCCATCCACCTAGCCCGCGCCCAGCTCATGCTCTTCGCCGGCAGCCGCGAAAAGGCCCGCCAAGCCGCCGAAGACCTGCTCAAGGACGTACCCGCCAGCCCCTTAGTCCGCGAAGCCACCCGCACGCTCGCCATCGCCGCCTGGGGCGACGGATCGTTCCGCCTCGCCGCCACGCACCTGACCAACCTCGCCGAGAGTAGCGTCGAACCGGAAAGGGCCCAGTTGCGCATCGCGGCGGCCGACTGCCTCTTCCTCGCCAAGGATTTTATCCTCGCCGAAAAAGCCTACGCCGCGCTCCAGAAGGATGCGGCCGACACGAAACTCTCCGAAGACGCCTTCCATCAGCGCATCCTCTGCCTGCTTGAGACCAGCGACGAGATCAGTGCCTGGAATCGCACCACCGAAGTCATCGAGGAAGCCGCTCGCTCCAACCGCACCCGCACGAAGGAGCCTATCTGGTCGGCGACCTGGAGCCTCGTCGAAGACATGCGCAAGGCCAACCGACCAGCCGACGCCGAGCGCCTGCTGGCCCGCCTCACTCCGTTGACCGCCGGCGCGCGCATCGACTTCTCCCTCCGCTTCACCTGGCAACGCGCCCTCCTCGCCATCGCTAACAATAACCCGACCGAAGCCAGCCGGCTCGCTGGGGACATCGACCGACAACTCGCCAACCTCCCGGCCGACGAACCACTCGCCGAACTTCGAAAAGCTGTGCCGGAACTGCGCGGCCACGCCGCCCTACTGAAGGCGAGGACCTCCTTGAACGTCGGAGCGTCCCGCGGTCTCGATGAATTCGTCGCGCTCCGCCAGCGATTCGGCAAGGTTCCGGCCACCGCCGCCTCCTACCTGATCGAAGGGCGCCACCTCGCCGCCCTCGGCCGGCACGCCGAAGCCCAGAACCGTTTTGAAGAACTCGCCAAGGAGTTCCAAGGGGAGCCCAGCCTCGGCGAATTCGCCGCCCTCGGCCTTTACGAAGCGGCGGAACAGGCTGCGCTTCAGGCCCCTGCCTCCGGCGAAAATAAGCTCAAGGATGCCGTCGTGTTGCTGGAAAGATTCACCGAAAGCTACCCCCAGAACGCCCTGATTTTTCGTGTCTCGCTGCGCCGCTCCGAAATCCTCCGCTCGCTGGGCCAGTTCGACAAGTCCCTGCTCGTGCTGGAAGGCCTGATCCGCGACAAGCCGACCGACCCTTCCCGCCCGCAGGCCGAGATGGCGCGCGCCGACTCCCTCTTCGGACTCGCCCAGTTGCGCCGAGATCGCAACGGCCAGCTTGACCGCCAGCGCATCTCCCGCGCGGCCGCCGCCTACGAACGTATCGCCGAAGCTTGGGCCAAGGATTCAGACGACGTGAAGATCGAAGCTTGGTATAAATGGGCGCTCACGCTGGTCGAACGCTCCCGCACCGAGACCGGACTCGAAGCGACCGCGAGTCGCGGCGAAGCCCGGAAGGTCCTCCTCCGCGCTTTAGGCGCCCTCCGCGAAGCAACCGCTCGCGTTGCCGCGGACACCGCCGGCAAACTCTCCTCCGAAGGCCGCCTCTGGCTTTCGCGCTCCGTCCTACTGATGGCCGAGACCTGCGAACTAGACGGCGATCGAGCCGAAGCCATCGCCGCCTACAAAATCATCGTGACCGTCAACCAAGGGCAGCCCTCGGCCCAGTCGCGCCTTCCCGGCCAGTCTACTGCCGAAAGCAAACTTGCGACCCTGCGTAATTCGTCGTCCAATCCCGCCAAGTCCCAATGAGCAGCCGCTTCTCCTTCCCTTTCGACGCCGGCCCCTTCGTCTGGCTCCTCCTGCTGCTCGCCTTCCTCGCCCTGGTCTTCGTCGTCGAACGCGCGCTGTTCCTGCACCGCGGCCTCGTGCTTTCCTCCGACTTCATCGAAGGCGTCCGCAATAACCTGCGTGCCGGTCGTCCCCTCGAAGCCCTCGCCGCCTGCGAAGAATCACCGGGGCCGGTCCCACGCGTGGTGAAAGCCGCCCTGCTCCGCGCGGGCAACGGGGAGGACGCCATGCGCGCCGCCGCGACCGAGGCCGCCCTACTAGAACTTCCTGTCCTCGAACGTCGCCTCGGCACCATCTCGGCCATCGGCCGCATCGCCCCGCTGTTGGGGCTGGCTGGCGCAATTTTCTCGGGCTTCAACCTCGCCACTGCCCTGCGCGACGGGAGCGTTTACGCTTCCGCCAACGGCCTCCTGACGGAAGTCCAGGCCGCCCTCGCCACCGCGGGGTTCGCGATGGTCATCGCCGCCGCCTGCGCGATGGCCCACCACTTCCTCGTCGGCCGCGTTCGCTCGATCGTCACCGAGATGGAGATCGCCGCCCATTCCATCATCACCTTCGTACGCCACGAGCTACCCGAGGAGAAACCTCGTCAGAGTTAAGATGCGGACGCCCCTCGGAGTTCTGGAAAAAGTCCGCCCCGCCGAACAAGGCCTGGATTTCGTGCCGCTAGCCCTCGCCCTCGTCTGCGCAGCGCTGACCTACGTCCTTTCCGCCGAATTCGTCTTCGCCCCGGGTATGTACGTCGGCTTCAAAGACGGCGACTTCGCGGTCTCTCCTTCGCTCAAGACCCCTAAGCTGGCCTCTGGCGACCTCGCCCGGACGTCACTCACCGTCACCTTGGTCTCAGCGCGGGGCACCGGCGTCTTCGTCGTAGCTGGACGCGTCGTTGACCGCGACGGCCTGGGCGCCGAGCTTCGTCGCGTGGCGGCAGCCGGAGGTAATGTACGACCCATCCTGGTGAAGGCCGACGCTTCACTGACCATGCAAAGTTTCCTCGAAGTCTGCGAACTCGCCCGGAGCGCCAAGTTTCCCGGCGTCCTAGTTGCGGCCGACGAACGTTGATTCGCGGTTGCCACAGCCGAGTCGGGTCGAACATTCTCCGGCCAAGTGTCCTCCCCTGCGCCCATCGCCTCCGTCAATCCCGTGCCGCCGCGTCACATCGGCATCATCATGGATGGTAACGGACGCTGGGCCGCCGCCAAAGGCCTGCCCCGGCTCGAAGGCCATCGCCGCGGCGCCGAACGCCTGATCGAGACCATCGATTCATGCATCGACCTAGGCGTCACCACCCTCACGGTCTTCGCCTTCTCGGCCGAGAACTGGAAACGCCCCCTCGAAGAAGTCAGCGGCCTCTTCAAGCTCGGCGAATGGATCCTACGCGCCCATCTTGCCAGGCTCGAAAAACGTAACGTGCGCCTCCGCGTCATCGGCGATATCACCGCCCTGCCCGACTTCGTCCGCGGGCCGCTCGAGGATGTCATCAACTCTAGCAAGGCGAATACCGCCTTCACGCTCGTTGTCGCGCTCAACTATGGGGCCCGTCAAGAAATCGTTGCGGCCGCCCAGGCGATCGCGGCCGACGTCGCCGCCGGCAAGCTCGCGCCGGCCGCCGTGGATTGGTCCATCGTCGAAGCTCACCTGCAGACCGCCGGGATGCCCGACCCTGACCTGATCATCCGTACGTCGGGCGAATTCCGCCTCAGTAACTTCCTGCTCCTCCAGTCCGCCTATGCCGAAATCGTTTTCGCGTCGGTCTTCTGGCCCGACTTCGACAAAGCACAGCTCCAACTCGCGCTCGCCGAATATGCCAAGCGCGAACGCCGCTTCGGTCAGACCCGCGAACAACTCCAAGCTTCCGACCAACGATGAAAGACCGCGCCCTCAGCACCATCGGCCTCTGGATCGTCGTCGGACTTGTCATCTGGGTCGGCGGCTTCTTCTCGGTCGCTGAACAGGCCTCCTTCGGCCTGCTAGCGCTGATTATCTGCGCCGCACAGTATGAATTCTACCAGTTGGTCCGCTCCATCCCAGGCGTCGGCCGTCCAAACCTCTCGGGTATTGTCGCAGGTTTTGCTCTGCACTTTGGACTGTTCTTCCTCGCCGCCGAAGAAGCCCGCGCGAACTTCCTTCTGACGGGCGGTGCCCTGCTCGTCGGCCTGCACCTTCTTTCCCTCCTGCGCCATCCGGGCGAGGTCCCGACGCTGCTGCGCCGCTTTCCCACCTTGTACGGTTTCGCCTACCTGCCATTCATGCTGGCCTCACTCATTGCCATCGCGCGCATGAAGGACGGCCACTTGCTCACGGCCCAATCCGTCGGCCTCTACTATGTGGTCTGGGTCTTCGTCGCGACGAAGTTCACCGATGTCGGCGGACTCCTCATCGGCGTGCCATTTGGAAAACATAAGATCGCCCCGACCATCAGCCCAGCCAAGAGCTGGGAAGGTTGCCTCGGCGGGCTCGCCGCCTCCGCCGGCGCCTCGGCGCTCTTCGCCTGGCTACTGCGTGACGCCTTCGGTATTAGTTTCATGGTGCCCTGGAAGGCCGCCGTGCTGGCCCTACCAATCGCCGTGCTCAGCATCCCCTCCGACCTGATCGAATCCGTATTCAAGCGGCTCGCGGGCGCCAAGGATTCCGGCGCGACAATCCCCGGTATCGGCGGCGCGCTCGACCTGATCGACAGCATGGTACTCACTTCGCCCGTCGCCCTGATCCTGCTGTCCTACTTCCTCGAGTGGGCCAAGCGCGGCTAATGACCGCACCCGCGCCAGCGATCCACGTGCTGACGGGGCCGACCGCCGTCGGCAAGACGGAGACAGCGATACGCTGGGCCGAACAGAACGACGCGGAAATCATCTCCTGCGATTCCGTCTGCGTGTATCGCGGGATGGACATCGGTTCGGCCAAACCGACGCCGGAAGAACAACAACTCGTCCGGCACCACGGACTCGATTTGGTCAATCCCTCGCAGCGATACTCGATCTCGCAATACGTCGATATGGCCCGCGCAGCCATCGCCGGCGCGCACGCCCGCGGCAAACGGGTGCTCGTCACGGGAGGCAGCGGTTTCTATCTGGCGGCGTTCTTCGGACCCGTGACGGACGAACTGGAGATTCCGCAAGCCATCACGGATGAAGTCCGCACGCTCCAGCGCCAAGGCCAAGCCTCGCTCCTGCTCCGCCTACGCGAACTCGAAGGCGAGAAACTTCCCGAGTGGCTTGACGTCCAGAACCCGATCCGCATCGCCAAGGCCCTCGAACGGAGAATGGCCTCCGGCCGGACTCTGGACTCCCTGCGCGACGAATTTCTCACCCGCCGCGGCCCTTTTGCCGATCACCCGGTCACCTTCGAGCTTCTTGAAAGACCCGATGCCGAGCTGAAGGCCCGGATCGCCATCCGCACGACCAGCATGCTGCGCGACGGCATCATCGAGGAGTCCGAACGCCTGCTGGCACTGAATCTGGACCCCGAGCTGACCTCGTCCCGCGCGGTCGGTTATCGGGCCGTCATGGACTGGCTGGAGGGTGGTAAACGCGTGGCGACGAGCGGCTTGGCCGAACGCATCAACCTCGACACGTGGGCCTTGGTCAGGAAGCAGCGTAAGTGGTTCCGTAGGTTGGGCTTAGCCAAAGATCCTGAATAATTAGCTTTAGGGCTAATTTTCTTATAAAATCCCCTATCGTCTGTTAAAAAAGGGTCATTTATGGCATTTTGCCGCCTCCATCCTTGCAAGCCCCTGTTTTTTGACCAATTTCGGCGTCGCACCCCCACCCACCTAAACCATGCCCCTGAAACTCGGCCAGCCTCTCCCTGAAATCTCCCTCAAGCAGAAGACCGACGCCGGTCTGGTAGATGTCAGCCTCCGCCGCAATGTCGGCAAGGGTAAGACCGTCATCCTCTTCGTCCCTCTGGCCTTCACCGGCGTCTGCACCGACGAGCTCTGCAAGGTGACCGGCCTCCTCGACGAGTACAAAAAGCTCGGCGCTGACGTGATCGCCATCTCGGTCGACTCCCCCTTCGCGCAGGAAGCCTGGGCCAAACAAGCCGGCATCAACCTGACCCTCGTCTCCGACTTCAATCGCGTCGCCCTCAAGGCCTTCAAGGTCAAGGATACCCGCGTGATTCCTGAGAAGACTGGCCTCCTCAACGTGGCCAAGCGCTCCGTCTTCGTGGCCGATAAGGCTGGCATGGTAATCCACTCCGAAGTGAAGCGCGACCCGGCCTCGATGCCGAATTTCGCCAAGATCAAGAAGGCCGTCGAAGCCTAATCGTCAGTTAGGCTTATTTGAAGGCGGTCGGGCTTGCCCCGACCGCCTTCTTTGCTTTTGGCTAACTGCCTGCCCGTCCGCGGCAGGCTACCCTTTTCTACCAAACACCACCATGGCCCTCAAAGACCCCTTCAAAGCCCTCCGCCCCTTCTCCGCCGGCGGTAAATCCGGCCAGATCTACTCCGTGCCCGCCCTCGAGCAGGCCGGCCTCGGCAAGGTCTCACGCCTGCCGGTCTCCATTCGCCTCGTCCTCGAGTCCGTCCTGCGTAATTGCGACGGCGTCGCCGTCACGGAGAACGACGTGAAGACGCTCGCCGCGTGGAACGCCGCGAAGCCAGTCGACACCGAGATCCCGTTCGTCGTCGCGCGCATCGTGCTGCAGGACTTCACCGGCGTGCCGCTCCTCGTCGACCTCGCCGCCATGCGCGAAGCCGTCGCGAAACTCGGTAAGGATTCCGCCATCATCGAACCGCTCGTCCCGGTCGACCTCGTTGTCGACCACTCGGTACAGGTCGACCGTGCTGGCACCGCTTCTTCTTTCCTCGAGAACCTGCGCCAGGAATTCGGCCGCAACACTGAGCGCTACGAATTCCTCAAGTGGGGCATGCAGGCCTTCAAGACTTTTGGCGTTGTCCCTCCGGCGATCGGCATCGTCCACCAGGTCAACCTCGAGTTCCTTGCGAAGCTGGTCTTCCAGAAGGACGGCGTATTCTACCCGGACACCCTCGTTGGCACCGACTCCCACACCACGATGATCAACGGCATCGGCGTCGTGGGCTGGGGCGTGGGCGGCATCGAAGCCGAAGCAGGCATGCTCGGCCAGCCGGTCTACTTCCAGACGCCTGAAGTCATCGGCGTCAACCTCACCGGTCGCCTCCGCGAAGGCGTCACCGCGACCGACCTCACCCTCCGCCTCACGGAAATCCTCCGCAAGGCCAAGGTTGTCGGTAAGTTCGTAGAATTCTACGGCGAAGGTACCGAGGCCCTCTCGCTTGCCGACCGCGCCACGATCGCCAACATGGCCCCGGAATACGGCGCCACGATGGGCTTCTTTCCGGTCGACGATAAGTCGCTCGACTACCTCCGCCAGACGGGCCGCGACGAGTCCCACATCGAGCTGGTGAAGGAATACTACAAGGCCCAGGGCCTCTATGGCATCCCGAAAGCCGGCAGCATCGACTACACACAGACCATCGACCTCGACATCAGCACGGTCGTCCCCTGCGTCTCCGGCCCGAAGCGCCCGCAGGACCGCATCGATCTCCCGAAGATCAAAGACTCGTTCAACACGCTCTTCACCGCGCCGAAGGATAAGAACGGCTTCGGCATGGCCGCGGCCGCGCGTGACGCTTCCGCTGCTGTAGGCACGACGGGACGCTCGCTCAAGCACGCCTCGGTCGTGATCGCCGCGATCACCTCTTGCACCAACACCTCGAACCCTTCGGTGATGGTGGCCGCCGGCCTCGTCGCCAAGAAGGCCGTCGAGAAAGGCCTGACAGTGAACCCGAATGTGAAGTGCTCGCTGGCCCCTGGCTCCCGCGTGGTCACCGACTACCTCAACGAAATCCAACTCTCCGGCTACCTCGACCAGCTCGGCTTCAACCTCGTCGGCTACGGGTGCACGACCTGCATCGGCAATTCCGGCCCGCTCGACGCCGACATCGAAGGCGCTATCAAGCAGGGCGACCTCGTCACGGCTTCCGTGCTCTCGGGTAACCGTAACTTCGAAGCCCGCGTCCACGGCGCGGTCCGCTCGAACTACCTGATGTCCCCGCCCCTCGTCGTCGCCTTCGCCCTCGCCGGCCGCGTCGACATCGACCTCGACAACGAACCACTCGGCACGGGCAAGGACGGCAAGCCGGTCTTCCTCAAAGACGTCTGGCCCACCCAGGCCGAAGTCGCCGATCACGTCGCCCGCGGCCTCAAGCCCGAGATGTTCAAGTCGAAGTACGCAGCCGACTCGCTCGCCAACGCCACCGCGGAGTGGAAGGGCGTCCAAGGCGGCACCGGCGCTCGTTTCAGCTGGAAGGAATCGTCCACGTACATCCAGGAGCCCCCGTTCTTTAAGGGCTTCTCGATGACGCCTCCTTCAGTGCCTTCCCTCACGAAGCTCCGCCCGCTAGCCATCCTCGGCGACTCCGTCACGACCGACCACATCTCTCCTGCCGGCGCCTTCAAGGAAGAGACTCCAGCCGGCAAGTTCCTCCTCGCAGCCGGCGTGTCGAAGAAGGACTTCAACTCCTACGGCTCACGCCGCGGCAACGACCGCATCATGACCCGCGGCACCTTCGCCAACACTCAGGTGAAGAACGCCATGGCCGACGGCAAGGAAGGCGGCTTCACGAAGGTCCAGCCTGACGGTAAGGTCGAAGCCATCTATGACGCCTGCCAGACCTACGCCCAGCGCGGCGAAGGCATGATCGTCTTCGGTGGCGTCGACTACGGCATGGGCTCGTCCCGTGACTGGGCCGCGAAGGGCACCGCCCTCCTCGGTATCCGCGCCGTGGTCGCGCAGTCCTTCGAGCGTATCCACCGCTCCAACCTCCTCGGCATGGGCGTACTGCCCCTCGAGTTCGCCGACGGCAAGAACGCCGCGTCTTACAATCTTGATGGCACCGAAACCTTCGACCTCGAAGGCCTCTCCAGCCCGATCAAGCCCAAGACGCCGGTGACGCTCGTCATCCGCCGCGCCAATGGCTCGGTCGACAAGGCCGCGCTCGTCGCCCGCATCGATACCGCGATCGAAGGCGAGTACTACCGCCACGGCGGCATCCTGCCCTACGTCCTCCGCCAGATCCTGAAGTAAGGATTACGGCCGAACGCCAAACAAAGCCCTCGGGATTATCCGAGGGCTTTCTATTTCCCTTGGACGACGAACTTGATTTCGGCGGTCTCAAATCCCGACGCGCTAGCCATCCTAAAAGCAATAGCGCCTTTGGAGGCGGACTTTGCCCGGAAAGTAAAAACAGACAACATAGGCGCGCCGGGCCGCGGGCCGCTCGGCCTCACCTTCAGCGAATCGACGTAGGGTATCGCTTCGTACCTGGGCTGGCCCACTTGTTCTAAACTGGCAGGAATCCCAACGGCTTGCCAAAATCGTCCGGTGCTAGGGTTGCCAATTAAGGAGACTTCAAAAATCTCACCTACGGTAACCTTTGTCACCTGCTCGGAGGGCACGACCACGTGCAAAGGCAGTGGATCTGCGGCGGCGCAAAGGATGCAACAGAGAGACGCTAAATACAGCATCAGCTCATTAAGCCACATCCCTGAGGCCTGTCAAAGTGCTAGAGGCAAGGGACGGGGGCGGGATTCCATCTTGCTCCTGCCATCCGAATCCCTAGTCCTAATCCATGGAAATCGGCGTCATCAACGGGCCCAACCTCGACCGACTCGGCAAGCGCGAGCCAGAAGTCTATGGCACCCAGACGCTCGGCGACCTCGAGAAGCTCATCGAGAAGCATGCGAAGGCCGCCGGTGCGAAGACCCGTTTCTTCCAGTCCAACCACGAAGGCGAGATCATCGACACGATTGCGAAGTGGGCCGACAAGGGCGTAAAGTTCTTGGTTATTAATCCGGGAGGCCACACCCATGTCTCGGTCGCCCTCCGCGATTCCATCGCCGGCAGCGGCATGCGTACCGTCGAGGTGCACATCTCGAATATCTACAAGCGCGAAGAATTCCGCCACAAGTCCGTCACGGCCTCCGCCTGCGAAGGCGTGATCACCGGCCTCGGCTTCGAAGGTTACCTGCTCGCAGTCGACTTCCTGGTCGCCAAGGCCTCGGCGAAGCCAGCCAAGGTCACCAAGGCGAAGAAGAAGTAAACCTACGCCGCGGGGAACCGGGCGAGGTCGCACTCTTTCCGTAACACCCTACCCTCGCAAAGGTAGGCGGCCATCTCGTCGGCCATGAGCGGAGCCCAGACGGTGCCGCGGGGGCCAAGCCCGTTGAACAGGTGCGTTCGCGGCTGCTGCGGGTGCGTGCCCATGAACGGATGATTATCCGAGGAGCACGGCCGGACGCCGGCGACATGCGCGGTGACGTCGATCTGGACCTCCTGTCCGAAATACCCGCGAAAACGGGCAACGAGCTTCTCCTTCTGCGGCTCGGACGGAGTCTCGTCGAGCTGATCCCACTGCCAGTTCGTGCCGGTGCGCCAGACGCCCTGCCCGAGCGGCAAGGCCCAGCCTTCACGATTCAAGATAAAGGGCTTATCGGGAAGCGACGCGCGCAGGGTCAGCGCCTCGCCCTTAGCCGGTTGCCATGGGAGATACTTGAAAGGTCCGCGCTGGGCGGACTTGTAGCCATCGCAATAGACGATGGCCCCGGCGCGGACGTGACACCAAGTGACGCCTTCGTCTTCGGCAACAACGTCGGCCGGATCAAACGTCGCTTCGGTCAGGCACCCATCGGCCAGAAGTTCGGCCCGGACATCGGCCAAGAGCTTCGGTAGGTCGACCCAGGCACCGTTCATCAACGCGCCCCCTAATTCATCCGTCAGTCCGGCATCAAGCTCCCCACGCGAGGAAGTCACGCGGGCGATGAAAGGCTGGCAGCTCTTGCACTCGGTCCGCTTAAGGCCCTTGGCACGCTGCTCCTCGTCGACGAACATGCGGTAGACCTGAATGGAGCGGAAGACGCCCAGTTCGGTCAGGCGCGCCTGAGCTGCGGCGAAGAGTTCAGGGTAATCCTTGGTCAGCGTGAAACGCCGGCCGGTCAGCGGCGTCATCAGGCCAGCCGCGACCTGCGAAGCGGAAGACTTCCAGTGATCGTCCACCACGTGCACCTTACGACCCCGACGCAGCAGTTCCTTGGCGAGCAAGGAGCCCGCCAGGCCTTGGCCGATGATTAAAAAATCAACCTGCATCACCGGAGGGAGATGCAGGTCGAAAGAAGGTCAAATGTTGACGACGATTTATCAGAAGCCGACAGCGTTCTTGGTGCCCTGCTTGGTCACGATCTTCTCTTCGGTCCAGACGGCGACGCCGCGCTTGACCTCGACGAGGGTCAGCTGGAACACGAACGAGCTCTGACGGGTGCTGCCAGCATTGGAGCGGTCTTCGAGGATCTTGCCCTTGAGCACGTATTCGGCACGGGGGACATTAGCCTTGGAGCCGGACTCGGCGCGCGCGGCGTTGGCGGTAGCGTCGTTATCGAGCAAGGTGACGCGGCCGGCATTGACCAGAGGGACGGTCAGCTTTGAGAGTAGTAAGGCGGTGTCGAAGTTGTCGGCGGTATCGTTGGTGATGGAGCCGAGCTGTAGCACCGGTGCGCCCTTAGAGAAGGAAGGGGACGAGATCATCGACTGAAGCATCTGGGCTCCGGCGGTGGCGAAGTCCTGGATATTCACCTTGTCGAGGCTGACCACGAGTTCGCGACCATTAGGGTCCTTGTAAGTGGCGGGCGTGCCGCAACCAACGATGAGCACGGCGCAGGCGAGGAGAGAGAGTTTGTTCATGGGAGGGATTAGCGGGAGATGAGGCGGAGGCGGCACTCAGCGGACTGAGCCTTAAGGGCGGTCGCAGTGACGGTGGTGAGGGCGCCGGGTTCGAGCGGGGTGACGACCCAGTTCGGCTGGCTTTCGGTCACGGTGCCGTCGGCGGCGAGCCATTCGAAGCTCACGTTGATCGTCTGGCGGAGGCTGGAGCCATTACGCAAATCGAACTGCACTCGAGCGTAGCCTCCATCGGTCTTCGACTTACTAGCCGCGATTAACTCGATCTTATTGCCGACTCGGTTGTCGTTCAGCTGCGTCGAGAAACCGCCTTCGGGCTTGGTGGTGGCATAGTTGACGGCGGAGGGCGGGTTCAGGCCGCGCTCGATACTGTCACCGGTCTCGAGGATCGAGGTGCAGCCGGCTAGGAGGCCGAGTGCGAGAAGAGGCAGGATTTTTTTCATGGGACGAGAGGAGTGCAGCGGAGGACGAGGGGTTTATTTTCCTGTGTGGACTTGAGGCTTACAAGCAGAACCTTGCCCACTGGCAGCGTCAGACTCGCCTCGGGGTGCCCTACGACGGTCAGTTTCTGGCCAGGCTTGGCGTCCAACCGGACCACCGAGAAACGGGCCGGAAGGCTCGACCAGTTACGCAGGTCGGCCTTTGTTGTCCCGACGGTATAGATCGCCGTACCCACTTTGGTCGCAATGGACCAAAGCATAGCCCCCGACCCTGCATTCTGGCGGTTAGCCGCCTCTTCGGAGGATTTATTGATGAGGTAGCTGGCAGTGGCCTTGACGGCGGCGGAGGTGAAAGCTTGGGCCTTGATGCCCGGCAAGGCGGCTTCGAAATGCTTAGCGATAAGGGCGTCCGGCCGGCTCGCCAGAGGCAGGGCGACATCCTTGGCGTCCAATTTCAGCTTAAGATTATAATTCAGTCCGGAGGGCCGGATGGCCGGCAAGGCGACGCTCACGTATGGTACGCGTGAAGAGACGATGAACAGCGGGATATCGATCCGCTGTTGATACCACTCCGGACACATGCCCGTTTCGGAAATGACATAGATGATCATGCCCTGCCGTTCGCTGGCCGGCGCTTCGGCATCCTTCAGGTCGCGAAGGAAGGCTTCATTGGCTCCATTGAGCTGCGTCGCGGCGAGCAGTTCCTTGCGACCCTTCTCGCGGTCGGACGGATCCTGGCCAAGGCGCAGGAAGAACATCCCTTGGAGCCAGTGGCTGAACGCGTCGTCGTAGGCGCCATCGGCGGTCAGGCTGGCGAGATTCTCTTCGATCATGCCAAGGCCTTCCTTCGTGCGCTCGTCCTGCGAAGCTTTGGCGACGTCGTACTTCCCCTTGGCCGCCTTGGGCTTCACGTAGAGCTGACCTGAGCCGAAGGCCTGCTGCACGAAGCGCAGGCGAGCCATGGCGACTCGGGCGCCATTGACGTCGCCCATCTCCATCCGGTTCAGGGCCTGATATGTCGACGCGTAAATACGGTCGGCCGGCTTGGGGCGATAGGCCTCGGCATAGCCACTAGTGAAAGCCGACAAGGTCGCATCGGCCACCGAGAAACCCGGACGTTCCTCCTCCGCCCGGAAGGAAGCTTCGACCTGCTCGAGGATCTTGGCGCTTTCCTTAAGCTTGCCCTGCGCCCGGAGCGCCGCGGCGGCGTCGAGATTCCAAACCAACGCGTCCTTGGGTTCGTCGGCCGCAAAGTTCTGGGCGACGGTCCCGGCGGTCTCGTAATCCCCTTCCTCCACGGCCACTCGGACGCGCGGGCCGCGATCGACATACGTCGCGCAACCGACTAGGCAAAGCATCAGGATGGAGAGGATCGGACGCACAGGGAAACCCCTGCAGACTAACCCGCCCCGCCCACAAGTAAAGGATGGTCAGGCCAGCTGCAGCCAGCGGGCGCCTAGGAAAAGCCACAAGGGCGTGACCAACGGGCAACAGAGCATCGTGATCACCGAACAGCGTAAGGAAATCAGCACCTCGCCCTTGAACATCTCCACGATTAGGAAGGTGAAGATGCCGCAGGGCATCGCCGCTTGGACGAGCATAACCTTACGCAGGGATTCGTCGGCGACGAAGTAACCAACCGTCGCCAGCACCAGGACCGGCATGACCAGCCAGCGTACCGCCATCACGCCAAAAGAGACCGGCGCATCCGAGACTAGGCGGAAGTCTTTGATGATCTCGTGTAGATAGATGCCGGTGAGCAAAGTGCCGATTGGGATAGCGCAGTCGCCGACAGTATGGCAAAGGTCGCTCACGAAGACAATCGAGGCGCTCTTACCGAAGCCCGCGAAGTTGATGGCCAGCGCCACGAATAAGGCCACTGTCATCGGCTGGAGGAGGTTCTTGAGCCCGCGGCGCAGGGAGTCGCCGGAAAGCATGGCTACCCCGACCGTCCAGACGGCTGCCTCGACGCCAACGTTATGGACCAGGAGCACGCCGACGACGTCGTTATCGAATAAAGCCGCCGTGACGGGGATGCCTAGGTAGCCGAAATTATTGACGCCGGCCGAGAAGGCGAAGGTCCGCCGCGCCGTGCCAGCCGGGACTTTGAAAAGCGAACCGATCGCGGTCGCGACGGCGTAGCCGGTGACGATCATCAGGAAGCCCGCGCCGAGATATAACAAGGCCTGCGAGCCCGATGCGATCAGCGGATTGCCGCTCACGCGGGAGAAGATCATCGCCGGAAAGAAGACCCAGATGATCATCCGCATCAGCGGCTGGCGCGCACCAGCGCCGATCCAACCCTGCCGGGCCATGAACCAGCCGAGCAGGATCAGCAGCCCGAGACGGGTGATGGCCAGCGCGACATCGACGGAGAAGACATTCATGGACGAAGCCGACTATCCTACGACTAACGATTGGGGAAAGAGAAATTTAAGGCCAAAGCGGTTGGCGGTTAGCGGATAGCGGATAGGAAAAAATCTGATGCCACAAAGCCCTGACTCCAAACAACACCAAGACCCGCCTCCACCTCCCACTCTTTGGCCTTTCCGGCTGTTATCTCATCTTACCGCCAACCGCTAACCGCTTACCGCTGCATCCGCCAACTTTATCATCCATCGTCCATCCTCCATCCCTCATCCTCCCTCGCGGCTAGCGCCGCCCACCCCCTTGACTTCCCGAGGGATTCGTGGATAATAGACGCCGTTCCTTCTCAGTCGGATCCCGCAAATGACCGACGTCTCATTTCGGGGGTGTTCCGGATTCGATTCCCGCCAAGATATCGCGACGGCATGCAGAGGGTAGTCGATAACCTCTTAAATCCTATCGGCAGCACTATAACTGCTAAAAACACCATCACGTTCGAGAACGACAACGTTCTCGCGCTCGCTGCCTAAGTACAGCGACGAGCCCCAGGGCGCGCCTGCAGTCCTGGATCAGCTCGGTTAACGTGGGCGATCCCCTCCTCTAGTTGTTATCTCCGGGGTAAGTGAGAATACAGATAGGTCGCACGGGTGCTCATCCCCAAACGCGATCGAGATCAATGATGAAGCTACGCATGTAGAAGTTACGACGTAAGGGTAGGAAGACGTGGGTTCGACTCCCACCACCTCCACCATTTGAGAAGCAACAGCCTGCGACCACCCGGTCGCAGGCTTTCTGCGTTGGTCAGCGACGCGGCCTGACGAGTACCAGTTGGTTCACACGGTCTTCGACTATCCAGCGGACGGTGCCACGGATTCGCGGGACGAAAAAGTTGTCGATAACGCCAATGTAGTGTGCGCCGCCGACTTCAGCCCGACCGACCGCCACCACCTGATGGCCCCAACTGAGCTCCGGTTTGCGCGGGAGCAAGACCATGCACGACAACAGCACTGGTCGGCCGGCGAAAAGTTCGGCACCCAGGAGCTGACGATCGTAGCCCGAAACCGCCACATCCACATCCACGCCGCGCTCATCGGCGTCGGCCTGCATCGCTTCGGCGAGCGCCGCCGGAAAGGATCCCGCGAGGGACATCTTACCATCCGCATAGCCCTCCTCATCAGGAATCACACTCATCGGCATCCGACCCCGCAACCGGCGCACCAAATCCTGCTCCCCTGCTCCGCCCCATGCCGCCATGCCAGGACGACCCGACCAAAAGGCGATGAGGCTTGCGCCCGCCGTGGGTACGCAACCGGAAGCGACGAACAATCCGTCTGACGCCTTCATCGGGAACTGCTGGATGGGCGGCACGCCCGACAAGGCGAAGGCCTGCACCGCCGTCACTTCACGCAGCCCCTCAAGACTGAAGTCGATGAGCCGACCGTCATCCGTCCAGGCCAGATAACCCGCCGCCCCTTCAGAGCAACGTAGAGTAGCCCACCAGAACGGACGTCCCTGTCGCTGCCAGCGCGAAGGCAGAGGCTGGACTCGACGCACCTCACCGACTTCAAGCGACCGGATAGATACGGGAACCAGCCCGGCGGCACGGATTACCGCCAGATGCGACTCCGCTTGGACGATTTCTGGTTTGGGCTTGGCGCACCCGAAGAGGAAAACTGTGAGGACGAACAAACCAGCGCGTAAGATCGTCCTCATGGTGACTCAGCGCTTACGGTACACCTCAAGACGGCAGTCGTAGCCACCGAGGTCGACGGTGCGGCTCGATTCAAGACGCAGGGTCGGGTCAACGGACGAGAGACGTAGCGGATTGATGAAGACGAGTCGTCCATTCGGACGCAGGACTTCCGAGGCGATCTTAAAGAGGTCGGTGAAGAGGCCGTGCATATTCGGCACGCGCACGCGTCGTCCCAGTGGAGGATTGGAGATGACCAGCGACACCTTACCGCGGTCGAGCTCGGGGATGCGGATGATGTCGCGGAAGTCGGCCGTGTGGAACGCGGCCTTGGTCCCGGGCAGCTTGGCGGCCTTGAAGTTGGCCTCGGCGATGGCGATCGCAGCTGGATCGATGTCTGTACCGACGATCTGCCCTACCCCGCCGGCCAAGGCCGACTCGATGAGTTCCAGGCCAGAACCGCAGAACGGATCCCAGACGATTTCCTTGTCCTGACGGCCCGCGACGCGCACGAGGCAGGCCGCGAGCGGCGGGTGCGAGGCGGCGTTGACGGCGTCGGTGCGGTAATAAAGACGAGGGTTCGGCGAGATGCGCGGACGCAGTTCGACCAACGCGCGGAGTTCGTCGAAATGGACGTCGACGGACCACGGGGATTCGCGGGCATCGTTAAGGACGCGCGGATTCAGCTCAAAGGCTTTCTTGGCGACCTTAGCAACGGCGTCGTCATGATTCCCTTCGGCAACCATGCTGAGACGATAGCGGGCCGCACCCTGCGTGAGCGCCAGCATCAGCTTCTCGGTGAGCGGCGACGCGATGGCTTTGGCGAGCACCTCAAGTGCTTCGGCCGAACCGGGCTCGCGGATAAAGGCGAGGAAGAAGGCGGCGGTGTCGAAGCAGCGCAGCTGGTAGAGTTCGGCGAGCGTGAAGGCATCCTTCGGCTCGACGACCACGAAACAACCACGGACTTCCACCAAGCGGAACTTGCCGCCGCGGCCTTCGTGTTCGCGCACTTCATCGGCCACGATGGACTCAAGGCCCTTCCGGCAGCGCAGGTGCAGACGCAGGCCAGGCTGCTTCGGTATGGTGGCATCAAGCCGCACGTTGCTCGGGCCGCCTTGGCGGGCCACGCTCGCGCGGACCTTTTGTTCATCGATGAGCTTCTCACCGGAACCCGCGACCGCCTTCAGCGTCGCAGCCCCACCAATCTTCTCGAGGGCGGAAGCGACCTTCTTCTTCTCGCGGTCCACGTCGGTGGTCTTAAGGATATCGATCAGCTTGCGCTCCGACTCCTCGTCTCCGCCGAGCTTCGGGATGGCGGCGGTGGCGTAGCGGCGAATCTTCTCGGAAGGGTCCTGCAGGAGACTGATCATCCAGGCCTTCACCGCGGCCTTCATCTCCGGGTTGCGGGAGGTCGTGAAGACCACGCCCACGGCGCGAACGAGGGCGACCTGCTGGTTACGCTCCTTGGGCCCGAGCTGGTCGAATTTGGGGACCTCGACGTTCCAGAGCTGGGCCGCTGGCAACTCGCGCAACTGGCGGTAAAGGTCGTTGTCGGCTTTCATGGCTTGGTAAGTCGGGCGGGCGGGCGGCAAAGTCAAGGGAGACGCAGGTGGACAGGCCAAGGCGAACAGCGGCCAGTAAGAGCAATCGCGTGTCGCACTTTGGGCTTTTTCCTAACAAAATTAACCAAAAGTAGACGAGCGTTTGTCCGCGCGGGAAGTTGGCACGAAAACCCGGTTCCACCCCCCTCCGGCCAATCCACAAGTTGCCTTTGACAGGGGGGGATTATTGCCCACTAGATTTAGGCGTCTTGCGGTCTCCGCCAAGGCCCCCGGCGGCTCAGCCGCCAGCCCATCCGACCACTTTTGCCCACACCAGAAATGAAGAATCCCGGACTTCCCGAAAAACAGGGTCTTTATGACCCCCAGTTTGAGCATGACGCCTGCGGCGTCGGCTTCGTTTGCCAGATGAAAGGCAAGCGTTCGCATGATATCATCCAGCAAGCTCTGACCATCCTGGTGAACCTCGACCACCGAGGCGCTTGCGGCTGCGAGGTCAACACTGGCGACGGCGCGGGCATCCTGCTCCAGCTCCCCCACGGGTTCTTCGCTAAGAGCGGCCCGGCCAACCTCCCCAAACCCGGCCACTACGGCGTGGGCATGCTCTACGTCTCCCCGGATGCCAAAATCCGCTCGGCAACCGAAGCCACCTTTACCGACCTCGCCAAATCCCTCGGCCTCTCGATTCTCGGCTGGCGCACCGTCCCCGTCGACAATGCCTCCCTCGGCCAGACCGCCATCAGCAGCGAGCCAGTCGTCCGCCAGGCCTTCCTCGGTCGCCCGGCCGATTGCGCCACCGATCAGGACTTCGAACGTAAGCTCTTCATCCTGAGCAAGCAGGCCCACCACCAGATCCGCGGCGCCGGCAAGGACGAGTTCTACTACGCCAGTTCCCTCTCCTGCCGCACCATCATCTACAAGGGCATGCTCATGCCCGAACAGGTCGGTAAGTACTTCACCGACCTCGCCGACAAGTCGATGGACACCGCCCTCGCGCTCGTCCACTCGCGCTTCTCGACCAACACCTTCCCGAGCTGGGAACGTGCGCACCCTTACCACTACATCGCCCACAACGGCGAGATCAACACCCTCAACGGTAACGTCAATTGGATGAAGGCCCGCGAGCCACTCCTGGCTAGCCCGCTCTTCGGCAAGGAACTCCCGAAGATCCTCCCGATCGTGAACCCCAACGGTTCCGACTCCGCCAAGTTCGACAACGTGCTTGAGCTCGTCGTCATGGGCGGCCGCTCGCTGCCTGAGGCGATGATGATGATGATTCCGGAGCCGTGGAACGGCCACGAATCCATGAGCGCCGAAAAGAAGGCGTTCTACGAATACAACTCTTGCCTCATGGAGCCGTGGGACGGCCCCGCCTCCGTCGTCTTCACCGACGGCACGATGATCGGCGCCACCCTCGACCGTAACGGTCTCCGCCCTTCCCGCTACTACGTGACCAAGGATGACTTCGTCATCATGGGCTCCGAAGCCGGCGTCCTCCCCATCGACCCCGCCAACATCGCCTCCAAGGGCCGCCTGCAGCCGGGCCGCATGTTCCTCGTGAACATGGAAGAAGGACGCATCGTCGCCGACGAGGAGATCAAACAGAAGATTGCCTCCCAGAAGCCCTACCGCGAATGGCTCGACAAGAACCTCATCAAGCTCGCCGACATCGCCGACGCTCCGGACGCCACGTCGACGTCGCACAGCAATACGGTTCAGCGCCAGCTTGCCTTTGGTTACACCTTTGAAGACCAGCGCAAGCTGCTTGTCCCGATGGCCAAGGATGGCGTCGAAGCCATGGGCTCGATGGGCACCGACATCCCGCTCGCCGTTCTCTCCAACAAGTCGAAGCTCCTCTACGACTACTTCAAGCAGCTCTTCGCGCAGGTGACCAACCCGCCGATCGACTGTATCCGCGAAGAGATTGTCACCTCCTCCGTCACCACGATCGGACCGGAGCGCAACCTGCTCGACCCAAAGCCGTCCAGCTGCCACCTGATCGAGCTCCAGTCACCAATCCTCACCAACGAGGAACTCGCCAAGCTCCGCCATGTCGCCCACGGCCAGTTCAAGTCCGTCACCATCCCGACCCTCTTCGACGCCAAGTCCGGCGCCAAGGGCCTCGAGAAGGCCATGGACGAAGTCTGCCGCCAGGCCGGCCTCCACATTGATGCGGGCATCAACCTCATCATCCTCAGCGACCGCGGCGTCGACCGTCACAACGCTGCCATCCCGCCCCTGCTCGCTGTCGCCGGCCTGCACCACTACCTCATCCGCGAAGGCAAGCGCACCAAGGTCGGCCTCATCCTCGAGTCCGGCGAACCGCGCGAAGTGCACCACTTCTGTACGCTCATCGGTTACGGTTGCGCGGGCATCAATCCCTACCTGGCGTTCGAGACCCTCGACGACATGATCAAGCAGGGTCTGCTCGTCGGCGTCGACCATTACACCGCCTGCAAGAACTACGTAAAGGCCGCTACCAAGGGCATCGTCAAGGTCGCCTCCAAGATCGGCATCTCGACCATCCAGAGCTACCTCGGCGCCCAGATCTTCGAATGCGTCGGCCTGCAACAGAAGGTCGTCGACAAGTACTTCACCGGCACCGCCACGCGCATTGAAGGTGCGGACGTCGCTGCGGTCGCCGAAGAAACGCTGGAGCGCCACAACCGCGCCTTCCCTGAGCGCGTCGACACCCCTGCCACCCTCGAGGTCGGCGGAGACTACCAGTGGCGCAACGAAGGCGAAGGCCACCTCTTCAGCCCGCAGGTCATCCATTCGCTGCAGAAGGCTGTCCGCACGAACAACTACGACACCTTCAAGGTCTACTCCGGTCTGGTGAACGACCAGATGCAGCAGATCTTCACGCTGCGCGGCCTCCTCCAGTTCAAGGCCCGCACGCCGGTCGACATCAGCGAAGTCGAGTCCATCGAGAACATCTTCAAACGCTTCAAGACGGGCGCGATGAGCTATGGGTCCATCTCGACCGAGGCCCACGAAACCCTCGCCGTCGCGATGAACCGCATTGGCGGTAAGTCCAACACCGGCGAAGGCGGCGAAGACCCAGCACGCTTCACTTGGACCAACGAACAGGGCGACTCGAAGAACTCCGCCATCAAGCAGGTCGCTTCCGGCCGCTTCGGTGTCACGAGCCGCTACCTGACCAACGCCAAGGAAATCCAGATCAAGATGGCCCAGGGCGCGAAGCCCGGCGAAGGCGGCCAGCTCCCCGGCGGCAAGGTCTACCCGCCCATCGCCAAGGTGCGTCACTCGACCCCCGGCGTCGGCCTCATCTCCCCTCCTCCGCACCACGACATCTACTCGATCGAGGACCTTTCAGAACTCATCCATGACTTGAAGAACGCCAACCGCGCCGCGCGGGTGTGCGTGAAGCTCGTCTCCGAAGTCGGCGTGGGCACCATCGCCACCGGCGTCGCCAAGGCGCATGCGGACGTCGTCCTCATCTCCGGCTTCGACGGCGGCACGGGCGCTTCGCCCCAGACCTCCATCAAGCACGCTGGCCTGCCTTGGGAACTCGGCCTCGCTGAAACCCACCAGACCCTCGTCCTCAATAACCTCCGCTCCCGTATCGTCGTCGAGACCGACGGCCAGCTGAAGACCGGCCGTGACGTCGTCATCGCCGCCCTCCTCGGCGCCGAAGAGTTCGGCTTCGCCACGGCCCCGCTGGTGACCCTCGGTTGCATCATGATGCGCGTCTGTCACCTCAACACCTGCCCGGTCGGCGTCGCCACCCAGGACCCTGAGCTCCGCAAGAACTTCACCGGCCGTCCAGAAGACACCGTGAACTTCATGCGCTTCATCGCCCAGGAAGTTCGCGAGATCATGGCCCAGCTCGGCTTCCGCACGCTCAACGAGATGGTCGGCCGCACCGACGCCCTCGAGGCGCGTCACGCCGTCGATCACTGGAAGGCCAAAGGTATCGACCTCTCCAAGCTCCTCTACTCGCCGAAGGCCGGCCCCGAAGTGGGTCGCTTCTGCACCGAGAAGCAGGACCACGGCCTCGAGAAGGGTCTCGACCTCTCCGTCCTCCTCGCTGCATGTCAACCCGCCATCGATAAGGGCCAGAAGGTCCGCTACGAAGGCGAGATCAAGAATACCCACCGCGTCGTCGGCACGATCCTCGGCAACGAGATCACCAAGAAGCACATCGACGGCCTGCCGGATGGCACCATCCACCTGAAGTTCAAGGGCAGCGCGGGCCAGTCCCTCGGCGCCTTCGTCCCTGCGGGCGTGACGATCGAGCTCGAAGGCGATGCCAACGACTACGTCGGCAAGGGCCTCAGCGGCGGTCGCGTCATCGTCTACCCTGACGCCAAGGCCACCTTCCCTGCTGAGGATAATATCATCCTCGGCAACGTCGCCCTCTACGGCGCGACCTCCGGTGAGGCCTTCTTCCGCGGTATGGCGGGCGAACGTTTCTGCGTCCGCAACTCGGGTGCGACCACTGTCGTCGAAGGCGTGGGTGACCACGGCTGCGAATACATGACCGGTGGACGCGTCGTCGTCCTCGGCCTCACGGGCCGTAACTTCGCGGCCGGCATGAGCGGTGGCGTGGCTTACGTCCTCGACGAGAAGGGTGACTTTGCGATCCGCTGCAATAAGCAGATGGTCGGCCTTGAAAAGCCTGACGCTAACGATGCCGCGGAACTCCGAGGCCTCATCGAGCGCCACGCCGAACTCACGGGCAGCCAGAAGGCGAAGAAGCTCCTCGCCAACTGGGACGTCTCCCAAACCCACTTCGTCAAGGTGATGCCCAAGGACTATAAACGCGTCCTCCAGGCCATCGCCGCAGCGCAGGCCAAGGGACTTAGCGGCGACGCTGCCCTCAACGAAGCCTTCGAGATCAACTCCCGCGACCTCGCCCGAGTTGGCGGCGGCTGATCACCCTCACGTTCACACCAAGCACCTTCTGCACCATGGGAAAACCTACCGGATTTGTCGAATTCCAGCGCGAACTCCCGCCTGATCGCGATGCCCTCACCCGCATCGGCGATTGGAAAGAGATTCACCACCACCACACCGACGAGAAACTTCAGAAGCAAGGCGCTCGCTGCATGGATTGCGGCGTGCCGTTCTGCCACACGGGCAAGCTCATCAGCGGTATGGCCAGCGGCTGCCCGATCAACAACCTGATCCCCGAGTGGAACGACCTCGTCTATAAAGGTCTCTGGCATGAGGCGCTCGAGCGCCTCCACAAGACCAACAACTTCCCGGAGTTCACTGGCCGCGTCTGCCCCGCCCCGTGCGAAGGCTCTTGCGTGCTCGGCATGAACAAGCCGGCCGTCACAATCAAGAACATCGAAGTCTCGATCGTCGATAAGGGCTGGGACAACGGCTGGATCATCCCCCGTGCGCCGACCAAGCGCACCGGCAAGAAGGTCGCCGTCATCGGTTCCGGTCCCGCCGGCCTCTCCGCCGCCGCGCAGCTCAACTACGCCGGCCACAATGTCACCGTCTTCGAACGTTCCGACCGTCCGGGCGGCCTGCTGATGTACGGCATCCCGAACATGAAGCTCGATAAGAACGAAGTCGTGCTCCGCCGTATTTCGCTGCTCGAAGCCGAAGGCGTCACTTTCAAGTGCGGCGTGAACGTCGGCGTCGACATCACACCCGAACAGCTCCGCAAGGACTTCGACTCCGTCATCCTTACTGTCGGCGCCACCAAGGGCCGCGACCTCCCCCTCCCCGGCCGCGACGCCAAGGGTGTGCACCTCGCGATGGAGTTCCTCGCCGCCAACACGAAGAACCTCCTGGACGGCAAGTCCCCTGACGCGTCCTTCACTGCCAAGGGTAAGGACGTCGTCATCATCGGCGGCGGCGACACCGGCACCGACTGCGTGGGCACCTCGCTCCGCCACGGCTGCAAGTCCGTCGTCCAGCTCGAGATCATGGCGAAGTCCCCGCTCACCCGCGCCAAGGACAACCCCTGGCCGGAATGGCCGAAGACCTATAAGGTGGACTACGGCCAGGAAGAAGCTGCCGCCAAGTTCGGCTCCGACCCGCGCGTCTACCTCACCACCGCCACCAAGTTCGTCGCCGACGAACAAGGCAACCTTAAGGAAGTCCACACTGTCGAAGTCGAATGGAAGAAGAACGACAAGGGCGTCTTCGGCCCTCAACCGATCGCCGGCACCGAGAAGGTCCGCCCTGCTCAGCTCGTCCTCCTCGCCATGGGCTTCATGGGTCCGGAACAGCCTCTCCTCGAAGCCTTCGGCGTAGAACGCGATGCCCGCTCCAACGTTAAGGCCGAGCACGAGAAGTACGTGACCAACCTCCCGGGCGTCTTCGCCGCGGGTGATTGCCGTCGCGGTCAGTCCCTCGTCGTCTGGGCCTTCAACGAAGGCCGGGGCGTCGCCCGCGAGTGCGACAAGTTCCTGATGGGTAAGACGGAGCTCCCGTAAGCCTCACCACCATCGTCCACCGAAGCCCGACTCATTGAGTCGGGCTTCTTGTTGGGATGATTGCCCTTGAGTAGACCACGCGGCCTCCCACGGTGCAGCCATGACCCATGCCCCCTGGTTCAAGCCAGCGCTCTTGCGCTCCCTGAAAGCAGGCTATGGGCGTGCCGACTTCCTGACTGACCTCGCGGCCGGGCTGCTCGTGGGCGTGGTCGCCCTGCCCCTTTCGATCGGCCTGGCCATTGCTTCCGGCGTCAGCCCCGAACAGGGCCTCTACACGGCCATCATCGGCGGCGTGATTGTCTCGCTACTCGGCGGCTCACGCGTGCAGGTCGCTGGTCCCGCGGGGGCCTTCGTCGGCATCTGCGCCGCGGCGGTCATCACCCACGGCTATATCGGACTCGCCCTCGCCACAATGATGGCCGGCGTGATGCTCTTGGCTTTCGGCGCCCTGCGTCTCGGCAAATACATCGGCTATATCCCCTACCCGGTCGTCATCGGCTTCACCACGGGCATCGCGCTCATCATCGGCAGCACGCAGCTCGACTCCGCCATCGGCATCGCCGACCCCACGCCGGCGATCCCCGACTTCATCGGCCGCATCGTACACGTCTTCGATCACGATGACCCCATCAAGTTTAGCTGTATCGCGATCTCGGTCGGCACGCTCGCCCTCATCATCGGCCTCCGCAAGATCTCACTCAAGATCCCCGGCGCCCTTATCGCGGTCCTCCTTGGCACGGTCATCGTGACACTCATCGGCGTGTCTGATACTCCTATCCCGACTATCGGATCGAAGTTCAAGGAGATCAGCGCGAATTTCCGACTGACCGACTGGAGCAGCGCCCTGCCCGACCGCTCCGCATGGCTATCCAAGGCATGGGACGTTCTGCCACTGGCCTTCGGCATCGGCTTACTCGTTGGTATTGAATCCCTTCTCTGCGCCGTCGTGGCCGATGGCATGACGGGCGACCGCCACGACTCCGATACTGAGCTAGCCGCCCAAGGCGTCGCCAACATCGCCTCGGCCTGCTTCATGGGCCTGCCCGTCACGGGCGTCATCGCACGAACGAGCACCAACGCCCGTGCGGGAGCGAAAACACCCGTCTCCGGCCTCATCCACGCTGCCACGGTGCTAGCGATTCTGCTGATTCTGGCCCCGCTGGTGAAACTCATCCCGCTGGCGTCGCTGGCAGGCGTACTGCTTTCGGTCTGCTGGTACATGGCCGAGCTACCCCTCTGGCCCCGCCTCTTTCGCTCCGGCGGCTCTGACCTGATCCTGCTGGTGCTTGCCTGCCTGATCACGGTCTTCGTCGACCTCATCTGGGCCGTCGGCCTCGGCGTGGTCGTGGCGTTCATCTTCTTGCTCATCCGCAAGTCCTCCCACCCTGAAAAGGAAGAGCCGGAGACGATCGAAGTCGTGGAAGGCGACGCCGAGGTGCGCCTCGCGCTCTCCGGCCATCTGCACTTTGGCCGCGCCGCCGAGCCCCGAGCCGTCGAAGGCCGCTTGAAGCGCGGGACATTGCACCTGACCTTGGACTTCAACCACGCCCTCTTCGTCGACTGTTCCTACGCTCAAGCTCTCCGCGAACTCGCTAACCATGCCCGCCAGCAAGGCGTGACCGTAAGGGCCATCGGACTTCATGGCCGCTCCGCCGCCGACTTCGCCCGCTTCGGCCTCCGTGAAGTCATCGCGATTTGACGGTGGACTGTCTGAGATTGCCCCGAGTGGGCGCCGCGCCTAGGTTGCGGACGTGAGCACGCCCTCCCTCGAAGCCCTGAAAACGGTTGCACTGGCCACGGCCATCGCCGCCGGCGACCTGCTCGCCAAGGGCGCCCAGATGAAGGTCAATGCCTCCACAGACGACGACGTGAAGATGCAGGCGGACGTCGATTCGGAGCACCTCGTCCGCGATATGCTTAAGGCTACGGGCATTCCAGTCATCGGCGAAGAACTCGGGGGAGACGCTTCTCTCTTCGACGGAGACAGCCTTTACTGGGTCGTCGACCCTCTCGACGGCACCTATAACTACCTCCGCCGCCAACCCTCGACCTGCGTCTCTCTCGGGCTCATGCGCGGCAAGGAGCCGGTGCTCGGCGTCATCCATGACTTCACGGGCAAGAAGACCTACCTCGGCGTCGTCGGTGAAGGGAGCTTTCTCAATGGCGTCCGCATCACGCCCGGCTGGGTCACCGACATCAAGGATGCGTGCATCATGACGGGCTTCCCGGCCGCCGCCGATAAGTCGGGCCCGGCGATGCAGCTCTTCGTCCAGCAGGTCGGTCGCTACAAGAAGATCCGCATGATTGGCTCCGCCGCACTGGCCCTCGCCTACGTCGGCGAAGGCGTCGCGGACACCTATTACGAATCCGGCACGAACCTCTGGGACGTCGCCGCAGGGCTCGCGATCATCAAGGCATCGGGTGGATATTTCCGGCTCGTCCCGACCGGCAAGCGCCCGCTGAACTACGACCTCTGGGCCTCGGCCCGCGAGGAGTGGACTCGTTAAGGCTACGCCTTAGGCGTGGACAAGAGGCCTGAGAGGGCTACGTTTCCGAGGTGCTCATCGCCTTCACCAATCCGATTAAAGAAGCCATCATCAAGCATGCCGTAGAGAACTACGCCGAGAAGGTGCTCGGCCAGGACTACGGCTCGATGGGCTTCTGGGTCGCCCTCGCGATGGTGGTGGTCTATATCCCGCTGCTCGGCCGCCTCGCCGCCCAGCACTTCTTCGGCAAGGATGGTACGATCTTCGGCATCGGCCTGACCGGTCTCGTTTCCGTTGCCTTGACCTTCGCCGCCATCTGTATGGCCGATACAAGCCTGTCGGGATTTATCCCGAAATCCATCGAGATTCTGGTGATCTCTCTCTGCACGGCCACGGTCGTCCTGCTGGTCACCAGCGCTTCCGCCCAGGTCCTGAGCATGGGTTTCGGGCCCTCCCTCGGCCTCCAGCTGATCTTCTGGAACATCGTCTTCCTCGCCCAGCTAGCCACCCGCTTCCTGATGGATTTCTGGAAGCACGTCTGAGGCCTGACTACCCTAGTTAACAAGAAGGCCGGCCTCCTCGCGGACGCCGGCCTTCTTCGTGGATAGATCCGCGGGACTCAGCCCGTGGCCTGGAGGCCAGCGGCGATGGCGTTCAGCGAAAGGAGCATTTGGGGGAGCAATGCATCGGCTTCCTTGCGGTCGCCATCGGCCACCTTCTTTCGCCAATCCTTGAGGAGCGCGACCTGCTGTTCGTGCAGGAGGTCGATGGCGGATTCGCGTAGAGCAATGACCTTGCGCAGACGCGGACGACCCTCGCTCAGCTTTGATCCGGAAAGGTCATCGAGCATCTTCCGGGTGAGGTTATGCTCGGCGAGGATCCGATTCAGGAAGAGGCCGCGGAGCTTCTTATCGGTCACGAGCGCACCGTAGAGTTTCATCATACTACGATTGGACGCCAGCACGCTAGTGGAGGCATTCTTGAGCATGTAGCGCAAGGGCGGCCAATCGTCGTAGTTCTTTCGGATTACCTCGAAGCCCTTGGGGTCTTCTTCCTTGAGGCGGGCGAGGGCGGAACCGACACCATACCAGCCCGAGAGATAGAAGCGGGCCTGGCTCCAGGCGAAGACCCACGGGATGGCGCGCAAGTCTTCGAGGGAAGCGGCGCCGGTGCGACGCGACGGACGCGAGCCGATACGGCTGGCTTCGATGACGTCGATCGGCGTGGCCTGACGGAAGAACTCGATGAAGCGCGGGGTCTGAATCAACGATTGATAGGCCTCGCGGGAGAACTCAGCGAGGCGGTCCATGACCTTGGCCTGCGCAGTCTCGCTGCGGACGGCAACGTCGTGGAGGAAGGTGTTCTGGGTGACGCCGGCGGTCAGCAACTCAAGGTTGTTCACCGCGGTGATGTGGTTGGCATACTTCTGGGTGATGCTCTCGCCCTGCTCGGTGACGCGCATCTCGCCTTGGATCGAGCCTTGCGGAAGGGCGTCAATGAAGCGGTGGGTCGGGCCGGCTCCACGGGAGATGGTGCCGCCGCGACCATGGAAGAAGATGATACGGACACCGTGCTTCTCGCCGATGGCGGCGAGGTTCTGCTGGGCACGGTAGAGATTCCAGAGCGAGGCAAGGATACCGCCGTCCTTATTGGAGTCCGAATAGCCAATCATCACCTGCTGGGTTAGGCCGTCGGTGATGCCGGCGTCGCGACGAGCCTGCAGCGTGCGCTTGGTCATCGGGTGCGACAAGAACGCATCCATGATGCTGGTGCTGCGCTCAAGGTCGCCGATGGTCTCGAAAAGCGGGACGACCGGAAGCAGACAGTAGGCGTCATCGGAGCCGCCGGCGGTGAGGCCGGCCTCGCGGGCGAGGAGGTAGACAGACAACAGGTCGGACACCGAACGGGTCATGCTGACGATCAGCGAACCCAGGCCGGCGGAACCATACTGGTCTATATGGGTGACAAGCGCGCGGTGACAGGCGACCACGGCGTCGGCTTCCGGACCGATGCTGGCCTGCTCGCGCAGGAAGGGACGGGTCGAACGGAGCTCGGAGTCAAGGAAGCCGAGGCGACGAGATTCGTCCCACTGCGAGTAACCGGTATCGTCCTGTCCGGTGGCGGCGAGGAGCTGGCCGATAGCCTTATCGTGGAAGGCGCTATTCTGGCGGATATCCAGGACGGCCATGTGGAAACCAAAGGTACGCAGGAAGCGCAGCAGCGGATCGAGTTCCGCGCGGGCGATGCGACCGGCGCCGACTTCGATGAGGGTCTCGCGCAGGAACAACAGGTCGGCGATGACGCCTTCCGGAGTGCGATGCTGGCCGTGGCCGAGTTCGCCTTCGACGTTCGGCAGCCGAAGACGGATAAGATTGATATACTGGCGCCAAGTTTCGCCGATGTTACGCTTCATCGCGGCTTCGCCGGCTTCGCCATGGAAAGCCGCATGCTTGGTAACCTGACGAGAGAAGACCGCCGGAGGTTCCTGCAGGTGGTCGCCGAGAGAAAGGCGCTGGCCGAGGGTCTCAAGGCGCTCGTTGCAGATCGCAATGGCGGTCGAACGGAAGAGATTGAGGGCGCGCGTGGTCACTTCGGACGTGACCAGCGGGTGGCCGTCGCGGTCGCCGCCGACCCAGGTGCCGAGGACGATCTGGGGCAATGAATCCGGGTGCTCGACGCGGGCGGGGTCGAAGCCGGCTTCCTCCCAAGCCTGGCGCAGGCGCAGGTCCATGCTGACCACGGCGTCCGGGAAGACCTTCGAGAGGAAGTAATTGATATTCCGCAGCTCCGACGCCACGTCGGGCTTCTGGTGATAGATTTCGCCGGTGCGCCAGAGGCGTTCGAGCGCGACCTTAATCTCCTCCCGGATCGCGCGCTGCTCGGCGACGGTCCACATGTTGTTCTCGCGACGGACCAGCAGCTTATAGATTTCGCGATGGATCTCGAGGACCGTGGCGCGCTTGGCTTCCGTGGGGTGCGCGGTGAGCACGGGCTCTACGCGCATGCGATTAAGGCGCTTGGCGATTTGCTTGTCGGTCAGGCCGGCAGCGACGAGAGCGCGGAGCGCACGACCCCACGAACCAGGATCAGAAGCGAGGCCATGCTTATCTTCACGGAGGCGCTTGGACTGGGCGGAAGCATTTTCTTCCACCATGTTCAGGAGCTGGAAGGCGATCGAATAGGCCTGCACGCCGCGATAGGAAAAGATCTGCACACCGCGCAGCTTGCGTTTACCCATCCACGGCAAGGTACCGGCGAGGTCCTTGTGATCAAGCTGCTCGAGCACCTCGACAAAGCACGTCATCATGAAGTCGAGGTCCTTGTCGACTTTCTTAAGCCCGCGGGCGAGATCGGTGCTAATGGCCATTCGACAAGGGTCGTAGCATGGGCAGCGGAAATCTCGCAACCGCAAACCCCCTCGGCTTGCGTCTAAGGCCGTCCACGCTTTGATGGAAAGTCGCCATGTCGGACTCACGGCTCATTCTCCCCGACCTCTGGCAGCAGGACGCCCTCCGCGCCCTCCGCCAAGGCGAGGACGTGGTCATCCAAGCCCCGACCGGCGCTGGCAAGACCCACGTCTTCGAACTTCTGATCAAAGGCGGGCACCGCGGCCAGGCGGTCTACACGGTCCCGACCCGCGCCTTGGCCAATGACAAGCGGGCCGAATGGCTGGCCTTAGGCTGGGACGTCGGTATCGCGACTGGGGACGTCAGCGATAACCTGGGCGCCCCAGTCGTGGTGGCTACACTAGAGACCCAGCGCCACCGCTTCCTCGAAGGAAGGCACCCCGAGCTGCTGGTGGTGGACGAATACCAGATGTTGGCCGATAGCCGCCGCGGGGCGGCCTACGAGACGGTCCTAGCCATTGCCCCACCCTCCACCCAGCTCCTCCTGCTCAGCGGCAGCGTCTCCAACCCTAAGGCGGTCGCGGAATGGCTGCGCAGCCTCGGCCGCAAGGTAACCCTCATCGAGGAGCACACCCGGCCCATCCCCCTTGAGGAGGTGTCCCTGGACGCCCTGGAGACCCGAGAGCCGGCTGGCATCAAGGGCCACATCGCCCGAGCCGTCATCCGGGCCGTCCTGGCTGACCTCGGCCCGATTCTCGTCTTCGCCCCCCGCCGTCGGGCCGCCGAGCAGATCGCCCGCGACATTGCCGCCGGCCTCCCCCTCGGCAATGGCCCGCAACTCTCACCCAGCCAGCGCACCATGGCCGGCGATGACCTCAATCGCCTCCTCCGCCAAGGGGTCGGGCTCCATCATAGCGGCCTGACCTTCGACCAACGCACCGAACTCATCGAGCCTTGGGCCAAGGCCGGCAAGTTGAGCGTGGTCGTTGCGACCACCGGCCTCGCCTCGGGCATCAACTTCTCACTCCGCTCGGTGCTGGTCACGGACCGACGCTACGCCGCCGAACACGCCGAACGCGAAGTGCGCCCCGACGAGCTCCTCCAGATGTTCGGACGCGCCGGCCGCCGCGGGCTCGATGACCGAGGCTTCGCCCTCTGGACCGGCGATAGCCCGCGCCTTGGCGAAGCGAAACCGCTGCAACTGAAACGCAGCGAGGCCCTCGACTGGCCGGCCTTCCTCTCGCTGATGCGTCGGGCCGACGACCCGAAAGCGGCCGCCGCCAAACTGGCCAAGGCGCTCTTCGCCCGCGAACCGATTGACCTCGCATTAGATCGATTGGACGAAGACCTACCGACCGATACACCCGTCGCGCCAGCGGGCGCGACGCGACATATCGACGAAATCTGCGGGCGCAACGGTACCTGGCAGCGCGAACGACCGACGCACCTCGTCCCGCTCTCGCAAGCGCTCATCTACGTCAAAGACACTTGGCACCCCGCTCTCACCAAGCCCGACTCGCTGCGTGCCCTGCCCTACGGCACGCCTTGCAAACTCGAGACGAGCGAAGGCCTACGCTACGGACGCACAATCACGCTCGCCCATTTCCCCAAGGAAGCCGGCGCGTCGCACCTCACGCCGGCGGATTGGCTCCTGAAGGCGCTGCGCCGACTCGAAGGCGGACAGGTCAGGCCGCGCACCTGGAAACTCGAACTACTCGAGAAAGAAATCCTGCCGCTATTGCCTAAGCTGACCCAAGGCGGCCTCGCCCATGGCGGAATCTTCCTCGGTCGCGACAGCGTCCAAGTGAAGCTCGACTACTCCCGCGCCGACGTCCGCGTCTGGCCTGATGCGGATAATCACCCGCTGATTAATCCACCGCGCCGACAGGTCGAGAAGCAGGATATCAACCTGCGTGAAGTCCTCGGCGGTGGCACCCTCCACACTGCTCGCGCTGGGCGTCTCTGGAAGAAGCTCGGACTCATCGACGCCGCTGGACATCCCACCATGCGCGGCCACGTCGCCTCTCTCTTCCAGCATGGCGAAGGCTTGGCCGTGGCCGCCGCGCTCGAAGACCAGAGCTACGACGCCCACGCCATCGCCTGGGATCTCGCCGAGCTACGGGCCGGCGAACGCGTGGCCTCGGCCGGACGCAGTTCCAGCCGTCTGGGCGCCTGTTGTCGCATGGCCTACAAGTCCCTGACCGCCGAGGGGTACCTGCGCGAAGGCCTGCCTGCCGGCTTCGGCGAAGGCTGCGCCGAGGCGCTCAAAGGCTTCGCTTTGCACGGCAAGATTCCCCCCGTCGGCGCCGATGGCCACGGGCCAGGGCAAGGCGACCTCGAGCGGGCCGTCCTGGAATGGCGCAGCACGCTGCAACTCATCGCACACGGTCCCTCCCACCCTTCCGATCGCTGGCAACAGCTACGCGTGGCGGCCCAAGAGGTGCTTGGGCGCATCCTCGGCCCGCCGGCTTCGCGTCGCTGAGGCTTACTTGCCTGCGATCGCCTTGGCCGCGGCCTTGGCCATCTCGCCCGCCCCCGCGGTGTTCGGGTGCACGCGGTCAGGTAGCAGTTCCGGGGTTTTCACGAGCGCGGCATGCATGTCGATCACGCCGCAGCCGAGTTCCTTAGCAAGTGCGTCGACGCGCGGGATTTCCTTCTGGATATTCTCTTCGTTGATGCCGTAGTTGCCCTTACCGGGGACCGGCACCGGGCGGCAGACGAACACCTTCGGCTTAGACTTCAGCGCCTGGAAAGACTTCACGAGCTCGCGGTAGTCGGCGTCGAACTCGGCCTCGAACTTCCAGTTCTGTGGCTTGGTGTCATTCGTGCCGAGCATGATGACCACGATCGCCGGCTCCATCGCGAGGGCCTCCTGGTATTTCTTTTCCTTCCAGTAAGGGAAGTCGCCCTTCTTCAGGAGCGTGCGGCCGCTGACGCCGAAGTTGCCGACCTTATAACCGTCACCGAGCAAAGCCTGCAACTGCGCCGGATAGGACTGGCCCGACTTGGCGCCGGCACCTTGGGTGATGCTGTCGCCTACACAGGCGACTTTGATGGGTTCGGCGGCGCGGGCGGTCATGAGGGAAAACAAGGCGAGGAGGAAGAATCGCATGGGGTTCGCCTAATCAAACCCGCCCGAAGGGCTTTCCAAGGCCTAAGTCTCGCCTTTTGACCTTCCCTGCGGGGCAGGCTGAGGCTAGCCTGCGCGGACAGTCATACATGTGCGTTCGCGCGGAGCAATCCGTGAGGAAAGTCCGGACACCACAGGGCAGGATTCCCGCCGCAAGTCGGGGCACGTCGCAAGGCGTGACGGATAGTGCCACAGAGAAGATACCGCCTCCTCCGCAAGGTACGAGGTAAGGGTGAAAAGGTGGGGTAAGAGCCCACCGCTCGAAGGGTAACCGACGAGGCAAGGTAAACCCAATCCGGTGCAAGACGAACAGGGACCGTCCGAGGTCGCCCACCAAGGTCCCGGGTTGTCGCACCGCCGCAAGGCGGGTCCGCAAGGTCAGAGAAATGAACGCGCAGGGGATCGGCGAGAGCCGCCCAAGGACAGAATCCGGCTTATAGTGTATGGCTCAAAAGACGGAGGGCCGAACGGAAACGTTCGGCCCTCCCCCTTTGCGGACGGATCAGATGCCGCCAGCCGCAGGTCGAGCGACCGGCTCGCCTGGCTTACGAATCGGAGCGCCCAGCACCTGCTGCAGCTTCCCGGAACGCGGCTGGCGGATACCTTCGTTCACGTCCGCCTGGAAGCTGCCCATGTCGTCGGCGAAGCGAAACCGTGAAAACGCCCCAGGGGCGCCGTAGAAGATGTCGAGCGTACGGCCATCGATGACCTTGTAGGCCATGTCCGGCTTGCCGAAAAGAACCAGCTTACCATCAGCCCCGAACACCATCGGCACGGCCTGCCCCATGAAATCATTGCTCATGACGAACAAGGTCCACGTCGTCCCCTTAAGATTATCCGCCAAGGCCTGGCCGGCCTTGGCCGTATCAGCCTCCTTCTGCGCCTTCTCTTTTTCAGCCGCTACCTGCAAAGGCGACCTGGCCCTTGAGGCGCTTGGCAGCGGGGCGGTCCAAGTGAGTTCCGCCTGAAAGAAAAGGCATAGGCCAGGCATGGAGATATCATCGCCCGTGAAACGGAGATGGGATCCTTCCTTCGGGATGTCGATTTCCCCGAACTTGATCTCGATCGGACTGAACATCGCCTTACGGCTCTTCGTCACCTGCCGTCTGACCAACTGACCATCATCGATCCTGGCGCAAAGATAACCGCCGCCTTGCGGGATGATGCTGACGACCAGCCTATACCTACCGGGTTCGACCTTCAGCAGATAGTCGACGTACCTGCTCTTATCCATCCAACCTCCGACATACGGACCGGGCAGCGTCGAAGAAACGAATGTCATCATGCCCGGTGAAAGCTTGGCCTGCCGCGGCAGGAGCACCACCGGTTCGCGCGTCTCGTTCGCCGCTTCGACGAAAGCGAAACAACACATGAGGATACCGAGCAGGGCGTATCGGCGGTTCATGCTGATAATACTGCCCCCCCCCCCCGCCCGTTTCTCAAGTCATTATCGGGCAAAAAGCCCTTGTTTTGGTCAAAAATAAGTAAAAAAGGGCGTCCATTCGGACGCCCTTCGTCGATCCCGCCGCGCGGGAACATCAAATCACGCTCAACTGCGCTGCGCGATCGGCGCGTACTTGCGCTCGGTGTTGCCGACGTAGATCTGGCGCGGGCGATGGATCTTCTGCTTCGGGGTCTCGGCGATCTCCTTCCAGTGCGAGATCCAGCCGGGCATGCGGCCGATGGCGAAGATGACGGTGAACATCTCCGTCGGGATGCCGATGGCCTTGAGGATGATGCCCGAGTAGAAGTCGACGTTCGGATACAGGTTGCGCTGCTTGAAGTAAGGGTCGTTGAGCGCGGCTTCTTCGAGGCGCATGGCGATGGCCAGGAGGGGGTCGTTGATGCCGAGGACCTTGAGGACCTTGTCGCACTGGGCCTTGATGATCTTGGCGCGCGGGTCGTAGTTCTTGTACACGCGATGTCCGAAGCCCATCAGGCGGACGCTCTTGGTCTTGTCCTTGGCGTCGGCGATGAAGCGCGAGCCGTCGTCGCCGGAAGCATGGATCTCCTCGAGCATCTCGATGACGGCCTGGTTGGCGCCGCCGTGGAGCGGACCCCAGAGGGCGCAGACGCCGGCGGAGACGGACGGGAAGAGGTTGGCGCCACCGGAGGCGACCATGCGCACGGTGGAGGTGGAGCAGTTCTGCTCGTGGTCGGCGTGCAGGAGGAGGATCAGGTCGAGCGCGCGGGCGATTTCCGGGTGGACGGCGTAATCGGCGTTGGGCTGCGAGAACAGGAGGTGCAGGAAGTTCGAGCAGTAATCGAGACCCGGCTTAGGATACACGGGCGGCTCGCCTTCCTTGGAACGGTGGGCGAGCGCGGCGAGGGTGCGGACCTTGGAGATCAGGACGGCGGCGGTCTCGTCGAACTTGGCCAAGTCATGGGTACGCTCGTTGGTGCCGAGTTCAGGGTAGTAGCAACCAAGGGTGTTCAGCGTCGCGGACAGCACGGCCATCGGGTGGGCGTTGCCAGGGAAGCCGCTGAGCGCGATGCGCAGGCCTTCGTGGATCTGCGAGTTATCGAGGATGCGGGCCTTGAAGGCGGTCAGCTGGGCGGTCGTGGGCAGCTCGCCGTAGATGAGGAGATAGGCCGTCTCGATGAAGTTCGACTTCTCGGCGAGCTCTTCGATGCCGTAGCCACGGTAGCGAAGGATACCCTTCTCGCCGTCGATGAAGGTGACCTTGGACTCGCAGGCGCCCGTGTTGGCGTAGCCGTCATCGAAGGTGATGTAGCCGGTCTCGTCGCGCAGCTTGCGGACGTCGACCCCGCGTTCGCCTTCGGTACCGACGACGATGGGGAGGACGATGTCTTTGCCGTCCAGGTTGAGAGTGGCGTTTTGTGAGCTCATGGCGGGGGTATTGCCGCCAGAGTCGAAAACACGCCTCAGCGGGCCGACAAAGTCAGGAAATTGCGGTAGAGTTGCAAGCCTTTGGCCTGACTTTTCTCCGGGTGGAACTGGGTCGCGAAGACCCGGCCCCGCCGGACACCGCTCACGAACCGGCCCGCATAGTCGGTCTCGCACCAGACCAAGGAGGGGTCGGTCTCGACCACACGGTAGCTATGCACGAAATAGAACGGCTCCCCTTCGGCCCGCAGGCCTGCAGTCAGGGGGGCACCCGGCTTGAAGATGGCCTCATTCCAGCCCATGTGGGGAATCCGGAGCCCAGGCTGGGACGGGAAGCGACGGACGACACCCGGGAAGATAGCTAGACCGGGACGGTCAGCCTCCTCGGATCGCTCAAAGAGGACCTGGAGGCCCATGCAGACGCCGAGGAAGGGCCGGTCCGCGGCAATCCACTGCTTCAGGAAGGACTCGAAGTCGGTGCGACGGATGCAATCCATACAGTCGGCCATGGCACCCTGCCCTGGAAACACGACCAACTCAGCCTTCTCAGCCTCGGCCGGCGTGGCGGCGAGGAAGGCATCCGCTCCGGCGGCGACCATGGCACGACTGACACTGCGGAGGTTGCCCATCCCGTAATCGATGACGGCCACCCGCGGGCGGCGCACTG
>Ga0209500_10000093_pt1 | contig 82763 bp, 62 predicted proteins | sample S_140212_EF_Meta_FD_187323 | JGI IMG/M metagenome (GOLD analysis project Ga0209500, IMG submission 187323) | Freshwater microbial communities from Lake Simoncouche, Canada to study carbon cycling - S_140212_EF_MetaG (SPAdes) (version 2) | ecosystem: Environmental > Aquatic > Freshwater > Lake ...
CCAGGTGGCCAAGCTGCCAGATTGGGCCGTCATCGACCTTAAAGTTGCCCCGGACGCCATCGCGCCGGGTGCTATTCCCGTCGCCGGCTTCTTCAATGAAGCCTGGCAGTTCCGCACTTCCAAGTAACACAACTCACCCATCCCCATGGCTATCATCACCGAAAAAGAACTGCAGTCTACCTACGACGTGATTGTCGTTGGTTCTGGCGCGGGCGGCGGCCAGTCTGCCTACACCCTAACCATGAACGGCGTGAAGGTCCTCATGCTCGAGGCCGGTCGTAATTACGATCCGGTCACCGAGACGCCGATGTTCCAATCCAAGGCTCAGGCACCCTTACGTGCGATGAGCACAAAGGAGAAGCCGTTCGGCTTCCATGACGCCACTGTTGACGGCGGCTGGGAAGTCCCGGGTGAACCTTACACTCAGGCGTCGACCGACCCGAAGCAGCGCTTCGACTGGTGGCGCTCCCGCATGCTGGGCGGACGTACCAATCACTGGGGACGTATCTCGCTCCGTAACGGTCCTTACGACTTCAAGCCCTACTCCCGTGACGGACTCGGTTTTGACTGGCCGATCAGCTACGAAGATGTCGCCCCTTATTACGATAAGGTCGAGATGCTCGTCGGGGTCTACGGTTCTAACGAAGGACTAGAGAATACGCCGGACTCACCGAACGGCACGCTACTGCCTGCGCCGAAAGCCCGTGCCGGCGAACTGTACGTCAAGAAGCACATTGCTAAGCATGGTTTGCCTGTGATCCCGATTCACCGTGCCGTCCTTTCGACGCGCCAGGATCACGTCAACTTCCCCGCACGTCTGCACCCCAACAACCCCAAGGCGCAGAAGATTATCGCCAAGGCCATGCAGGAACGAGCCGCGTGCTTCTGGGCCACCGATTGTGGTCGGGGCTGTTCCATTAAGGCCAACTACCAGTCGACGACGGTGCACCTCCCGCCGGCCCTCGCGACGGGCAATTTGGACATCCTTTGCAACGCCCATGCCCGTGAGGTCACCGTCGGCACCGACGGTAAGGCCAACGGCGTCATCTACATTGACAAGGTCACCGGCCAAGAGCGCGCCGTAAAGGCCCGCGCGGTCATCCTCGCCGCCAGCTCGGGCGAGACCGCCCGCATCCTGCTCAACTCCAAGTCCAAGCGATTCCCGAACGGCCTCGCCAACGGCTCCGGCCTCGTCGGCAAGTACATCATGGACACCGTCGGCGCGAGCCTTGGTGGCAGCGTTCCGGCTTTCGAAAATCTACCGGTCCACAACGAAGAAGGCGCTGGTACCCATGTCTACATCCCATGGTGGCTATATAAGGACGCCAGCAAGCTCGGCTTCGCGCGTGGCTACCATATCGAGTTTGGCACCGGACGTCGGATGCCCGGACTGGGTGCCGGCGGTGCCAGCCCCGGCTACGGCAAGAGCTACAAGGAAGAAGTCCGCCAGAAATATGGCGCGGGCATCGGCTTCGCCGGTCGCGGTGAGATGATTCCGAACGAAAACTCTTTCTGCGAACTCGACCCGACCGTGAAGGATAAGTGGGGCATCCCTGTCCTGCGCTTCCACTGGAAGTGGTCAGAGCACGAGACCAAGCAGGCCGCCCACATGGAGGCTACTTTCGCGATGGTCATCGATGCCATTGGCGGCAAGGCCCGTAAGCCTCAGGCTGACGGCTCTAAGGCCATCGAGGCTGGCGGACGAATCATCCATGAAGTCGGTGGTGCCATCATGGGCGCCGACGCCAAGAAGTCTGTCACTAACCGGTGGAACCAGTGTTGGGAAATCCCCAACCTGCTGCTCAATGACGGCTCAGCCTTCTGCAGCAACGCCGACAAGAACCCCACGCTCACCATCATGGCGCTTGCGTGGCGCGCCTCCGATCATCTCGTCGAAGAGATGCGCAAGGGTAACCTCTAATACTTACGAACATGGAAAATATTCCCGCAGACAATTCCGGCCAGATCGATCGCCGCATGGCGCTCAAGTGGATCGGTGCCGCCGCGGCCGCCGCCGCCATCTTCCCGCACGCCTCCGCCCAGGATAAGCTTCAGCCTCCTGCCGGCGCCGCCGCCGGCGGACAGCGGATCGGCACGGACCCGGTCCTGAATAAGAACTACACTCCGGGCGACCTTTGGCCGCTGACCCTGACGCCCAAGCAGCGCAAGGCGGCCGCCTCGCTGACCGACCTCATCCTGCCGCCCGACAATCCCGGCGACAAAATGCCTTCGCAGCTCGGCGTACAGGAATTTATCGATGAGTGGATCAGCTCCCCGTACGACGAGACTAACAGGGATCGCCCAGTTATCACCGAAGGCCTGGATTGGCTCGATGCTGAAGCCCAGCGTCGTTTCCAGAAGGATTTCGCCGACCTCGCCGAGCCCCAGAAGTGCCAGATCGCTGACGACATCTGTGGCAAGACCGCGGTGAAGAAGGAGTTCAAGTCCGCCCAGAACTTCTTCGGACGCTTCCGTTATCTCGCCGCCAGCGGGTACTATACCACTCCGCAGGGCTGGAAGGATATCGGATACGTGGGCAACGTTCCGACCGTCAACTTCGACGGACCGACCCCCGAAGCGCTGAAGCATCTGGGGTTGGCGTAAAGTCGAGGACAGGAGGGCAGGTGACCACAAGGGCCGGAGGTTGAAAAGCCTTCGGTCTTTTTGTGTCCTTTTCTGCACATCGTGTGTTTCGGGTTGGAACAATCCCTTGGGCGGATTGCCTAACTTAGATACCCCATGAAGCGTTTCGTACTCATCATCTCTCTGTTCGCCGGAGTCCTCGGACTCTTCGCCGTGCCGACACCGTTGTTCGACGGTAAGACGCTCACGGGTTGGGAGGGCGATACCAAGGTCTGGCGAGTGGAGAACGGTGAGATTGTGGGTGGTTCGATGGCCGGCAACCCCCGCAACGAGTTCCTGACGACCAAGCGCACTTACTATAACTTCCGCCTGACGCTCGAGTACAAGCTCATCGGCACGGAAGGCTTCGTGAATGCCGGCGTGCAGTTCCGTAGCCTCCGAGCGACCAATCCGCCCAACGAGATGATTGGCTATCAGGCGGACATCGGTGCCGGGCACACCGGTTCACTTTACGATGAATCCCGTCGCAACAAATTCCTGGCCCGTGCCGGCAGCGGCTTCGGCGGCATCGGTGTCAAGGACGAGTCGGAAATCGCCGAACTCGAGAAGAAGGGCGAGTGGAACAAATATGAAATCAGGGCCGAAGGTCCGCGCATCACGATTCGTCTCAACGGTAAGCAGACGCTGGACTACACCGAGACCAATCCGGCTATTGACGACGCCTATGGCCTCATCGGTTTGCAGATCCACGGCAATAACAAGGCCGAGATCCACTACCGGAACATCGTACTCGATCCGTTGAACGACCTGCCAGTCACGACCAAGGAAGCGGTCATGAACCGGTTCGGCGAAGCTAAGTCCGCTTGGACGCCACCAGCCCCCTTCAAGGATCGGAAGTTCGACCTCGGCCAAGACGAGGTAATCGTCTTCGTCGGCCAGGAGAACCTCGTCCGCGAAGCTAAGTCCGGTGAGATCGAATCACGGTTGGCCGCCGCATTTCCGACCAAGAACCCCGTCTTCCGCTCCATGTCTTGGGAGGCGGATACCGTCCAGGAGCAATGGCGTGACCTTAATTTCGGTCCGTGGAAGGGTCAGCTCGAGGCCGCCGGCGCCACGACCTTGATCGTCCAATTTGGTCAAGCGGAAGCGCTCAAGGGGCAGGGCGGATTGGCCAAGTTCAAAGCCGACTACCACAAGCTGCTCGATGACCTCAGTCGCCACACGCCCCGCATCGTGCTGTTGTCGCCGGCTGGTTTCATGCCCTCCGGTCGGCTGCCGGACCTTACGACTGTTGAACATCGGAAGGATCTGGCTGATTACGCCGCCGCCGTCGCCGAGATTGCCCGGCAGCGCGAGCTTCCCTACGTGAACCTGACCCAGGTCACGATGAAAGAATCTTCAACCGACGGACTGCATCTTTCCTCCAAGGGTCTGGAAGTCGTCGGACGTGAAGTTGCGCGCTCCTTAGGACTGCAAGAGAACGTGGAGCTCTCCGCCAAGCTCCGTCCGTCTATCATCGAGAAGAATCGCCTCTGGGCGGATTGCTGGCGTCCAGCCAACTGGTCGTTCGTCTATGGCGACCGTATCTCGCAGAACTACGGTAAAGGCTTTGGTCCCGTGCCTTCGCTGAAGGAAAACTTCGAAGCTTATAAGCCACTGGTCTCGTCATGGGATAAACACATCCAGTCCTTAGCCCGTGGCGAAGCTTCCGTCGCGCCTGCTCCGCAGTCCGCGCCGGCTATCGGCACCGAGAAGGTGATGTCTGCCGCCGAAGAGCAGGCCACTTTCAAGGTCGCTGAAGGTTTTGAGGTGAATCTCTTCGCCGATGAGTTGCTCGGTGTCGCCAAGCCGACCCAGATGTCCTGGGACGCCAAGGGCCGACTTTACGTCTGCTGCTCCCCGACCTATCCGCAGGCCGTGCCTGGCGTGAAGCCGCGCGACTATATCCTCCGCCTCGAGGACACCGATGGCGATGGCAAGGCCGACAAGGCCGTCCGCTTCGCCGCAGGTCTCACTATGGTCCAGGGCGTCGAGCCGCTGACTGATGAAGCCGGCAATACGTCGATCCTTGTCTGCGACTTTGATCGACTGATCAAACTGACCGATACCAACGGAGACGGGCAGGCTGACAAGACGGAGGTCCTGATGTCTGGTTTCGGCGTGGGCGATACCCACCAGCTCGTGAACTCGATCAGCCACGGTCCGGACGGCACGCTCTGGATGAGCCAAGGACTGCATGCGATCACGCGGGTGGAGACCCCGCGGGGAATTGTTAGCCTACCGAAGTCCGGCCTGATGCGCTATGACCTTAAGAACCAGCGCCTGCAGCCATTTTTCCAATACGGCAAGGCCGGCCACAATTGCTGGGGCGTGGCCTTCGATGATTATTTCCAGCCGTTCCACAAGAGCGGTGATCGTATTGCCGGGTATTACAGTCTACCTGGTCTCGGCGCCATCGAGACCCCGGATGAATATGCCGGCACGCATTCACTCTTCGATTCTCCGCTGAAGTCCAACTCCGTAGATATTGTCGGCACCAAGTCCATGCCGGCCTCGCTGCAGGGTGCCGCTTTCATCGGGGGCTACTATGGCAACGCCCTCGACCTCCATCGTTTCGTCGACGACGGCTCCGGCTTCAAGACCGAGCGAATCGTCAGTCCCATCATCTCAAGCAGCAAGGCCTTCCGCCCGGTCGATGTCTCCGTCGGACCGGACGGCGCACTCTATGCCTGCGACTGGTTCAACGCCGTCATCGGACATTATCAGGCCAGTTATGCCGACCCGCGACGAGATCGCTCGCATGGCCGGATTTGGCGCATCACCGCCAAGGGCCTACCGTCCGTGAAGCAACCTGACCTCGTGGCGATGTCCGATGGTGAACTCTTCTCTCAGCTTGGCTCGCCGGAACGCTGGACGCGCTATCAGGCCCGCCGTCTGCTCTTCCATCGTCCTACCGAGAAGGTCGTGGCGGCGGCGGATGCGTTCATCGCCAAGCATCCCCCTGAAGCTCAGCAACTCGAGGCCCTAGGTGTGCTGCAGTCGCATAACGCCATTCGCCCCGCCTTGCTTGATGCCTTGCAGGCTTCACCCGATTTCCGGATTCGCGCCTATGCCGCCCGTGTCGCTGCGGAATGGTCTAATCAGCTACCCGATGTCCAGGTCCGGCTGGCTAAGGCCATCACTGATAAGCACCCTCGGGTTCGCCTGGAGGCCGTTGTGGCCTTGAGCCATGTCAGCGGCCAGAGCTCGCTACGCACCGCCTTAGGAGCGGTCGAGCAACCCTCAGATAAGTTCCTCGACTATGCCCTGAAGCAGACTGTTCGGCACTTAGCTCCGTCCGCAGGTATGCTGGCGTCGGAACTCTCGGCGCCGCAGGTTGCCTACCTCAAGAAGGTCGTCAGCAGCGGCCCCGCCGTCATCTCGCCAGGCCAGGCCATCTACGAGGCCCTCTGTCTTAATTGCCACCAAGCCGCCGGGCAGGGGCTTACTGGCGTCTATCCGCCGTTGGCCAAGAGCGACTGGGTCGCCGGCGAGGTGCAGTCCTTGATTAAGATCACCATGCATGGGTTAGCTGGACCCACCAAGGTTCAGGGCAAGGAATACGGCTTGGTACCGATGCCGCCCATGGGCTTGGACGATCAGCAGCTCGCTGATGTCCTGACCTACGTCCGGAACGCTTTCGGCAACAAGGCACCCGCTGTGAAGGTCGAGGACGTCAAAGCCGTGCGCGAAGCAACCAAGGGCCGGACCGCCCCGTGGACGGCGATTGAATTGGGGAAGTAGAAAACTAGAGGCACAAAGGCCCAGAGGGCATGAGGAAGATACTAGCTCAGGACTTTTCCTTGCGCGCCAGGAGCTGCACCCAGGCTACGCCGATAATTGTCACGGCCCCGCCGATGAGCGTCAGGGTCGTAGGCTGTTCACCGAGCATCGACCAGCCAAAGATGACGGAAAAAACCGGGATAGCGTAGACTGCGCTCATTGCCGTAGCAATCGGCACCTGGGTGAGAACCCAGGCGAAGAGGGTGTAGCAAAGCGCGGCCGGTACGATACCTAGGAAGACAAGATGGAGCAGGCCATTCGTTGAGAGGTTGCGGGCAGCCTCAGGTAGGTCGTGGGCGAAGGGGAGCAGGCCGATTGTCCCGATCCAAATCGCCCAGGTCGTCACATCCAAGGCATGGTAGCGTCGGGTGAGCGCCTTGTTGATCAAGGTCTGGATCGCGGAGGACAGCGCTGCGCCGAGGATGAGGATGGTTCCGAAATTGAGGGTAAATCCGGCGGAGCTTCCGGACGCGGTCATGATGACGCCCGCCAGTGAGATGAGGATGCCGATCCACGCGACCAGGCTGACCGTTTCACGCCGAAGCAGGACTCCGATGACGATCACGATGATCGGTTGGAATGAGATGAGCAGTGACCCCGTTCCGGCGTCGACGGTCTTTTCGCCAAAGTTGATTCCTAGGTTGTAGAAGCAGAAACCGAATAAGCCCAGCAGGGTGACTATTCCAAGGTCTGACTTGTCCGGCAAAGGGCGACCACGGTAAAGCCAGACAGGGAGCATCACGGCGGAGGCAATCAGGTAGCGCAAGGCGCCTACTTGTCCGGCGTCTAATTCAGTCAGGACGGTCCGTACGCTTACCCATGACATACCCCAAGCGATGATATTGAACAACATCGCCGCATATGGCAGGCGTTGTGTCCGTACTTCGCTCACGAACGGCAACCGATCAGCTCGATAAGCTTATAAGCACAGGCCTGAGCGAACTCCTTATCGTTAATCGCTAGGTCGAATTCTTGCACCGGTACCTTGGCATTGGCTTTCAAGGAGGCGAAGAGGGCTTCGTCAGCTGCGGCGTCATGGAAAGGCTGGCCTTCGGCGCTGATGACCGAGATTGCCTTGCGCGGAATCATGATGGCCGTACCGGCCTGGTAGGCGTTGGCCTTCTTGGACACGATCTCTCCGAGCTTTCGGCATTCCTCCGCGGTCGTGCGCATCAGCGTGATCTGCGGATTGTGGATGTAGAAGTTACGGCCTTTGAATTTATCGGGAATCGAAGCCATCTCGCCGAAGTTCACCATATCGAGGCAACCCGGCGCGACGATGACGGGGATATTCGCCTTGGCCGCGGCGTCCATTCGCTCAGGGCCGGCGTTAAGATTACCACCCACGAGTTCATCGGCCCATTCGGTGGTGGTGACATCGAGTACGCCGGCGACGATGCCGCTCTCGATGACCGATTCCATGATGCGTCCGCCCGTACCAGTGGCGGCGAAGACAAGGACCTCGAAGCCGGCGGCCTCGAGCACTTTCTTAGCTTCGGTGACGCAGGTGGTCGTGTTACCGAACTGGCTGGCCACAATGAGGGGCTTGGCGGCACCGACTTCGGGGGAGACGCCGACCATGCCGCAGATTGCCCCGGCGGCACGGGTGAAGATGACGCGGGAAAGGCGGTTGAGGCCGGCGACGTCAGCGATGCTGGGCATCATGGTGATGTCCTTGGTGCCAAGGTAAGGCGCGACGTTCCCGGCGGCCAGGGTAGAGACCATTAACTTTGGGAAGCCGAGGGGCAGGGCACGCATGGCGGCCGTACCGATGGCCGTGCCACCGCCTCCACCGAGGGAGATGATGCCGTGGATCTGACCTTCGGCGGCAAGCTTGGTGACGAGCGCGGGCGCCGCCTTAGTCATCGCCACAACGCATTCCCCGCGATCCTTCTTGGCCATCAGCGAAGTCAAATCGAGGCCGATGGCGGCGGCGACCTGTTCGCGGGTAATGTCAGGCTGGACCGTGGCCGGTCCGCCCGTCCCCACGTCGATCAGCAGCGGCTTATGGCCGTGCTGGGCGATGAGCGCGGCCACAAAGGCATGTTCTTCGCCCTTGGAATCAAGCGTGCCGAGAACTGCGATGGTGGCCATGATCGGATTAGAAGAACTTACGCTTCACCGGGATCTGCTTGAAGCGCTGGGTGAGTTCGGTGAGGGACTGCTCGACCGCCATGCGTTCAAGGCTCGAGGCACCGACGAAGCCGTCGGTATCAGTATGCTCGTTGATGAAAGCGGCATCCTCGGGGGTGTTGATCGGGCCACCGTGGCTCAGGAAGATGAGGTCCTTGCGGACGGACTTCGCGGCATCGATGATGCCTTGGGTGATCTTCGCGGCTTCGGCTAGGCTCATCGTAGCGTTGGTGACACCGATCGAGCCACCGACCGTGGTACCCACGTGGGCAATGATGACGTCAGCGCCGGACTCGGCCATGGCCTTGGCTTCTTCGGGTGAGCCGACGTAAACGATGGTGAACATCTCCATCTTGCGGGCAAGGGCGACGGTCTCGAATTCTTTCTTCACGCTCATGCCGGTCTCTTCGAGGATCTGGCGGAATTTTCCGTCGATGATGGTGTGGGTCGGGAAGTTGTTGATGCCGGAGAAGCCCATATCCTTTACCTTGCCGAGCCAGTGCCACATGCGGCGTCGGGGGTCGGTGGCGTGGACGCCACAGATGACGGGGATTTCTTCGACGACGGGCAGGACCTCGTATTCGCCGATCTCCATCGCGACCGCATTGGCGTCGCCGTAGGCCATCATGCCGGCGGTGGAGCCATGGCCAGCCATGCGGAAACGTCCGGAGTTATAGACGATGACTAGGTCAGCGCCGCCGCGTTCGATGAACTTGGCGCTGATGCCCGTCCCGGCGCCGGCGGCGATGATGGGCTTGCCCTTGGACATCGTGTCGCGGAGACGAGCGATGACTTCAGTGCGGGTGTAAGGGTTTCCTTTTCCGGTCCAGGGGTTGGGCATGATGATAAGAAGGGTAGGGTGGTCGGGAGTTGCTCCTCAGGGGGATAGCACTTATGCAAAGGGGGTGGCCCGCAAGAGCGATTTAAAACATTACAGCGAGACGCAACTCCGTCATTCCGAGACGGACATCGAGAATCCGCGTTCCCGCCGCCAAATCGTCGTGGCCGCCGATTATAAAGACGAGCGCCCATGGGTCCTTTCCGGCGTGCGTTGCACGGAGCTCGGACTCTTCGAAATCGCCCACCTTGGTGTCGCCGAGATGCTGGCCCCGTATGAGGTCGTCCGGGCGAATCAGAGTGGTGCTTTCTTCATGGCCTGCCTGGGTGGTCAGGGCCAAGTCTGGATCGACGGACGGTGGCGCACGATGTCGACCGGTCAGGCCTGCCTGCAGCCGGCTGGTATCCGCAACTCATTCCGTATCGGTCGAAGTAAACGATGGGACTTCTGCTGGATTCGTTTTGGGGGCGGTGTGAGGTCGAACACCATCTTCCGGGCTAGCTCGCCGGTACTCGCTGAATTCGACTCCGAGCCGCTGCGCGCGGCCATCACCGGACTGATCGCGGAGCTTAAGGGGGCCGGCGTATCGCGTCGTAACCACCAGTGGATCGAGCTCGCCTATGATTACGTGCGTAGCTTCGCCGGCAGCTTCCGTGGAGATCCGCGCGTGCAGCGGCTCTGGGACGAGGTGCATGGGCGCCTCGATTTCGCCTGGGACACTAAGTCTCTGGCTCGCGCCTCCGGACTCAGCTTCGAGCACCTGCGTCGCCTTTGTCTTAAGGAGATTGGGCGAACGCCGATGAACCACCTGACTCACTTGCGTATCCAGCAAGCCATCCGGCTAATCTGTGACTCCGACGACAAACTTGCCGTCATCGCGAGGAATGTTGGCTTCGCCAATGGCAACAGCTTCTCCTCGGCCTTCAAGAAATCGACTGGGCACGCCCCGTCCCACTTCCGGACGGACGGCTAAATCGGCCAAGAATGTGCATTTGAGAGGGGTCGGGTTGTGGTTCGGGGTATCGCTAAGTCTTGTAGGGGTCGGGCGGTCACCTTTGATAGTAACATGCTTCCCCGCATTGCCCCCCTCCTGCGTGCCGCCTTGGTCTTCGCGACCGCCGCTCTCTCTGCAGCACCGATCAAGGTGACAATCATCTCCGACGACCGCGCGGCGGTCAGGTCGCTCGCCGATGAGCTGCATGCCGCCGGCGCCGTCGTGAAGGAAGCGGATCGTCCGCGGGATATCTTATCCGCCACCCATGATAAGGATGACGTCATCGTCCTCTATCGCATGGATTACACCCCCTACGAAGTCATCGATCGCGCGGCTCTTGCCGACCTCTCCAATCGCGGTATCGGCATCGTCGCCTTGCGCGGCGCCATCGCCGGTCCTTCGGCCTCCTGGGGTAAGGAAATGTTCGGCGCCGGTTGGACTCCCGAGAGCCGACGTTTCCGCGCCTTAATGATGCTCAACGTTCGCACCGATGCACACCCGCTCGCCAAGGACGCGTCCACTTTTGATGTCACCGACGACACCGTGTTCGAACTCGATCTACACGAAAAGATACAGGTACTCGCCTCGTCCTTCACCTCGAAGGTGACCAACACTCGTAGGCGCGCCACAGAGGCAGCCGACAAGGCCTCGGTCTACGACATCCAGCCGCAGGCTTGGGTCTTTGAAAATGCCCGCCTCCGTTCCGCCGTGTTCCTACAGGGCGATGCCGCCACTTTGGCCCACGCTAGCTATCGCACCTTCATCAAGCGTGGCATCGCCTGGGCGGCTCGTCGCGCTAACACCGATGAACTTTGCACGCCGAAGGACCTCGTGGATATGCGTTATCCGGTCGGCGGCCCGAGTCGCGCCGAAAAGGCCATCGCAGCCTTCCAGATGCAGCCCGGCTTTAAGGCGAGCGCCGTGGCCACCGAGCCCCTGATTAATAAGCCCATCGCCGTCCAGTGGGACGCGCGCGGTCGCATGTGGGTCGCCGAGACTCCTGAATACCCCAATGGACGTCGTCCTCTGACCGCCGAATCCTGGCGCGAAGGCGGTGTACTCGTGCCCGGTAGTTACGATCGTCCGGCTCAGGATAAGATCAGCGTGATGGTCGACACTGATAGTGACGGCGTCGCCGACAAGAAGCAGCTCTTCCATGAAGGCCTCGAACTTATCACGGGTTTCTGTCATTACAAAGACGGCATCATCGTCGTCGCTCACCCGAACATCCTCTGGCTCCGAGATACGGACGGCGATGGCAAGGCGGACAAGGAAGTCATCCTTTTCGGTGGCTTCACTCCGGGGGACACCCACTTCGTCGCCAACCACTTCATCCTCGCTCCCGATGGCTGGATTTACGCGAGCCACGGCGGCGGCGGCGAAGCGACCTTTCCGAACGACCCGACCAAGAAGGTGCGCATCTCTTCCGGCACCTTTCGTTTCCGCCCAGATGGTTCGGCCATCGAGCAGATCGCATCCCAGGGTGGCAACAGCTTTGGCAACGAGGTCACCAGTACCATGGAGCTTTTCCATGGTAAGGCGACCAATGGTAACCCGGTTCAGCACGTCGTCCTGCCGGAATCGATTCTCGCGAAAGCTCCGGGCACGACCGCGAAAGCTTTCAGTTCGATCAACCCGCGCCGCCCCGTCGCCCGCGTAGATCTTCCCGATCGGGCGCCCTTGATGCAAATCGACCAGGTCGGCCACTATTCCGCAGCGTGCGCGGCCATGGTCTACGAAGGTGGCGCCTGGCCGAAGGAATACGCCGGCACGGTCTTTATGTCCGAGCCTATCCTCGACATTATCCACCACGAAAAGCTGACGCTAAACGGACCCGCCTACGAAGGCAGCCTCCTCCTGCAAGACAAGGAGTGGCTCCGTTCTACCGACCACTGGTTCTGTCCGATCGACCTGAGTGTCGGCCCTGACGGCGCGATGTACGTACTCGATTTCTATACGCCGGTCGTCGCCCACAATGACACGCGTGGCCCTCAGCACAGTAAGTCCGGTGCCTCCGTCCGCCCCGATCGCGAACACTATTTCGGTCGTATCTATCGTATCCAGCACGAATCTGCCGCTAAGTTCGCCATCCCTGATTTGGCTACGGCCGACGTCGCCGCGCTGATCGCCGCCTTCTCTCATCCGAATAAGACCGTACGCTTCAATGCCGTCCGGGTGCTCATGGAGCGCGATGCCGGCCTGCTCGCTTCCGCCGTCGGCCCGCTGGTGTCGCTCGTCCGTAGTGACGCCATGCCTGAAGCTCGCATCCAAGCCCTCTGGGCCCTCCAACGTCTTGACCGACTAGAGGAAGGCCTGCTCCGATCCCTTTGCGTCGATGCCGATACTGCGGTGCGCAAGAATGCCTTCCTCGTCGCTGAAGCGAGCCGCACCAAGCTCCCCACGGACGTCTACGCCAAAGCCTTGGACGACGCCGATGCGCGCGTCCGTCTGGCCGCGCTGCGCGCCATGGGGGCCGCCCCCCTGGAGGCTAGCGCCGGCCCGCTGCTGCTCTCCGCCCAAGCTCGCATGACCGATGTCTGGTCTAAGGCCGCCGCCACGGCTGCAGCCGCGGCTAACCCCGGTCCAGTACTTGCAGGCAGCCTCAACGGTCCGACTGACGCCGCTGGCGCCGATTTTGCCCGTACCCTCGCTGCTTCTCTCAATGGAGACGAAGCTTCAGCGGTCCTTTCCGCCGCTGCTAAATCCGCCAACAAGCCCGTCGTGTTAGCCGTGCTTAGTGAACTTGCCACCCGCCGTGTGGCCGCCCCGGCCAATCTCGATGCCGCTCGGAATGCCCTGCGCAGCTTGCTCAACAGTCAGGACGAAACGATTGCAGGCTCCGCCGCCGCCCTCGCTGCCCTATGGTTCACGGATGGCAGCTTGAAGGCCGAACTCGCCACGACCGCTGGCCGCCTCTTGCCTATCCTCGCTGACGCTAAGTCCTCGGTCGAAGCTCAGGTCGACGCCGTGCGTGTCCTCGTGCTGCTGCGCGATGTTGACCCGCAGGTACGTCCGGCTCTCGCCCAGGCTCTCGCCGGTTCGCGCGAAGCCGTCTCCGTGGCTACGGCTGGCGCCCTTGCCGCCACTGGCGATGCTTCCGTCGGTAAGGCACTCTACGGTGCCTTCCCGAAGTCTGCCGGATCTTTCCGGTCCACCTTATTCTCGGCACTCGTCGGACGAGCCGAGTGGGCTGGACTGGTGCTTGACGCACTTGAAGCGAAGTCGCTTTCGGCCATGCAGCTCGGCCCCATGCAGGTCTCCCAGTTGGTCCGCCATCCAGATCAGGTGATCGCCCAACGCGCCACCGCCGTCATGATCAAACTCAACGCCGGCAGCAGCCCAGCCAAGGATGATTTGGTGGCCAAACTTCGCTCGGATGTAGAGAAACCTGGTGACATCGCCAAGGGGAAGGATCTCTTTGTGGCCGCCTGTCAGACCTGCCACAAGATCGGCAACGTCGGCAACGACTTCGGTCCGAACCTGCAGGGCATCGGTTCGCATCCGGCCGCCGAGTTACTGGTGCACATCGTGGATCCAAACCGCATGGTCGACGACGAGCATCGTACTTGGAACTTCAAGATGAAGGACGGAACCCAGTATGCCGCCCTCATCGGCAGCGAGAACCTCAGTTTCGTGAAGCTCAAGCTGCCGGGAGGATTATCGGCCGAACTCAAGGTTGGTGACATCGTCAGCCGCGAGCGTAGCCCGAACTCGCTCATGCCCGAAGGCTTCGAGGCCCTCGGAGCCGAAGGTCTGCGCAACGTCATCGCCTACCTGCGTAGCGTCGCCATCAGCCCGGAGGGCGTCACCATCGGTCGCTATCGCTTGCTTGACCTCGGGGTGGCCTTCAATGCCTCGACCAACACCGGCCTCTATGCGAGCAAGGAAGCCAAGAACGACACGCTGCCTTTCGCCAAGTTCGGGCAGGTTGAAGCCAATGGTGTCCCTTATAAGATCGTCGACCCCAAGTCCGCGAAGGATGGATTGAACGTCCTTGTTCTCAAGGGCGGCGCCGGCAAAGGCTCCTATTCCAAGTCCTTCACCCAGAAGGTCGAGCTTCCCGTCGGCTCTCCGGCTAGCCGCATCCATTTCCTCGGCGCCGTCGGCGGTTGGGGTGCGCACGATGCCATCGCTATGGTTGCCGAGGTGCACTTCCTCAGCGGCAAGGTGCAGAAAGAGACCTATTACGGTGGCCGGGATTTCGCGGATTACAATGGCACGGGCGAAGTCCCGGGATCAAAGTCGGCCCGCAATCTCCTCACGGGTACCACGCGCCAAGTCCGCACGCTCATCCTACCCGTCGAGAGCAATGAGATCATCGATAAGCTTGTCCTGAGTACCGTCGACAGCGAGGTCGCCCCGACCACGGTTGCGATTACTGTCGAGACCGGCGGCCCGGCCAATCCTCCGCGCGGCAAGAATGCGCCGGCACCTAGCGGGGGCAAGAAAGCCAAGACTAACGAAGGCCCCAGCGACCTGCTACCTAAGGATAATCCTCGGACTACCCAGGCCTTCGGCCAGCAGTTCGGACCACGCAAGAATGGCCAGCTCCGGGTCCTCGTCGCTGGTGCCGGTAGCTCGCACAACTTCCCGGCTTACTTCCTTGGAACGGATGCGCTGACCGCCAAGGCCGCAGGCTACGACGTCGCTTCGACGCCAAACCTGAAAGAAACTCTGACGCTGCTTCCGGAAGCTGACCTGTTCCTCTTCAGCGGCAACCATGGTCAGTTCGGCACACCCGAGTTTCAGAAAGCCATCCGCGATTTCGCGGCAGCGGGGAAGGGCATCGTCCTCTTACATGCGGCCACCTGGTATAACTGGCCGCTCACGACCAAGTATAATGACGAATTCGTCTGCGGCGGTTCCCGTGGCCACGGCCATAGCGACTTCACCTTCACCGTCACCAAGCCAGAGCACCCCATCATGAAAGGCGTGCCGGCCACTTTCGTGATCAACGATGAGAGCTATAACATCGAGCTGAGCCGCCCGGAGGGCGCCGAGGTCCTCGGCACCATCCCTCGCCAGAACCCCAAGGAAGGCCAGTCGGCGATTCTGCCGTCCGTCTGGACCGTGAAGTATCCAGGCACCAAGATCGTCTGCATCGCCCTCGGCCATGACGCCAAGTCGCACGAACACCCCGCCTACAAGCAGCTCTTACTCAACTCACTCACCTGGGTCGCGCAGAAGTGATGATACGATGAAGGATAGAAGATTTGGGATGGATGATGAATAAACCATAAAGCCACCCACGCCCTTCGATTCGCTTTTCGTTTCCTTTATATCGTCTATCTTCCATCCCTCATCATCCATCTTCTCTCCATCCCATGGTCTACCACTACGGAACTTTTGTCTTCAAACAGGGCATCACCCCAGCCCAGATCGACACCTGCTTCGCCGAGATGCGCGGCATGGTCGGCAAGATTCCGGGACTGCTCTCCATGCAGCACGGCGTCTACCAGAGCGACGAAGGCCTCAACGACGGCTTCACGCATGGGTTTGTTATGACCTTCGATACGCCCAAGAGCCGCGACGCTTATCTCCCGCACCCCGAGCACGAACGCGTCAAACTGATCGTCGTCCCGAACCTTGAGCGCGTGATGGTCTTCGATTTCACCGTCTGAGGCAGACTTAGCCTTCGTCGTATAGCCCCTTGCGGCCGGCGACGAGCCAACTGACGCCACAGGCGACGAGGGCGTAAAGGCCGATCGAGATGCCAAAGAGCTCACAGGCCATGATGGCGCAGGCGAGCGGTACGGCACCTACGCCGGCAAAGACTGCGACGAAGCCGATGGCGGCACATACAGACAGGGGCAGGCTCAGAAAGACCGCCGCGGAGCTGCCGAGGGTCGCTCCGACGAAGAACAGCGGGGTGACCTCGCCGCCACGGAAACCGTAGCTGACGCAGAGGAATGTGAGGAGGAACTTGAGGGCGAAGACAACCGGCGGGATGGGTTCGAGAAAGGACGCCTCGATGATATGAAGCCCAAGCCCAGTGAACTCGCTAAGGTGGCCGAATTGGACGAGGGCTAAGAAGAGGACGCCGCCAAAGAGGATGCGGCCGTAGGGGCTGGGGATGGACTTGGTGGCGCTATTACGGCGATGCAGGAAGAGGTAGAGTATGGCGACGAGTCCGCAGGCCAGGCCTAAAGCCAAGGCATCGCCTAATCCGCTCAAAGAGAATTCAGCCGGTAACAGCAGACGATAATTTGCATGCGAGGCATGGAAGAGTTTCCGTCCAACAAGTTCAGCGAGGAAGCCGCAAGCGAGGCAGGGCAAGATCGCCCAGCTTCGAAGACGAACAAACTCCAAGGCGAAGACCGCGGCAGCGATCGGCGTCCCAAAGACCGCAGCGAAGCCGGCGGAGACTCCGCAGAGCAATAAGGTACGGCGCTCAGCGGTGTCGAGGTGCACCCAACGGGAGATTTGGTCGGCCAAGGCGCCGCCCATCTGGAGGGCCGTGCCCTCGCGGCCGACGGAGGCCCCGCCAAGGTGTGAAAGCAGAGTGGTGCCAACGATAGCTGGAGCCATCGAGGCTGGCAGCGGCGAGGCGGGGCTTCGTATCTGCGCAATCAGGGCCTTCACCCCACCTTGGGCAGCCCTGGCAGGGTGGGCATAGACCCAGACCATCAGGAGGCCTAAAAACGGCAGGGAATAGAGAAGCCAAGGGTGGTCATGGAAGACCCGGGAGACCCAGGTCAGCGAATGAAGGAAGCCGGCCCCGGCGGCCCCGACGACAAACGATAACCCGAGGATGATGCCCAACCAACGAAGGCAGTATTTGGGGGTCGGGATCGACATCGGGAGGGGCGTAAGAAAACCTTTGTGAGCCCTCGGCTTCCCTCACAATCTCAAACCATGGCACACCCCATCCAACGTCGCGAATTCGTATCCACCATGGCCTTAGGCGGACTCGCCTTGGCCGCCGCCCCCGCCATCTTGAAGGCGCAAGGCGCCTTACCGTCCAAAATCAAGGTAGCCTTGATCGGTTGTGGCGGACGTGGCACTGGCGCTCTCGGCCAGTTTATCGCCGCCTGTAAAATCCTTGGCATCGAACCGGAAGTCGTCGCGCTTGCCGACGCCTTCGAAGATCGCGTTCAGAAACTCGGTAAGACCTACAACCTTCCCGCCACGAAGCTCTTCATGGGATATGACGCTTACCAGAAGGTCATGGCGACCGATTGTACGTTCGTCCTGATGGCCACTCCGCCGGCGTTCCGCCCGGTGCACTTCGCCGCTGCCATCGAAGCTGGTAAGCATTGCTTCATTGAAAAGCCCGTCGCCGTCGACCCCGTCGGCGCCCGTGCCATCATCGCCTCGGGTGAGAAAGCCAAGACCAAGGGTCTGGCTGTTGTCGCCGGAACCCAGCGCCGCCATGATGCTGGCTACCTCAAAAACAAGGCGCTCATTGATGCTGGTGCCATCGGTGCCATTCGCGGGGGCGTGGTCCAGTGGAACGGCACGGTGCCGTGGATCCGCCGTCGGGCCAAGGATGACACCGATGCCGACTACATGAACCGCAACTGGCTTAACTTCACTGAGCTGTCCGGCGACCATATCGTCGAGCAACATATTCATAATGTCGACGTCGCTATCTGGTACCTTGATCGTCCGCCCGTCAGTGCCCTTGGCTTCGGCGGACGCGCCCGTCGCGAGACTGGTAACATGTTCGACTTCTTCAGCGTAGATTACGACTTCGGCGACGCCGTCCATATCCATAGCCAATGCCGTCAGATCACCGCCACTACAGGGCGCGTCGGTGAGTTCTTCACTGGTGCCGAAGGCTCGTGCTACGGCTCCGGCAAGGTCTTCACGAAGAAGAACATCACCGTCCCGGACATCAAGATGGATACCGGAGACACCATGGTACAGGAACACGTCGACCTCATCCGTAGCGCCTTCAGCGGCAAACCCCTGAACGATGCGCGTCAGATCGCCGAGACCAACCTCGCTGTCATTATGGGACGTATGTCCGCCTACACCGGCGAGATGGTGCGTTTCGCCGACCTGCTGACCAACGAAAGCTCCCCTCATTACAACTTCAAGTTCACCGTCGGCCCCAAGGATTTCGAAACCGGTAACGTCAAGCTGCCCCCCGAAGTCCCGGCGATTCCTGGGAAAGCGTAAGTTGCGGAGACAATAAAAAAGCCCCTCGAAAGAGGGGCTTTTCTTTGGCTGATGTTGCTGCGTATTACTTGACTGGGGAGTAATCGGTCGGGACGAGGAACTCGGACTTCACGCCGTCCTTGATAGTCAGCGATCCGCCGGCCTTCTTCTCGGAGGCTTCCTTGGCGGCGACCCAGGCTGGGTCGGTGCGGAAGGCGCCGAAGCTGGCCTTGGCGGCTTCTTCGCTCTGGTGGTGGAGGAGGTAAATCAGCGTGTTCCCGGCGACATAGGAGTTCTTCGCACCCTTCTGGTCAGCCGAGAGATTCCAGTAGGTCATGTTAGTCATGCCATGCTTTTCGAACAGCTTAAGGGTGTGATCGCGGAAGCGGGCGTTGAGGTTTTCGAGGCGACCAGCTTCGGTGGTATAAGTGCGCAGCTCGAAGACGCCTTTACCGTAAGACTTAGCTTCGGCCAAGACGGCGTAATCAGTCGCGGTGAGGAAAGCAGATTCGACCTTGGTGATCAGCTTGCCGCTGAGTTCGGAAGCCTTCTGGGCGGCCTTCCAGGCCGGATCAGAGCCGAAAGCCTTCCACGAAGCGTCCCGAGCAGCCCGGTCGGCGTAAGCGAGGAAGTAGACCAACTTGTTGTCGGTATTCTTCGTCGGGACGAAGTAACCGAGATTGGTCATACCATGCTTCTCGAACAACTTGATGGTGTGGTCGCGGAAGCGGGCATTGAGGGCGTCCAACTTGCCTTCAGCGGCGAAGTAGACGCGCATCTCGAAGAGGCGAGTGTCAGGCTTATCAGCGGCGACGGCGGAAGCCGAGAGCAGACCAAAAGCGAAGAGGGCAAGGAACGTTTTCATGTTATTTGAGGATGGGGTGATATTTTGTAGGGTGAAGCGCTAAAACGAAATCATGGTGCTCGCTGAGTCCGCTCGGCGGCGTCTCGGGCCAGCGGCGGCAGGTGTACGTCCACGCCGACCACGGTGAAGGCCCGTTGGACGTTCGGGTCGGGGATTGGCGTTAAGGTTAGTTCGTGTATGCCGTTGGGCAGGCCGTCGGCGACGGTGACGTAGTCGTAGGGCTGGCCGCTGTAGTGGTCCATCTGCGGACGCCACCAACCGGGGCCGTGGGAGACTTCGTCGCGGCCATCGGGCAGGATGTGCCAAACGACTTGCGGTAGTTTCGGCAAAGGCTTCATCACCGGCGACGGTTCACCTTCTTTTATCGGTTGCATGGCAGTATTCCAATCCGTGGGCAGGATGGTGATGCGGCCGCTGTTGGAGACGAACTTCCGGTCGTTCTGCCCCTCGCCATCGAAACCAGTCTTCGAACCTACGAGGCGAAACCGTACCCGTTGATTGGCCTTTTTCTCTTCGGCGTCGGTGTTGCCCTCAAGCACGGTGAGCACCCAGGTTTCCTCCTGCATTTTCGCACCGAGGTGATAGGTCATAGGCACGTTGGGCGCGGTGTTGTTCGCGATGCGGGGCTGCGGACGGGTGCCGTGGAAGAGATTCCACTCGCTAGGCTTCTTTCCATCAATGAGTACGGTCGCCCGACCGTGAGAGATGGGTAGCACCAAGTCCACGCGCGTCCCGCGAAATTTCAGCCGCAGCTGGTCGGTGGCCGAATTCGACCTGGCAATACGGGTGTCGCTGTGCGTCCAGCCGGCACCCTCTAGCACGATCTCATCCGTCTTGTTGTCGGCGAGAAAGCGGCCCACATCGAAACGCCGCACCTGTTCGGCCCAACTCGGGCCCAGCGGCATCGCGGGGGTGAAATGGCGCTCGTAGAGCAGGGCCATCAGCGTTTCCCCATTACGATTCAGATGCACCTTATCACGAAGCAGGTCGGTATTTTTGAAACCACTGCTCTTCATGTAGTCCAGCCACTCGTTGCGGACCTCCACCAATTCTACGCCATATTTACGTGCCAAACGGCGCAGTAATACAGACTCGGCTCCCTCGCGCGGCTGATCGGGTGCCTCGTGGCCGTCGATGTGCTGAGTGCGGATGATAATATCCGCCGTGGTCTCGCTACGTAGCTCGCTGAGAAAGCGCTCCCATACCTCCGCGGTTCCTTGGTAGGCGCTGAAAAGGACGAGGTCAGGCTGCGAACGCAGGATGTCATGCTTTAGCAGCTTTTGCATCCGCCATGCGAACCAGCCGCCGATGGCGCGGTTCTCAGCGATAATGGTGGTCTCGGGGTACCGTTCACGCAGTTGCTGAATGAGCAACTCCGGCCAGCCAGACTCGATAGATTGCCCGTCGAAAAGGATGCGCACCGGACGATGCGTATATTTGCCTGACTCCAACAGCGCCATCGTTCGCGTCAGATTCGCACCAAGCCACTCAGGGTGTTCGGGTGCGAGGAGCGGGGGAATCTCTTTTATTCGCGCCGCCAGCTTGTCCTTGTCCGGCATAGGCAGTGGCGCGGGTGTTTTGATAAATTGGGCATTCGGCCCCTGCACGGTCACTTTTACTTCGCGCAACGGCTCGGCATTCTCTCCCAAGAGACGACAAGCAAAGCTTGTTCCACCGGAAAAGCGGACCAGCAGATGATTTGGCCCTTTTTTCAGCTCAATCGGCAGCTCACGGGCAAGCTCGAAAGCAAACTCGCGATCAACCGTCCCAAGATCTCGCCCATTGAGAAACAGCCGGTGCTTACCGCGGTTCGCCCCGGTCATGAGATTGGCCTTCATGTCGCGCGGACTGTCCAGGCGGCAGTAAGCATACTGAGAGCCACCATCCGGCACGACCAAGCGGGGAAACTCATTCCAGACACCTGGCATATTCGGCAGGACCATCCGCGTGCCCTCCCAGACACCCTCGCCGAGCCGGAGCATCTCGCCCGGTTTCGCCGCGTCCGCCGTCACCGGGATCGCCAACGGTTTATCACCCTGTGGGAAAAGTTTCTGGTCACCCATGGCCGCATACTTAGCCTCGCCGCCCATCCGTTGAAAAGGATCTAACTCCATCGCCACCTCTGGCGTTCGAATGATCAGCCAGGTGGTGACTTCGCCCAGCCTCCCTAGGTCCGTGGTGACATCCACCGCAATGGCGGACAACGGTAAGAGAAGAAAGGCGAGGAATGTTTTCAAATTATTTGAGGAATTGGGAAAGGTTTTCGCGGGTGATGAGTTGGAAGGGAATCAGCGTTTCCTTCGGGCAGGGCTGCTTCTTGGCGAGGAGGATGGCGGCATCGACCGAGCCTTTACCCTGGCCGACGGCGTCCTGGAAGACCGTAGCGTCGAGGCGACCTTCTTTCACTGCGGTGAGGGCTTGGGCGATGGCATCAATGCCAATGACGGTGACGTCCTTCTTGAGGCCGGCACGCTCAAGGGCGAGCAGGGCACCCATAGCCATCTCATCGTTATGGGCGAAGACCGCCGAGAACTTGCCCTTGTGGGCTTGAATCCAGTTCTCGGTCAAAGCCATCGCCTTCGCGCGATCCCAAGAGGCCGTTTGGTGATCGACGAGTTTGAGGCCGGGGTATTTTGCAAAGATTTCGCGGGCACCGGCTTCGCGTTGGAGTTGAGCTGAAGTCCCCATGATCCCGTGGAGCATCAGCACGCCGCCTTGGCCATTGAGCTTCTTGGCAATCGCTTCCATCGCAATCCGGCCGGCGTCGAAATCATTGGAGCCGATGTAGGAATCTCCGGCGGATTTTGTCACCTGATTGACAAGGACGAGCGGAATACCCGCCGCCTTGGCGCGATCCACGGCCGGGGTGCTGGCCTCGAGTTCGCAAGGATTAAGGATAATCGCATCGACCTTCTGCGCGATGAAGTTCTCGACCTGGCTGAACTGCTTCTGGACATCGGACTGGGCGTCGACCATCACCAGCTTCACGCCCGGTTTTGTCTTGGCGTAATCCACTACGGCTTCCGATAGCTTCGCAGTGTATTCAGCTGAGAGGTCGCGGGAGGAGAAACCGATGAGGATTTCACCCTCCTTGCGGGCTTCGGCTTTCTTGCAGCCCGAGAGGAAGGAAACGGAGAACGTGAGGGCGCAGACAGCCAGAAAGGCCGAGATGGCTTTGCGAGGGGTAAGACGCATCCCAGACTTTTAAGAACGGGCCTGACGACGGTCGAGCCAAACCGCACCCACGATGATGACGCCTTTGATGACGGCCTGGTAATACGAAGAAACACCCTGTAAATCCAAGCCATTATTGATGACCCCGATGAGCAGCACGCCCAGGAGTGTCCCCGTAATCGTGCCCACGCCGCCGGCGAGGCTTGTACCGCCGATGACTACCGCCGCGATGGCATCAAGTTCGTAGGCCTGTCCGGCGTTAGGCTGACCGGTCGTAATGCGTGCCGCCAGGACGACGCCGGCTACGCCAGCGAGGAGGCCGCAGAGGCCATAGGCGAAGAGCTTAACCTGTTCGACCGGTACACCGGCAGCGCGGGCCGCGTTTTCGTTGCCGCCAACGGCGTAGATGTGACGCCCCAAGCGGAAGTTGCTCAGGAAGAACCAGGCCGCGAGCGCCACGCCGGCAAAGCAGAGCACCGGGATCGGGATACCAACGAAGTCTCCAGCGAGAGCGGTCAGTTCGTTCGACATGTCAGCGACCGGCCGACCTCCACTGAAGATCAGGGCAAGTCCTCGCGCGATGGTCATCATCCCGAGGGTGACGATGAACGGGGCGACGCCCCCAAGGGTAACGAGCACACCATTGACGAGTCCGCAGGCAGTCCCGGTGAGCAGGCCGACAGCGATGGGTACGAATACTGAATGGTCGCCCGGATGAGCGAACGTCGCGCAGGCGACGCCGCTGAGGGCGACGACCGAGCCAAGGGAGAGATCGACCCCAGCCGTGAGCAAGACGAACGTCACCCCCACGGCAAGGATGCCGTTGATGGAGACCTGACGGGCGACGTTGGTTAGGTTCGACAAGCTCATGAAGCTATCGGTCGAGAGCGACAGGAATAGCCCGACGAGCAGGATAACTAAAAGGAGTCCGAAGCGATGGAGCAGATTGCGATCGAGGGTAAGCATGGTGTTACAAAGGCATAGCATGGCGGAGCACGGCTTCTTGGTCGGTCGAGCCGGCGTCGAGCGTGGCGCTCACGGAACCTCGGCGGAGCACCACGATGCGGTGGGCCAAGGAAAGGACTTCGGGGAGTTCGGAGGAGATGAGCAGCACCGCCTTGCCGGTGCCGGCTAGTTTTTGGATAAGAGCGTAGATCTCGGTTTTGGTACCAATATCGATACCACGGGTCGGCTCATCGAGGATGATAAGGTCGGGTTCGGTTAAGAGGCAGCGGGCCAGTAGAGCCTTCTGCTGATTACCGCCGCTCAGCTGATCAATCTGCTGAGCAGGACCAGCGGCCTTGATGGAGAAGCGATCGAGTTGCGAATGCACCGCAGCGGCTTCGGCTTCATGACGGATCAGCGGACCGCGGCAGAAGTCCCGTAAAGCCGCGAGAGTGACGTTCGAGCCGACGCCGAGGGCGGGAATCAAACCAAGCCCTTTACGGTCTTCGGTGACCATGCTGATGCCCGCTCTTAAGGCATCATGAGGCGACCGGATATTCAGCGGCAGGCCTTGGAAACGAAGGCTACCCGACGTGGCGGGATGTAGGCCGTACAGGGCGCTGGCGACTTCGGTGCGGCCGGCGCCCATCAAGCCGGATAGGGCGACGATTTCTCCGCGATGAATCCGAAAGCTGACATCACGATAGGCGGGCTCCCGTGTAAGACCCAAGACATCGAGCAGGACGTCGTCGGAGGGCGGTTGACGGACCGGGTAGACGTCAGCGAGTTCTCGTCCAACCATCATCGTAATGAGCTTGGCTGAATTCAAATCGCCCGCCGGAACCGTCCCCACTAGGCGTCCATCGCGCAGGACCGAGACGCGGTCGGCCAAGCGGAAGACCTCGTCCATCTTATGGGTCGTATAGACAATCGCGACGCCCCTGGCCTTCAGGCGAGCGATGGCACGGAAGAGTGAGGCGACCTCATGGTCAGAGAGCGCTGCGGTCGGTTCATCCATCAGGATGACGTCGGCCTGGCGCCCAAGGGCCTTGGCGATCTCTACCACCTGAGTCTGGGCCACGGTCAGCGTGCGCATCAGGCGGGCTGGATCGATGTCGGCTTCAAGTTCGCCCAATAGTTCTTTGGCGCGCGCCAGTTGGGCGGGGCGATTGATTCGGCCGAAGGATAAGCAAGGTTCGCTGCCGAGGGTAATATTCTCCGCGACAGTCAGATCCGGGATCGGCATCAACTCCTGATGAATCATCGCGATGCCAGCGACCAAGGCATCGTGCGGTGACGTGAAACTGACGCGAGTGCCACGCCATTCGATCTGCCCGCCATCAGGTCGGTAAAGACCCGCGAGGACCTTCATCAACGTCGACTTGCCGGCACCGTTCTCGCCCATCAGCGCGTGCACCTCTCCCGGTCGAAAGTCTATCGAGGTCGGATGCAAGACGGTGAGCCCTCCGAAATCCTTGCGTAGTTCGAGGGCTCGGAGCATCGGGGGCGATCAGCAGCAACCCGAACCGGGCGCGCAGGCTGACTTGTCCTGAAGATTAGCTGGGAAGCAGACGTCCTCGGCGAGGCAAGCCGTGTGGCGCATACCGAGCGAGAGGACGACCTGCTTTTCCTCGAGACGGGTAGCGATGACCGGAAAGACCGAAAGATAAGGCGCTTCGGCTTCGACCTCGACGGGTAGGTTCATCGAACTGAGCACGCCGGCGCCTTTGGCCAGGATCTGGGCGAACTTAGCCGCGGTGATACGGTGCTCCGTGTCGTCGGCCTGGTAGATTTGAAGACGGCAGCTCGAGTCGGTGCGCAGGGTGCCGCCGCAGTCGACGAACTTCTTATCGATGCGCGCGACCTCCGTCACGTGGATGTGTGGGCTGAGCAGGGTCGTGGTCGGGAGTTCGAAACGCACGATTCGTCCATCCGCCTTTTTCAAGGCCTCCACGAGGTGCTGGAGGGTGAGGGGGACGGGGGAGAGTTTCATCGGGAGGGAAGGTCTTTAGCCACGTCGGCCGGCCAAGCGGACAGAGGGCGGATGGCCATGCGTCGGTACTCGCATTCAGCGGCTTCGGACTGGATCTGGAGTTTGCCAGCCTTCAGGGGGACATCGACCGTCGAACCCTTCTCGCGATAGCGGGAATTCAGGATCACGTTGACCGTCTTACCATTGAGGCGAAAGACGGCGTCGCCATTGAGGGCGAAGCACTCAATCATGTTCCATTCGCCGAAAGGCTTCTCGTCGTAATTCGTGCCGTGCCAGACGCGGGCGTTGACGGCCGTCAGGGCGCCCTTCGGGTCGTAGACACGCTTCTTCACTGGGTCATCGGTGCGGATTGGGATATCCGCGATTGCGCCGGACAAGGGCCAATAATCGCCGATGTCGCCTTCCTGGACCTGCAGCTCTTGGCTGCGCATCCAGAACTTTCCAGTGGCGCCATGTTCGCCGACGCAAAAGATGAGGATACCGTTGTCGCGCACCGCGGTCAGACGCGGCTCCCAGCGTTTCTCCCCCCAGCGTTGCTCCGTCTTCAGGTGGAAGTTGTCGTAGCTAGCCAACGTCGTGAGGGCGCCGAAAACCTGACCAGTGATATGGAGGACCGTCTCGCCATCCTGTTGGCGGGTCGTGATTACCTTGAGCGGGTCGTTATTGAGACCAAGGACCGGGTCGTCCTTCGGCTTTGCGCCGCGGACGTAGCCGGGGACGTCATAGGCACGATGGACTGGCCCCAGCCATTTCTCCCACTGGGAAAGCTGCGGGTCGAGTAGTGGCCGAAAGGAAGACTCTTGGGCGAGGGCGACGGCACCAAAGCCAAGCAAGGAGAGAAGGGTGAGGCGCATGGGCTTAGCGAACGTCGCGCCAGAGCCAGGTCAGGGCTTCAGGCAATAGCATGGCACCATGGCGACCGTTGTGGGTGCCTTCTCCCATGACAAACTTGTAGTCGTAGCCCTTGGCTTTCCAGGCGTCGGCCATCTTCTGGTTAGCCTCGGGCCAAACACCGAACTCATTGGTCAGGTCATTCGATCCTTCCTGCGAGAAGATGCGGATGTTCTTCTTCGGGGAGTCCATCACCATCTGTGGGTAGAGATTGCCGCCCTTTTCGATGGGGCGATTCGGGTTGGCGGCATGCTCGCGTTCGCTGATTACGCCGCGGATATTGGTGAAGCTGCCGATGGTCGTGAAGACCTTGCTGAAGGCTTCCGGGCGCTGCCAGGCGGCGTTGAAGGCGCAGATCCCTCCGGAAGAAGCGCCCGCGATACCGCGGCGCAGAGGGTCTTTGGAAAAGCGGACCCCTTTAGATTCGGCGAGCGGAATCATTTCTTCGACCAGGAATTGCGGATATAGGTCCGTGATATTATCGTACTCGAACGAGCGGTTGGACTTTCCGAGTGCCTTGCCCTTCTTATCCTTACCGTTCGGGTTCTTCGGGTCGGGCGAGAAACCTGGGTTGATGAAGAGGACAATCGTCACCGGCATCTTGCCTTGGGCAATCAGGTTATCGAAAACAACCGGCACGCGCCATTGGCCCTTCGGGTTAGCATAGCCGATGCCGTCCTGGAAAATCATCAAGCAGGCTTCCTTGGAGGGGTCATACTGCTTCGGCACGTAGAGGGCCCATTTGCGGCCGTAACCAGGGAAGGCCTTCGAGTCGGCCATCTCGTATTCGGTGACCGTGCCCTTCGGCACGTTAGGCTTCTCCTGGGAGTTAGGGCCGAGGACATACTGTGAATCGTAGTCAGGCTTCTTGGGTTCGGCACCAAGCAGGCTGATAGCCAGCAGGCAGGGGAGGAGGCGGAGGAGCTTCATGGGGGTGTCCCGATAAGAAGCCCGACCGAGGGGGGATACAAGCCCAAGCGGGTCAGGCCGGGGGCTCCGTGCCGACTTTCTTGAGGCGCCAGAGTTCGGGGAATTTCCAGTGCGTCAGGCCCATCACCCCAAACGTCGCCAGTCCCCCGAAGATGACCGAATTGACTGTACCCATCAGACGGGCGGCCAGCCCAGATTCGGCCATGCCGAGTTCGTTAGAGCAACCAATGAATACTGACGTCACCGCCGAGACGCGCCCCATCATCTGAGGGGGCACGCTCGTCTGCAGGATGGTCTGACGAATGATTACATTCACTGCGTCGGCCGCTCCGGCCAGGAACAGGAAAATGAAAGAGAAGATGAACGCCGCGTGGAGGCTTAGACCGAGGGCGGAAGCAAGGGAGATCGAGAGCGCGAAGCCGATTGTGCTGAGTCCGAAGACCGCGAACGAGCCGTAGAGGGATCGCCCCGCGTGATTGAGGGGTGGCCGTACGATGAGGTAGAGCGACATCAACACTGCGCCGACCGAGCCAGACGCCCGGAGCATGCCGAAGCCAAAGGCTCCGACCTCCAGCATATCGGCGAAGATCGGCAACAACGCCACGGCGCCACCGAGTAACACCGCGAAGAGATCCATCGTGAAGGCCCCGAGCATGATGCGTTGGCTCAGCATGAAATCGATACCCTGACGGAGGCTGACAAAAATCGGCTCAGGGGTGCGCGTCTGGAGGGTCTGGGTGGTGCGCAAGGCGATGGTCAGACCAAGTGAACCAGCGAAACAAATTGTCATCGCCGCATACGGCACGTTCTCCGGATGGGACAGCCCATTCTTTTCACCCAGCCAAACCATCAGGCCGGCCAGGCCAGGTCCGATGACGCACGCGAGCTCGAAGAGCGTGTTGCGCCAACGGACACCGCTGGGAATGAGATCGCGAGGGAGGATTTCCGCGATGATCGCCTGACGGGCCGTGGTGAGGAAACTGCGGGCCAATCCGCCCAGGATAATCACCCCATAGATGACGGTGAGTTGCGCCCAGCGCTCGCTCAGATGCTCCGGCAGGAAAAGGAATAGCCCCACCGCCGTCATCGCGATCAGGGCGCCGATGGCGATGCGTCGGCGATTATTGGTATCCGCGACGTGGCCAGCGAACAGCACCGCGCTGACAAAGGGGATCACCTCGGCAAGTCCGATGGCACCTAGAGCCAGGGCGGCGTTGACACCCTCGTCCTTCGTCAGGCGGTAGACCTGCCACGCGATGGCCACGGTCTGGATCTGGATAGCCAACGTACCAAGGACGATTGCCGCCAAGTAGTAACGGAAAGACCGTGAAGCGATCGCGGAAGCGGGTGCCGGCGGGGCAAGAGACATCGCCGTCACTACTGCAGCAGGGGGAACTTTTAGGCAATCACCGCTTTGACCACGTGACCGGAGACGTCCGTCAGACGGTAGTAACGGCCTTGGAACTTGAAGGTCTGGCGCTCGTGGTCGACACCGAGGAGATGCTGCATCGTGGCGTGCAGGTCGTGCACGTGGACCGGGTCCTTGACGATATTGTAACCGAACTCATCGGTCTGGCCGTAAGTCTGGCCGCCTTTGACGCCACCACCGGCCATCCACAGACTGAAGCAGCGCGGATGGTGGTCGCGACCATAGGAATCCTTAGTGATCTTGCCTTGGCTGTAAGCCGTGCGGCCGAATTCTCCGCCGGAGATGACGAGCGTATCCTCTAGGAGTCCGCGTTGCTTGAGATCCTTAATGAGCGCAGCTGAAGCTTGGTCCGTCTGCTGGCACTGGCGCTTGATGCCGCCGGGCAGCCCGCCGTGCTGGTCCCAACCTTGGTGGAAGAGTTGGACGAAGCGTACGCCTTTTTCGATGAGTCGGCGCGCCTGCAGACAGTTCGCGGCGAAGGAGCCGGGCGACTTCACGCTCTCGCCATACATCGCGAGGGTCTCGGGGGATTCCTTCGAGAGATCGGCTACCTCGGGTACGCTCGTCTGCATGCGATAGGCCATCTCCGCCTGGGCGAGGCGGGCATCGACCTCTGGGTCGAGCTCGGCGGCGCGCTGGTCGGCGTTGAGCTTGCCGAGGGCATCGAGCATACCACGGCGAGCATGTGGTGAGACGCCTTCGGGATTAGTAAGATAGAGTACCGGCTCCTTGCCGGCCTTGAACTGTACACCTTGGTGCTCTGAAGGAAGGAAGCCCGAGCCCCAGAGACGCGAATAGAGCGGCTGGTCCTTAGCGGCGTCCTGCGAGACTAACACAATGAACGCCGGAAGATTCTCGTTCATACTGCCGAGGCCGTAGGAAGCCCAGGCGCCCATCGAGGGTCGGCCCGCCACCTGATTGCCAGAACAGAAGAACGTAATCGCGGGGTCGTGATTAATCGCCTCCGTGTGCATTGAACGGATGACGCAAAGGTCATCGGCGACCTCTCCAGTATGGCTGAGCAGGTCACTATACTCGACGCCGCTCTTACCGTATTTCTTGAAGTCGACGAACGAGCCCGCGAGGGGAAGTGTCGCCTGATAGCCGCTCATGCCGGTCAGGCGCTGGCCCTGGCGGACGGAATCTGGCAAAGGCTGGGTGTTCTTCTCGCGTAGTAATGGCTTCGGGTCGAGCGTCTCGAACTGTGAAGGGCCGCCGGCCTGGAAGAGGTAGATGACGCGCTTGGCCTTGGCTGGGAAGTGCGTGCCCCTGGGGAGTGTCGCCGCCTGAACGTCGCCGACAATGCCGCGCATCGCTAAGGCACCGAGGCCAAGGGCCGATGTGCCGAGAAAGTGCCGACGCGTATGCTGCATCAGGCTGTCATAACTGGGCTTCGCGGGGTGCATGATTAGCGGGAGGTGACGGCGGCGTCGCTCGCCAGAATGGTCGAGCAGACAAGGGTGAGGGCAGCGAGGGATGGGTCGGACGGAATCTTCGGACCTGATGGGGTCGCTGGGGGCGGCGTTTGTTTCTTGGCCTTAGGATCGGCTTTAGCGTCCGCCTTGGCTGCGGGCGGGGGAGGCGGCGGTATGGGTGCGAATCGAGGTGGGTCAGCCTTCCGGGTAGCATAAAGCTCCTGCAAGGCGGCGAGTTCGGACGGGCGAGGGTCACGCGTGCAGACATGACGGAAAGCGGCGATGATCTGCGACGAGGAGTCGTGCGAAGCCTTGCTCACCTTGAGGGCCAGGCTTTTCGCCGCCTCGACGAATCCAGGATTATTCAGCAAGACCAGCGCCTGCAACGGCGTGTTGGTATTAAGCCGCTTAGGTTGGCAGACTTCGCGTGAACCCGCGTCGAAGATCAGCATGTTATCGGGAGGTGCCGTCCGTTTCCGATACGTGTAGACGCTTCGTCGGTTAGCGGACTCCTGGACGCTTTCCCCACCGACCTTCTCGATAAGTTTGCCCGAGGCTAACAGGGCTTGGTCACGGACCATCTCGGCAGTCAGGCGCAGAATCGGACCACGGGCGAGGTACTTATTGGACGGGTCTTTCTCGCGTGCTTCGGCCGTCGGGGTCGAAGACTGACGGAAGGTGCTACTCAAGACGAACCGGCGAAGCATCGCCTTGGTGTCCCAGCCACTGCGAACGAAGTCGACAGCCAAGGTATCGAGCAACTCAGGGTGCGTCGGCAGATCGCCTTGCATACCGAGATTTTCGCTCGTCGCGACGAGTCCAGTGCCGAAGACCTGCGCCCAGAGACGGTTGATGATCACGCGTGAAGCCAGCGGGTTCTTTGCGTCGGTCAGCCAGCGGGCGAGACCGAGGCGATTCTTCGGCAAGGAGCTATTCCAAGGGAAGATGTGAGCGGGAACGCCCGGCTCGCAAGGCTTGGCGAGGTCGGGCTTATCGTATTCGCCGCGAGTCAGGACATAGCTTTTCGGAGCCAGGTTGGAATGCTCCATGGCGAAGAAAGCTCGGACGCTTTCCTGATGGGCCGCCAGCGCACGCTGGTCCTTTTGGAGCTTATCCCAAGCTGCGGTGTAGGCCGCATCGCCGCGTAGTTTCGCATGCTCGGCCAAGACGGAGGCAGATAGGGTAGACACGTCCAACCCGTGGAGCTGAGCGACTTCGGCCGCGGTGAGGGCGGAACGCCAGAGCTGAATCTCGTCGAGGGAACCGTTGCGGAATCCGGCGTCACGGGAGCGCGAACCAATCTCGAGGGCGTTATCGCGCGGCTTGGCGTGCAGCGTGTCGCGGACCACCATCGTCTTCGCTTCGCGCCCATCGAGATAAACGTGAAGACCGGACGCCTTGGAGGAGCCGTCGTAGGTAACCGTCACGCGCCGCCAGGCTCCGACCGGCAGTTCGCTCGTGGTCTCGATAGAAACAGCACTGTTCGGCCAGAGGTGGATCATGCTCCAGCGAAGCTTGCCGTGATCGACCAGGAGTTCGATACCCGAGGCATCGCCGTCACCCGTGTAGAAACCCGTGGCATGGAGCACCGTGGCGCGTGTATTTTTCTCCCCAAGACGAAGGAAGGCCGAGAAAGTGAACGCGTCGAAGCGACCTAGCTGTTTGAACTCAGGGAGGATGAAGCCGGCATCACCATCAAACTTCACCGCCTGCCCTTTGACGCCAGGAACGAGCTGAAGGTCTTCGGCGGAGCCACGACGCTCAAACTTAGCTGTCTTACCGCCGACGACTCCGTCGTCGACGCCTGTCTTCGTGAAAGAATCGAGCGGGAAATGGACGAGCGGGGGAGACAGAGTCACCTGCGCGTCGGCCTTGGCGGACCGAATCGCAGCAACCGCTTTCTCCGAGACTTCGACGGCTTTTTTCAAGTCGATTTCCTTCTGCCGATCTTCATCGGATTTGAACAGGCGAACAAACGGCGGGGGAACTTCGCCATGATGGGAAAGGAGTCCGTTCTCGTTCTGATCACCGAACATCGCAGCCATCGAGTAATAGTCCCGCTGGGAGATAGGGTCATACTTATGGTCATGGCAGCGGGAGCACTCCATCGTCAGACCCATAAAACCATAGCCGGCGGTCATCACACGGTCGTTGATACCATCCTGACGGAATTCTTCGGCGATCGAACCGCCTTCGAAGGTCATGCGATGCAGACGATTAAAGGCCGTGGCCACCCGTTGGTCTTGCGTGGGACTTGGGAGAAGGTCGCCCGCGAGTTGTTCGGTCAGGAACTGGTCGTAGGGTTTGTTGTCGTTGAAGGCCTTGAGTACCCAGTCACGCCAAGGCCAAGCGAACATAGCCCCATCGCCCGTATAACCCCAAGTATCAGCGTAGCGGGAGAGGTCCAGCCAACCGACCGCGAGGTGTTCCCCGAAGCGAGGTGAGGCGAGCATCAAGTCAACGCGCTGGGCGTAAGCATCGGGATTCGGGTCGGCAAGGAACGTAGACAGTTCATCATTGGTCGGGGGCAAGCCGGTTAGCGCAAAAGAAGCTCGCCTGAGCAGGGTGGTACGGTCGGCCGCAACAGAAGGCTTCAGTCCTGCCTGCGATGCTTTGGCGACGATGAAGGCATCCAGGGGATCCTTGGCCCAAGCGGAATTAGGAATGGCGGGGGCCGAATACGATTGGGGGCTGACGAAGGCCCAGTGGGGATCATACTTGGCCCCCTGTTTAATCCAGCGCTTCAGGATATCCTTCTCGGAAGCGGATAGCGGACGATGAAGCTCCGGCGGCGGCATCATCTCCTCCGGGTCAGTCGAGAGGATGCGATGGGCCATCGCGCTTTTCTCGAGATCACCTGGGACAATCGCAATCTCGCCGCTCTTCAGTTTCTTCGTGGCACCGGCTAGTTCGTCCAGTCGGAGACCAGCCTTACGCCCTTTATCGGCATCGGGTCCGTGGCAGCCGTAGCAACGATCGGAGAGGATTGGCCGGACATCCCGATTGAAGTCCACCGGCTCATCTGCTGACCAGACGACGGCAGATGTCAGGATGACGATAAGGAGTAACGCGAAAGCTCGCATGGGGTGGAGACACTCAACTTCTCAGGTCTGTTCCTGTCCATCTGTGTTTCCAAGATAAGGAGAAGTTCTCATCTCATTTCCTTTCTTTTAGATGGGTGCGAGACGGTGATTTGCTTGCTCGAAACCTTTCGGTCGATTGCCCGATACAAGGAACGCCCTAATCGCTTCCTAGCCGTATGCCTTTTTGCTTAATTGACTGATTCAGTCATATTTATCATAAAAGGAGGTTTTCAGTCATTTGAACTTGCGAAAATGTCATGAATTCACCGAATACAGGCATGGCGACCAAACTCTTCGGTACGGATGGCATCCGCGGTAAGGCGAACGAATACCCGATCACGCCCGAAATCGCTCTGCGTATTGGGCAGGCCATTTCCCGGGTCTTACGTTCCAGTGGCGCCAATCATAACCGAGTCATTATCGGCAAGGACACGCGTATCTCGGGCTACATGCTCGAGACCGCACTAACGAGCGGCCTGGTGTCGAGCGGCATGGACGTGTTCCTGGTCGGTCCAATGCCGACACCGGCGGTGGCGCATCTGACCAAGTCGATGGGCTGCGGCGCGGGCATCATGCTCACGGCCTCGCATAACCCCTATGAAGACAATGGCCTGAAGATTTTCGGTCCAGACGGGTTCAAACTGACGGACGATCTCGAAGCACTCGTCGAACAGGAAGTCCTCTATGACGTAAAGGCCAACGGCGTGACGGGAGACAAGATCGGCAAGGCCTATCGTATCGATGACGCCCGCGGGCGATATATCGAATTCGTGAAACAGAGCCTGGGCAACTCACACCTCGAAGGTATGAAGATTGTCGTCGATTGCGGACATGGCGCTGGCTATCTGCTCGCCCCGCTCATCTTTAAAGAGCTCGGCGCCAAGGTCGTGAAGCTCGGCGTCGACCCTGACGGCATCAACATCAACGCAGGCGTAGGCGCCCTTTATCCCGAGTTCGCTGGCAGGGTGGTCAAAGAACAGGGTGCTGATGTGGGTATCTCGCTCGATGGCGATGCCGATCGGGTGATCTTCTCGGATGCCAGCGGTGCCACCGTCTCCGGCGACCGTATCTTGGCGCTCTGCGCCCTAGCCCTAAAGGAAGAAGGTAAACTCTCCGGTAATTCGATGGTCTGTACGGTGATGTCCAACCTTGGCCTCCATGAGGCCATGCGCAAGGCGAGCATCGGCGTGGTCACTACCGCCGTCAGCGACCGACATGTCATCGAAGCCCTCCGCAAGGGCGGCTATTCCTTCGGCGGAGAAAATTCGGGGCACCTAATCTTCTCCGACTATGCCTCGACAGGTGACGGAATCCTGAGCGCCCTGCAGGTGCTGCGCTTCATGCGCAAGAAAGGGGCTACCTTGGCGGACCTCGCCGCAGGAATGCGCGAATATCCTCAGGCCTTGGTTAACCTCAAGGTGCGAGCCCGCGTGCCTCTCGACAAGTTGCACGCACTGCAGGAAGAGATTCGTAAGGCCGACGCTGCGTTCGGCAACGCTGGTCGTCACCTGATCCGTTATTCTGGGACTGAGAACAAACTGCGCATCCTTGTCGAGCACCAGGATAAGTCGGAGGTTGATCGCTGGTCCCAAACCTTCAAGGCCGCCGTCGAAGCCGATTTCGAGACTCTCTAAGATGGCCACCTTTTACATCGCGGCATCAGGCGAATCAACCGGCTGCCATCCTTTGACGCTCACCCGATTGTTAGCCGATTTCCCGTTGGCTAACGTACCGCTTCGCCGGCACCAACAAGCCGCGCTCATTGCCGCAGGTCTGACCGAGGCCGCGGACCCTGATGCCGACTTCGTCGTCCATCCCGCCGCTTGGTTCGCATCGGCGGAACTGGCTACTTACCTCGCTGACCCGTCTTACGGCATGCTAACGATTGCCGAGGGCATCGTCCTTCTAACCAGGAAGGGTGGTAAGCGCGAACTGCGAGCGACCCAATCGTTTGCCATCATCTACAGTTGGGATCTCCTCCGAGCGAACGCGGAGGCCATGACCGCCCGTAAATCTTACGTACAGGAGTCAGGCGCACACACTTCGCTCTACGTCGACGGACGCCTCCAGGTCGGTAAAGGAACTAAAATCCTACCGGGCGTGGTCATTGAAGGCGACGTGATCATCGGCGATCACTGCAAGGTCGGTCCGAATTGCTACATTCGGGGGTCGACCGCGATCGGCGATAAGTGCCATGTCGGTCAGGCCGTCGAGATCAAGAATTCGATTCTGCTTCCAGGTACGAATGTGGGACACCTTTCGTATCTCGGCGATTCGATCCTGGGCGAGAAAGTGAACTTCGGCGCCGGCACGATCACCTCCAACCTGCGCCATGACGGGGGAGCTCATCGGAGTCCAATTGAAGGCCAAATGGTCGACACCGGTCGCCGTAAACTCGGCACCATTGTGGGTGACGGCGTCCACACGGGCATTCATACCTCCATCTATCCTGGCCGAAAACTGTGGCCCAAGACCTCGACGCTCCCTGGCGCGATTGTCGACAAAGACATCCTCGCCTAATTATGTGTGGCATCGTCGGATATGTCGGTCACAACGCCGCTACCCCCGTTCTTCTCGGCGGGCTGCGTCGCTTGGAGTATCGCGGTTATGATTCCGCTGGGCTGTCCGTCCAGGAAGGGAAGTCCGTCCTCACCTTGCGAGCCGTGGGCAAGGTCGCCCGACTGGCTGACAAGGTCCGCGCCGAATGGTCCGAAGAGCGACAGATGAAGTGCACCGTAGGCATCGCCCATACCCGTTGGGCGACGCACGGGGCACCGACGGAAGCTAATGCCCATCCACATACGGACGCTAGCGGTCGCATCCGGCTGGTCCACAACGGCATTATCGAGAACTATCGCGTCATCCGAACCAAGCTCGAGGCCAAGGGTCATGTCTTCACGTCCGAAACCGATACCGAGGCCGTTTCCCGTCTGATCGGCGAATATTATAAGGGTGACTTGCGTAAGGCCGTCATCAGCGCCCTGCGTCAAATCGAAGGGGCCTACGGTATCGCGGTCATCTCCGCGGATGAACCGGGCCGAATGGTCGTTGCCCGCAAGGGAAGTCCGCTGGTCATCGGAGTCGGCGAAGGCGAATGCCTCGTAGCCTCCGATCCCTCGGCCCTGATCTCGCACACCCGTCGGGTTATTTACCTCGACGACGGCGACGTTGCTTTGGTCACCGCGGATTCCGTAGACATTACCGACCTCGATCATGCCCCCAAAGATCGGGATGTCGCTGAGCTCGAGTTTGAAGCTGGATCGGTCGAAAAGGGCGGCTTCGAGCATTTCATGCTCAAGGAGATTCACGAGCAGCCCGAATCAATCCGGAACGCCCTGCGGGGTCGACTAGACCTACTCAACGGCACCGCCGTGCTTTCGGGCATGGGCACCACGGCGCGGGAACTCATCGACCTGCAGCGCATTGTCATGGTCGGTTGCGGCACGTCGTACCATGCCGGCATGGTGGGAGATTTCGCGTTCGAGGAACTCGCCGCCATTCAGGCTGAAGTCCAGCCCGCCGCCGAATTCCGTTACCGAAACCCGCTGGTCGACGGGCGCGATCTCGTCGTGGCCATCTCCCAGTCCGGCGAGACCGCCGACACCTTGGCCGCCGTGCGAGAAGCCAAAGAAAAGGGCGCCATGGTGATGGGGCTCGTCAATGTTGTCGGCTCAACTGTCGCGAGGGAAGCTGGCCGCGGCGTCTACCTCCATGCCGGCCCGGAGATCTCCGTCGCCTCCACCAAAGCTTTCACCAGCCAGGTAGCCATCTTACTTCTAATGTCGCTCAAGCTCGGTCGTGGACGTCGTCTGTCGCGCGAGCGCGGGCTCGCCCTGGCTGCCGAGATCGGGCGCCTGCCTGAGCTCATTGAAGCCGTCATCAAACAGGATGTCGCGATCGCGAAAGTCGCCGAAAACATGGCCAAGCATGAGCATGCCTTCTTCCTAGGCCGTGGCCCGATGTACCCCGTGGCCTTGGAGGGCGCACTCAAGCTTAAGGAGATCTCCTATATCCACGCCGAGGGTTATCATGCCGCCGAGCTCAAGCACGGCCCCATCGCTTTGTTGACGCCGGGTATGCCGGTGGTCGTGCTCGCCAACCGTTCGCCGGTCGTCGACAAGACCCTGGGCAACGCCGAAGAGTGCAAGGCTCGGGGAGCGCATATCATCGCCATCGTCACCGAAGGCGGCCCCGAAGCAGCGATTGCCGATGACGTCATTCTGATTCCAGATTGCGACCCGCTGGTCGCGACCATTCCTGCCGCCGTCGCGTTGCAATTGCTCTCCTATCATGTGGCCCGTCTGCGGGGCTGCCCGATCGACCAGCCGCGCAACTTAGCCAAGTCCGTGACCGTAGAGTAAGGCAAATCCCTTAGCGATAGACCCCATGCCCTTGCCGTTGATTGGGGCTGAGTCGTCGCCTTGCTGGAGTGGCCATGAATGAAAGCTCCAAGAAGAAGTGCCGTTGCTGCCAGAAGACCAAGACCCTAGACCTATTCCATCGGCTAGAGGGTACCGCGGCGATTCACCCGTTCTGCCGTCCGTGCCTCGGCGCGGCGGCCCGCCGTCGCTCCGCCCTCAGGGGAGTTCGCCGGACGGAAACCACCCGGGCCTGCGCCCAGTGCGACCAGGAGCTGCCGGTGCAGATGTTTCACTGGCTGAGGGCCTCCGGGAGCTACCACAGCTACTGCCGCCCGTGCCATGCGGCCTACATGGCAGAACGTTACCGCCGCCTGCAGGGCGAAAGGTGACGTTCTGGAAAAAGTTTCCCGCTGGTGGCTGGACCGGGACTTGAACCCGGAACCAATTGATTAAGAGTCAACTGCTCTACCATTGAGCTATCCAGCCAGACAGCGGGATGGGAATGAGTGCAAGACGCGGACGGGATTTCAAGAGCAAACGCACTTTAATCGGCAGAGAGTTTCCAGACAGGTCAACGTAGGTGTTCGGAGTGGCCAGACCGGGGCTCGAACCCGGAACCAATTGATTAAAAGTCAACTGCTCTACCATTGAGCTATCTGGCCTTCCGAACGACTCGATTACGACACGTCCAGAGGGAGGGGTAAAGAAAAATTGAACCTCAGCGATGACCGCGCTGACGGACAGCCTCGAAAAGGCACACACCGGCGGAGACGGAGACGTTGAGACAAGGCACCTGGCCGAGCATCGGGATACGCAGGAGGAAATCGCAGGTCTCGGCGGTCAGATGACGGATACCGTCGCCTTCGGCGCCGAGCACGATGGCCAGCGGGCCGCTCAGTTTGGCGGCGTAGAGCGATTGGCTCGTCTTATGATCAGAGGTTCCTGCCAGCCAGACGCCGGCGTCCTTCAGCTTCACAAGGGCGTTGCGCAGGTTGTTAGCCTGGACGATCGGCATGGTTTCCGCGGCGCCGACGGCGACAAGGCGGACGGTATCAGTCACCGGGGCGGAGTTCTTGCGGGTAATCACCACAAAGGTGCAACCGGCACAATCGGCACTACGGATACATGCGCCGAGATTATGAGGATCTTGGACGCCGTCGAGGACGAGGATCAGGGGGTCCTTGACGTCCTTAAGGAGGGCCGGGATGTCGGCTTCGTCGAACTGACGGATCGGCCGATGGAGGTCGGCGTGACGAGGGGCGCGATCGTTGCTCCGGGCCATCTTAAGATTATTTACGAGCCAGGCGACCCTGGGCGTGCAATGCTTCGGCAATCTGAATCGCGTTGAGCGCGGCGCCCTTCCAGAGCTGATCACCCGAGATCCACAGGGAGATACCGTTATCAAAGAGAGTGTCCTTGCGCAGGCGACCGACGCCGCACTTTTCTTTACCAGCGTAATCGAGGGGCATCGGATACTTCTTGTTGGCCGGGTCGTCGCAGAGTTCGGCGCCAGGGAAGGCGCTGATGGCCTGACGGGCGACGGCGAGGTCGATCGGCTTCTCAAACTCGGCGCTGATGGCAATCGAGTGGGCGCGGAAGACGGGGACGCGGACGCAGGTGGTCGTGACCTTAAGGTCCGGGAGATCCATAATCTTGCGGCCTTCGTTTAGCATCTTCATCTCTTCCTTGGTGTAGCCGTCCTCGAGGAACGAATCGACCTGAGGGATGACGTTGAAGTTGATCGTGTGAGGGTAGACCTTCGGGGCCAGGGTTTCGCCTTTGGCCCAGGCGCGGGCTTGGGCGTCGAGTTCGCGCATCGCTTCCGCGCCGGTGCCGGAGACGGCCTGATAGGTCGAGGCGAAGAAGCGCTTAAGGCCGAAGGCCTGGTGCAGCGGGTAGAGGCCCATCAAGGCGATGGCCGTGGAGCAGTTGGGGTTGGCGATGATGCCCTTGTGGTTCGCCAAGTGGTGGGCGTTGATCTCCGGGACGACGAGGGGGACGTCCGGAAACATGCGGAAGGCCGAGCTATTATCGATGACGATACAGCCGCGCTTCACGGCTTCGGGGGCAAGGGCGAGGGATATCGAGCCGCCGGCGCTGAAGATGGCGAAATCAAGGCCTTCGAAGGCTTCCGGCTTGGCTTCCTGGACCGTCCATTCCTTGCCGCCGTAGGTGACCTTGGTACCGGCCGAGCGGGCCGAAGCCAGGGGACGGAGTTCCGCCACGGGGAAGTTACGCTTGGCCATGAGTGCCAGCAGTTCTTGACCCACCGCGCCTGTCACGCCCACGATGCCGATACGATATGCCATGTTCTGAGTTCGAGTTAGATTTGAAGAGGGAGGTGACCGAACGCCTTAAAGGGCTGGGCCTACCTTCATCGGAAGATTGCATCGTTGTGTCCGTTGACCAGCAAAAACTATGGCATTTACGCGGTCTCGAGTGCGAAACCTACATCGTCAGCACCGCGCGGGCCGGCCGAGGGTGCATCGAGGATTCCCTCCAGACACCCGATGGGCTGCATCAGGTCTGCGAAAAGATCGGCGACGGCGCCGTCTCGGGTATGGTTTTCAAGGCGCGTCAACCGACGGGCCTATGCTCCTCCGAATGGCCCACCCCAGACGACAACCTCATCACCTCGCGCATCCTATGGCTCGATGGACTGGAAGCAGGACGCAACCAAGGCGTGGATGCGCAGGGTCGGGTCGTCGATACGCGCCGCCGCTTTGTCTACATCCATGGTACGAATCAACAGGACAAGCTCGGCCGACCGAATAGCCATGGCTGCGTTCTACTTGCCGATGCCGATGTCATTCGCCTGTTCGACCGGATGACCGTCGGCATTCCGGTGCTAATCCGAGATTAACGCCCAGGCTCGGCTTTCGGCTTCGGCGGAACGGGTAACGACGAGCCTGCCGTCGCCGCCCAAGCTTCTAACATCTCCTTGGCAACCGGGCCGGCCGTCTTGCCACCCCAGGTATTCGTATCCAACTGGCCTTCGACGAGCACCGCGAAGGCAACCACGGGATTATCCGCCGGGGCATAGCCAATCATCCAAGCGAGGTGGGCCTTTTCGCCTTTCTGGAAATATTCGGTGGTACCAGTCTTGCCAGCGTAAGGCAGCCCGGGGATACGCGCGACCCGCGCCGTGCCTTCTTCGACACATCGAACCATGCCTCCGTGGATTGCCTCGAGCTGGGGTTTACTCAGCCCAATGGGCTCGGCACCTTGATGACGGCCGTCGCGACGCACGTCATGGATAATTGAAGGTGTAGTCCGAGTCTCACCCCGGGCAAGCGAGGCGGCGAAACTAGCCATGTGCAAAGGAGTCGTCAGCAGGTAGCCTTGGCCAATCGAAAGGTTGGCGGTGTCGCCGTCGTTCCAAGGGCCCGCCTTGATGCGCAGCTTGTACTCGCGATCTGGCACGACCAGGCCACGCGAAGCCGCGAACGGGAGCTCGGTCATCGGCCGACCGCCGCTTTCGACGTCGCTGACGGTATTGAGCAGTGGACGGTCTAAGCCGAATCGACGTGCTTCGGCCGAAAGCCCTTCGATGCCGGTACGGAGGCCGACCTGGTAATTCCAGACGTTGCAAGAGATCGCCAGCATCTTGTCCACATTCACGTCACCATAACCGACTGGCTCATGTTCCGGAAAATCACGGTTGCCGACCCTGTAAAATGCCCCGCACTCAAGGATATCGTCCCAATCAACGACCTTATTGCGCATGCCGGCAATTGCCGTGATAACCTTGAACGTAGAACCTGGAGCGTAGAGACCTTGGGTGGCGCGATTCAGCCAAGCCCCAGACTTCTCGACTTCCGTGTAATAAGACGTGGAGACCCGATCAGCCAAGCGATTCGGGTCGAAGGTAGGCTGGCTGGCTAAGGCAAGGATCTCGCCGGTATGAACGTCGAGCATCACCGCAGCGGCTGGCAGGAGTTTCCCCTGTGGATCCTTGATTTTCGACAGACCTGCCTCCGTGGCCGCTTGGATGCGATAGTCGATCGAAAGGATGACGTTGCTGCCTTGGGCCGGCTCGCTGTGCTTAAGCCTCGTCTGATTATATCCCGAAGAGGTCTTGGTCCAAAGCTCCCAACCGGTGAAGCCGCTAAGGACATGGTTATAGGTGAGTTCCACGCCGGCGGCGCCGGTCTTACCTGTATAGTGCATCTTCTGCAACGACTCAATCCGGACGTCGGAGATATCGTTAACGTTTTCGGGCAATTGGTCAGTGTCTTTGACGTAGCCTAGCACATGTGAAGCCAAAGCCCCGAAGGGGTAGGTTCGGATAATATCCGATTCGAGACGGATAGGTCCCTCGACTGGAAACTGCTCGATGAATCGGGCCACGGACTTGGAACCGTCTTCGGGACTCTGCGCGTGGCTGGCACCAGGAAATGCAAGATCTGAGACAAGCGTAAAGGGCAGGGCACGACGTTCGCGGAGATGCTTACGAAGATCATCCAAGCTGACATGTCGCTCGCCCGGCGCGGTGACGGGGATGGTCTTGGTCGTCGGCCGACGCAACTTGGAGTTACGATTGGTCTCGTCAATCACGAACCAAACCTTGTTCAGCCAGCCTTGAAGGACGCGAAGCCGGGCGTCCTCCATTAGCCGCTCGCGATCGATCTGGCCGACCTCGCGGGCCTTCTCCGCTGCGACGAGGCGGAGATACTCCGCGCGAAACTCCTTCTGCAGCGCCGCGAGGTCGGCCTTGACGCTCCAGCGGGCACGATTGTCGACCAGGGCGTATCCGTTCCGATCGTAGATTCGTCCGCGGGCGGGCGGGCGCAAAATGACCCGCTGGCTTTGTGAATTTGACTGTTCCTTCAGGTCACCGGACTGCAACAACTGCCGATAAGCTAGCCCGCCGGCGACGTAGAGAAAGCCCGCCAAGAAGACGGCAAAGACTCCGTAAAGCCGTAGACGTTCGACCGGAGTGGAGGGCAGCACTCGCCTGTCATTCGGATCCTTCACGGCGTTTCAGAGGCGGGAGGTACGCCGAGGCGGTCCATTGCGGCGTTCTGCGTCAGCGCGACGGGCAGAAGGACGACCACCCCAACAATAGCTGCGACCATCAGCTGCAGGGTGAGCTGGCCAGCCAGCTCGCTGGCGGCGACGGGAGCGACGAAGGCGGCGCCGACATACCAGCAAAGACAAGCGAGGACGTTCACGATGACAGCGGCCCAGAGCATGCGGGGGGTATTGCGGAGCAATTGTCGATTGGAGGAAAGGAAGATTGCGGCGGCAACCAAGGCGAGGGCGACGGTACCGTCGGGGATAGGTCGACGAGCTTCGAACAGGAAGCCGAGGAAGGCCGCAAAGAGGACGGACTGCCATCGACGTAAACGACGGCTGGGGGCGATAAGGCAGACCCCAGAGATGAATATCGTCAGAGACCAAGAGGCGAAGACGTCGGAGGCGAGGTCAGCACCGAGCAACCAAGGGTAGGTTGCAATTGCGAGAATCAGCCATGCCCAGCCCGTGTTCACTGGAATTGGTCTCCCTGCATCAAGGCTTCGCCCGGATTCTGATGCAACGGGACGAGCACGGAGACCTCCTGCAGATTGTAAAGGTCGCGCGAGGGGATCAGCAGGCTTTCCTTAAAATTGCCAACCTGCGTCGAGTAGGTACCGCCATCGAGATAACCGAGTAGGAGTCGGCTTGGAAAGACGCCCCCCATGCCGGTCGTGAAGACGCGGGCGGGCTGGCCCGCCGGCGGCGTGTAGTCATGCGGAATCACACTGACGCGGGCCTTCGCGGTCCCGAGGGAATTTGAGGCGACGCCATTGACGAGGGCGATACGGTTCTGGTCGTCGCCTTCTAGGTAGGCCGTGCAGCGGAAACCGGGGCTAGTCACGAGGTCGACCTCACTGGTCGTGAGGTGAACGGCGGTGACCCGTCCGACAACGTTGTTACCGAAGACCACCGGAGCGCCGGGACGAATACCATCATTGCGCCCCTTGCGGATCACGATGCGCTGCCACCAGGATGAACTGTCGCGCGTGGCCACGCGGGCAACCACGGACAAATATTCGGCCGGAACGACGTAACGGGTGATCTCGCGCAAACGGATGTTCTCGCGCCGGACGTCATCCATCGCGTTCAGCTTGATCTCCAGAGCGGCGTTGATGCGGGCAAGGTCGCGACCGGCGGCGGCCATCTCCTCGGTGGAACGGCTCTTCTTTTCCCAGAAGGTCGCCATGTCGCGCGACTTACCTAGCAGGTGCAGCGCGGGCGCTTGGAACTCGGCGAAGGCCTCGCGATTGAGACGTCGGATAGCGGCGGGCATCAACACCCACAGCGCGACGAAGATCGCGAGGGCGACATAGGAAGCACGGGCACCTTGGCGATTCTGATCCATGGCGGGGCGGCCCGCAGGCGGGCTTAGTCTCGACCGCTCCAGCGGGAGGAGTTGGCGAGAATCTTACCGGTGCCGTTGACGACGGCGCAAAGGGGATCCTCGGCGACGAAAACAGGCAGGCCAGTGGCTTCGGAGATAGCGCGGTCGATTTTGCGGATCAGGGAACCGCCACCGGCAAGCACGATACCACGGTCAACGAGGTCGGCCGAAAGTTCAGGCGGAATGCGCTCCAATGAGCCTTTGATGGCCTCGATGATGAGGTTAATGTTATCGGCCATCGCTTCACGGACCTCCTGGGAGGTGAGGTGAAGCTGACGGGGGAGACCGGTGACATTGTCGCGACCCTTGACTTCAAAGGTGAGCTCCTGTTCGAGGGCGTAGGCCGAGCCAATCTTGATTTTGATTTCTTCCGCGGTACGTTCGCCGATGATCAGATTGTATGAGTTGCGGATATACTTGATAATCGACATATCGAACTCGTCGCCACCGACGCGGATAGAGCGGGCGTGAACGATGCCACCAAGGGAGAGAACGGCGACTTCCGTGGTGCCGCCGCCAATATCGACAATCATCGAACCAGTGGGCTCTTCGACTGGCAGGCCGACGCCAATAGCAGAAGCGACGGGCTCGGGGATGGTGATCACATCGTCGGCTCCGGCGCGATAGGCCGAATCCATGACGGCGCGGCGTTCGACGGCGGTGATGCCGTAAGGGACGGCGACTACGACAGTGAGATTGGTGAAGAGGGACTTACGGGCAACCTTGCCGATAAAGTAGCGGAGCATGTGCTCGCTGATCTCGAAGTCGGCAATGACGCCATCCTTCATCGGACGCAGGGCCTGGATGTCGCCCGGCGTACGACCGAGCATCATGCGAGCTTCGTTGCCGACGGCGATCGGCTTGCGCGTGCTGGTCCGGATGGCGACGACGCTGGGCTCGCGGAGGACGACGCCTCGGTCCTTCAGGAAGACAAGCGTGTTGGCCGTGCCAAGGTCGATGCCAATGGCTTGGGTGAATAGCCCGGGGAAGCGCTTAAACATCAGGGTCGTGGTGGTTTCCTTTATGAACAGTTTATTCACAGCATAGTCAAACGAAACTTCGACCGACGGGGGCAGGGTAGGGGCGTCATAAGATTCATCCAGACAGCGAGATAGGCGGCGGCATGAGCCTGACCACGCAACCTATTCACATCGGTGGACTTCGCCGGACCGATACTCAACTGCGTGTGAAACGCGAATGACGTCTTGGTTGGGCTTTCTGTCGTTTAAGCCCAACGGTCCGGAGAGCATGGAACTTGCGACTGCCGCTTGGGGTCATAGTTAAACCTTACCCCCACCTCATGACACCCCAGCTCAACCGTCGGTCTTTCCTTCGTAATACCGGCATGGCCGCCGCCGCTTTCGCGGTGACCCGCCCCTGGCTCAATTCTGCTGCCCGTACGGTCTCGCCGAAAGAGAAGCTGAACATCGCCGCCATCGGCTTCGGTGGCGTCGGCGGCAGCAACGTGAAGAACTCCGCCGATGAGAACATTGTCGCGCTCTGCGACCTAGACCTCAGCCGCTGCGGTGGCACGATCAAGCAGTTCCCGAAGGCGGCCCTCTTCACCGACTTCCGCAAGATGCTCGACGAGCAGAAGGACATCGACGCCGTCATCATCGCCACTCCTGACCATTCGCACGCCTATATCGCCATGGAGTGCATGCGCCGCGGCAAGCACGTCTACGTCCAGAAGCCGATTTCGCATTCCGTCTTCGAAGCACGCATCCTGACCGAGTCGGCTCATAAATATAAAGTCGTGACCCAGATGGGCAATCAAGGCCACTCCGGCGAAGGTATCCGTCAGGTCACTGAATGGATCGCCGCCGGCCTCATCGGCAAGGTGCGCGAAGTCCATACCTGGACCAATCGTCCCATCTGGCCGCAGAGCCTCGAGATGGACCGTCCGACCGACGTCCAGAAGGCCCCCCAAGGCATGGATTGGGACCAGTGGTGCGGACCGGCGCCTCTCCGTCCTTTCCACGCCTCGTATCACCCTGGCAAGTGGCGCGCCTGGTGGGATTTCGGCACTGGTTCCCTCGGCGATATGGGCTGCCATATCATTGACCCCGCCTTCATGGCGCTCAATTTGGGCTACCCTGATAGCGTCGAAGGTAACCTCTCCACCGTCTACGAGACCTTCGGCAAGAAGACCACCGGCAAGAACGAATCCTATCCGCGCTCCTCGATTGTTCGCTACAAGTTCCCGGCCCGCGGCGAAATGCCCCCGCTCACTCTCACTTGGTGGGATGGCGGCCTGATGCCCCAGCGCCCAGACGAACTCGAAGACGACATGCCTTTCGGCGACCCCAACGGCGGCTGCTACTTCATCGGCGACAAGGGTAAGCTCGTCTGCGGTTGCTACGGCGAAAAGCCCCGCCTCCTCAACGCCGACCTCCGTGAGGCGGCGAAGAAACTCGCCAAGACCATCCCGCGCATCCCGGGCAACACTTCCGGTCACGAGAAGGATTGGATTCGCGCCTGTAAGGGTGGCGTCGCCGCTTCTTCGAACTTCGATTACTCGGGCCCGCTCTCCGAGATGGTCCTCATGGGCAACCTCGCTTCCCGCTTCCCGGATCGCAAACTGCTCTGGGACGGCGCGAAGATGAAAGTCACGAACGACGAAGGCGCCAACGCCTATGTCAATCGTGTCTACCGTAAGGGTTTCGAACTCGGTACCTAAGCAGGATTCACTTCAGCGCCAGGATCGCCAGAATCGTACCGCCGAGCGCGATACGGTACCAGGCGAACACGCCCAAGCCATTGCGCGAGACGTAACCGACGAGCCACTTCACGGAAACAAAGGCGGTAACGGCGGCGACGAGCAGCCCCACGCTAGCGGGACCCGCAGGGTAGACCTGGGTCAGGGCAGGGCCGAGCGCCCACATCTTGTAGACCGAAGCGGCGGAAAGCGTGAGCAGGCCGACGAGGAAAGAGAACTCAGTGGCGGCGCCATGGGATAGTCCGGCCACGCGCCCGCCGAGGATCGTAGCCAGTGAGCGGCTCGTGCCAGGGATCAACGCAAAGCACTGACAGAGGCCGACGGTCAAGGCGGCACGCCATCCGATGGCGGCGACTTCGTCAGCGGACTCGGCGGCTTTCCTGGGAAGCAAGTGTTCGAAGACCAGGATGACGACACCGCCGAGGAGCAGGGCGGCGGCGACGACTTCGACCGAGAACAGGTAAGCCGTGATGGCATCCTTGAATAGAAAGCCGAGTACGGCGGCGGGGATGAACGCCACGATAATGGCCATAGCGAGGTCGAGCGAACGACGTTCTCCGCGAAAAAGTCCGGACAAAAGCGTTCGAATCCGGCCGAAGAACGCCACGAAGACAGCGAGAATCGCGCCAATCTGAATAATGACGATATAGTCGTCGGCTACGCGGGCTAAAGAGATTGGCCGGCCTTTACGATCAGTGAGTTCGGACACGGTGACATGGGGGTCATTCGAAACTCCCAGCAGACGATCGCTGATGATCATGTGGCCAGTGGAGCTGACAGGCAGGTACTCGGTGATACCTTCGACGGTGCCCGTGACGAGCGCGCGGCCGTAGGTGAAGTCAGCGCGGACTTCCGCTGGTGAGCGTGTTTCCCCGGCCGCATTCGCTGGCAGGGAAGAGAGCAGCCACAGACCGAAGGCGAAACGAAGCATGGGCGAGCATTAGGCTTCCGGCCGTGTCGGGGCAAGGAAAGCCGTCAAAAGCCCTTGTCGCTTGCCCTTCGAGGACGTTCCCGCTTTATGCAGGACATCACGACCATGTCGGCCTCCAGCCTCATCCCGACCACCGAACCTCGCTTCCGCGTCCCGGACGCCCGCGGCCGATTCGGTCAGTTCGGCGGGATGTACGTCCCGGAGACCCTGATGACGCCGTTGCTGGACCTGACCAAGGCCTACGACGAAGCCCGTCGTGATCCCGCCTACCAGCAGGCCTTCGCGGATATGCTCCGCGACTATGCGGGCCGTCCGACTGGCCTGTACTTTGCCGAGTCTCTGACCAAGCACGCCGGAGGTGCTCGTATCTACCTCAAGCGCGAGGACATGCTCCACACCGGAGCTCATAAGATCAATAACGTCATCGGCCAGGCTTTGCTCGCCATCCGCATGGGCAAGAAGCGCATCATCGCCGAGACCGGTGCCGGCCAGCATGGCACCGCCACCGCCGCCGTCTGCGCCCGCTTTGGCCTGGAGTGCGTCATCTACATGGGAGCGACCGACATGGAGCGGCAGGCACTCAACGTCTATCGCATGCGCCTCATGGGTGCCGAAGTTCGCGGCGTGGAAGCCGGTCAGCGCACGCTTAAGGAGGCCGTCAACGAGGCCATGCGCGACTGGGTCACCAATGTCCGCGAGACGCATTACATCCTAGGCACGGCCTACGGCTCGCACCCGTATCCGATGATGGTCCGCGATTTTCATCGCATCATCTCCATTGAATCTAAGCAGCAGATCCTGCGCGCGGAAGGCCGTCTTCCAGATGCCATCGTCGCTTGCGTCGGCGGCGGGTCCAATGCCATCGGTGCTTTCTTCGAATTCCTCGACGAACCTGGCGTCCGCCTCATCGGCGTCGAAGCCGGCGGTCGCAGTATTAACAAAGGCGAGCACGCCGCACGTTTTGCCGGCGGTCGACTTGGCGTGCTTCAAGGCTGCATGACGAATATCTTGATGGACGGAGAAGGGCAGATCGAGGGAACGCATTCCGTTTCCGCCGGACTGGATTATGCCGCCGTGGGTCCGGAGCATTCTTATTACCGCGAAAAGGGTCGCGTGGACTACGCTCACGCGACGGACAGCGAATGCCTCGAGGCCTTCCAGCTCCTTTCCCGCACCGAGGGCATTATCCCGGCGCTCGAGACCAGTCACGCCGTCGCGCATGGCGTGAAGCTCGCAGCATCCTTGCCCAAGGAACAGGTCGTGATCATCAATCTTTCCGGTCGGGGCGATAAGGACGTTTGGAGCGCCGCCCGCGCCATGGGTACCGAGATTAAGCTCTGAACATGGCCCCCTCCTCGATGACGGGCTTCGGTCGGGCCGAGATTAATCTCCCCGGCGTTCGCCTTTCGGTCGAGATTGCGACGGTCAATCAGAAGAACCTGCAGGTCTCCGTCTTCGGGCCGGACGCATGGCCCGCCCTGGAATCCGTCGCCTCTGGCTGGATACGTGCCCGGCTACAGCGTGGCAAAGTCACCGCCCGCGTCACGCAGGCCGCCGCCTCGGCGACCCAACGCCAATGGGACCATGAAGCGGTCGCCAACAGCCTCGATGAGCTCGGCAAGATTGCCCAGCACTGCGGCCTGAAGTTGAATGCCGACGCCGAGCTGTTGCTTCGCCTCGCCGAGAGCAGCCGCCGCCCGTCCGTTGTGTTGCCCGATTTTGCTGACGCGGAAGCCATCGTCCGTTCCGCTTTTGAAGAAGCCCTTGGGAATCTCGTTGTCATGCGCCAAGCCGAAGGCGCCGCCTTGGCCAAAGACCTTAACGAGCGCCTCGTCAAGATGACCGCGATGATCGCGGGCATGGAGGAGGCCGAGAAGGCCGCACCGATCCGTCACCGCGACGCGATGCTCAAGCGACTCAAGGATGCCGGACTGAATCTCGATGTCACAGACGAGAGGGTGCTCAAGGAACTCGCGCTCTTCGCCGATCGGGCGGACATCACTGAAGAAGTCGTCCGTCTTAAAAGCCACCTCGCTCAATTTTCAGCAGAGCTCCAACAGCCTAATAGCGGACGAAAGCTCGATTTCCTGATTCAGGAACTTCTGCGCGAAGTTAACACCATTGGCAGCAAGGCCTCAGAAATCGCCACGACCAAGCTGGTTTTGGAGGCGAAAACCGAGATCGAACGCATCCGGGAGCAGGTCCAGAACCTCGAGTAAGGTTTTTCGGGTGCGGTATTGCCACGACCGCTTTCCCATGCCTTTGTCTATCAACACTTACGCAACGCCATGTCCAACAACCTTACCAAGCGCGACATCGTCCTCAAGATTTTCACGGACAAGGGCTACCCGCAGAAGCACATCCGCGACTCGGTCCAAATGACCCTCGATGCCATCAGCGAAGCGCTGCTCGCTGGACGCGACGTTGAGCTCCGCAACTTCGGCGTGTTCCAGGTGCAGGTTCGCAAGAGCCGCATCGGCCGTAACCCGAATCGTCCCGAGACGGATGTCGTCATCCCAAAGCGCGCGGTGATCAAGTTTAAGGCCGGCAAGGAATTGAAGGCCAAGCTGAAGTCGTACGACGTCGAGAAGCCTGCTCAGTAATTCCGCTTCGCGATGTCTGACATTCGAACGCTCCCCGGTTTCCGGGAGTTCTATCCTGAAGACCGTGCCGTACTCGGGCACATCATGGACGTCTGGCGCCTCGCCTGCCGTCGCTATAGTTTTCGTGAATGGGAGTCGCCGGTTCTTGAACCGCTCGAACTCTTCACCGAGAAGTCGGGCGAGGAGATTGTCCGCCAGCTTTTCAATTTCGAAGACAAGGGTAGCCGCAAGGTGAGCCTACGTCCTGAGATGACCCCGTCGCTGGCCCGCATGGTCGGAGCCAAGGCCAATGGCATGCCCAAGCCGATTCGCTGGTTCGCGATCGGCGAGAACTACCGCTATGAGAAGCCCCAGAAGGGCCGTCTCCGTTCTTTCTACCAACTTAACGCCGACCTTCTCGGCGAAGCCGGCCCCGCGGCGGACGCCGAGATCATCGCCCTCTGCGCCGACTGCCTGCTCGGCTTCGGCCTGACGCAGCAGGACTTCCGCATCCGCGTCTCCGACCGCACGCTCTGGTTCCGTTACCTCGCCAGCCTCGGCGTGCCCGAAGCGCAGGCCGGAGCCGTGCTCGGCGTGGTCGATAAGTTGGAACGCGGCGCCCCCAAGGACCTGCTCGATGCCATGACAGCCGCGCTCGCTGGGACGACGGTCGATCCGGTCAAGACCCTCGAAGCCGCTCGCGCGTTCTCGAACACGAAGTCCTTGGCCGACCTCGAGAAGCTTACCAGCGGCGATGCTTCGATGACCGAGCGTCTCGCCGAGTGGAAACAACTTCTGGGCACGCTCACCACCATGGGCTTTGGCGAATGCGTCGCCATCGACCTCACCATCGTGCGTGGCCTGGCCTATTACACCGGCTTCGTCTTTGAGGCCTTTGAAACCGGCGGCGAAGCCCGCGCGCTAGCTGGCGGCGGTCGTTATGACGCCTTGGTCAAGAAGCTCGGAGGTCCGGACCTGCCTGCCGTCGGTTTCGGCATGGGTGACGTCACGCTGCGCGACCTCCTTGAACTCAAGAAGCTCATCCCGGCTTATGCCGACGGACCCGACTTCTACGTCATGATCCTCGGTGATGACGCCCGTAACGCCGCGCTCGAAGACATCGCGAACCTCCGTCGCGCCGGTTTCCGCGTGGAATACAATCTCAAGGACGGCAAGTTCCCCAAGCTCATCCAGTCGGCCGAAGTCGCCGGTGCAAAGTATGCGCTCGTCTACGGTGGCTCGGAAGTCGCCAAGGGCGTGGCCAAGGTCCGCAGCTTGGCGGATCGATCGGAAGCCGAGGTGCCGCGGACCGACCTCGTGCCAGCTCTTCGCGCCGTGCTTGAAGAAGGCATGCGCGCCATCCAGCCCTGAGGTCATGACCGAGCAGACGCGCCAGTACCAGGCCATGGCGAAGACCGCCTCCTGGACGATGGTCTCGCGTGTCCTCGGCCTATTCCGCGACCAACTGACCGCCGCCATCTTCGGCGCTTCCGCCATCGGGTCGGCGTTTATCTTAGCTTTCCAGATTCCGAACCTTTTCCGTCGGCTGCTGGGTGAAGGCGCGCTGACCGCGGCCATCGTCCCAGTGCTCGCTGAGAAGTCAGTGAAGGATGGCCAGCCAGCGGCGTTCGGCTTCCTAAACTTTATCCTTCGGAAGGTCTTCCCGTGGATGCTCGGGCTGACGATGATCGGCATCGGCTCCGCGCTGCTTTGGGCGCTGATCTGGCCGGCCAACTCAGCTGCGGCGATTCTCACGGCCATCTGCTTGCCCTATATGCCGCTGATATGCATTGCGGCGCTGTTCACATCCGCGGTGAACCTCAGTGGCCGTTTCGGCTTGGCCGAGATCGCTTCGGGGGTGCTCAACCTCTGCATGATTATCGGTCTGGGCGTCTTCGGTGAAAACCTGGCGAGTACCGACATGGGTAAGGCCGTCTGGCTTTGCGTCGGTGCGCTCATCGGCGGCGCCTTCCAATTAATGATCCCGCTCTGGGGCCTGCGTCAGGAAGGCTGGTATCCTCGACTGTCCAACGTCGATGAAGCCGCCTGGAAGACCCTGAGCCTGGCGTTCCTCCCGGCAGCCCTCGGTGCTGGCGTACAGCAGGTGAATGTCCTGATCTCCCGAGCCATGGCTTACAACGTCAGCGAAGGCGGCCTGATGTATTACTACGTCGCCAACCGCATCGTCGAACTACCCATCGGTTTGTTCTCGGCCTCGATTGCCGTCGTCATCTTCCCGGCACTCGCCACCGCCTACGCGAGTCGCGATATTCCGGCGCTTGCCCGTAACTATGGTCGCGGCATGCGCCTGGTCCTAGCCATCAACGTCGGGGCCGCGTTCGGACTGGTGGCCTTAGCCGTGCCCATCGTTCAACTACTGTTCCAGTACGGACGATTCAACGCCGGCAATTGCCTGGCGACCAGCAACCTGCTGGTCCTATTCGCCATCGCCATGCCGTTCTACGCGATGATCTCGATCGTCACGCGGGCGCTTAACGTCGCCGGCCAGACCAAGGTCACGTTCATCGCCGCCATCCATGCGCTGTTCGTGAATGCAGTGGGCTCACTGATTGCTGTCTGGATGGGTAAGGGCGTTGAAGGTCTCGCCTTGGCCAACGCCATCTCGACCATCTGGCAATACCTTGTCCTTCGACATTACCTCAAGAAGTATGCGCCGGAGTTCCTGACCGAAAGTCTGATTAAGCCTGTGATCCAAGTCTTAGTCGGTTCGCTCGTTTTGACTTTTATCTCATTCCAAGGCTACACCTTCCTGCACAACGTCCTTACCGGCCATTTACACGAGAAGCTTAACCTCATCATTTCCATGAGCGTGGCAGGTATCGCGGGGATGACATTCTACGCCATCTATCTGGATAAACTCGGCTACCCAGAACGCGACTTATTGCGTGGCTACGCCAACAAGGTGCTCCGGATCTTCGGCGTGCAACTCAAGACTTGAACCGCGATTCGCGGTAAGCCTTAGGCTGGTAGCGACGGAGGAGGGCTTCGAGAATCGCGACGGTTTCGTTGTCTATCACGCCGTCGACTTTAGACGGACGGAAGTGACGTTGAAACGCTTCAACCCCAAGCTTGAGTCCGACATCGTTGGACTCGAGGGCGTAACCGTAAGCCGACAAAAGTCCGCGTACGTGACCAGGTGAGAGATTACGTTTCTTCTTAAGATTATCGACGACCTCATTGGGCAGCGGCCAGGCGCCAATCCCCAGCGAGGCGAGCTGGGCCCACGGAAACTTCGAACCGGGGTCGACCTTACGACCGACCGCGATATCAGAATGCGCGAGTACGTTCCACGGCTTGATGTCATGACGACGAATAATCTCATCGCAGAGCGCGAAAATAATCGCGGCTTGAGCGTCCGAATAAGGGTAGACGTTACCGTCGTAATTAATGATTTCGATGCCGATGGAATGCTGATTAAGACCGTTGGCTTTCCCCCAAGCGCTTTTGCCGGCATGATAAGCCGACAGATGCTCCGGGACCATTCGGATGACCCGGGGCTTAGGCTCGTCGGTTACGATATAATGAACCCCGACCTTATGCTTGGGGTCCTTGCCTTGGAGGATCTCCAGGGAGGAGGGCAGGGAGCCAGCAGTGTGGTGGAGGATCAGGCAGGTCACCGTTTCCTTACGAGGTTCGGAGCCCAGAGACCCGGGGCCTTGTTCTATAACCAGGCCCGTGAACTTCGGCTCTACTGCGGGCGGCTTAATGTCCGGCTTGGTCATCGTCCCGCAACCGACGAAACCCGTGGAAACCGCGGTCAATACCAGCCCTAAACGGCAATATGAGCGAATGGGGGCGTTCATGGGGTTACGCTCAAAAAGATAAGAATGGGATGATTTAACCCAAGATAAAACAGATTTAATGTAATATGAGGCTGTTATCATTGTGTTATATACAATTAGACATAATGTATATTGTGCGAAATATAGACCCGAGAGGCGATCGTATGGAATTGAGTTATTGATTGCTCGATTGGGAACGCTCATAACGGAACTTCCCCTAACCATTCTTGCTCCGACTTTATGAAAGTAGCCCGACACATCATTGAAGCACGCCGCGAAGCGATTGCTAAACTTCTCTCCAAGGTCGGATACGTCCCTGTCCTGGAGATCTGCAAACAGTTCAACGTCTCCGAGGCGACGGCTCGCCGCGATTTGACCGAACTTGAGAACCAGCGTCGCATCACCCGTACTCATGGCGGGGCGCTCTCGGACTTCAACCGCAACTTCCCGCCGCTTGATGATCGCAAGATCGAGGATGCCGAAGCCAAACGTAAGATCGGCAATCTGGCCGCCTCGCGCATTAAAGCTGGGATGACGGTCTACCTTGACTCGGGTTCGACTATCTTCTTCGCCGCGGAAGCCATCGCATCCGCTGGCGTTCCTGACCTACAAATCGTCACGACCTGTCTCCCGACTGCTCAGCTCATCTCGTGCCTCCCCGGCGTCGAGGTCTACATCCCAGGCGGGCTTTTCCTCACGCGTCACGCGATGGTCGCCGGTGATCGTACCCTTGAAGAAGTCGCCCGCTGGAATTTCGACGTGGCCCTGCTTGGCGCCGAAGGCATCGACGAAAACGGACTTTGGAATTCCCAGCGCGACATCTCCCACCAGCAGCGCGAAGTCATCCGTCGTAGCGACGAAGTCCTAATCTGTATGAACAAGGTGAAGCTCGGCCGCGGCGGACCCTGTGCCGTGACCCGTGACGTCAGCTCCCTTTTCCTGGTCACCGATGCGGACGCCGCTTCGGTCCAGAAAGCCAAGGTCAAGCTCCTGCCTGAGCGCGTCCTGACCGCTTTCTAATTGCCTCGATTTCTTCCGAGGAATGTCCGCCGACGTCATCCAGTCGTTGCTTGAGCTGTCCCATCAGTTGGGCGGCGAACGTCTGCGCATGGCGATCCTGGGCGAAGGCAATACTTCCGTCCGGTTGGATGATCAATCCTTCGCAGTCAAAGCCTCGGGTTCAAATCTAGCATCCTTGAAGGAATCCGGCGTTACCCGCTGTGCCTTCGACCGGTTGCTCCCGTTGCTAGACGCGACTGCCGCGACCGACGTTGAGATCGACCAAGCCTTGTTGGCTTCGCGTCTGGAGCCCGCCGACAAGAAGCCTTCGATCGAAGCCCTCTTTCACGCCTACCTGCTCACCCTTCCCCACGTCCACTGCGTCGGTCATGTGCACGCCATCTCGGTAAACCAGATTCTCTGTTCGCCGCGGGCTCGCGAGTTCGCCGAAAAACGAACGTGCCCGGACGAGATCGTGATGTGTGGTATCGAGTCAGTCTTCGTGCCTTATGCCGAACCCGGTCTCGGTCTTTCTCAGGCCATCCGCCGCGAAGTCGTGTCATTCGTCAAGCGCACGGGGCGCGACCCGAAGATCATCCTGCTTCAGAACCATGGCATCATCGCTGTCGGTTCCTCCCCCAAGGCGGTTCTGGGTTCCCTGCTTATGGCTGAAAAAGCCGCTGAGATCTTCATCGGTGCCGCCGCCTTGGGTGGCCCAGTCTTCCTGACCGTTGCCCAGTGCGAACGTATCGCTGGCCGACCCGACGAGCATTATCGCCAGAAGATGCTCGGAATGTGAACTTTAACCCCCTCCCCTGCCCCCTTTGACCATGTCCAATTATCTCGCCATCGACCTCGGAGCCGAATCCGGGCGTGTTATCTTCGGTCAGCTCAAGTCCGGCAAGTTTACCATGAAGGAAGTCCACCGTTTCTCCAATGGTGCCATCACCGCCAACGGCACCCTCCGCTGGGACATTATCCGTATCTTCCGTGAGATCCGCATCGGTCTCGCCAAGGGAGCCAAGCTCGGTCCGATCAAGTCCATCGCCTGCGACTCGTGGGGCGTCGACTACGTCCTGCTCAAGGGAGATGGTCCGCTGCTCTCACTGCCTTTCACCTATCGCGACGAGCGCAGCTTCAAGTCTTTCGAACTGGCGATGCGTCGCTTCTCCCAGAAGGAGATCTTCGAAGGCACCGGTATCGCCTCGATTTCGATCAACACGCTTTACCAACTTTTCGACGACGCTGAGAACCGCCCGGAGATGCTGCAGTTCGCCGATAAGTTCCTGCTCATCGGAGACTACATCACCTGGCTCCTGACCGGCAAGGCTCGCGCCGAAGAAACCCTGATTTCCGGCAGCCAGTGCTGGGATACCCGCAAGCGAGACTGGGCTTGGCCGGTACTCAAGAAGCTCGGCATCCCGAAGCACATCTTCCCGAAGCCCGTCGCGCCCGGCGTGAAGCTCGGCAAGATGCTGCCGTATCTCGCCAAGGAAACCCGACTCGGCAAAGCCGAGGTGGTCACGACTTGCGCCCATGACACCGCTGCCGCCGTCGCCGCGGTACCCGCCACCAAAGGCGATGACTGGGCCTACCTCTCGTCCGGCACGTGGTCGCTCCTCGGACTCGAACTCCCGAAGCCGCTGGTCAACGAGACCGTCCGTGAGGCAAAGTATACGAACGAAGTCGGCTTCGCTGGTACATCTCGCTTCCTCAAGAATCTCGTCGGCCTCTGGGTCCTCCAGGAATGCCGACGCGAATGGATGGAGAAAGGCGAAGTCTCCGACTACGGCGAGATCGTGAAGCTTGCTCTCAAAGCGCCATCGCTCCGTTCGTTCATCCGTCCGGATGATGTCCGCTTCGCCAAGCGCGGTGACATGGTCGCCAAGGTCCAGGCTTTCTGCCGCGAGACCAAGCAGCCAGTACCTAAGACCCACGGCGAGATCACCCGCTGTGTCCTCGAATCCCTCGCTCTCCTTTATCGAGTCGAGATGGACGGCATGGAGAAGCTCACCGGTCGCAAATTGAAGCGCCTGCACATCGTTGGCGGCGGCTGCCGCAATGCCTTGCTCAACCAGGCCACGGCCGATGCTACGGGTCGCACCGTCATCGCCGGACCGGTCGAAGCCACGGCTGCCGGCAACATTCTCGTCCAAGCCATCGCCATGAAGGAGCTCAAGAACCTCGACGAACTCCGCAAGGTCGTCCGAAACTCCTTTGAGGTAGTGACTTACAAACCCAATCCGACGTCCGCCTGGGCGGCCGCCCAAGCCAAGTTTAATGGTTTAAAGAAGTCATAAAACCCCTTACTCAACACCCTCCCTTTCCACGTAACAAACATGTCCAACTACAAGTACGTCTCTCACCTCTGGAACGATGCCGAAGCCGCGAAGCTCGATCCGGTCGGCCGTCTGGTCTATCGCTCCAACAAGCTCGGAGCTGACCAGCGCATCACGAACACCGGCGGCGGCAACACCTCGTCCAAGATCGTCGAGAAGGACCCCCTGACTGGCACCGACACCCAGGTCCTCTGGGTCAAGGGCTCCGGCGGCGACCTCCGCACCAGCAATCGCGAGAATTTCTCGTCCCTCTATCAGGACAAGCTCGTCGGCCTCCAGAAGTCCTACGCAGCCCGCGCCGACAAGGGACTGAAGTCCCAGGCCGAAGACGATATGGTCGGCATGTACAACCACGCCACCTTCAACCTCAACCCCCGCGCGTCGTCGATCGACACCCCTTTGCACAGCTTCCTTCCCGGCAAGCACGTCGACCACATGCACCCGAATGCGATCATCTCGATCGCCGCTTCCAAGAACTGCGAAGCCCTCACCCAGCAGATCTTCGCCGGCAAGATGGCCTACGTGAAGTGGATGCGCCCGGGCTTCGAACTCGGCCTCGCCATGCAGGATATCTCCCGTGCGCAGCCCGCCATCAAGGCCATCATGATGGGCCAGCACGGCTTCATCTCTTGGGCCGACGACGACAAGGCCTGCTATGAACTGACCCTCGCCATGATTGAGCAGGCCGCGGCCTACATCGACGCCAAGTACCAGGCCAAGGGCGGCGACGCCAAGGTCTTCGGCGGCGCGCTCTACCAGACCCTCGACACCGAGAAGCGCCATGCGGCCTTCGCCGCCATCCTACCTTGGCTCCGCGGCCAGGTCTCCAAGGAAAAGCGCTTCATCGGCACCATCCAGGACGACGAGAAGATCCTCCGCTTCGTCAACTCAAAGGATGCTCCGCGTCTAGCCGAGCTCGGCACCTCCTGCCCGGACCATTTCCTCCGTACGAAGATCAAGCCTCTCTACGTGAATTGGAATCCGCAGACCGAAGACGCCGACGCGCTGAAGTCCAAGCTCGCCGCCGCCCTCGAGCAGTACCGCAAGGACTACGCCACCTATTATAACGCCTGCAAGCGCCCGAACTCTCCGGCGATGCGCGACCCGAACCCGACCGTCGTCCTCATCCCCGGCCTCGGTATGATCGCTTGGGGTAAGGACAAGTCCGAATCCCGCGTCACGGCGGAGTTCTATAACTGCGCCGTCGAAGTCATGCGTGGTGCCGAAGCCATCGACCAGTACATCGCTCTGCCTCAGCAGGAAGCCTTCGACATCGAGTACTGGCTGCTCGAAGAAGCGAAGCTGAAGCGCATGCCGGCCGAGAAGGAACTCGCCCGTCAGATCATCATCGTCGTCGGCGCCGGCTCCGGCATCGGCAAGGAGACCGCCCATCGCCTCGTCAAGGAAGGCGCCCACATCGTGTGCGTCGACAAGAACGTGGAGGCTGCGCAAGGCACTGCCAAAGAGATCACCGATAAGCTCGGCACGGGCATCGGCGTCGCCGGCACCGGCCTCTCCAACTGCGGCCCGGCCATCGGCCTCTCGGGCGACATCATGGATCGCTCCTCGATCCGCAAGATGCTCGACCAGGTCGCGCTCGCCTACGGCGGCTTTGACTCCATCTGCGTCACCGCCGGCATCTTCGTCTCCCCGGACACCACGGGTCATATCCCGGACGATAAGTGGGCCCTCACCTTCGCCCTCAACGTCACCGGTAGCTACCTCGTCGCCGATGAAGCCTTCAAGACCTGGACGGAGCAGGGTCTCCGCGGCAACCTCGTCCTGACCACCAGCGCCAACGCTGCCGTGGCCAAGAAGGGTTCCGTCGCCTACGACACCTCGAAGGCCGCCGCCAACCACCTCGTCCGCGAGATGGCCATGGAGCTTTCGCCCCTCATCCGCGTCAACGGCGTGGCCCCGGCCACCGTCGTGCAGGGTTCGGCGATGTTCCCGCGCGACCGAGTGATCGCGTCGCTTGCGAAGTACCACATTCCGTACACCGATGATGAGGCGACCGATTCGCTTACGACGAAGCTCTCCCGCTTCTACGCCGATCGCACCCTGACTAAGAACCCCATCACCCCCGCCGACCAGGCCGAAGCCTACTTCCTTCTCGTGACCAATCGACTTAGCAAGACGACCGGACAGGTCATCACCGTCGACGGCGGACTCCACGAAGCGTTCCTGCGCTGATTCCGTGCGCATCTCCCTCTTCGCCCCTTGCTTCGTCGACCAGCTGACCCCTCAGGTCATCCCTGACCTCGGTGCCCACGGGCCAAAGGAACTTTATCTGGTGCTCATCGGATAAGTCGATGCACCTCGCTCCCTCGTTCGCCTTGTTCGTCGCTTCGTTCGCCGTACTCGGCGCAGAGGTGAACCCGTTCAAGTGGTCCGGAGCGCTCAACGTGCCCGACCCCACCTCGGTGACGGTGGATGAAGCAGGTAACGTCTACGTGGCATCCACCACGAGACGTAAAGCTGCCGACCTCGATATCCGCGAGCACTCCATCTGGGTGACGGACGACGTCGGTCTGACTTCTCCATCCGATAAACTAGCGTTCTATCAACGCGAACTGGCTCCCGGTAAGCTCAAGTCCCCGCGCGGCGGACTCAAGGACCACAACAAGGACGGCTCAATCGATTGGAAGGACCTGACGTTCCACCAGGAACGCATCTACAAGCTCTCCGACACCGACCATAACGGCATCGCCGACAAGATTACCGTCTTCGCCGAAGGGTTCAATTCGCCTGTCTCCGGCATCGCCGCAGGCGTCCTGTATCACGACGGCTGGGTCTACGTCACCGCCATTCCTGACGTCTGGCGTCTCAAGGATACCGATGGAGATGGCGTGGCCGACCTCAAGGAACTTGTCGCCACCGGCTTCGGCGCTCACATCGCCTATGCCGGTCACGACATGCACGGACTCCGACTCGCGCCCGATGGGCGCATCTACTGGAGCATCGGAGACAAAGGGTTGAACGTCACCAGCAAGGAAGGAAAGCGCTTCGCCTACCCTCACCAAGGGGCCGTCGTCCGCTGCGAACCCGATGGCACAAACTTCGAGGTCTTCGCCCACGGCGTGCGCAATATCCAAGAGATTGCCTTCGACGATCTGGGCAACGTCATCGGCGTCGACAACGATGCCGACCAACCCAAGGAGCGTGAGCGTCTTGTCTATTTGCTGGAAGGGTCCGACTCAGGATGGCGCAACCAACATCAATATCAGAAGACCGAGAGTCGCTGGATGAAAGAGCATATGTGGATGCCGAAAGGGCAGACAGACCAACCTTTCTCCATCATCCCGCCCATTACTAACTATTCCGACGGCCCCGCTGGATTCCTCCGTGAACCTGGCCACTCCCTCGACGGCGAGTTCCGCGGCCATTTCTTCCTGAACCAATTCCCGAAGGGGAAGATGGACGCCTTCACATTGGAACCCGACCAGGATACCTTCCGGCAAACCCATCTTACCACCGCCAGCAGCGGCATCATGGGGATCGGCATGGCCTGGGGCGTCGACGGTAAGGCTTACCTCGCCGACTGGATCGGCGGGTACCCGCTCGATGGTAAGGGTGCAATCTGGCGCTTCGATGTGGCGGAAAATATCGATAAGTCGTCCGAGCAGTTTCTATCCAAGCCCTTTTCGGTCTCTGTCCCCAAGGAGGAACTTCTGAATCTGCTAGGCCATCGCGATCAGCGCGTGCGCGTGAACGCTTCGATCCGCCTCGACCGCCTGGGAGCCTGGGATGACATGCTCGCCTTGGCCAAAAAAACAGCGGCCAACCGCTTCGCCCGCATCCACGCCATCTGGGGCTATGGCATGGGCCTTCGCCATGGAAAGATTACCGCTTCAGCTGCTTCGCTTTCCTTATTGGACGACCCCGACAGCGAGATTCGCGTGCAGGCGCTGAAGGTACTGAGCGAGACCAAGCCGACCGAACAACTTATCGCCACGGCCGCCACGCAACTTGCCCATAAAGATTTCCGCGTGCGCATCCAGGCTGGCCTTACCTTGGGCAAACTGGGCGGCAAAGTCCCGTTCGACGCTTTCATGCAGGACGCAGATGCTGACCTCCTGCTGCCTTGGCTTCGGCACGGCCTAGTCAGCGGGCTCGCCAGTACGCAATCTGCCGAAAGCCTACTAGTCATCGCTCAAGCCGCGTCCGGCGCCAAGGCCACTTTCGCGACACTGGCTCTCGTTCGACAGAAATCGCCCTTGCTCGGGATACTCCTCGAGCACCCCAATCCGAATGTCGTTAACGAAGCCGCTCGGGCCATTCACGACGATGATGGCATCCCTGCGGCCGCTGGCGCCCTGGCCGCAGCCTTCGGAAGACCCACGCTGCCTTTTCAGGCGGCCCGTCGCGCGCTTAACGCCAATCTACGCCAAGGCGACGAAGCCGCCCTCTCCCGACTTCTGGAATGGACGTTGCAGCAGCCGGACGGAGCCCCCCTGCGCAGCGAAGCGTTGAAGGCCATGCTGGGCTTTGATCAGCCGCCCGTACTCGACCTCGTCGACGGTACCGCCAAGCAATATGCCACCCGCGACAAGGCCACAATAGCCCGTGTCCTCCAGACCCGCCAAGCCGACTTGCTCTTGCTCCAGAAACCTACGGAACGCGCCGCCGTCCTCGAGCTGATGGTGAAATATGAGTTGGACCTACCCTTCCCGATCCTGCTCGCGCTAGCGGAAGATCTCAAGGCGGCCCCAGGCGTCCGTCTGCAGACTTTGCGACTGCTTGGCCGAAAGTCCATTGAACCCACCGCGATCATCCGCACACTCCGCTCCGCCGCGGGTGAAGGTAATCCCTCCGAGGTCCGGATCGAAGCCGTCGACCAGCTTTTCCTTCGTGATGCGACCGCGGCCATGGAAGTCGCCCGGCTGATCATCGATTCCAAGTCGGCCAAGATTCCCGAGAAACAGGCCGTCGTGGCAGCACTCCGCGCACGTGACGATGCCGGCTCGATCAGACTCCTGCAGGAACTCGTGGACCGCCTGGCCGCACGTAAGCTCGATGCCGGCCTTAAGCTAGATGTCTTCAAGCTGGCCCGCGAAACCAGTTCGGCCGATGTCGCAGCCGCGCTTAAGAAGTACCTCGCTATCACCCCGAGCGGCGGGCTGAAGATGGCCTCTGCGGAACTCCCCTACGATCTCCTCACCGATGGCGGCGACGCGACCCGCGGTAAGGCCATCATCAACGGCCATCTCGGAGCCAATTGTATCGCCTGCCATCGAGTCGATTCCGATGAAGGCAGCGAAGTCGGACCCAGCCTGAGGAAAGTCGGCGCCGAGCGTTCTAAATTCGAGATCACCGAATCACTGGTCGAGCCCTCCGCTAAGATCGTCCCAGGCTTCGGCATCGAGACCATCGTCCTAAAGGATGGCAAGACCCTCGCGGGAAGCGTCACAAAGGAGAGCCCCAACTCCATCGAGTTGAAGCTGGCGGACGGCAAGACCCAGAAAGTCTCCATCGCGACAATCGCCTCGCGCGCGCCTCCCGTCTCGCTGATGCCGCCGATGCTTGGTATTCTTACGCCGGAGGAGATCCGCGATGTTGTTGCCTACCTTTCCGGCCTCAAACCCAAGGTGGCCAAGCCAAAGGCAGATAAGACCAAGGGCGATAAGGCCAAGAAATAGCCGATGCGGTGTTGAGTCGACGACGGTAACGAGCAACAACATCGGCATGCTGCTCCGACTCCTGCTGCTGGCCCCACTGGCCGCCTTCGCCCAGTCCGATCCAGTCACCGACTGGCAGAAACAGTATGACAGCTGGTATTGGCAGTCCCCTCGCACCAAGGTCGAAGCCCCTCAATGGTCGGAGGATGGCAAGACCCTGGCCTTTGGCTGGAACGAACCGGCGGGGATGTCGTGGCGACTTGTCGACTGCGTCACGGGGCAAATCAGCCCCGCCTTCGACACCCCGAAACTGATCGCCGACTTGTCCACCCTCACCGGGAAGAAGGTCACTGCCAAGAGCTGGCCGTTCGAACGCGTCATCCCTATGACGGGAGGAGGCCTTCGGCTCGAGTCAGCGAAGGCAGCCTGGAGCCTGGGGTCGGACGGAAAACTCGCCGTCTCCAAACTAGCCACGCGTAAGGCACCGACGTCGCTTAACAGCAATAGCCATATGGTGTCTTCCGGCCGCAACGGAACAACCTCACCGGATGGCGCCGTTCGCGTGGAGCTACGCGAAGGTAACGTCATCTTGAAACCCCTTAAGCCCGATGCAGCCGAGATTGCCCTGACCAAGGACGGCGTGGACGGAAAGGACGCCTTCATCGGTCCCATCATTTGGTCACCCGATGGTAAACACTTCGCGCTTTGGCGAGAACGTAAGGCCAACGTCCGGCGATATACGGTCGTCGATTCGCTAAAGGGCACCAAGAAGGATATCGACTACGACAAGCCTGGCGATGAACGGACGGAGAGGACACCTTGGGTCTTTAGCGTCGCCGGGCGAAGTGGCGTCGCACCCAGCCCTGAAACATTACCAAAAGCATACGCGACCGACCGACTGGATTGGTCCGCCGATGGCACCTTACTCCGCTCGGAATATACCCGCCGAGGCTTCACCGGCCATGGCATCATCGAATATGATACGCGTAAGCGCGCTTGGCGGAAGCTGCTCGCCGAGGAGGACCCTAAGTTCGTTTACACCTTCAACGCTCGGTATCGTCATGACTTATCTGAAGATCGGACCATCTGGAGCTCGGAGCGCACCGGCTGGCTCCATCTTTATGCGGTCGACCTTCGCACCGGTTCGACGCTTCATCCGGTCACCAGCGGATCATGGGTCATGAAGCAAGTTCTGCATCTGGATGCTGCCACCGGCTATGCGTTCGTCAGCGCCTTGGGACGTAATCCCGGCGAGAACCCTTATCATCAACACGTCTGTCGCGTCAGCCTGGACGGCAAGAGCATCGTCGACCTGACGCCATCGGACGGCCACCACGAGGTCTCCTTCTCGCCGGACCGTCGTACGCTCATCGATGTCGCATCGCGGGTCGACCTGCCGCATCACTACACCCTGCGCAGCGCCCTCGACGGCCGGACAATCGCGATGCTGGGAGCTGGCGACACGACGGCTCTCAAGAAGGCCGGCTGGACGCCCGCCATGCCCTTCGTCGCCAAGGACCGAGACGGCAAGTTTGACATCTGGGGCGTGGTCACCCGGCCCCACCCGTTCGACCCGAAGAAGAAGTACCCCGTCATCGAGAATATCTACGCTGGCCCTCATGGATCCTTTGCACCGCGCTCCTTCAACTGGTGGCATGGCAACCACCGGGAGCTGTCCATGCGCGGATTCTATGTCGTCCAGATGGACGGCCGAGGCACGAACAACCGTGGCAAGGAGTTTCATCAGGTTAGCTGGCGGAATCTCAAGGACGGCGGCTTCCCCGACCGCATCGCCTGGATGAAGGCCCTCGCCAAGATCGAACCAAACATGGATCTCTCGCGGGTCGGCATTTTCGGTGGTTCAGCCGGCGGACAGAACACCGCGCATGCGGTGCTCCTGCATGGCGAATTCTACAAGGCCGGCGCCGCCGACTGCGGCTGCTACGACAACCGCATTGATAAGCTTTGGTGGAACGAGCAGTGGCTCGGCTACCCCGTCGGTCCGTGGTATGAAGAGAACTCCTGCGCCCGCTTCGCGAGCAACCTGCAGGGCCGTCTCTTCCTGTCCGTCGGCGAAGCCGACACCAACGTCGACGTGAAATGCAGCTATGATTTCCGTGATGCCTTGCTCGCCGCCGGCAAGAAGGATCAGATTGAGTTCCATGTCGTCCCAGGAGCCAACCATGGCGCCGGTGAATCGAAAGAGATGCGCTCGAAGCGGGCACTCTTCTTCGAGTCCGCCCTCGGCCAGCCCCTCCCCCTCTGAATATGAGCGAACCCATACCCGGCCTAATTGAACTCAGGCTCAACAACGTCGGTCAGCTTTTTAATACGATGGACCCGTCGCCCTTCCATGAGCGCGACCTAGACCATGACGCCGAAGAGTTCATCCTCAGCTGGGCGCGCGAACATGAAAGGGATTCGGACCTCCGCATCCGTATCGTACTGCTGCAGCCCGAAGACTCCGATTCTGCCCTGCAGGTCAAAGAGTCGATTCAGCATTATTTTGAATATCGCGCTCGCATCGCCCGTCGTGATCTCGGCGAGCTCTTCCGCGAAGGTCGGACTTCACTGCTGATTGGCCTTCTTTTCCTCGCATCCACCCTGGTCCTCCGTGACCTGATCGCCCCAAACTATCGCCTAGGTGATTTCCTCCGCGAAGGGCTGACTATCTGCGGCTGGGTCGGCCTCTGGAAGCCCATCGACATCCACCTCTACCGTTGGTGGCCCCTAAAAGCCCACGGGAGGCTCTTATCGAGGCTTTCCGAGTGCCCGGTTGAAGTCGTCTTTGAGGCCTGAGGTTGGGGTTGGCTTGAGCTCATGAGGTCGATGTGGACCGCGAAATAACGATTTTTTTACGATGATGCGTTGACTGGGGGGTAGCCCTGCCCCAATCCCAACCTTTCGCATGCAGAATTTCGCGAGTCAGTGCCTGGACCAGACCAAGGCCCTTCTCAAACTCAACTTCAACTCCCTTTCAGCCGATGGCACGGTCGTGCCCGTCGAAGGGGAAGTTTCTCGGGCCGATGAGCCCGGCCACGCCGCCCTCGCCTTCGGGGAATACTTCCGCGCCACCGGGGAACTCCAACTCGATCGTCAGAATATCGCTGAGATTGTCGCCCGGACGATTACCGCCCAGGTTCGTATCAGTAAAGGCTCTGATAATGGCATGGCCTTCGCCTGCCTCGGCCTCCTCGCGTTCGGTCCGACCCGTGAACGTAACCCGGTCTGGGAAATCCTCGACGAAGCCACCCGCGCCCTCATCGACGAGCGTCTCGCCATCGAGCACGACCATCATGACCACGTCCAGGCCTTTGACATTGCCAAGGCCGTCTGCCGCTTCTCCTTCGGCCTGACCAAGAAAGACGAGACCGGCCCGCTGGTCGATCGCTTCATGGATCGTATCGCGGCGTCGTCTACGGGCGGCTTCCATGACGAAGCTTCTAAGGCCTCTCATGCCGATAACTTCGGCGGCGCCTTCGACTTGTACGGCGTCGTCTCCCTGATTTTCATCCGTCAGTCACTTCAGCTCCACGCCAACATCCAGCTGCGCGATTCCAAACTGCCGAAGCTGCGCTCGCTGGCCGAGAAATACATCCGCGTCATCATGGACACCGTCCGCGAAGACGGGCTGGGCTGGTCCTACGGACGCGGCATCGGTGCCTACGGCCAGATGCACTGCATCACCTTGCTCCTTCAGGCCCTGCGCGACCGCTGGGTGCCGGTCGATAAGGAAGCCCTCGCCCGTGACCTCGTGCGTCGTCTTTACGCCAATTTCTTCACGACCTTCTTCGACGCCGAACACGGCCTGATCATCGTCCGCGATGCCGAGCGCGACACCATCCCGGGCCATACGACCCGCATGGCTAATTTTGACGCCGCGCGCTATCTCTCCCAATGGTCGCGTCTCGCCAAGACCATCGGCGGCGACCTCGAAGTCGTCAAACCCGCTAACCGTCTGGCCGTTTGTCGCTTCTTCTCTTTCGATAAGTCCCCGCGCAAGGAACAGGGCCTGCTCTCCTATCAAGATCCGGCTTCTGGACTGCACATCATCCTGCCATTGGTGTCTTCCGGTTCGCATCGCTTCTGCGATTCCCTGGCCTTCCCCCACATGCCTGGCGTCTTCGATTGGCCATCCAATCAGCAGACCAGCCCGTTCATTCCTGAATTTACTATCGCCGGCAAGGTCTACACACCGTCCTTCTACGGAAAAAACGCCCAGGTCGCCATGGGCACCAAGGCTGGCACTTACCACTTCCGTTACGACCAGCCTGACCTAATCGACCGCGACGAGAAGGTCTCCACCAACATCGCCTCCTTGAAGGTGGACTGGGAATTTAACGGAGGACGCATTGTCGCCCGCTATACCCTGACCGCCAAGTCCGCTGTCATGCTCGAGGATTTCCGCCTCGTGCTACCCATTGCCGCCACGCATTCGCGCATGACTCCAGGTAACTCCCTGGTGCTCGGCGCCGAGTCCCATCGCTGCGAAGTAATCAAGGACGATTTCCACGCTACCTGGGCCGAGACCAAAGTCGTGAGCGATAGCCCCAAGCACCGTACTTGCTGGGGCAAGGTGCACTTCTACCAGACCCTGCAGCGAGACAAGTCGATGCCTTTGCGTGCCGGCATGACCTACGCCTTCGAAATCGCCTACCAGCCCCACATCGTGCGGGCCGGGGACGCGGTCTGAGGTCGGGTTTACCCGTCTGTCCAGCCTTCGGGGTTGTCCTAGGCCGTTTCCGTGCCCTATTCCTAGGGTATCTTTTCATGCCCAGTCCGTTCTACATCACCACGGCCATCGACTACGCCAATGGCTCGCCGCACCTCGGCCATGCCTACGAGAAAGTCCTCTCCGACGTGATCTCTCGCCACATGCGCATGAGCGGCCGCAAGGTACACTTCCTCACGGGCCTGGACGAGCATGGCCAGAAGGTCCAGCAGACGGCCCTCAAGCGTGGTGTCGAACCCCAGATTCTCGTCGATGAGATTGCCGCGGTCTTCAAGGGCATGCTTGGCGACCTTAACATTTCGCACGATGACTATATCCGTACGACCGAACCGCGTCACAAGAAGGTCGTGCAGCAGTTCCTGCAGCAGCTCTTCGATCAAGGCCTGATCTATAAGGGACAGAAGACCGACTGGTACTCCACCCGCCAGGAACAGTTCCTCACCGACAAGGATCGCGACCCGGACGGATCCTGGCCGGAGATCTATGGCGAGGTCACACAGACGACGGAGGAGAACTATTACTTCAAGCTTTCGCAGTTCCAGCCTTGGCTCGTCGAACACATCAAGTCGCACCCCGACTTCATTACGCCGCGCTTCCGCCAGAACCAGGTCCTCGAGTTCCTGAAGGAGCCGATGAACGACCTCTGCATCTCGCGTCCCAAATCCCGCCTCTCCTGGGGTATCGAGCTACCTTTCGACAAGGCCTTCGTCACCTACGTCTGGTTCGATGCGCTGACCAACTACTACTCTGCCGTACTTGATAAAGGCCTTTGGCCCGCCGACGTCCACGTCATCGGCAAGGACATCCTGTCGCCGCCCCACGCCGTCTACTGGCCCTGCATGTTGAAGGCCCTCGGCATCGAACCGCCGCGCCAGCTACTCGTCCATGGCTGGTGGACCGTTAACAACCAGAAGGCCTCCAAGAGTTCCGGCAACGCGACAAACACCCTCGGTTTCGCCGCCTCCCATGGTGCCGACGCTTTCCGCTTCTACCTGTGCCGCGAGATGGTCGTCGGGCAAGACGCAGACTTCTCGACGACCACTTTCGAGAACCGCTACAAGGCGGACCTCGGCAACAATCTCGGCAATCTCGTCAATCGCCTCCTCAACATGGTCGGCCGCAACTATGCGGGTGCAATCCCCGCCGCCGCGGCCGATGAAGACCTCGAAAAGAACCTTCGTCAGCTCTGGAGCGATTCAATCAAGAAGTACGATGAAGCGTTTGCCGATTACCAGGTCAGCCACGCCCTCGAAGCCCTCTGGGTGTTCATTAGCGCCATGAACGCCTACATCGAGGCCCGCGCACCTTGGAAACTCGCAAAGTCAGCTGACGCCGCCGATCGCGCACGCCTCGATTCCTGCCTCGCGCATGTCGCGGAAGGCCTTCGCTTGGTCGGCACAATCCTCACTCCCGTGATGCCGGCCACCTGCGACAAGCTGCTGGTCAACATCGGACGCCCCGTCGCCACCCATTTCGAAGGCCAGCTGACGTGGTCCGCGGCCTGCACGGGCTCAAAGGTCGCCGAAAAGTGCATCCTTTTCCCGCCGATCGAGGCTCCCGCGGAAACTCCGACGGCCTGATTGGACAATTCCCGCGGAGGCCTTACCTTCACCGCTGTGGATTCCGTCAAGACCATCGACGAAGTTGCCTTGCTGGCCGACGCTGAAAAACGTGCCGGTGGTGAAGGTTTTGTCAGTTACACCTTTCCAGCACCTGAACTCGACCCGCTGGCCGTCCTGGAAACCCTGGATGAACCCGCCCCCCGCGGCTACTTCGAGAATCCGTCACGTAAGCGTTCCCATGCGGCCGGCTCGCCACTGCGCCTATGGGCTGGACGCGGCGAACAGCGATTCGTCGACGCCGACCGATGGCTTCGAGAAATCGATGCTAGCCTGACCTGCGTCGGTCCGCGCCCACGCATCATCGCGACATTCCCCTTCTATCCCGGCAATGCTACTGATGGCGTCGCGGCCAAACTCTTCCTCCCCGGCTGGCAGGTCATCAGCGAAGACGGCCTGACGACCGTCACCCTCTGCGAACCAGCCGCGCCAGGCTGCGCCGCCCGCCTGGCCATCCGGGCGGAAAGCTTCCGTAAGTTCATCTACAGATCGAATCCTCCACCCCCTCGGGCCCCTGTCCCAACCGTCCTTTCGGAAGTCGGTGGATCGTGGTTCCCGTCAGCCGTCAGCCGGGCCACCGAGCTGATCAAGGAAGGTTCGTTCGAGAAAATCGTCCTATCGCGCGCCTTCGATTGGCGCCGGGCCGAACCCTTCAGTATCTACGCGACCTTGCACCGCCTGCGTCGTGGCAACCCGCAGTGCCACACTTTCCTCGTCGACGAGGCCGATGGCGCGCTGGTCGGCGCCACACCCGAGACACTCCTTTCCCTGTTCGACGGCGCCGTCCGCTCTGAATCCGTGGCCGGCACGACCCGCCGAGGTGAATCGGCCTCCGAAGACGCCAGCCTGGCTGAAGCGTTGCTCACGAGCGAAAAAGATCTCCGCGAACACAGCGCCGTCACGGCCTCGATCCTCCGTCGTCTCCGCATGGTCGGCGTCCTGGCCGCAACCTCGCGTAACGCCGAACTCCTTCGTCTCGGGAACGTCATGCACCTGCGTACGCCGATCGAAGGCACCATGCCGGCGGATCGCCGATTCCTCGAGGTCGCTGGCGAACTTCACCCGACCCCGGCCGTCGGTGGAAAACCCCGCGCACTAGCCCTTCCTTTCATCCCAGGATTCGAACCGCATCAACGAGGGCTCTACACTGGAGCCGTCGGCTGGGTGTGTTCGGATGGCTCTTCCGGTAAGCTCTTTGTGGCCCTGCGTTGCGCCCGAATCAAAGGCTCCGAAGCCCGCGCCTTCGCCGGCGCAGGCATCGTAGCCGGCTCGGATCCCGACGCCGAGTCGACGGAAACCGAGATGAAGCTACGCACAGTCCTTGAGGCGCTGATTTGAGGATGAAGGTCATCCTTCAGCGCGTGATCTCGGCCTCGGTATCCGTAGACGGAAGCACTACCGGCAAGATCGGAGCCGGCTATCTCCTGCTCGTCGGCATAGCCGCCGGCGATGACGAGATCACCGTCCGGAGGCTGGCTTGCGACGTCTCCAAGGCTCGCCTGATGTCCGATGCCCAAGGCAAGATGGGCGTCAATCTGCGCGATGCCGGCGGACAAGCCTTGGCCGTTAGCCAGTTCACCTTACTGGCCGACTTCTCCAAGGGAAACCGCCCGTCGTTCAATGGCGCAGCCAAGCCCGATGTCGCCAAACCGCTGTTCGACTTGTTTGTCCGCGAACTCTCCCAACTTCTCGGACAGCCTGTGCCGACCGGGGTCTTCGGTACCGACATGCAGGTCGAACTGGTGAACGACGGACCAGTGACGGTAGTGCTCGAATAGTTTAGGCTTAACCTCCGCCCCCGCCCTCCCTACCTCTCAAGTCCGCCCATGCTTTCCGTCCGCATCATCCCTTGTCTCGACGTCCATGGCGGCCGCGTGGTCAAAGGCATCAAGTTCGAGGAGCTGCGTGATGCCGGCGACCCGGTCGCCGTCGCGGCGGCCTATGAAAAGCAAGGGGCCGACGAGCTTGTCTTCCTGGATATCACCGCTTCCAGCGACGAACGACGCACCATGGTCGACGTCGTGGAACGGACAGCTGACCAGGTCTTCATGCCGCTCACCGTCGGCGGTGGCCTTCGTTCCGTTGAAGACATCCGCACCATGCTGAATGCCGGCGCAGATAAGGTCTCCCTCAATACCTCAGCCATCAAGGACCCCGACCTCATCCTACAGTCGGCCCGCAAGTTCGGCAGTCAGTGTATCGTCGTGGCGATTGACGCCAAAAACGTTGGTCCGGGTAAATGGGAGGTCTTCACCCATGGTGGTCGTAACGCCACGGGACTCGATGCCATCGAATGGGCTCGCAAGGCGCACTCCCTCGGCGCCGGTGAAATCCTGCTGACCAGCATGGATCGCGACGGTACCGCCGCCGGTTACGACATTCCGCTCAACCTTGCCGTCTCTTCGGCCGTCGAAGTCCCCGTTATCGCCTCAGGCGGAGCCGGCGATCTCGACCATATGGCCGACGTCCTGAAGCAAGGCGGCGCGAGCGCGGTCCTCGCCGCCAGTATCTTCCACTTCGGTACCTATACCGTCCGTCAGGCCAAGGAGCACATACGTGCCGCTGGCCTGCCTGTCCGTCTTTAAGCGACAGTAGGCGGGACGGCCTTCGGCATCACTAGGATTTTGTCTAGACGGTGGCCATCCATGTCGACGACTTCAAAGATATAGCCCAGGGCTTCGACGCGGTCGCCTTCGGCAGGAATGCGACCGAGGGTGCGCATAATAAAGCCAGAAATTGCGGTAAACCGGCCTGAACCTTCACCCGGGAAGCGACCAATGATACCCGTGGATTCGCGGAAATCGTCTAGCGATACCCCCGCATCAACGATCCAGCTGCCATCTTCACGACGGCGGATCGGCTTGGGTTGAGCGATGGGTGAACCTTCGTTCGGGAGTTCCCCGACGACGGATTCAAGGACGTCATTCAAGGAGACGACTCCGCGGACCCGGCCGAACTCGTCCGTGACCAGGGCGATGTGAATCTTATCCTTGCGAAACATCTCCAGTAGCTGCGTTCCGGTGCAGTTGGTTGGTACGGTCGGAGGTTCGGTGAGCAGGTCCTTGATTGAGGCGGTACCGACGAGCGAGAGGTTAGCCCAAAGACGTTTGACTGAGACCACGCCTAACGGACGGTCAGGGGAACCTCGATAAACCGGGAACCAGGTATGACCCGATGCGACGACCTTACGCCAGTTGACCTCGTCGGAGTCTTCGAGGTTAAGCCAGACGACACGATTGCTCGGCGTCATGAGACGCTCGGCGGTCACCAGATCCAAGGACAAGGCGCCATGCACCATGCGGTGCTCCGCCGCATGAAGCACTCCTGACGCCATGCCTTGGTCGACCATCATACGCAACTCGTCTTCGGACATCGTATCCTCGGGCGTACGCTTGCGACCGAAGAGGCGCAGGATGATATCGGCGAAGAAACCCAGTGTGCCGACCAGCGGCGAGGCGAGGAACGAGACCGCAATCATCGGACGGGACAACAGGACTGCTAAGCCTTCCGGATTCGAGAGGCCAAGCCGCTTGGGCACGATTTCGGCCAAGACGATAGTCAGCGAACCAATCACGAAAGAGACCCCTGTGCGGGAGATGCCGTCCGCGTTATCGTGCAACCATGCCCAGTTGCTGGCCTCAAGATACGGCATGATGTGCTTCGCCAGCGGTGCCCCGCCGAAGGTCGCCGCGATGATACTGCCGAAAGTCAGTCCGACCTGGACGGTGGAGAGGAACTTCGAAGGGTTGGCAAGGAGCTCTAAGGCGGCCTTCGCCCCCTTGCTGCCGTCTTCAGCGAGGCGGGTCAGTCGACGGCGGTTAGAGGACACCAGCGCCATTTCCGAAAGCTCGAAAATACCGATGGTGGCCCAGCAGGCTAATATCACGAACAATTCCACGAAAACAGGCCTAGGTAGTGGTGGGTGAACAGTCAAATCCGCTTGTTCACATCCTGCCTACCCCTACGGTCTAACCCTTAATGGCGACCCATTTTGAGGCAATCATCGTCGGCAGCGGTATCGGCGGGCTGAGTTTCGCACTCAACCTCGCTCAGCGCGGCCATTCCGTCGCCATCGTGACGAAGAAGACGAGCTCGGAATCGAACACGAACTGGGCCCAAGGCGGCATCGCCTGCGTCACCGATCAGACTGACGATTTTCAGAGCCACGTAAAAGATACCCTGACGGCCGGCGATGGCCTCTGCGATCTAGACGCCGTAAAGCATATTATCGAGTCCGGTCCTGACCGGGTGGCCGAACTGATTGCTTGGGGCGTCGAATTCGAGAACGGCACCGACGGTCGACCCGATCTGGGACGCGAAGGAGGGCATTCCCAGCGCCGCATCCTACACGCTCGTGACATGACTGGTCGCGCCATCGAATCCGCCCTACTTCGCGCCATCGCCCGCTCCCCGAAAGTCGTGATGCTCGAACATCACCTCGCTATCGACCTCATCACTCGCGCCAAGCTTGGTGCGTGCCCAATCGGCGCCGGCGATGATCGCGTCCTGGGGCTCCATGTGCTCAATACCAAGGCTGGACGGGTAGAGACGATTTCAGCCGATGCCGTGGTCCTGGCCACCGGCGGCACCGGACAGGTCTACCAATTCACGACGAATCCCGATATCGCCACGGGCGATGGAATCGCGATGGCCTATCGTGCGGGCGCCGAAGTGCGCGATATGGAAATGGTCCAGTTCCATCCGACGGCGCTCAAGGCTCCCGACGGAAGCCGCGCACTCATCTCTGAAGCTGTCCGCGGCGAAGGTGCTATTTTGCGCGACGTCTCCATGCGGGCATTCATGAAGGACTTCCACCCGTTGGGTGACTTGGCTCCACGCGATATCGTGGCCCGAGCCATCGACTCGGTCATGAAGCGTGATGGTGCACCCCATGTCCTACTCGACGCCACCCAGGTGGCCAAAGGCCACTTCGCCGAGCGCTTCCCGCACATCCACGCCACCTGCCTAAAGGCCGGCTTCGATCTCACCAAGGAACCTGCCCCGGTCGTGCCCGCTGCCCATTACCTGTGTGGCGGGGTAGCGACAGATCTCCACGGTCAAACCTCGCTGCCTGGCCTTTTCGCGGTGGGCGAAGTCGCGTGCACCGGACTCCATGGTGCCAATCGCCTAGCATCCAACTCACTGCTTGAGGCGGTGGTCCTCGCCCACGACGGCGCCGCGGCCGCTCATGATGAGATCATCACTAAGCGCGGACAAGCAATGAGCCTGCCAGCTTGGATCGACGGATCAGCCGGCGACCCAGACGAACGCGTGGTACTTACCCACAATTGGGACGAGCTTCGACGGACAATGTGGGACTATGTTGGAATCGTCCGTTCCACCAAGCGCCTTCAGCGAGCTCGCACGCGCATCGGCACTCTGTCGGACGAAGTCCGGGAATATTACTGGAACTTCCGCGTCGAGCCTCGCCTACTCGAACTCCGCAATCTCATCCAGGTGGCCGAACTCATCATCGACTGCGCTTTGCAGCGTCGGGAAAGCCGCGGCTTGCACTTCACCCTCGATTACCCAGCTAAGCTGGCCGAAGCGCGTCACACTTCCGTGCGGCGCCCCCAAGGTCGTCCATGAAGATAGGTATCGTTGGAACGGGAGCCCTTGGTGGATGGTATGCCGCCCTGCTCGCGGAAGCTGGTCACGAAGTACACTGCCTTGCCCGGAGTGACTTCAAAGCCATCCAGGATAATGGGCTCACCATTCGCAACAAAGGCCAGGAGCGGATTGTACGGGTAGCATCCGCCTCGCCTGACGCCACCACTATTGGGCCGTGCGACCTCGTCGTCGTTACGATCAAATCGACTTCCAACCATGCCCTGCCTGAGCACGTGAGTCCGCTCCTCGGCCCTGCCACGGTCGTTGTGACCCTCCAGAACGGCATGGGTAACGTCGAGGCTTTGGCTAAGCTGCTTCCCGTCGAGCGCATCGTCGCCGGCCTCTGCTTCGTGTGCATCAACCGCCTCGCCCCGGCCGTCATCGACACAACTCTCGCTGGTTACGTCCGGATGGCCGCCGCCACCGGCCCCATCAACGCCGCCGTCGAAACCTGCGTGGCTATTTTTTCAGGAGCCAGCGTGGATTGCCAGGCGGAGACTTCCCTTGAATCCGTCCTCTGGAAGAAGCTCTGCTGGAATATCCCCTTCAACGGACTCTCCATCGCGGGAGGCAGTATCACGACTGACCTCATCCTCGCTAACCTGGCGCTGAATGAGCGGGCCTATGTCCTGATGAAGGAAGTGCAGGCGGCAGCCGTCGCCCGAGGTCACGGTTTCGAAGACGCCCATATCAAGCGTCAGTTTGTGGTAACAGTCGGCATGGGTCCGTATCGCCCTTCCAGCCTCATCGATTTCGTCGAAGGCCGCGATGTCGAGGTGGAAGGTATCTGGGGCGAACCTCTCCGCCGTGGTCTCGCCGCCGGCGTGAAGATGCCGGAGACTGAAAAGCTGGTCGACGAAATCATGACGCGTATCGCGGCCCGCGGATAACCATCAATCAACGCGCGATTGCTCCGAGCTTCTCGCGGATATGGTCGGAGATTCGCTCCCTGCTCAGAAAGCCTGCGGGCGTATCCGTGACGATGTCGAGGGCGCTTAGAATGGCCCCATCGCGAGATACCAAGGTCATCCGGAGCGTCACCCGACTCTGCGGAGTTCCGGCAATCGGCGGGCGAGCCACCCAGCTCGCACGAAGGAAGGCATCGGCCCTAGCCGGCTCCATGGCAGCGACATAACCGCGTTTAACGAGTACCCGCACGGAAGTGTCGTGGATGACGTCCGCATACTGAGCCAAATCAGGTATTGGGGCGCCAGAAGCGCCCTCGACGTAGATACTGCGGACGAGCCCCGGCGGAGAGGAGCCGGCGGAACAACCGCCGGATCCAAGTGAAACAGCGCCCAAGAAGCATAGGATGGCCGTTCTGAGGCGGTGCATAACTTGTTTATTACCCGTTCTCGCCCCGGGACAAGCAGGGACATGATGGGACCTGTTGACCTTTGGGGTCGGCAACACTCCCCTTCACGCAATGGCCCGCGTCCAAGCCGTCACCTTCGATCTAGCAGGCACCCTGCTCTTCCCGCACCCGTCGGTCGGTGCCGTGTACGCGGCTTGCGCGAAGCGACATGGCATCGAAATCGAAGCCGCCGTCCTGGACGCGTCGTTTCCATTGGCGTTCAAAGGCGGACCGAAGAACGCCAAGCCCGAAGTCTTCTGGAAGGAAGTCGTGCAGCGATGCTTCGGTCCGGCGCTGCCGGCCTCCAAGATTGATTCAGTGTTCAAAGAATGCTGGGAGGCGTTCGCCCGACCAGAATCCTGGCGCATGGCTCCTGGTTCGCTCCAGGCGATCTCCGCCATCCGCTTCTTGGGCGTCAAGGTTGGCATCCTCTCGAACGCCGACGCCCGCATGCGTAAAGTCCTGGAAGGTCATGGGCTAACGCGACATCTCGACGGCATCTTTCTCTCCGAAGAAACTGGGCACTCCAAACCAGACCCCAAGGCTTTCGGCCAAGCAGCTCGGGCACTCGGGAGTTCGGTCTCCGGTTTAGTGCATTTCGGCGATAGCCCGACGGAAGACGGCGAAGGGGCCCGGGATGCCGGAGCTACTGGCGTCGTCGTCGGCGGCGCGCATGCACCCGATCGCTGCCTGCGTAATGAAAAGATTTCGGAAGCACCCTACGCAATCCGAGCCTTACTCACCGAAGGGAAACTCAAGGGCAAGTTCTCGCGGACCGTCCAGAACCTACTCGCGAATCTCCGGGGGCTTCCTGAAGACCGCGGTCGCTCCACCGACCGGGCAATGAAGACGATCGACGATGCGGTGCAGGACGCCTTCAAGAAGCTGCGCCTGGACAAACCTGTCCCGGAGACGGCCATCGTGGCCCATTGGCTGGAACTGTTGCCGCTCAAACTAGCCAAACGTTCTGCGCCACTCCGGGTGCTCGAAGGAGGTAAGCTCGTCGTCCAATGCGAGAACTCCGTAATTAAATCCGAGATCCGCTTCCACGAACGGGCGATGCTGGCCAAGATCAGGCTCCTGCGTGGATGCCAGGAAGTCCGAGCAATTAGCTTCGTGAACGCCTAATCAATTCGACTTCGGCTCGTAAGGCTTCTGGAAGACGTCCTTGAAGTCGTAGACTTCCTTGAAGTCCTCGAGATTGTCCTCGGGCGAACGACCGAACAGCCCAGTCTCGATGATATTAAAGACGATATTGCCGACGTCAGCCGACTTCCGGAGTCCCCAGTTGTGGAGGAGTGAATAGGACATCGGACCGTAGGTTTCGAGCACGTGCTGACGGAAGCCTTCAAGTAACTGCGGGCCAGTGACATGCCGGCTCGTGGTGCTCTTACCTTTCTTCGGCTCACCATGCGTGAGCTTCTGCGCAAGGTCTAGACCGAGGCGAACCACGTCATAAGCCTGAGGCTGATAACGGGAATCCTTCTGGCGGATGATGCTAACGGCTTCGTCGAAATCCATGATCAGAGCTTGGCGAGTTCGGAGAGCAGGCGGGCGTTCTGAGCTTCGGTGCCGACGGTCAGGCGGAGCCAGCCCGTCATGCCATAGCCACGGAGGGGGCGCACAATCACACCAGCCTTCTGAAGCACGGTAAAAGCCTCCTCAGCCTTCGGAATCTGCGCGGCAAGGAAGTTGGCTCTGCCCTCGATGTAAGCGAAACCAAGCTTCTTTAGCCCGGCTGACAGCTGGGCGATACCAGCGGCGTTTACCTCGCGGGTGCGGCGAACAAATGCCTCGTCATCAAGGGCGGCTTCGGCGGCCGCAAGCGCTGGGAGATTCACGTTGAACGGCTGACGGACGCGATTGAGGAGGCCACAGACCTCGGTCGAACCCATCAGGTACCCGACGCGCAGCCCAGCGAGTCCATAGGCCTTGGAGAAAGTACGCGAAAGCACGACCTTACGGCCCGACTTCATCAGCGGGCGAAGGTCGGCCGAGGCTTCGAGGTATTCCGTATAAGCTTCGTCGAGGCAGAAGATCACGTCGTCCGGTAATGAAGCGGCGAACGCGAGAATATCATCCGGTTCATCCGTTCCGCCGGTCGGATTGTTAGGGCTGGCCAGGAAGACGATGCGGGTCTTCGGAGTGACCGCGGCGCGCATGGCCTTGAGGTCATGGCGATAACCCGGCATCGGGACTTCGACGGAGGTCGCGCCGAAAAGCATCGTCGCGAGCTTATAGACGATAAACGCTTGCGAACCAAAAACCACCTCGTCGCCCGGACGAAGGAAAGCCTGCGCGAGCAGAATCATCACCTCGTTCGAACCGTTACCGATAACGAAGTTACCTGGCTCCAGTGACCACTTCTTGGCCAGCTTCTCGCGCAGGAAGGTGCAACCGCCGTCAGGATAAAGGTGGCAATGATCGAGGGCCTTACGGGCGGCGGCCAAACCAAGGGGCGAAGGGCCTAGGGGGTTCTCATTGGAGGCGAGTTTAATGACCGCCGCGGGATCTAGTCCGAACTCGCGGGCGACGACCTCGATGGGCCGGCCAGCCTCGTAGACGGGCTGAGTGAGCACGGGCCGATTGGCTAGGTCTGAATAGGAAGCCATGAATGAAGTAACCAATGTGACTGTTGGTGCACTTGGCAAGCGAGAGCGATCGCCCTCCCCGCTTGCCACTGGCACCGCCGAGGCTTAAGCGTGCACCATGAAACTCGTCGTCACCGGCGCCTCCGGATTCCTGGGTCGCGAGGTCTGCCTCGCCGCCTTGCGACGCGGACATGATGTCCTGGCTCTCGGCGGAACCCGGGCGCCGACGATTCCGGGCGTATCGCAGGCGCGCGCGTTTGACCTTTGCTCCGAGGCCGCCCTCGAAGCCCTCTTGCTCGAGGAATTTCCACAAGCGGTCATACATTGCGCCGCCCTACCGACGATCGAGACCTGCCTGGCCGACCCTGCCCGCGCCAAGGCACTCAACGCCGACGTCCCGAAGAAGCTCGCGCAGCTGTGCTTCCACCTCGGGGCGAAACTCGTACACCTCTCGACCGATACCGTCTTCGATGGGGTCGCAGGCAGCTATCAGCATACCGACCAACCCGCCCCCCTCAACCTTTACGGCGAAACCAAGGCAGCCGCCGAAGTCGAAGTCCTGCGCTACGGCCGGGAGCATGCTGCCGTCCTGCGTACCTCGCCCATCATCGGTAACTCCGTCGGCGGCGATAGGGGACTGCATGAACGTCTCTTCGCCTCGTGGAAGGAAGGCAAGGCGACCACCTTGTTCACCGACGAAATTCGCCAGCCGGTCGAGGTGTCCAATCTCGCAGACGTTACGATTGAACTATGCGAACGCAGCAACCTCTCGGGACTTTATCACTGGGCGGGCACTGAAGCCATGAGCCGGTACGAGATCGGCGTCCGAGTCGCCCGACATTTCGGGCTCGATGCTGATACCCTCGTGCGGCCGATTAGCCGCGCAGATATTGCCTCAGCCGCATCGCGTCCGCGGGACCTTAGCCTACGCCTCCACCCGCTGGCGGGAAAGCTCCGCACCGCCGCTCAATCTTTCGAAGATCAACTCGCGCAACTACGTATTCCGCGCGGCTGTGAGGACTGGTACGAAAAAGAGACCGGGCGAAAGGTCGTGCGTCGGCTGGAAAAAGGTATAGACTACTGAGTATGGACGTCCTCCCACGCCAAGCCGCCGACGCCGTCGCCAACATGGCGGCCGACCTGATGCTTCTGGAGTCCTACCCGGCGTCCAAGAACATCCGCTTCCGCCCATACGCTTGGGCGGCCCCCGCCTTCACATTCGGCGTGTCGCAGTCGTGGGCAAAGTACCGCGAAATCGTCCCCGCCCGCTATCCGTTGCTCCGCCGTTGCACCGGTGGCGGTTTGGTTTCGCATCTGAATGATTGGACCTTCGCCTTAGTGATCCCCGTGGGGCATGCTCTCTTTAAGGCCGACGCGATGGCCAGTTACGGCGCCGTCCACGAAGCCCTGCTCCAGGCCCTCTTACTCCAAGGTCAGCCGGTGAAGCTGGCCCCGATGCCAGCGGGCAATCGTGATTTCCAATCTCCGGACGATTGCGCGCAACGCGCCGAGCCCAACGACCTCGTCCGCAGCGATGATGGGCGCAAGGTAGCCGGTGCCGCCCAGAAACGCACCCGGAGCGGATTGCTCATCGAAGGCTACATTTGGCGCCCCTTCCTGCCCGATTGCGATTGGGGCCGCTTTGAGAAGGATTTCGTTCAGACTCTCAGCGCCGTCCTGCAAAGCCCAGCCGTGCAAGTACCTGAACCGACCTACAATCAGTTCGACCACGAAGGAACTTGGGCAAAGTTCGCCTCGCGCGATTGGAACGAGCGGATTTAAGCGAAGAGGTCGAGCTCTGGGCCGGCTTCCTTAGCCTTAGGCTTGGGCGCTACGGCCTTCTTAGGTTCAATGGCTGGCATGGGCACTCCGGCCATCGGCAGGGCCTTGGCGGGCAACCCAGAGCCTGCCTCGAGCCCACCCAGGATTTCCCGGGCACGCTGGACTACCGCCGGAGGCATGCCAGCGAGACGCGCGACCTGAATCCCATAGGAGCGGTCGGCGGCGCCAGGGACCACGCGCCGCACGAAGACAATCTCATCCTTCCACTCCTTGACGGCGACAGACCAGTTGCGCAGACGCTGCATGGAATCGGCCAGCTTGGTCAGTTCATGATAGTGGGTAGCGAATAGCGTACGAGGTCCGGCTTCGGCACCACCATGGAGATGTTCAGCCACGGCCCAAGCGATGCTGATACCGTCATAGGTGCTTGTGCCACGACCAATTTCGTCCAGCACCACCAAAGAACGCGTCGTGGCGTTATTCAGGATATTGGCGGTCTCGTTCATCTCGACCATGAAGGTCGAGTTGCCCCGCGAAAGTTCGTCAGAAGCGCCGACGCGGCAGAAGATTCGATCAACGAGGCCAATTCGCGCAGAAGCGGCCGGCACCCAGCAACCGAGATGGGCGAGCATGGCAATCAAGGCAACCTGGCGGATGTAGGTCGACTTTCCGGCCATGTTCGGCCCGGTGAGCAAGGCGATCTGCTCGCCAGTGCAACTCAGGCGGGTATCGTTGGGGACGAACGAACCGGCGCCCGGACGAGATTGCAGCATCCGCTCCACGACAGGATGGCGGCCTTGCGCGATTTCTAAGATATCGGTGTCATCGACGACAGGCTTGGTCCAGTTCGCTTCACGGGCGAGCTCGGCCCAACCGCGGACGATATCCACTTCAGCGACCGCCTGAGCGGTAGCCAACAAGGACTCTGTGCGGGCGATGACTTCGGCGAGGAGCGCCTGGAACAGTTCGGTCTCCCGGGCAAGCGCCTGCTCGTCGGCCCGCAGCACTTCGCGTTCCTTGGTGCGCAGCTCTTCCGTGGTAAAGCGCTCAGCGTTCACCATGGTCTGTTTGCGGATATAATCTGCCGGCACCGCGGCCAGATTAGCCTTGGTGATCTCGATGGCGTAGCCGAAGGCGCCGTTATAGCGGACCTTCAGAGATTTGATGCCCGTCCGGTTCTGCTCGTTGCGTTCAAACTCGGCAATCCAGCCCTTACTGTCAGAGGCAAGCGAACGAAGGCGATCGAGTTCGGCGTCAAAACCAGCCCGCAGCGCCCCGCCTTCGCTCAGGTCGACGGGGAGTTCATCGCCCAAGGCGGATTCAAGCCGTGCCAAGAGCGTTGATTCGAGATTAATGCGGCCGGCCTGGTCGGCGAGCGCGCCGCCCGGAAGGGCCAGCAGTTCTTCGCGAATCGGAGGCAGAGAGCGAAGCGTATCGCGAATGCCGCCCAATTCGCGCGGATTCCGGAGGCGGTTCTGCAAACGAGCGAGGATGCGCGCGATGTCGCGGACGCCCCGCAGCGCTTCGCCGACGCGGGATGAGGCGCCGGGTTGCTTGAAGAATTCGCCGACAGCGTTCTGGCGCTGGGCGATGGTGGCAAGATCCGTCGAGGGTTCGGCCAGCCAGAGCGCCAGCAGACGGGCCCCCGAAGGAGTCTCCGTCCGGTCGATAGTCTCCAGCAGCGAACCTTCGCGCGAACCATTGGAAGATACGAAGAGCTCAAGGTTCCGGGAAGAGGCCGCATCCAGGAGGACGGATGAACCCAGCTTGGTCTCAATGAGTCGGAAGAGGTTCTTCGGCCGGTCGCAGAGCGAATCAGTGACATAACCCAGGACAGCGCCCGCCACGCCCAAGGCAGGATGTTCTTCGGTCAAGCCGAAGCCTGCGAGGCCATGGACCGAGAGAGTCTGGGCGACGAGCCGGGCGCCGGCGGCACCATCGAAATTCCAACCGGGCAGACGTGAGACCGCCCGCCCCTGCAGAAAGACCTCAAGGGCTTCACGATGTTCAGTGGGAGGCTCAAGTCCCTCGAGGAGGATGACCTCCCGAGGAGAGACCGAGTGAAGCAAGGGCAACAGGCGGGCCGGCGAAGAGTCCGTCGCCAGTCGGAAATCGGCCGTCG
>Ga0209500_10000094_pt1 | contig 81663 bp, 83 predicted proteins | sample S_140212_EF_Meta_FD_187323 | JGI IMG/M metagenome (GOLD analysis project Ga0209500, IMG submission 187323) | Freshwater microbial communities from Lake Simoncouche, Canada to study carbon cycling - S_140212_EF_MetaG (SPAdes) (version 2) | ecosystem: Environmental > Aquatic > Freshwater > Lake ...
CAGGTAGGATCTCATCATCATAGATGCCACCCTTATGATCCCAAACGGAATCATACTTCAATGTAACTTTTGCTTCGTAAGTCATGATTTCGTTTGATTACCTTCATACTATAAGACCTCTCAACTGAAAAGTCAAGAGGCAGTGGACGGTTTTTAAAGTGTCTGTTTAGACTTCGTAATCTTCTTGATAATACCCACTCACGACATTATCATCCCAAGCCGTCGGCAAATTATGCTCTCGTGCTCTCATGTGATTTACCTTAGAAACTGGAAGACCCTCCAAGTCTTCTTCGTGTAAGATTCCATCCAACTGACGGATTTCGTTGAAGGTATGAGGAAACCTAAGTGCTCCTCTATGCATTCCTTCAAGGTTGCGATTAGTTCTAGACATAATGTTTGTGAATAAACACAATACTAATTATATCACTTATTTTCTTTTTCTGCAAACTCCTTCATAAGTTCTTTTGCTATTTTCAAAGAGTTCCTATACATAAAATACTTCACAATCGGATTTCTTGGATTATGAAGCAACCACCACTTTTGTTTTTCGTATTGGAACCTTACAATCTTAGAAACTAAGGTGACGGCATACGCTACACTATCATCCGTTGCAATCAGATAAGCAACAAACACAAAGATTCCAAACCAAAAGTAATAGACCATTATTTCTTTACTGAATAAAGATATCTTATTTTGAACCTATTTAGATGCCAAATCCCTTTACCTTCTCTTTATTTTTCTTTTTATCCAAAACCTTTACAACATCCAAATAATTGGGAATTTGGCAGTGAGACCACCAATACTCATGAGCAGCACTCCAATCATCAAAAAATACGGTTTTACCTGTTTTTAAAAGTATTTCATAATGATGCCGATCATATGGAGCATTAGATGTTTGAGAAAATGTATTTGTCACAAAAATGCCTCAAGTGAGGATGTGGTAGGTTTAGACTTTGGTTTTGATACTTTAATCTGCTTGTTGATATACGACTTAGCAGAAGAAAGATTTTGACAAACAGTAATCTGTTCGCCATTATGAATAATCATAAACTTCTTACCAAAAGGAACTGCTGCCCACATTCCATCTTTGGTTACATAACCCGATGGTTCTGATGGTTTAGGATTCAGCAGTCCATGATTTTGAATGTTCATTTAGAATGCAGCATTCACACTAATGACACGGGCAGTTGGATTACGTGCCAAAGCAGTACGCTTGGCATCCTGATAATCACGTGCTTCAACGTGCTCATAGAAAACTTTACCAGCAACGTAGAGTTCAACTTTGCATTTCATGGGAGGAAACCTCTTTGGTTATGTGTGTATTATAAGGGCATAATCGGAAAAAATCCGATCATGGTGTGCCAGTTTGGCAATTGGATCACTTTTTGATGGTTGAAATGGCAACATCACCTTGCTTGAAGATGATGTCCACAACATTCTGAACTGCCCTGGCAGTATTCGTAGATGCCTTGTCAAAGGTGGGGCAAATCACTAGTCCATAGGATTTAGTGTAAGAGGGCAGATCGCCTGCCACAAGGGCACCAGAGCGGATCCCAGCAGCATCCTGAGGGTGTAGGCGAAGAGTGCGCCCAACGGTTTGACCGATGCCTACAACATCCATAGAGCGCATGAATACAACTGCCTCCAGAGCACTAATATTGATGCCTTCTGCCAGAATGCTGTGATGAAGAACCACAAACTTCTTGTCGGCATCCTTACCCCATTTGTTGAGAGTGTCAAAGAACACCTCACGATTCACAATTTTGCCGTCAATAAATGCACCGTGCTTAGAAGTAATATGCATCACAGAATAACCCTGTTCGGCAAGTTGTTGGGCAAAATTGGTTTCGGAAAGCAAACCAACAATGTGCCTGGTTGCCTTAGCACAGATCAGAATCTTGTTGACGGGGTGATCTGCAATTGTTTGCATAAGATACTCACAATCACGCTGTGCAATATCCTCACCTTGAATAGAAAGGCGCATTTCCTTCATCATCACTTTGGGGGGAATGATGTAACCACCTTCAACAAGTTGAGGTGCAGGAACCTTGGCAATAATCTGCCCATAAACATCCACATCATTCATACCAGGTTTGCCAACCACAGAAGAATACTTGGGAGTTGCCGTAAAGAAATAAGAACGATCTGCCTCTGATGCAAAATGCTCTGTAGCAGGAAAGAAATTACGTTTGATGGAGTTGTGTGCCTCGTCAAAATAAATCGTATTCACCTTGATCTCTGCACGTTGCAGTTGCTGTAGAGAGTTGTAAGTGGTAAAGATTAGTTTGTGCCCCTCCACTTGATCATACCAGGCACGAATCACATTCGGGCGAGTGCTGCTGAAGTGATGAGTTTCACCTGTGTGAATGTGCATCACGTGAGCGTTGGTGATAAACTCAAGGTACTCACTAGACAACTGCTCTGCCAGGAGGATGCGAGGCGCCACCACTACGATGGTTTGAGGAGTTGCAGATAGAAATTGATTAATGGCATCAAAGATACCTACGTTGGTCTTACCACCGCCAGTAGGGAAAACACAGATGCCTTTGGAGTGCTGCTGAAGGGCATCCAGAGCAATCTGCTGGTGAGGACGGAGTTGAATCACGTTCTTGGTTGCGTATGGGACTATTATAGCAGAAAAAGGGGTCCCGAAGAACCCCTTGTGCCACTTATGAAATTGGATTAGGCATTTAAAACGTACTTTCCACCACCAACAAATATTAACTTACCAGAATCACGAATGATTTGAAGATCTCTACGAATCAGAGCCTCTGGTGTTTTGTTATTTGGATTAGTGATTGAAAGAATCGGAATAGAAACCTTATAGATATCTTCAAGGAAGAAGATCTTTCCAAACCCAAAAGTTAGAAAGAGTATTTCACGAAGGCGTTCAACCGTCGTCATTTGATAGAAATCAAAGTATCGGCAGGATCAGTATCCACGATGTGTGGAGGGCGAGAACCATAGATCAGGAAAGATCGGAGGATAGTACCAGTACCATTAATCGTATCAAGATTACCAAAAATGTCATCCAATTGTGCAAGGCGATTCTCAATCATCTTAAGAATTGCCAAACCATCAGTTGCATTTGAAGTATTCACATAGAAGTTCACACGGGTTTTGACACCATTTGCAGCATCACGAAGGAAAGTAGGAAGAAAATCGCGGATCCACACATCTTGTCCTGCTTCATAAAGGCGATCAACAGTATCAGTTACGATTTGATCACTCTTATCAAGAATAGTGATGTTGCAGTTCTTAAACAGGCGAATGACTTGGGAACGAGTATAGTTAGTCAGAAAAGAATTCTTCTCGGTGTTGTTGAAAATTGCTTTCTTCAGATTAGTACGAACAAATGAAGTTTCATTCTTTGCATACTTATCAACCCAAACATTCACATCTTCTTGAGTTACAACAAGATCTTTCTGTTTCTGACGCTGAACCCAGGCAATACCCCGTGCTTTATAGTCATCATAAACAGAACTGGATCCATCAGGTTGAGGTTGGTAAAGAAGTCCAACTTCGTCCAGAACATCACCTTCATCAAAACCTTCTTTGATGCAATATACATCAACAATCATCCAGGCATATCCGTTGTTGGAATACCACATCCAACGGTGATTGCCATTCACCAACCAGTTCTCAAATTCTTTGGTTTGAGAATTCCCAAGAACAATTGGAGGAAGTTTTCCTTGCTTGTAACCACGTTCAAGTGATTTTGCAACAGTTTCATATACTTTGGCATCATTACCACGCAAACGTCCAACGTTTTTACGAAGTTTGAATGAAGCAGTTGGAGCGATTTCAGTACGAACATATTCTACAGTTTCGTACTCGGGTCGTGCATAAGTTTCAATCTGTGCTTTCAGATCATACAGAGAACTGTCCTTCGGAATCGCAACGTATTCATCGGGAATAGTAATCTGAGGAATTTCAGAAAATTTGTTTGTCATATTTAAAAAGTTCGGCAATATGTCCATTTTGAGTTTCGGCGGTGTGCCTCAACCACTCAGTTAGTATATGATGAATTTGCCGTTCTGTCAACCCCCTGATTGATTAGAAAAACTTTTCAATACCGATAAGGTTCCCAAATGAGTAGTCGTACTCCAGGGCATCGGCACACACATAATGAGTATGATCTACAGAAACACCAAGACGAGCACACAGTTCTTTATGATTATCTTCCATCATCTCAACGGCATACAACATATGATTGAGAATATGTTCTTCTGTATGATATTTCAACAAACGATTCTTTAATCCAACAAGAAAGTTTCCACATCCTGCAGAGTTATCAATAAAGGTACTATTGGGATCTTGTAATATCTCTAATGAAATATCATCAATCATACTCTCAACAAGTTCTTGAGGAGTAAAGACTTCTTGTGTTTCTTTAATTCTTTCATCGGATCTTTCAATACTAGACCCTACTTCTTGATTGTGCTTATTCTTTACCATCTCTTTCTTCAATACATTTAATATAGGTTGAAATTAAATCATTCTTTCCAAAATGTCGTCTTCCATTACAACTAGAAGCAACTTCTCTAAATCTCGTAGCAAATTCTACAAGGTTTTGTATCACACTAGGATCTCGTACCTTCAAAAAATGATGACCTTTGGCATAATGTGCAAAGTTTTCTGTTTTGACTCTACCACTTGGTCCCGATCCATACTCACCAACAAAAACATCTGCATCAAATCTTTGTTCGTAAGGTAAGAACTCAAAGTCTGGATGCTCTCTCATCATAGGAATCTCACCAACTCCTACTTGAAATCTTGATGTATTTTTTACTTCCCAATATTGTTTAACAGCACTAATACCATTTGGAAACGTAGAAGGATCTAGATCTTCATCTATAGTACAATGAAGATGTGCTTTGATCTTATTCAAAGAAGAAGGTTTGCGTACCGAAGTTGGCAACACAAACCTGATGTCATCTGTAATTTCTGAGGTCTTATTTAAAAATCTAATAGCAAGATTACCTCCAACACCATATGGAGGATTACCAATAGCTAAGCTAAATCTCATAACTCATCTTCAAACCCAACAAAGGTATTCTAGCAGTATTCGGGTATTATGTCAAGTCTTAATAGAAGTCAAACCAAGACGTTCCATTATATCCTTGATGTCTATTTGTTGATGTATTGTAAATAAATGCTCCTGCTTCTGTTGCTAATCCAGCTCTTTGGGAATTATTCAATCTCGGTGGAAGCATAAAAGCTCCTTGTATTGTATCTACAGATTTTCCGGCATCAGCAAAATCTATCATTGCTCTATAAACAGTTGTACCTATTCCTATACGACAATCACCTGTTGCCATAGTAATAAATGATGAATTATACATTTCCAATGCACCATTATCTACACCAATGTATCGTCCCTTAAGATAAAGTCCATATTCTTGACCAAGAAAATTATCGAGTGTTTCTACATTAGTTACTGACGCATCTGTACCAATTGCTACGGATGATGCATATATTCCACCACCTCCCGATTCTATATTAAATCCAAAAACATCCAATTGTGCTCTTGGCAACGTTGAACCAATTCCAATACGAGTAGTACTATCCATCAACAGTCGACCACTTGATTGAATATTAATATTGAAGAATGTGGAAACTCCAGATGTACTATTAAGATTTACATTAGATATTATACTTGGAAAAGTATATGAAACTGCAGAAATAGAATTTGCAGTTATGTTATTGAGAACGCTAAGATTATCACCAACCCAAGAATTACCACTAATTGATGATGATCCACCAACATACAGTTTATGGGTGGTATTTGTCCCATTTATGTTAAGATTTCCCTTATACGATAATGACATCAATACTGCATTATTTTGCCCATAAATCCATTTAAAATCTCCAGTACTAATTCCAGGATCACCAGCATGTATATAATTTGAAATATTTGCCGGATAATCGTTAATTATACTCAATTCATACGTTGTTGGATTAATTTTAAAGTATGAAGATGTATTACCACTAGAAACGGTTAATTTTGCATTAGCAGTATTGGAAATTATTGCAAATTCTGCATCACCTTGTCTTTTAAATTCAAAATCTTTGGTCGGAGCAGATGTTCCTATTCCAACTTTGTTATTCAGACCATCAACATATAAAGTATTATAATTATAACTTCCAGATCCTATATAAAGTTTTTCTGGTAATAATAAATTATTATTTACTTTTACGTTATCGGTAGAGGAATCTAAAATTAAATCTCCACCTCTCGTATCAATTGTTGTAGTCCCACCTACACCTATTTGAACTCCAGAAATATAAGCTTTTTCAAATGCATTATTTGATTGACCTAAGTAAGCACCTACATCAGCATCAGGAACAAGACCTAATGCAACAGTTGCGATTCCAGTTATATAAGTATTTCTACCTACACTAAGATCATTAGAAACAGAAACTTTATTTGTGGATGCATTAAGTATTAAATCTCCACCTCTCGTATCAATAGTTGTGGTTCCTCCTACACCTATTTGAACTCCATCAATATATGCTTCGGAGAATGCCTTACCAGAAGTTCCTATGTATGCACCACCATCATCATCAGGAACAAAACCTATTGCAACATTAATAACTTGACTAAATGTAGATACTCCAGTTACAGATAAATTTCTACCTACACTAAGATCATTTGTAACAGAAACTTTTTTTGTAAATGCATCAAGTTTTAAATCATTGGCTCCAGTATCAATGGTTGAACCATCAGTAACGGATATTTTAATATTATCAATATATGCATCGGAAAATGCCTTATCAGATTGACCCAAGTATGCACCACCATTAGCATCAGGAACAAGACCAGTTTCAACAGTTGCAATACCAGCAAGATAAGTACCTCTGGTTACATAAAGATCATTTTCAATAGAAACTTTCTTCGTGAATGCATCAAGTTTTAAGTCTCCACCTCTCGTATCAATAGTTGTGGTTCCACCAACACCAATTCTAATTCCATCAATATATGCTTCAGAGAATGCATTAGTGGATTGACCTAAGTAAGCACCTACATCGGCATCGGGAACAAGACCAGTTTCAACAGTTGCGATTCCAACCAGATAAGTATTTCTATCTACTTTAAGATCATTAACGACATTAACTTTTTTTGTTGATGCATCAAGTTTTAAGTCACTGGATGATGTATCAATTGTATTTGCAGTATTGCTGATTCGTACATTACCAGAAACAATCTTTGGTGATGTTGTAACTCCAGTAGCCTCAATATCAATTGCTTTAAATGTAGTTGCCGTAGAAATTCCTATTTGAGAATATGATGATGTAAATGTTGTGATAGTACCAATACCAACATCTAAATAATCACCCTTCACTATTCCAATTGTTGCAATACCAGATACATAAAGACTTGTGGCAGTTATAAATCCAACTGTCGTAACACCAGTAACTTGTAAATTTCTTGTGGTAGAAGTTCCAGTAACTCCTAATGTTCCAATTGTTGCAATACCAGTTACTGATAAATTTGTAGTAATTCCAGTGTTTATTTCTAATTTGTCAAAAGATACGTTTTGAGTAACTGTTAAACTGCCTATACTTGCAGTAGTTACTCCCAATGTTCCAATTGTTGCAATACCGGCATAAAGATTTGTGGCAGTTATAAATCCAACTGTTGTAACACCAGTAACTTGTAAATTTCTTGTAGTAGAAGTTCCAGTAACTCCTAGTGTTCCAATTGTTGCAATACCAGAAGAATTAATATTTGAAAATAGACTGGCAGAAAGAGTTCCGGCAGAAATATTATCAGCATTAATTGAAGTAACACCAGCACCAGATCCAACAAAAGATTTTGCAGTAATAATGCCAGATGTTCTTACATTACCTTCTGAAGAAATTCCAAGTCCATATGCCGTTCCAACACCACTTGAATTATTGGGATTATTTCCGATTTGAAATGTGAATCCTGGATTTGTAGTTGCTATACCAACGTTTCCTGCAGCATATATGCTAGTATAAGCAGAGGAAGGATCAACATCAATCCATTGGGAAGTTGGAAGACCAAGTAGATTAGACCCATCTCCATAATATGTTGCACTAATAATTCCACTCGCGGCATCCATTGTGATGCCAGTACCAACCTTAACAATACCACTAAATGTTGCAATACCACTTGAAATTGAATTAATGGTATCTAATCTTCCATTAATTTTGGCATTACCATAAACGTCTAGATCAGTTCTAGGAATGGTGGTTCCAATACCAACACGTCCAAGTGAATCTACTAGGAAGTTGTCCTGATCAACCTGGACACCATTTCTAAAATTAAATGACTTATTATAATTTGCCATCTCTTAGTCTTTCTAGTTATTTATCCGATAATTTTTGCTCAAGTTTTTCAACTTTATCTGCAAGTTCTTTAATTGCCTCAATTAGGAGAGGAACAATCTTTTCATACTTAACAGTCAGATATTCTGAACTTGCTGGAGCAGGACAAACTGCTTCTGGAAGAACTGCCTGGATTTGTTGTGCAGAAACACCTACGTGAGTTATTTCTGTATTAAATCCCAAAGATTCGCCAATTTGATTAAAGTTATATGTAAATCCACTTAAACTCAGAACTTTTTCTAGAGCATTTTCAAGGGGTTTAATGTTTGTTTTAAGTCTTTCATCTGAAGCAAATGCAACGAGGTCCCCAGTAACTGACAAATCATTAGTGCTAGAATTGAAATAAATTCCAGCATCTTTATAAACATTTTGATTTCCAGTAGAATCAGGTATTAATGCAATTTTATATGTTGTAGCACCATCAGAATCAGATACATTAATCGTAGATGCACTAGTAGCATTGCCACTCAATGCACCATTGAATGTTGTGGCATACATATTTGCCCATTTAATCGCATTAGTACCAACAGTTCCAGTATTAGTGACACCTGATGGTATAATTTCAGGAGATGCTACTTTAGTACCAACCCAAAGTTGTTTAGCAATTGCAGCACCACCTAAAGTTCTGATAGATGCAGAACTTGTGGATGCTGTTGCATCCGTATCACTATTAAATGAACTTATTCCAGTTACGGATAAAGTACTACTAAAGGTTATGCCGTTGGTAACAGACAATATGCCAGAAATAATGGTGTCACCAGTTTCAGATGAAACAGTAAATTTATTTGTTGAGGAATTATTCTGAATTGCAAATGTTTTGCTAGATCCTTTAATTGTAACATTATCATTAAAAGTTGCTGCCCCAGTTACTTTTAGAATATCATTTATATTGGTAGTACCACTAGTTGAATCTAGTGTTAGTTCTCCAGATGCTGTATCAATTGTTCCATTACCAGTATCTCCAATTCGAATCTCGTCAATATATGCGGCAGAGAACTTTTGAGTAGTTGATCCAAGAGTTGCATTGTTACCTGTTGTAGTATCATAAGGTAATAAATTACCCTGAACTGTCGTAACTCCAACTACATAAGTGTTTCTACTTACTTCTAGATCATTAAGAACATCAACTTTTTTTGTAAATGCATCAAGTTTTAAATCTCCACCTCTAGTATCAATAGTTGTGGTTCCACCTGCACCTGCAGCTGCACCTATTTGAACTCCAGAAATATAAGCTTTTTCAAATGCATTATTTGATTGACCTAAGTAAGCACCTACATCAGCATCAGGAACAAGACCAGTTTCAACAGTTGCAATACCAACCAGATAAGTGTTTCTACTTACTTCTAGATCATTAAGAACATCAACTTTTTTTGTAAATGCATCAAGTTTTAGATCTCCACTTCTAGTAGTAACAGTATTATCAGAAGCACCTATAACAATCTCATCAATATATGCCTCAGAGAATGATTTAGTGGAAGTTCCTAGGTAAGAAGTTTCATCAGTATTAGGAACAAGACCAGTTTCAACAGTTGCGATTCCAACCAGATAAGTGTTTCTACTTACTTCTAGATCATTAAGAACATCAACTTTGTTTGTGAATGCATCAAGTTTTAAGTCTCCACCTCTCGTATCAATAGTTGTGGTTCCTCCTACGCCGATTCTAACTCCATCAATATATGCTTCAGAGAATGATTTAGTGGAAGTTCCTAAGTATGCATCGACATCATTATCAGGAACAAGACCAGTTTGAACAGTTGCAATACCAGTTAGATAAGTATTAGTCTTAACAAGAAGATCCAATCCAACTTGTAGATTATCAGTTACTGATGTAATTCCAGTTTTAGATTTGAGAACAAGATTTCCGGTTAAACCTTCAATTGTTCTGTCCTGAACTTCAGTTCCTCCAGGAACTCCTTCAGTTGCAATTCCAATACCACCAATCCAAGATGATGCCCATGGTTTAGATGCAGAACCGATATAAGCATCTTCTATAGAATCTGGTACAAGACCACTATTAAATGATACTTCACCATTAAAAGTTGTAACACCAGTAATATTTAAATTGCCACCAATATTAACACTCTTAGCAATTCCAAATCCACCTTTTGAAACTACAGAACCAGTTGTTGCAGAAGTGGAATCTGTTTGATTATTGAGTTTAACAATATTTGATGAAATTAATTCACCATTAATTTTTGTCTGCTCATTATTAACAATAATATTTTGGTTAAAGGTTACTGGTCCATCAAATTGAGATAGAATCTGCTTTGATTTACCACCTTCAACTAGAATTCTTTCTTTAACAACAACTTCATCAAATGATACACTCAATCTTGAAGGATTTTGTCCAGTAATTGTTGGAATTGGAATGTCAAAAGTTGTTTGAGTTCCGCTAGTTGCCGAATATTTGGTGTTTCCAATGAAAAAATCACCATTACTATTCATACCAGTATATAATGCCGATCCACCAGATCTCTCTTGAGACTGTACGAGAAAATCTTCTCTTTCGGTAAGACTTTTGACTTGAATTTGTGGTAATGCTGTCGAATAGTTACCAGGACCATATCCAAGATATTCAAATGTATGACCAGATGCTCTTAGAATAGAAGGTCTTCTTAATTCAATTGGAATTAATGAAATCTTTTTAATAATTGATCCAGAATTGTGATTTTCTTTTGAGGTTCCAAAATAACCTCTAAGTGCTGAAATTTTATTATCTCCAGTCAAGGTACTACTGGAGATTCTTAAAATCTCATTATCAATTTGAATATAAGATCCCAAGGGGAATCTTGTTAAAGTTGAAATTCCACTATTCGGAATTGAAATTGCAAATAATGTAGTATCTGATGAATCAGTTGTAACGTTTTCTCCAAGAATTGCATATTCATTATCATAGAAATAAATTCCCCTAGATCCTAGATTCTCGAATCCAGAATCTGAAGTTAAATCATTTGAACTAAATCCATGCTTTAGAATTCTTACAGGTGATGATATGGTTTGATTTGTGGTTGCCGTAAATGATGTAATACCCAGAACATCCTTAACAACAAAATCTCCTTGATTATTAGATTGTGATGCGCTGTCTGCAACAACTCTAAACTTATTGCCAGAAAGCAATCCATGTCCTGCTGAGAAGATGAACGTGCTAATTCCAGATGAAGAATTTTGAATACTTGAAGTAACTACTGATGGTCCAACATTAAAGATATATTGTCCAGTTTTAATTGTCGGATCACCAGATGTTCTTGCAATTGCAATTTGATTCTTAGAAGGAACACTAGTAATTCTATAGAGACCATCATCCACAGATCCATCACCAGTAATTTGAATAACATTCCCCACTGAAGATGAGATTGCATTGGTTGCAACTGTAATAGTGGATCCAGAAAATCCTTCAAGTTTTAGTACATCACCATTCACATATCCAGATCCACCATCACTAATTGATACTGACGATACCTTTCCACCAGAAACTATAACAGTTGCGGATGCACCATTCCAAGTATTGTCGGAATTTAACAATCTAACATTATAGTAAGTTCCATTAGTACCAGTACTGAAATTAGTTGCTCCGTATCCAACAATACCATTTAGACCGTGCTCCAGTCCAAGAGTAATTGTTGAAATTCCGGCAGAAATTGCCGTAACACTAGAAATTGTTATGCCCAAACCAACTTTTTTAATTAAAGTATCCAGAGTTTCTCTGGTAATACTCTTTTTCAAATCGTTAGTTACAACTTCACCTAGTGGAGATACTTTAGCATAAGAAATTGCAGTCTTTGCATTATCATTTAAATTATCTCTATCTAATTGTGGATATAAATCTACAACATTTTGATTATACTTATAGTTGATAAAGTGATTGGGTACTGCAACATCAGATTTTAAAATATATGAATGATAAACGCCGTCTTGAACATTCTCAATATATGGTTTAATTATTTCAGTTCTGTAAATATAAGGATTTGATTGTAAATCATTTCTTTCAAATCTTGGCAATTCAATATCTCTTGATACTGGAGAAGAAAAGATACCAACATTATGAGATACTCTATTGTTATCAGTTGTCGAATATGTAAATGTTTTACTATTTGGAGTTGTTACAACGGTAAAATCTCCATTATATGCTGTTAAACCAATTCCAGATATATTTGTTGAAGACTTAACATTCCTAATAAAAATCCTATCTCCAATATTAAGATGGTGTGGTTTTTCGGCAATTACCGTAACTGTTCCACTAGTTTCACTACAAGTACTAATAAATCTTGGATTTCTTTGATAATCAAAGTTATTTCTTGTAATAGATGGAAGGGTAAATTCTGAACTATTTACTGGTCCAGTTCTACTACTTTCTTGAACAATAAATCCTTCCGTCAAATCCTTAGAATTTGGAGATTCTTTAGGAATTGAAATTCGGAATTTAAAGATTTTTTCATCTAAACTTCTGTTATCAGCAATTCTCTTGATATAACCAACATCTGTTCTGGGCTCACCAAATCCAGCAACTCCAAGTTCCGCAATTTTATTGTAAATACCATTATTTAATTCGACATGAACAAACCAATTTGAATTATTTGGGTCATATTGAATTGATGATCCAAGTTCTCCAGTTTCCTTATCTGAAACTCTACTTAAGATTTTAAGTTGAGTTCCACCATAAATTATAATACCAATTCCATTTACTGCGTTTGTAAATGAAGATGCAATTTTTATATTATTGCCGTCTTTAATTGCATAATACGTTTGATTTGGATTAATATTTTCTGGCAAATCACCAATTTCACTTATGATTATAATTTTCTCACCTGTCTGAATATTGTGATTTACTCCCAATCCCAAAGTATCATAATTTGGTGCAGATGTAGAAGTAATAACAGAAAATTCTTTATAAGATGAATTTGTTCCTTCTGATACTGGGGTTGTGGAATTTACCACATTATCAGTCATAAAGATCTTTGTACTTACAGTAGTTCTATCTGGCAAATCCAAATAAAGAACATCATTCTGTCTTGCACCTACTCTATATCCCTGAATAAGTGATGGTGGAATATTATCTGCAGTGTTAAATCCAAATAAGTAAAGATGACTAGAAATTCCAACATTGATTGTTTTTTGAACATCAAATGAAATCCAATCAACATCTTGTTCTATTGGTTGAACGTGTTTTGGTGCAATAACTGATGTAATATATGCATAATTATCTTTTAAGAAGGCATCTCTCTTAAATCCTTCCGCAGAAAGTGAAATTTGACCAAAGTTTGAGTTAGAGTTGGTAATAGAACCATCACCACCAGATTGTGCATCAAAATGCTTGTTAAATCCAATTGCAAAAACCGAAACAATTTGAATAAAAGCATCATTTGTAAATTTAATATGACTTGGTTCCCATCCTCTTCTATAAACTGCTCCACTGTCTAGGTGATATACGGTATCACTATTAGTTGAAGCAGAACCACTAGAAAGTGCTGTTCCAGTTTCTTTTGTATATGGATATGGTCTATAAGTCCTACTGACAGGATCATATTTAACAAATGCACGGTCATCTTTTTGAAGGGAAACTGCAGTATATTGTGCAACAACCATTGATCGGAAACCTGATGCTTTATTACCATCAGCCCACATTCCGTTCATACCCCAAACTGAACGCATTGAACAGTTGAAGATATATGGTGATGCACCTTTAACTGTATCAGTCTCAATAATAACTTCTACGTTTCCACCTGGTTCTGCTGGCGTAGAATTATCAACTGATGGAAGTAAATATGTAAAAGTTGTTGGAGTCGGAGCAGTCGAAACAACAGTTGTAATATTATATTTTGCAATTCCTGCTCCTTTGATTCTAATTGGAGTATCAACTGTCAGATTGTGTGGTATTTGTGTAGTGACACGTACAACCGTACTTGGAGTGAATTTATCTCCAGAATAAATTTCCGTAACAGCAATAGGATCAGTTGCAAATGCACCTACAATCTCCCATTCAGGTCTTTCTTTTGCAAATCCAGCCGGAAGAAGTGGATATTTTTGTGCCGAAGGAATTTGCCTAGTTGAACTTTCATTAAATGCATTTGAAAGTTTTGCATAGTACATATCAAGGTCACTTAGACCAGTATCAATACCATTATATGATATGTTATTTACACCATCAGCATATTCAAATACTGTTAATTTGTGGTGAGAGAATGTTGGAATGGATTGATTTCCACTATCAAGTCCAAAATATTGGGGATGTGTATAGACCGTTTCTGTCTGAAGAGCATCAAAAATTGAAAACTGCCAGAAGAAACAGTTACCAGTAATTCTAAAGATCGCAGACGGATCAATTGCATCGTCTGTTGGATTTGGAACGTACTTTGGTCTAATTTTGGTTTTTCTAAGATCCAAACCAATCAGTGAAGTACCTCTAGGTAAGATAACTCCACCATTTACACTATTAAATTTGTAGAGAATATTATCTTCCTGAGTTAAATCAAAATTAGATTGTAAAGATAAATTGAATACGTTTGATGCTGGAGAGGTAATTTCTCCGAATGGTGATATTGCTTCTGCCAGAGCAGGTCCCGTTTTTACAATTCTAAATCCAGGTCTATTGTCAATTATGTGATCGCCAGGATAAACTAGAATTGTAGTTCTATCATTTTTATCATTGTTTTCACCAGAAACAAATGAAAATCTTGCTGATTCTAATAATGCTCTCTGAATAGTTTTGAAGGGTTTTGTTAAGGAGTTACCCTGATTCGTAATACTGTCAGTTGCATCAAGATCGTTTGAATTTACATATAGAATTCTACCTTCATAATTCTTGATAAAATTCTCTAACTTATTAAGAGGCATCGGATTATATTGACCAAAATAAATCTATGCTTTATTTAGCTGCTCAAATCTTCCTCATTAAACTCCATAATGTCTTCTGGTAGGTCTTGTGGATTCTCTAAATCCATCTCAAATAACAATGGATGTGCCTCTTCATCTATTAAGTAGAAAGAGTTTTTAAATAAATCTTCTGGTTCAAATGATCTTTGTTTATCTGCTAATTTGCATAGGTCTTGATCATATAAGTGCCCTTCTGGTAGTTCATCAAATGTAAATGGAATTTGATTGATAAAATACATCTTAACAATCATTGTGCCTTCATTATACCAGCAGTATGCTTGACTGATTTGATAAGACATTTGAGTGTTTCAATATCTTATATTTATTTTATAGGCGTGAGTGGATTCGAACCACCGCTGGAGGACTTTTAAGGTCCCTGTCTCTTCCGCTGGACTACACGCCCGTGTATAAGACTATTATAACTCTAAGAATCATAATAGTCAATGCTCGTTGTCGGTTACGATCCGACCTGTGCCGATTTATGAGATCGGTGCTTTCACCAGATAGCTAAACGAGCATAAGGTACGAATACTGGGAATTGAACCCAGACCAACCCGTTATAAGCAGGCCGCTCTACCATTAAGCTATACTCGCATAAAAAACTCAGAATATTACTGAGCTTCGTTATTCTCCTCGGTGTGTATTCGTATAAGGTCGTCATCTGCGGGCATCATCACTGCTGCCTGCCCGTCTTCGTTGACGATACCAAAATGTTCTCCATTTTCAACTCGTTCCATAAGTTCGTCAAATCTTTCCTGAAACTCTTCTACTGTAAAAATTTCCATTTGTCAAAGGGGGTTGGAATATTCAAGTTCGCCATGAAGTTCTGCAAGTTTGGCAGTTGCAAGGGACTCTACACAAGTCCAGAATATCTCACCACTCACCACTTCTTGCGAACAATAGAATTCGGCAGTGTCTTCAATCAGATCAGTAAGAGCATTAAGTTGATCGTGGGTCAAAATCATGTTGGTTGGTTGATTACCTGACTATTATAAGGCATCTGGAGGCACCTGTCAAGGGGTTTGTGCCAGTTCATCAAGTGTAACGTGCAGATTGAGCATTGTAATTTTTCAATACTTCCTCATCACTAAGTGCTTTACTGTACATTCTAATAACAGAAATTTTTCCAGGAAAATATTTTTGAATATATGTGGATGTACAGAATCCAATTCTCATTTGAGTAGTACTTACAACACCAGTAACACTGAGATCAGATATGTTGGAAGTATTATCCAAGGATCCATTAATATAGATACGATTATTATTTCCAACTTCTCTGGAACATACAACGTGATACCAAGTATCTAAACTCAAATTACTAGAATTTACTAAACTACCATTACCTCTGGAACCAAAGTTAAGTCTAATTCCACTTGGTTTATAAATTTGAAGACCAATACCGGCAGTTGAGGTTATTCCAACAATACTTGCACCACCAGTATTAACATTTGAAGTTAATGTTGAATCATCAGTTACTTTAAACCACGATTCAATTGTATAAGATACATTTCCATCCGTAATTCCGGTATTGTCATTAATATAAGTCTTATTCAAATCAAAATATTTGTCAAAATACTTACCTGTGAATGAATATTGATTAAACCATACTGAAGGACCATCTGCCAAATCAATAGTTGGATTTTCAGTGGATGGAATAGCATTTACGGCATCTTTAGAAATGCTTACCCAACTCGTAACCTTATCAATACCTGTTGTATTTTCTACACTATGTTCAAGTGAATATTCTTTTGTTGAATCAAAATACATGAATAAGTTATCCAAAACAATATCATCAACAAACGAAGAAACATTTGATATTGCATTTGATAATGTTGTCTTTCTTCTTTCTATTTCTATATTAGTTCTATTTCTTCCACGTTGCTTGATTTCTTCTAAAGTCTTATCTTCCTTTATAATGTTGCAAGCATCTAATTGTTTATTTCTAAGTTTTCTCAATTCACCAATTTCCAGTGCAAGATTTAAAATAGTATTTGCATAAGCAACACATGCCGGTACTGTTGGATCATCCACCTCAACATAATTTCCAACAGAAGATCCTGCATTATCATTTACAATACTTTCCTTACCGGCACCAAAATTTGATGGAGTTAATGTATATGTTGTGGATCGGAAAGGATTGGCATTGTCATTATAATTTTTGAGATTATTGAATACATTCACACTTAATGCATCTTCATATATTGTTGCCGTTGATATTATACCACCGAATATAATATCCCCAAAGCGAACTGCTTGTCCATATCCAACAACAACTCCATTAATACTAAATGGTTGTGGTTCTGGATCAGGATCACCAAAATTTAAACTTGTTTCAAATGGTAAATCAATAGTAGAACATCCTGCACCAACTGCCGCAGATACGGTATCTAAAATCAATTGCTTTTTTTGATTTATTTGAACATTATAATTGTACATATCAGTATCATAAACCGCAGCATAATCAGTATAGTCCTGGACAACCTGATCGGAGTTTTTTTGATAATCGGATATAATTTTAAGAGGATTTTTAATTGGATCAATTTCTGTGATGTGATTCTCCCTCCACATACCATCACGTCCCTGAACAACCTGCCTTCTTGTTACACTTTCTGGAAGAACAGTACCGTTAAGATCACTACCTTCTACACCATATTCATTGCATTTGGTTAATTCATCCGTAAGAAATTGTGTTATTTTATATGCGGCAACTTCTTGTCTATTTTGTCCATCCATATTCATACTTAATCATAATTGATAGAATATCTATAAGAGTTATAGTGAATTAAGTTTTATTTCAAGACTAATTTATATTGAAAAATTATTTTACTTCCATTTCCCACAATATAAAAATCCATATTATTATTTTGGGTATTCATGAACACTCCTTGAGGTTCTCTCTCACCAGAATTTAATGCTCCCACATATGACATATTATTACTAGGATCGCCAGTTGATGAAATATCTACTGTAGGAGGATTTATAACATCAACAAAAGAATTATCATAATTTAACCCAAATAAAACTGCTTTAGTTACTCCGATGAAATACATCTTATTAGAATTATTATTGACGCACATTCCTCTAATGTTTCCATATGATCCCTCATAACTAGTACCAGTTATTAATCGAGATCCTCCTTGAATAGTATAATTTGCACTATTACTTGATATTATGGTACTATTTGCAATAGCAGCACCACTATATGCATATGATCCAATGTCAAATGGAGTTCCGCCACTTTTTAATATAAATCTATGCACTTGTTCGATTCCTATAGGATTAGTAGTAGGAGGTTGCCTTCGTGTTCCTAAAACATAAAGATTTAGACCATCATCAGAAAAACAAAAATCACGATCTTGAAGTTTATATGAAAGATATGCTTGGTTTGAAGCATCTGTTCCAGAAATTGTCCAAAATATTGGTGCTGGTGTGAATGGTGGAAAATTTTGCCTACAGTCGGGGAAAGATAATGATCCATCACTTAGGTCCCATGGAGTATTCAATGTAAATTGAACAATTTTGCAGTATCCTGCATTACCATCCAAAATATGCATTTTTGTTCCATCAGGACTAAACCTTATGCCTTGACCGTCCAACAAATCATAATAACTTTTTGGACTTCCTGGATTCTGAGTTGGTGATGTATCAACCCAATTTGGATTAATATTAGTCTTGGTAGCACCAGTTGTTCGTTCAATTAAATATGAATTAAGATTACGACTACCAGTTATAGATGCTGTATCTAAAGTTGAAATGTCCCATGGTGTTAAAAGAGTATATCGATACACTTGGCGGGTATTTCTATTATAAACAAAAGCATATTTACCCAAATAATCTCCAGAACCACCAATAAATAATCCAGGAATGTCAATATTGGGATCAATACCTGTTAATGCTGGAGATTGTCCTACCTGTACATAACATTCAGGACCTCCATTAAAGGATTGTATATGTTCATTACTTTCTGGTCGATAGATACCAAGATTAGCAGTTCTATCAGTAATTGTATTTCCAGTAAAACCCAAAAGACCTAATTTCATAATAATTTAAAATGCAAGAGTATCGAATTGAAAATATCTATTATAAGCACTGTTATAATTATTAGAAACAATTAAACTTTCTTGATTATTTGAAAATGCCATGCCTGTACCAACGTACAAAGAAGCCTCTTGTTGGCTAAATGCATTAAGATAACCAAGTGTTTTATATTGTCCAACATAAAGATAACTATTATATGTTGCAGTAGTTATATCCCAAGCAGCAGAAAGATTATATACATATAAAGCTCCACCATAATTTCTACCAAGAAGATAAAGTGTGGTTCCATCAGAACTAAATGAAATTGACACAAGATAATTTTTACCATCAGCAAAATCCCTTGATCCTGCCGCAGATAAATTAGCACCATCAGATCCTATATCCCAAGAAGAAGAAATATTGGATTGATATAATACATCACCTCTCAAATAATATAATCTACTTCCATCTGGTTTGACAAAAATATCTCGCATTTTTATCTTGGTTGTATCATATGCATTAAGTGCTTGTGGACCTCCAAACGTAGCAGTTGATACTTTAACAGATTCTGTGTCTAGTGCATATTTTCTATCTGGTGCGTAACTATAAGCGACAGGAACGGAGTTAGTATATATATTATAAGTAACACCATCCAAAGTGAAAGATGAGTTGGTATTCATTGAATTTAAATTCCATGCAGTATTAAGATTATATTGGAATATAAATGGACCATAGTAATAAAAATTTTGACTTCCACCAAAACCATAAAAAACACGTATAAGATTTCCACAAATAATTAATCTTGTTCCATCTGGTTTAAATGAAATTCCGGAAGGTTCTGGATAAATTACAGTATAACTAGCACCACCCTCTGATGATGTTCCCATTTTTAAATATTTTCTATTATAAGTTGTAGATGCTGAAATTGATTCGATGCTCCCATTATTCAGAGGCATTGATGTAATAGAATTGTCAGCACTAGGATACTCATAAAATGGATCAGCATTTGCACCAGTTACAAATAATGTTGAATCATCTGGTTTAACAAACATTCCAGTTACAGTACCCGGATTATTATTATATACCGAATCACTACAATCAGTATAAAAAAGATGTTTTAAATTATCTTGTTTAGCATAATTTTGTATGTAAGCATTATCTTCTGGACGATACATTCCAGATTTATATCGCCTTTGTGCCCGACTATCTACGGGAGCAGTATAATCAGAACCAATTCGACTAAGAGTACTTCTTTGAGGGCTCATGGTGGGTTTGAAATTTTCTCATAAGAAACTATGACATCAATATAATTTGTATTTCCGGCAGATGCTCTTATAGACCAACCTTCTTCTAGATAAAAATAAGTTTCTTTTGTAGAAATAATTTGTGTAGCATCTGGTGGAACATTGATGGTACTTGCAAGATAATGATCATTAGTGCCAGATGGGCCTGTCCCATACAGGGATATGCTGATTGTTGTGAAACTAGCCCCATTTGTATTTGCGGCAAAAATACTATTAATTTTATAAACTTCTCCACTTGCAGCACCATTTGCTAAAACTGCTGTTAGACCAGTAGGAACGTTTTTATATACTGCAGTTTTTCCAATAAGGCTACTTGGATTTCTAATATTAGGTGCTGCCATTTTTTTATAGTCTTATGAGATTATTTATTATTAAAAGCATCAAAATAACATTGCCAAAATAACCAAACTAACGTCATCGGAAGCAGCAAGACCTTGAGTAGATTGAACCCCTTGAAGTCCTTGAGTACCCTGATTATTACTTAATGGTCCTTGAAGTCCTTGAGTACCTTGATTACTTAAACCTTGTAGTCCTTGTAGTCCTTGAGTACCTTGGGCATTCTGAACACCTTGAGCACCTTGAGCACCTTGAGCACCTTGAAGTCCTTGAGTACCTTGAGTACCTTGAAAATTACTTAAAGAACCTTGTAATCCTTGCAATCCTTGAGAACCCTGAAGTCCTTGTCTTCCTTGAAGTCCTTGAGTACCTTGATTACTTAAACCTTGAAGTCCTTGAAGTCCTTGAGAACCTTGAAGTCCTTGAGAACTTTGAAGCCCCTGTGTTCCTTGTCTTCCTTGAGTACCTTGAGCACCTTGAGTACCTTGAGCACCTTGAGTACCTTGGTTATCACTTAAAGCACCTTGAAGACCTTGAGTACCTTGAGATCCTTGTCTTCCTTGAGTACCTTGAAAATTACTTAAAGAACCTTGTAATCCTTGCAATCCTTGAGAACCTTGGAGTCCTTGAGAACCTTGAAGTCCTTGTCTTCCTTGAAGTCCTTGAAGTCCCTGATTACCTTGAGTACCTTGAGCACCTTGAGTACCTTGGTTATCACTTAAAGCACCTTGAAGTCCTTGTCTTCCTTGAAGTCCTTGAGTACCTTGAGCATTCTGAACACCTTGAGCACCCTGAGTACCTTGAGCACCTTGAGAACCTTGAAGTCCTTGTCTTCCTTGAGAACCTTGATTACTTAAACCTTGTAGTCCTTGAAGTCCTTGAAGTCCCTGATTACCTTGTGTTCCCTGTTCCCCCATTGGACCAAATCCAACAGAATTTAAACTTGAAAATTCTTTAAAGGAACTGTCAAGATACAGTGGAATTCCAATAGATCTTTCCGTGGTTCTGATACCCACACCATCTTTCCAATATCTAACATTATATCCATCATAGGTAATACTGACAACTGTTGAAGTAGTATAAGATCCATGTGAATATAATGTTGAACCAAATTGATCAGTTTCATGAATTGCTAATACACCACCCAAACTAAAAAGCCACCCATAATCTATGGTGTTAAAATTAGCACTTGTTGTTGGATTTGTATTGAGACCAACCACAATTTCAGCATTTATTTGAGATGCCTTGGCAGTAACATAAACGCCTCTAGTATAACCTTCAGTTGAATAAACTTGTCCATCAAAAACATTATTGTTTCCATTGGATTTGGTAAAAGTATTACCATTAACAATAACAACACCACCAGTTACATTTGGAGTCCATTGGGATGTTCCACTTATACCTTGAGAACCTTGATTACTTAAACCTTGGATACCCTGAAGTCCTTGAGTTCCCTGAGCACCTTGAGAACCCTGAAGTCCTTGAGTGCCTTGAGCATTCTGAACACCTTGAGCACCTTGAGTACCTTGAGCACCTTGAGTACCTTGAGCACCTTGAGAACCTTGAAGTCCTTGATTACCTTGAGTACCTTGAGTACCTTGAGTACCTTGAGCACCTTGAGAACCTTGAAGTCCTTGAGCACCTTGAGTACCTTGAGCACCTTGAGTGCCTTGAGTACCTTGAGCACCTTGAGTACCTTGAGAACCTTGAAGTCCTTGAGTACCTTGGGCATTCTGAACACCTTGAGCACCTTGAGTACCTTGGGCACCTTGAAGTCCTTGAGTACCTTGAGCATTCTGAACACCTTGAGCACCCATAGGTCCTTGAGCACCCAATGATGAATATACTTGCCACGTAGTTCCATCATAGATAAGATCCAAAATTGTATTTCCAATATCAACTGTCAAAACTTCATCAGCATATCCCTCTATTGTATTACCATAAGTAAGGGGATTTATGAGTAAATTATTAACAGTCCAATCTGCACCATCAGCAATACGAACTATTGAGGAAACTGTTGGTGATTCTGGAAGAGTTAAGGTAAATGAACCTCCAGAAGTATTTGCAATAATTTGATCTCCATCATTCAGGGTATAATCAGCAGTCTTTACTACCCATCCAGAAGGTTTTCCTACAATTCCTTGAATTCCCTGAGAACCTTGTCTTCCTTGAGTACCTTGTAGTCCTTGAGAACCTTGAATACCTTGTGTTCCCTGAGCACCTTGATTACCTTGCAGTCCTTGAGTACCTTGAGCATTCTGAACACCTTGAGCACCCTGATTACCTTGAATACCTTGTGTTCCCTGAGCACCTTGAGAACCTTGAAGTCCTTGAGTTCCCTGCAATCCTTGAGAACCTTGAATACCTTGAGAACCTTGAAGTCCTTGAGAACCTTGAAGACCTTGATTTCCTTGCAATCCTTGAGAACCTTGAAGTCCTTGAGAACCTTGAAGTCCTTGAGAACCTTGAAATCCAGAACCCTGAAGTCCTTGAAGACCTTGATTACCTTGGGATCCAGAACCCTGAAGTCCTTGAAGACCTTGATTACCTTGGGATCCAGAACCTTGAAGACCTTGAAGACCTTGAGTACCTTGTAATCCTTGAGTACCTTGGGCATTTTGAACACCTTGAGCACCTTGTCTTCCTTGAAGACCTCTGCTTCCCAGATCACCTTGAAGTCCTTGATCACCTTGAGTACCTTGAAGTCCTTGAGTTCCTTGGAGTCCTTGATTACCTTGAAGACCTTGATTACCTTGGGATCCACCTTCACCAGAACCACCAGCAAAACCCTGAAGACCTTGAAGTCCTTGAGTACCTTGGGCATTTTGAACACCTTGAGCACCTTGTCTTCCTTGAGGACCTCTGCTTCCTAAATCACCTTGAAGTCCTTGATTACCTTGTATCCCTTGAGTACCTTGAGCACCTTTTGCACCAACTCCAGATGGAGATATCCAATATCTTTTTCCGGGATATCCATCAACTGCACTTAAAATATATTTTTCTCCACTAGGTGCTGGATTTACACTGACTGAAGAAACACCAACTATAGGATCACCTAAATCTGGTTCTGCCTGTTCCAATCCAAGAAATTCATACCTATCAGAGGTAATCCCCGATTGCCCAAATCTTCTTACTCGTCCAGAATTATATCTTACCATTTTTCACTATTGTTTTGCAGTTTCTAAAATACTTAATACAAGATTTAAAGCATTATTCGCATTTGCTTTGATTTTAATAACATCATCAGTTTCTAGTGCAAGTCTTCCATCAGAAACTAAATTTAATCCATCGTTTGATGGAATTGAAATCTCATTTGCAAAAATATAATCTGCCGGTGATTCGCTAGTTCTTGAATGAGTTGCGGTTACAGTATATGTACTTCTTGCTGCACCAGATGATATATTGCTAACCTGAGATAAAATAACAATAGATGCAACACCTGTTGGACAAGTATAAATCCCAACATTATTGGTTGTAATACTAACTCTAATTGTTCGGAACTTATTAAGTGCTACTACTGCCATTTTAGTTACCTAGTGCAATGATAAGGGGTGTTACTGTATTTAATAAACTTTGACTAAATGCTCTACCAGAAATAGTTCCGGTTAATTGATTAATTATAACATCATCTCCGATTTGAAAATTACCAGATTGATTTGTACTAGTATAAATTACTTGTCCACCATTTACCTTATAAACCTCATTATCTTGAATAGAAACTCCACCCAAAGCAGGTTTTGCAGTATTAATATTAGTTCCAGATCCAACCCATTCTAATGATATTGATGTTGCAAGTTGCAGACTTAATCTTGAAAAATATGCAGTTGATCCGGCACTAACTGTATTATTTAGATTCTGTGTCAAAACGATTGTAGATATTCCTGCATTTGGTAATGTTGCACTTTCAATTCCATAATAAATTGGATCCAATACTGGAGATGCTGCAGCATTAGATCCCTCACCACCAGTAATTTGAATATTTGGATTAGTTAAGTATTGTGATCCAGAACTAATAATATCAATAGAAGTTACTTTTCCACCCGAAATGTTTGCAGATCCTTCTGCCCTAATTCCACTTGGACCTGTTGGAGCATCAATTGTTACTATAGGAACTGATGTATAACCAGAACCACCATTAGTTACATCAATTCTCAATATGGAGTAATATAATTTATCAAAATAAACTGCCTGACCATCATAAGGACGATTTGATGCAATTCCAGAAATAATTAAAGTATCAGTACCTTGTGATGCAGTCTGTGTTACTATTCCACTATAACGATAGATGGATCTTGAAGATGCATCCCCAATTCCATTGGAATATAACCCATAATTACCAAAAGATGCATTAGAATTGGTAATATCACATTGCCCACCACCTGCAGTATAAACCGCAATATCATCACAAATTGTAAAGAGAGAAACCAACTGAGCATATGCACCATTGGTGATGGATGCACCTATTCCACCTTGATTGTATTGAGTATATGAATCCAAACTCATAGATCCAGTTACACCAATATCATCTTGATCTCCCGGTTCTGCCTCAAATCCATTAACTTTTAAACCAATACTTTTTGGTATAAAATTAGTACAGTTTCTGATGTAAGGTCCTTGTGTAATTGGTCCAACACCTGGCGAATAAGTATTTCCTCCAATTTTTGTTGCCGACCAATTATTATTTGTTAGTCCATCATATGCTGTAGGATATGTAGTGTTAATTCCTGCACCACCAAGAGCACCCAATCCATCTCTAATAATTGTCGTAACAACACCAACACAAGAGTAAATTGCCGATACAACATTTGCACAACCACTTAAACTTTGATTACCATATGCACCATCAGATTGCATACTTAAATCTTTTATTTGTGTATAATTTCTATAATTTCCACCACCTGGTTTTGTGAAAGAAACATTATTAATACAAGACCTTGCAATTCCGGCAGCATATGTTAGAGCATCCATTGTCTCAGTTTTTATTCCAACAATATATTGAAGTACTCCTGCATCTGTATAATATGTCTTACCTGCTCCAACAGATTTAGAGTTTCCACCTCTTGTGATATCAAAACAAACTGCTTTCAATACTGATTTAATATCTGAGGTTGATACTCCAATTGAAAATGCTGGATTCCTATAATCAGTACTAGTTAAATATCCTACTGTTTCACTCGCAATAAAATCTAGATTCATACGAATCATTCTTGCACCATCAAAGAAACGATTTGATGAAACTCCAGATAATGGGCGGAATGCTATAACTGATGCGCCGTTTGTTGAATCTGGTCCAACAAAACTCAAATCTGTTACGTGACAACTATTATTAACGTGGAATAAATCTAATCCAGAATTTTGTGGCGTAACAATGCAGTTTCTAAGTTCTGCCCCCTCAACAGAAACACTTTTTTCAAGAATTATTGGATTATTTTCAACATATACTCCAGGAAAAACTTTAATTGTGTCTCCAGAACTTGCAATTCCTGCAGCAGATTTAATTGATCTTTTTGGATAATTTTCTGCTAAACCAGTATAACTATCATTGCCATTTTGTGAAACATAGATTGTTTTTCCAATTGGCGAATATGAATATACTTGAACTCTACCCTTTCCATTTACAGGATCTAATGTAACTCCAATACCAGCAACAATCTGAGTGACAATTCCAACAAGAGTTGCACCACTACCATAATAATCAGTTGCTGTTGCAGTTCCAACAACTGTTAAAGTATTTGTTATAACAGTTGTTCCAATTCCAATACTTCCAGTTGATGGATTGAAGACTAATTTTTCGGATGAAACAAATATTGTTGATATGGATCCACTTGATGCTGTTGAAAGACCAATATATCTCAATTCATTTGATTGATCATTTTGTACTTTAAATGATTCACTTATATTGGAACCTTGTGTTCCTTGAAGTCCTTGAGTACCTTGTCTTCCTTGAGTACCTTGAAGTCCTTGAGTACCTTGTCTTCCTTGAGTACCTTGAAGTCCTTGAGTACCTTGAAGTCCTTGTGTTCCCTGAGCACCTTGAGTACCTTGAAGTCCTTGAGCACCTTGAAGTCCTTGAGCACCTTGAAGTCCTTGTGTTCCCTGAGCACCTTGAGCACCTTGAAGTCCTTGAGTACCTTGAGATCCAGAACCTTGCATACCTTGAAGTCCTTGAGCACCTTGTAGTCCTTGAGCACCTTGTAGTCCTTGAGCACCTTGTAGTCCTTGAGTACCTTGAGATGCAGAACCTTGCATCCCCTGAAGTCCTTGAGAACCCTGAAGTCCTTGAGTACCTTGAGCATTCTGAGAACCTTGAAGTCCTTGAGTTCCCTGCAATCCTTGAGAACCTTGAAGTCCTTGAGTTCCCTGCAATCCTTGAGAACCTTGAATACCTTGAGAACCTTGAGTACCTTGAGAACCTTGAGAACCTTGTAATCCTTGAGAACCTTGAGATCCAGAACCTTGCATCCCCTGAAGTCCTTGAGAACCTTGAAGACCCTGAATACCTTGTAATCCTTGAGTACCTTGCAGTCCTTGAGAACCTTGTAGTCCTTGTATTCCTTGAAGTCCTTGTATTCCTTGAAGTCCTTGTATTCCTTGAAGTCCTTGAGCACCTTGAAGACCTTGATTGCCTTGAAGACCTTGATTGCCTTGAAGACCTTGATTTCCTTGAGATCCAGAACCTTGAATACCTTGAAGTCCTTGAAGTCCTTGATTACCTTGATTACCTTGATTACCTTGAGCACCTTGAGTACCTTGAGCACCTTGAGTACCTTGAGCACCTTGAGAACCTTGAAGTCCTTGATTACCTTGAGTACCTTGAGTACCTTGAGCACCTTGAGCACCTTGAAGACCCTGAGTGCCTTGAAGACCCTGAGTACCTTGAATTCCTTGAGTACCTTGAATTCCTTGAGTACCTTGAGCATTCTGAACACCTTGAGCACCCTGGGTGCCTTGAAGTCCTTGCCTCCCTTGAGTACCTTGAGCATTCTGAACACCTTGAGCACCCTGGGTGCCTTGAAGTCCTTGTGTTCCCTGAGCACCTTGAGCATTCTGAACACCTTGAGCACCCTGGGTGCCTTGAAGTCCTTGTGTTCCCTGAGCACCTTGACAACCTTGAAGTCCTTGAGTTCCCTGCAATCCTTGATTACCTTGAAGTCCTTGAGTTCCCTGTAATCCTTGATTACCTTGAAGTCCTTGAGTTCCCTGTAATCCTTGAGTTCCCTGCAATCCTTGAGAACCTTGAATGCCTTGAGAACCTTGAATGCCTTGAGCACCTTGAAGTCCTTGAGTTCCTTGAAGTCCTTGCAATCCTTGAGTACCTTGTAATCCTTGATTACCTTGATTACCTTGATTACCTTGAAGTCCTTGAAGACCTTGAGTGCCTTGAGTACCTTGGTTATTACTTAAAGCACCTTGAAGTCCTTGAAGTCCTTGAGTACCTTGAAGACCCTGAGTGCCTTGAAGACCCTGAGTACCTTGAATTCCTTGAGCACCTTGCAATCCTTGAGTACCTTGAGCATTCTGAACACCTTGAGCACCCTGGGTGCCTTGAAGTCCTTGAAGTCCTTGATTACCTTGATTACCTTGATTACCTTGATTACCTTGATTACCTTGAGCACCTTGCAATCCTTGAGTACCTTGAGCATTCTGAACACCTTGAGCACCCTGGGTGCCTTGAAGTCCTTGAGCACCTTGCAATCCTTGAGTACCTTGGTTATTGCTTAAAGCACCTTGAAGACCTTGTCTTCCTTGAAGTCCTTGCCTTCCTTGAAGACCTTGAAGACCTTGAGTACCTTGAAAATCGCTTAGTGCTCCCTGAACACCCTGACCTGCAAATTGTCCAGCAATTCCCTGATTACTTCTTCCCTGAACACCCTGAGCTCCCTGATCTCCTCCGCCAGCGCCACCACCACCTCCAGAAGCATAGGCAAGAGCACTCCAAGCAGTTGATCCATCACCAAATTTAAACTTACGAGTATCAGATTCAATACCCATTTCACCTGCAAGAAGTACAGGATCTTCATCAATCCATTCTGCTTCAGTTGCATATTTAAGTATAATATGTTGAGCAGTTAAAACACCATTAACAACACTAAGTCCTTGAACACCACCAGTTCCAGTGACAGATAGACTATCAACCTCTAAAAAAGAAACATCTTCTGGAGGTCTGTCGGTGTAATAGACTTTAATTCTAGTCATTGTTATGTTGTGGTATTATATGGATAATAAAAACTATAAGGATTATTTAATGAATTACTAGAATTTACAAATTCTTCAGTATTTCTATTAGATATTGCTGCCATACCAGAAGATGCATATTCCCTATTATCTCCAGGATAATCATCATAAGTTCCTTCATATTCTGGAATATTTTTTCCAGTATCTGCTCTTTCACCATAAACAGTATAATAACAATTAATTGTAGAACCAGAATTATTTTTAATTAAAATTCTAGTTCCCCATTCAATTTTATCAACATATAATTCTTGATGTGCTGCAATCGGAGTCAAATTTACAGTAATCGTTTCGGGATCAACTAAATTTTTCCAATATTCTGGAAGTTCAATTACGTTTGAACCCTTAAGTTTTCCTCTCACATATACATCTGCCGTTGGACCTTCAATACAAACGTGTCTCAATCTCCATCCACTTTTTGTTGGATGTGGAATATCAAATGGTTTTTTTGCAGTCCACTCTGCAGCTTTTGCAAACCAATCCAAACCACCAATATTAATACTCATACCTTCTATTGTTACTTTCAATCCTTCAACACTTACACCCGTTGCACCAGTAATGAAAGCTTTATCGGTAGTAACATTAAAACTTCCAGTATTAAAAGATGCAGTTGTCGTACTACAATCCATTAATGCGCCAGAAAGTTGAGTGTGACCTAATACAAACATAGAACCATTCTGATTATGAACTCCAGTAAATGTAGAGGCACCAGCAAGCACTTGTGAAAGTGGTGCTGTTGGAGATGGTCCTACAGCAAGTGAGGCAAGTTCAAGTCCAGTAACTTTTCCAACAGAAATATTATATAAATTACAATATCCACTTTTATAAAAAGTAGTGGGAAGATCCACAGAAGCCCCAAATAAGGAATTGACTCCTTCTATATTTCCAAATGCTACTGAATCAAAATAATGCGTCATAATACTATCCTCCTAAATTATTGAAACACTTCCACAAGATTTTGTTAAACCTTCAATCAAAGCTCCCCAGTTTCCGGCAACAAGATTTTTAATTGCAGAAACTGCGGTTACTGGACCAAATGCTTTTAAATCTCCAGACATATTAATAAAATTTCCACTTACAATATTTACACCTGCTGTTCCATTAATACAAATCCTAGTTCCGGCAAGGCGAACCTCTTCGGTGGAAGCCAAAACAATGTATCCATTAGAAGTTAGTAAAAAATTTCCTTCTGGTGATGTTCCATTTGTTTCCATTAAAATATTTTTCGCTATCAGTTTAATATTTCCTTTTTCGGCATTTATAACAATATCTCCAGAATGGGCAGTTATTGATCTTGCAATTGCTTCATTTTGTTTAGGATTTTTACCTAAACCAGAAACTTCTTTCCAAGCTCCTTCTATGTGTTCGGTTTTATTGCCGTTTTTATAATGAGCAATATGATTTCCTCCACCCCCAGTAATAATAGTCAGATCTCTTCCATCATCCTCTTTATCGGATCCTATTGGACCACAATGTATAAGAGCGTGTGGATTATTTGCAAGGGTAAAATCTGGTGCTGGGTTTGCCATTATCTAGTAATACAATCTATAACTTGGACTAATTTCTGTGGACCAATTGCTGATAATTCTAATTGTTTTTCAGTAATAAATTGTCCAATAGGAGTGAATTTAAGATTCAATCTAAACCTTGCTCCTACGCCAGTATCACTATTTATTACCATATCAGGAATGGTGACAAATCCATATCCAGGAGAAATAACTTTTACATTAACAATTTGACCTGTAGGTGTAAGTTCAAGTTCAAAATCTGCCCCATTATTTCCTCCAATTATTTCGACAGTATCTTCTGGCAAATATCCAGTCCCAGTATCATCAATTATGATGACATCATCAATTTCGGAAATGGCATCATTTGGATTATATTCATTTACATTAGGAGTTTCGCCACCAGCACCAATATCAGCAGGAACACCATCCCCAGGATCAACAATACCACCTTCACCATCAATACCACCAATATCCGGAGGTACTAGCAATGATCCAGTACTCACTTTCTTTACTATTTCAACAGAAATTGTATTAGTAACAACTCTTTGACCGATAGGAGCATTTGAATTTTCTGCGGTTAAAGTATATGTTTGAAATAACTTACTCCCATCTGCAGGAAATTTTAAATCTGATGGTACAACAAAAGATATTGCCCCATCAAAAGGAACCGTTTCAAATCCAGGAATATTAAGAGAGACTTTTGTTGTGTTTGATGTTTGCCAGTTGAGTGTTAGTACATCACCCAATGATAAAACTTTTGGATCTGGCTCAAACAAATCAATTGTTGGAGGATTTGCATTTATATCCGCATTGAGATTCTGATCTTTAGTCACAACAGTAATTTCCAAATCTCTAGTTACAATTTGATCCTCGGATTTATCATTTTTATTTTTTGCAGTAAGTGTATATGTTACTTTTGCTTCTGTTTCACCCGGAGCAAAGTAGACGTCCTCCTCATAAATTGGTAAAGATATTGATTGGACGGGTGAAAGATCACTATAACCAGGAACATTTAATGAAATTTTTGATGCATTTCTAACATCCCAAGATAAAATTAATGCTGTTCCAACAGTGATTGGATTTGGAGATCCATCAAAGGAATTAATAATTGGGGGACCACCATTAAACTTGTCACTATAACCATATCCCGAACCAATAATAATAATTTTTTCAACTTCACTTTTATTATCATTATTTGGATCAGGTGGTCCTAAAACGGAATATGCGGATGCATTTACTCCACAACCCGCAGGATCCACAATTGAAACAAAAGGTGGCGAAGTGTATCCAGTACCTTTAAAGAATAGGTTGGCACCAATCACTTGCCCGATAGAATTGACAACTGCACCCGCAACGGCACCAGAACCTCCACCGCCAAAAATTTGAATCTGAGGAATGCCACACTCAAAAGATCCAGAATAACATCCACCAGGAGATAAGTATTCTTCATCTCTTGGTCCAAAGAAATCATTCATCCAACCTTCAACATTCTTATTATTAATTACATTTGAAATTTTTAAAAAACCAAAATCAAGTTTTGAATCTTTTTCAGATTCTTCGGATCCTCCAGTTTTATATTCCTTTACTTCTGGACATTTTGGTCCTTTACATAAGAACCCCTCAAATCCAAGAACAAAATCTATTGCTTGAAATACCGATGCAGTAATCTGACTAACACCCCCCAAAACTTGATTAATTTGAGCAAAAATTGGATCCAATGCTCTCTGAATATCATTTGCAACTTTGTTTAAGAGAGCATTGACAAAATTCTCTGCGGCACATAAAGGGGCATTGATAATTTGCCCAACCAAAGAGTATAAAAATTCTGCAACCAATTTAGCAAGATTGGCAATAATCTGTTCAAACTTACAAAAAAGTTGATCTATAAGTGTCTTCAAAACACCACTCTTAATTTGTTTAAGTAGTGGTGGTAAGATCATATTTAATATGTCTTCTATACCTGCTCGTATTTTTTTTAAAATCCATTCCCTAATTCTTTGAACAATACTACGCATAGCAGATGCTATTACTTCTATTGTGGAACGAATTTCTCCCTCCAAATCTTGAATGGCATTGATTGCTCCATTAATGTATTTGTCTGCAAATTTCTTAACTTTCTTTAAAAATTTAAACAATCTTTGAAGAGCTCTATTAATCTTAGAAAACTTATCCTTACCACAAGGATCTCCAGTACTATAAGACACCTCACAATAACCATTATTCTTTTCAAGTGCAGCAGTAAGTGCTATTTTTTGGCGTATTGCAATTACCTGTTCTTCAGTGACTGGGCCACCACCCAATTTAATTCTTGCCTTTTCATCAAGTTCTTTTTGAACTTCTTTTGTAAATTGAGTTAGATCAGAATTAATAGCATCTGAATTTTTTTTTGCCATGTCTACTATTTTCTAAAAAATTTGAAATCAACTGGAGCATTTGTCTGATTTGAGCGATTTGATTTTACCAAAACTAGATATTGTGCCGGAGTTAAGGAACCAAACCAATTTAAAGTTGTTTTATATTCGCTACTTTCACCATTTTTTACCTGACTTCCAGTAATATTATAAGAAGGATCAGTTCTTCCCAGAACACCAATAATCATAGGTTTTTCATAATCATCATCAAGAAAGATACCAACTACCCATTCACCACCAACAATTCCAGTACTCATTTTATTTAGAGACCCATGAGAAGTGTGGCGAAGAACAATTGCCCAGGGCAAATCTTTATCTTTTAATATAGATCCTTCTGCAGGTTGATATCCCATAATACGAACCTTAACTCTATCGGCCCATCCTTCAGGATTTGTTTTATTTTCAGTTTGATCTAATGGAACTTGTCCAATAAACCAACGAGGTGGATTTTTACCAAAAAAACCTGGTTTAAACATTTGCTAATTATCCTCCACCTGTATATAGACCATAAGTATCACGAACTAATGTTAATGATGTAAAGGATCTTTTTGTATCAAAAGAGTGGCAGAGATGCATAATTAAATACTTTCCACTCTTAGATTCTTCAATAGAACCCTCTGCCTTATTTCCGAAAGTTGTTTTTTCAAATTCACAAATTATATTATCCCCAGCTTTTAACTTCGGATTACAAGGAATCATCATAGTCAAAACTTGAGTCATCAATAGATTATATCTCATTACTGCCTTTGCCTGATATTCTCTAGGATCGTTGTTGATTTTATTACTAATTCCAATTTCCATATTTCCAGGATCAAGTATAAAATGATGTGTTCTGGTGAAGGCATCTTTTGCATCAAATTCTCCAGGATACTCTGGTTCTGATCCCAAATTTATTAAACCTGCCTTAGATAATGAGAGATAAATTTCAGTATATTCAAAATTATATGGATTAAAGAAAACATTTTTTGTTTTATATGAACCAGTCTGCAAAGCATTTAACATATTATGATCTTTTTGAGAACTATATGAATAAATTCTAAAGTCATTATCATCATTATCATAACTAGTTGTCGCAACTCCATAATATTGATATGTTGCTACAGGAGAAGCACCAATTAAACTATCAATGGATCTGAAATTAAATCCAACTCTATTCTCCCAAAATAAAAATCCAGCAGAACCTTGAACAGGAATTGATTTAGAGCATAAAGAATTAATTAGTGAAAATGGAGATCTACTAGATCCAGTAAATGCATATGAATTTTTAGTTTTTTCTACAGTAAGTTTATTTGAAGGAACATTTAATTCTTTAGTAAGAATTTGATTTACAGTCTCTCCAATATTATTGTAATACTTCTTATAAAGTGTTGCCGTTTCATTTTCAATTGCTGCTCTTGATGATAAGGACAGCATTGTTGCTTGGCGCAATGATTCTTGAGTTGGTGTTGTTGCGGCAATTACATATAATGGATATGACCTAAAATCAAGTTTTCCCAATTTACTGTTTATAATAAATTCAAATTTTTCATTTCCCCGAATTGGAAGAGATGATGTAAGTGTTCCTGCTCTTTCAGAAACGTCCTCCGATTTATTAGCACTTACTGCATTACCCAAATCAGTATAAATTATGTTTGCGGTTACATTTGGATGGAAAAGACTTTCATAATATGAAAAATTATTAATGGTAATTTTCTTATCTAAATTTACAAAATTAACTCTTTCACCATTTTTATCAATGGTCATATGTTCATACTTTGATGCTTCCGATGCGTGTTTTGTGCTCATATTATGCTGATACGACAATTGGTTGGATTATTCTATTATTTACCAGTATAGTTTTCTGATTTGGATCTCCAGTATTTAATCGGGAAGCAATCATATTACCATCTTTACCTACAGTTCTAATTGATGCATTGCCACCATAATTACGGTAATTTTCTGGTGGTTGTTTATTTTTATAATATTTAAGATCGTTTAAAAGTTTCTTTAAAGTTTCTAAATTATCTTTATTCTTAACATCAACATTAATATCCCATAAACCCAAGACATCTAAAGCTCCCAATGGACCTTTTTTCTCAACTTTTAGATTGGTGCCATCAAGAGTTAATGTATAAGGACCCAATTGTAATATATCTTTCTTAAGATCTTGCATAGTATGAACAATTTCAGTCAATGGAGGAAGATTTTGTTTTGCTACTTTTGGGGCAGTTTTGTTTGCACCCAGATCTTCCAAAAATTTAACTGGATTCACTGTTCCTGCATATCCATAAGTTGTAGATTTACCTTTTCTAATTTCATAATGTATTACCCCGGTTGCAGATAATCCCTGTACAACTTTATCTCCAGGATTAACCGAATCTCCTTTTTTAACTAAAACTTGTCTTCCTTCGGCAATTCTTTCAGTCACATTAAGTTTTGAATTATAAATGTCAATATAATTTCCATATCCTTTTGGAGATGGATCAAAATCCTTATAAGTAACTACTCCACCAATTCTACTATAAAAGTAGTCATTTTCACCTATTGGAAAATCAACACCAGCGTGTTGTCTTTTTTTACCGTCTTTACCTATTCTTTCGGCACCATATTGTTGACCAGATAAATTTCTTTCTGGAAGTGGGGGAAGTTTTCTTTGACTTACTTTAGTAATTGCTTTTGGAAGCTTACCTTTGTATTTTTTATAAAAACCTCTTGCATAATTTTGACGCTTTGTAAGACCATCGCTTGCTACCTCATATTTTTCATACCAAATTTGAGCTGCCTCTTCAGGAGTTTTTGCATTTTTAATCTCATTATAAGCAGTATTATAACTTCCTTCCAATTCGACCCAAGTCCATTCCAATTGAGTGTCAATATTTTCTGGATCGTATTTCTTTTTCTTGGCCCATTTTACCAATTGACCCCATCTATCACCATCACCACCATTTCCCCATTGAAATATTCCAATAAATTTGCCACCATTTCCTCTTTGAGAATGGGCAATCGTTGGATTAAATCCACTTTCTTGTTGAGCATTTCCCATAATTCCCGAAACAGCGATATCAGATAATTTTTTCCCCTTAAAGAAATTCCAAACTCTGTCGGCACCTTGTCCTTCAAAAACTGTTGCTCCCTCAAGTCCACCACCTCCATTACCATCTCCAGTATCATTAGGATTTCCTCTATCAGTAGCATTTCCACTTTTATCATCTTTAAGTTTTGATTTTAACTTATTAACTGCTTTCAATCTTTCTGTAATATCTTCAAATTTATTAGTATTTTCCTCACTCATCTTAGTGTTTCTTTCCGAATTTTTAGTATTCTTATTAAATGCTCCAAAATAATTGACAGATTGAACTGCCTTTCTTCCTTTTGCAGTCCCACCAGGTCTAGCAAATGGTGAGGTTGCAACTGTTGATGTTCTTGTTTCTGGTCGTGCTGAAGTTCCCACAGCATTTGATCTGGAACTAGATACAGTGCCACCAGAAGCAAGTTTTTGCTTTGGTCTTTTCTGTTGTTGTATTGATGTAATTTGTTGTTGGGCACCATTCATAACTTGAGGATTTTTTAATGCTGTTGCATAATTTGCATATGTTTTTCCAGTTGTGCTCGAATAATATTTTCCTTTACTTTTAGCATATGCTTGTGCCGCAGTTGCAGATGCTGCTGTCGATGGTTTTGCTGTTGGTTTTGGATTAAAGAATGAAGTCCATTTAGTAATTAAATCTTTAATTTCTTTTTCTGAGTTATTGTATAAATTACCCAAACCATCAATTTGTTTTTTTATATCTTGAGTGGTTTTAGCAATAGTGGCATAAGTTCCTCCAGCAAATTTGGAAAAATTATTAACTAAATCAATAAATCCCAGTATTCCCTTTCCAATTGTTTTAATAGTCCATTCAATAGTCTTAAGAATCCAAGGATTATTGCCAAAAAATTTCTGTAGTCCTGCAATAATTTTGGGAAGATTATTCACCAATAATCCAAAAACAATAATTGTAAGAAATTCCTTTATCTTATCAAGAATACTCATTGGACCAGCAATTAGTCTTTGTTTGATATTAGATCCTATGGATTTAATTTTCTCTAGAGGACTTTCAATCTTATTTTCCTTTTCATTTTTTTTATTTTCACTTTCTTCTTTGGAGAAGAAACTTTTTCTATCCGATCTTATTTTCTTAGATTGCTTGCCATAAGAAAACAAAGAACTCTTTATATTAGTAACGTTTAGTTTTAATTTTTTTAATTCTGTAGTTTTCATATAATTAACCTATCCCCTTTCCTATTCCCAAACTAGTCATCCAACCACCCATAGCTTCCGCAAACAGTCCATTAATTGGTGATATGTTGGGCAATGGAGTAGGATCTCCTCCAGATACTGGAACACTTCCTACTTTGTTTTTATTAGTAAGATCAATAGCAGAATTTGTTTCTACCATATTAAACACTTTTATAGAAGGTCCTGATGGTTTTAGTGATTCTAGGTTTTTTCTATTGGCAGAAAATAGACTACTTAGATTATCTGTAGATGGATTTTTAGTTTTGAACGGCAATAATCCAATAGGAGATGCTGTTGATTCTGGTGATGCTGATGATGTTGTTGGTTTTGGTTTTGGTGGTGGAAGATTACCAACTTGTTCCCCAATTCTAGGAGAGTTTGGATTTCCAGGATCTCCTAGTGCTCCAGGTTTGCTGGCATCTGGCATCGCTCTATTATTACCACCACCTCCACTAGTTGGAGTAGGGGCAGCAGCACCACCACCACTAGTTGCAGGAGCACCACCACCTCCACTAGTTACAGGAGTAGGAGCAGCAGCAGGAGCAGGAGCACCACCACCTCCACTAGTTACAGGAGTAGGAGCAGCAGCAGGAGCAGGAGCACCACCTCCTCCACCAGAACTACCACCTCCACTAGTTACAGGAGTAGGAGCGGCAGGAGCACCACCACCGCCACCACCGCCAGGACGTGTTGGTTTGTTCTTCAACATCGTATCATTATATTTTTTACGCAATCTTCTTTCTTCTTCCTTTAAGACCTTATCATAATCTTCAAGAACTTTAGAAAATCTAGTATTATTTTCTGCCTGAACAGTATTTGTAGATTCTTGTTTCTTTATACCTTCTGCAAATTTAAGCCACTCTCTGCCACCATTACTATTAATGTCTTTCAGAAGTGGTCTGAAAAGCATCGCTGCACTAGTTTTGATAACTTCTTCACCCTCATCAAGCATTACTCTTCTACCGCCACGAACCATTGCTGGAACGGTATCTGTTCCTGGGCGATCTCCCTTACCAACTGTTCCACCTGTTGAAAAATGTGGAAACATAGAACAAGAAGTGCATTTCTTTTTGGGTTTTTCAATTGTTCCACCTTCTGCTTTGGCGTCGGCCGACGCAAGAGCAGAAAAAATATTCCATAAGGTACTAAAAGTTGCTGCCGTAATAGCACCTGCTCCAGTAAGTGCGGTTGTGTCTATATTTCCCATTCCTTGCACAATACCATCTATCCAAGAAGGATTTCCTTGTGATTGGAAGGCAGGTTGAGGTTGGGGTTGGGGTTTTCGTGTAGGTATTCCAGCTACAGGAGGAAGATTTAGTGGTTTTCCTGCAGGGCCAAGTAAAGGAGGTACAACAGGAACTGGAGGTATAGAAGCACCTCCAACTAAACCTTTTGCACCTTGTACGAAAATAGCATTTTTAAGTAAATTTTGTGCTAAAGATGTTACATTAGCAGGATCACCAAAACAACTCAACATTTGATTACAAATGTTAGGAATACCTCCTCCACCACCGGGAGGTTTCTTTTTGAATAGATCAATAAGACCTTTAAGAGCCTTAGCAGCACCAACTACCTTGAGTAGAACACTTAAAAGTTTGGCGGTTCCTAATATAATTAAAATTTCTTTCCAATGATCAACTACAAAATCAAAAAATTTCTTTAATTTTTCTCGGTTTTCTTTCTTTGATAACCAATTAAATGCATTATTGACAATTAAACCAGTAAGTATTATTGAAAAGAAATCTATTAACTTTTGAAATATACTCTTTATTGGTGCAGTAACTCTATCAAAAATTCTTTCTGCAATATTTTTTTTAGGTTCTTCAATCTTTTTCTCTTTATCCGATACTTTTTTTCTTGATATTCTTTTCTTATCTTTTTCTAATTGTAATTTTTCTGCTGCAATTCTACTTAAATGATCAAGTGCTAATTGATTTTGAACTTGTACTAAAATTTTATTTGTTGATCCAAGAAAAGATTCTATGATAGAAAATTTCTTATCAGTATCTCCTTCTTTTTTTAGAATTGGTCCTAAACTTTCTGTGGTAAGACCTTCTTCTATTTTTGGTTTTACAAAAGATCTGGCAAAACTAAAATTTGTTTTCTTTAATGCAATCTGTGGTTTAATGGCACCAGTAATTAGTGCAGACTTAATGTTCCTTCTGCCTAACTTGGGTATTGCTGGTGCCGAATAAACCTGATTAAGATCCACTTTGATTCTTTGCGTTTTCTTCTTCTATATGCTGTTGTAAGAGAGATACATAGATATCTCTTTCCCAAGGAAGCATATTTTCAATATCCCATAATGAATATTTATGATGCTGCATCAAAGCAAAATTAATTTTAAAATATGACTCAAGATTGGTATGAGCCATTATTAGGTGAAAAAACTTGCTAAGCCCTCCAGTACTACTTCACTTTCAATTTCAGTCTTAGGATTTTTTACTACAATTGTATGAGACAACTTAGGCATAGTTGTAAAGAAAGATTCAATTTCTTTAAACTGCTTGGTATTCATTTGCTCAACAAATTCCTTAAGTTCTTTCTTGGTGCAATCCTTAGAAGACCAAGATTCTTCGGCATTATAAACCATATCAATACAGGATGTGATCATCATTAAAGATTTATCAACATCAGTTTCTTCTTCACTGAATTCAAAGTTATTTTCAATAAATTGATCCAAAGAAGGATACTTCATTTTCATTGAAAGAGTATCATCAAGTTTTACAATACTGTTATGATTTGGATCTCTCTGAACTTTAATCGTATCAATATCAATTTCCATTGATACTTGAGTTTCTCCATCATCTGGGCAAGTAATATTAACTTCAATAGTTTCCCCAACTGATTTGGCACGAACATTCAGGAACAAATATTCAATGTCAAATGTAGAAAGTTCGGAAATCTTCACACCCTTACTAAGAATACATTCTGTCAAGATCTGAACAATTGCATTAGAAATCTGTTTCATATCTTCAGATTCCAATGCCATAATCAGAATTTTTTCTTCTTTAACTAGAAATGGGCGATATCTGATCTTTTTTTCATTTGAAGGCAATTCCAACTCATATGTTGGTGTAGAAATTTTTGGTAAAGGCATAATGACCTATAGAATTCAGGTTTAGTTATTTATTGGGGAAAATCTTTTATTGTAATCGTGGGTTGTTCTGGACCAAGTACTGCATCATAAGCTCTTTGTAAATCATCACCCTGAAAAGAACCTGGTGGATTAACAACCGGAGCATATTCTCTTCTTGCAATATAACGATCATAGTTCATAGTAACTGTTACTTTTAATACTTCCGATTCACCATAAGATACTGATAGTGAAGAAACAGATTTTGGAAATGCATTTATCAGTTGAAAAGAAATATTAGGAGCATTTGAAGTTTGCCAATCTTTTTCAAACTTTTTAATATAAATTCCACTCTTATTCTTATAAAGATTGGGATAATTAAATCTTCTATAATAATTACCAAGTTGCAAAGCATTATCATTATCTATAGCAACTTTTGCTCCACCAGAAATAAAATCCATCCAAGCTTCAAAAAAACCTAAAACCTTATATTCTCTGTCAATATAAAAAGTAAAATCAATATCCGTATTAATTCTTGTATGGGCAAACTCTTGGGATACTCCCATAAAATTATCTTTTACTTCTGAAGTTGCATAAGATGATGTCGGAATAGTTGCTTCAGAACATAAAAGACCTAAAGTATTTGAAAAATCATTTTCAAAATTAATTACACCATACCTACTGGCACCTTTTTTTAAATGTGTTAAAAAATTTTGCTCCGTTGCATCACGACCAATTCCCCACTGTGGAGTAATATAAACCTGATACAAATTGGTCCTTGCCAAGTTAAGAAAACTTGGCAAAGTAGTCATATTGACTTGTCCAATTGGTGGAATTGCCATCTATAAATATTTCTATAACACTATATTATAAAGTATTTAGATGTCTTATAAGGGAAAATATCAACCATCATTTCCCCAAAAGTATAAAGGAAATACCACAAATATTGTGTATAGATCTTTATGGGAAAGAAAATTTATGGTGTATTGTGATACTAATGAAAATATTTTGGAATGGGGAAGTGAAGAAATTGCACTTCCTTATAGATCCCCAATAGATAATAAGATTCATAGATACTTTCCAGATTTCTATATTAAAACCAAAGAAAGTAATGGGGAAGTTAAAAAATATTTGATTGAGATTAAACCAAAAAAACAAACAGTAGAACCAATACCACAAAAAAGAAAAACAAAAGGATATATCTATGAGGTTTATGAGTATGTCAAGAATCAGGCAAAATGGAAAGCAGCAGAAGAGTTTTGTAAGGATCGTCAGTGGGTGTTTAAAGTTCTCACCGAACAAGATTTAAATATAAAGTAATGGCACTTACAGGACTTGAAAAACCATTAGAACAATATAATAGGGACGACATTCGTAAGATTGCGGTTCTTTATGGAATTCCATTAAACAAAATTATTAGTCAAAAACTTACCAAGGCACAGGTAATTGATGCGATTCGCAATAGTCCAAAATATCAGGAGAAACAACAAAGAAGACCCACAGATGATAACAGTAATCGTGTTCGCAATATAATTAATAATTTAATTGGAAATGAAGATCCAGATGATTTGATGGTTGAAATAATATCAGTTTTAAGTGAAAGTGGAAAGGTTCCTAGTGCAGGAAAATATTATGTATTTGTCTATAATCCCAAAACACCAAATATTCAATATGATCAGAATCCCCTAGTAGCAGTTACTGATGTTTTTTCTTGGGGATTTAGAGGAATTAATTTTCATTGGGGAGAAATTCGCCAATACACTTGGGATGAAGTTGCTAAAGGAATTTATGAAGTTTATTCTTGGGAAATAAAAGATCTTCAGGCAATACCATTTGGAAAATTTCGTCTAAATAGTTAGAAAAGGATAATGACACAGGTATTAAGATATCCTTATGAAGCTATAACCGATAGTACCGACTATTTGCAGATTACTATTTCGGCATATACACCTCCAGGAACAACTCTTGTTAGAACTAATATCCTAAACAATGCAGATGCGGTTAATGTTAGTGAAACTAGACCCATTACGGATAAAAATATACAATCTTTAACTCAAGATGGTGTTATATTATTACCAATGCCGTCCAACATTCAAGATGGAAATTCAGTAAGTTATGGTGAGAGTAGTGTAGATGCTTTTACGGCAATTGGGGCTGCGAGTGCAGGAAACATGATGAATACCGATTTTACAAACGCAAAGACTGTCAATAACAAAAAGGTATTTGATATCACTGGAGGATTAAGCAAAATTGCAACTGAAGGTATAGAAGCAATAAAAGATCTTCAAGATGCTGGTGCTCAAAAAATGATTTTAAAGGCATTAGCTGCAGAGGCTGTTAGTGTTTTTGGGGGAAATATTACTGCTAATCAATTACTTGCAAGAGAAAGTGGACAAATATTGAATCCAAATATGGAACTTCTATTCAATGGAGTTACCTTAAGGACATTTAGATTTTCATTTAAGATGACTCCAAGAGATGATAAGGAAAGTGAGCAAATTAAATATATTATGAGAAGTCTTAAAAGAAATATGGCAGCAAAAAGTGGCGGTGAAGGTAAAAATACTTTTTTAAATGCTCCCAATATTTTTGAACTTACATATAGAAAAGGTAATAATAATCATCCATTTTTACATAAATTTAAGCCGTGTGCATTGACAGATATGGCAGTTAATTATACTGGCGAAAATGTATATGCAACTTATCATGATGGAACTCCAGTTTCAATGACTATGGATTTGACATTTAAAGAATTAGTTCCAATTTATGGCCTTGATTATAAAGATTCAGACACAACAGTAGGATACTAAAATGGGATACTTCAGAGAACTACCAGATTTAGAATATCTCTCACCACTTTCAGAAAGAACTTCTTCTTCTGATTATGTTCTGGCAAAAAATCTTTTTAGAAGAGTTAAGTTAAGAACAGATTTACAAAATATTTTTACAGTCTTTGACAAATACCAAATTCAAGAAGATAAAAGACCAGATCAAGTTGCAGAAGAACTTTATGGATCAGCAAATCTTGATTGGGTAGTTTTAATTACTGCAGGTATCACTCATATCAGAGATCAGTGGCCACTATCCAATAAGGACATTTATGATTTTGCATATAATGTTTATGGAAATAATTTAACCAGCACACATCACTACGAAACAAAAGAAGTCAAAGACTCAAGTGGGAAATTAATTTTACCTGCTGGTCAAATTGTGGATTATAATTTCAAATCTCCGAGACCAAAAACAAAATTTGATGATAATGGAAATATTATTCCCGAAGAACCAACGAGTTCATATGTCAGATATTATGATTCTGCTTCTGGCATATATGTTAGAAAAGATAACATAACCATTTCAGTAACCAATTTGGAATATGAAATTAAAAAGAATGATGAAAAAAGAGGAATATATGTATTGAAACGTGGATATCTACAACAATTCTTAAATGATACTAGAAATATAATGATATATCCAAAATCTTCCCAATACGTGAATACTCGCTTAATTAGAGGCGATAACGTTAGAATCAAGTCCCCATAAAAAAGGGGAGATTTCTCTCCCCGTTCTTATCACTCGGCAAGTTTTGCAAAGTAACTCAGAGTATCATCATCGTCTTCATCATAAGAAGAAGATTTGGTAGAACTCAGATTACTCAGTTCTGTACGAAGATCTTCATCAAGGTCACGAACCGGACCACGGGAAGTTGATTCCTCATCGGCAACCTCAGGATCTTGACGACGAGTTCCTTTGTTACCAAGAACATAATCAAGACGCTTCTTCAGTTCATCATAGGACTTGAACTGATCAGGAGCAACGAGTTCTGCAAGAGAATACTGCTTCTTCCAGATTGCTTCCATTGCATCATCATCGTCCAGAAGAGCACCTTGTGCGGCAAACTCACTGGAATCATAGTTACGATACCCAGCAACGTTCTTTGCTTTCAGTTTGAAGTTAGCACCCTGCCAGAAGTCAAACGGATCGATAGGAGTCTCATCCTCAAACTCAGGTTGCATTGCGGCAGTAATCTTATCAAAGATTTTCTTACCGAACTTATAAAGGAAAACTTTACCTTCGTTATCAGGATTTGCGGGATCCTTTACGACATAGATGTTGCTTACATAAGTCAGCTTACGCTTTTGCTTACGGGCAATCTCTTTACCAGCATCAGTACCATTGTTCCAGAGTTCAGAGTTCAGTTCCGACACAGGATCTTTCTGATTCAGTGTAGTCAAACTGTTCTCAATGAACCAACCACCAGGACCTTGGAAGGCGTGTGAGTACAGTTTTACAAACGGCAGATCTTCGCCGTTAGGAGCAGGAAGAAAGCGAATAACGGCATAACCATTGCCGCTCTTATCACATTCTAGTTTCCAGATGCGATCATCACCAGATGATGCGCTATTATTCATTTTTTCTACTTCTTTAACCAGTTTCGCAGTCAGCGAACCAAGTTTGGATTGTTTCTTAAGATCAGAAAAAGACATTTGGATTTTTTGGGTAAATTGGATTTGTTGGATTTACTTAGATATTATAACAAAAATGATCTCATTTGTCAATAAATTGTTTGAGAGATTCAATCGTTTTAGTCATACTATTGAAAAGTAAATTCATATCTGTGTCGGGAGGAAATCCCATAATTGCCACAGATTTGCGGAGATTCTCTTTCATCTCAACCGCTTGTGGGTCATCAGAAAGAGAAAGTCTTGTGTACATAATACGTTGCTTTTCCAGCAACTGAGACAGTTTATCAATGTGTTCCAGTTTATCTTCACGGGTCATTGAACCGAATGATAAAATACTTCCATAAATGAACTTTTGAAGATCATTAATCTCCTCAAGTTCATCCTGAATCAATTCAGAATCAAAGAATTTACTCATTTACAATTTCCCGCAAAAGTTTTTTGTACTGAAACTTATCAATATTTAGAAACGGTTTGTACTTCTTGATTTTTAAACTTACGGTTTCCCATACAGGGTCCATAAGTTTCTTATCAAACACATTCCCAAACTGAAAGATTATATCATAAATTACTAGTACTTCAGGTGAAATCTTCCCACCCAGGAACTTTTTTAGAACTGGTGGATGACCTTTCGAGCAGTTGAAAGCATCTTCTAATTTTGTTTCCGAGAGTAATTCTTCCGATTGTTCTTTGAACAAGTAGGTCAAACTCTGCTGTCGTTTCATCCACTCTGTGTAAGTCCTTTCTCCAGAGTTTATGATTTCTCCAATCCATATGTTTTGTGGGTTGTCTGTGGCAACAAAGTTTGATACAAGAAAATCTACAATTTCCTTATCAGAATATTTCCTTGAAGATTTTTCAAAAAAATACTTATCCTTGCGTTTGTTAAAGGAAGTCAGAGTTGCTCTAGACTTCCCACCATATTTAAAGAAATCGTATTTTGGATTTGTAAAATGACTTTTAAGTGAAAGATAATGTTGATATGTCTCAAATGGACTCATAGTGGAAGTTTTGCTCTTGAAGTTTTCTTCATAAAGTTTAGATTGATGGCATCATACTTCAATCTTTCCTTAAGAGGTTTAGATACAAGTTTTGTAACAGAATCTACCTCAATACCATTAATTTCACAATAGTGACAAATAGCGTCAATATAATTCATATTCTCCTCCACAACAATCTTCTCTATTTCAAGAGAAAACTTAGAAGGAGTTAGAAACTTATCCTCTATTGCTTGTTGTAAGGTTTCTTCATACTTCGGAGAGTATTCGTAAAAAGAGTCATTTCTTACATTAGACTTTCCATCTTTTCTTAGCGTTTTATCTGGTTCCATACTGCTCAAGTTTATCTCCAACAAACTTTCTAATATATTGGACGAGCAATTTGAGGTATTTTGCTTTGTCGTATTCTTCATAAACTACACATTCTCCATTTTCACAAGACATGATGATAACAAATTTTTTGACTGATATTCCAGTCAGTTCATAAAACATTGCTGCATAGGCACAGCACTGGACAAAATAATGATCAATCCACGCACGTGGTTTGGGTTTTTTGGAAGTCTTAAAGTCGATGATTGCTAGTTCGCCATTATATTCGGCAATGCAATCAACCGTTCCCGCAATACCTAATTGCTTACTATATAGGGAACCTTCAAGAGAGTGAATATTATCAATATTCTTGAGAGTTGATTTAGCAATATTAAAAAGAAACTCTGAAATTGGTAGAATATCCGTAGGAAGATCTTGATTTTTCAGAAAATACTCAGTAAGAGTATGCATATCCGTACCACGACTTGTTGCAAGTTTTGTGATACGGTCTGCTTCCTCATCACCAACTCTCTTCCGCCACTTCACAAAAATTTCTTTATTAAAATGACTTGTAACAGAAGTAATTGAAAATAGTTTTAGAATCTCATCTTCATCAGGAACTTTATAATATCGAATACCATCTATAGTCTCCCGTTCAAGTTGCGGGAGAATCATATCAATATGATTAAATTTCATTTATGTAAAAATTTAAATGGACATTTTTTTATAGGCGTTTTTGAAAATAATTTAGATTTCCAATTATCTCTACTCATATCAAGATTACGATATTCTAATATATACTCATCAATTTTTTTTTGATCTAATTCTTTTTTTAAGATAATTCCATCATCTAAGTTTGGAGGATAAAAAGATAGTCTAAAAAGAGGATCTCCTTTTTTTATTGTTATTGGTTTTGTTTCATCTATCATGGTTACTACCAAAGCAATATTCCTTTTCCAGTTAGATAAGTTAAACCATCCAGAAACAGCAACAAAATTATTATTTAAAGATGTCATTGGATGATCATTAAATTCCATCCAAATATTCGGAATATCTGTCCAAAAAAACAATCGCGGATAACTTATTTCAAATAATGGTGAGGGACCATCCAAATTAAATGGATAAAAATTTAGTCCAGAATCAGATTCAAAAATATCCCGCGATTGCTCATAATTTATAAAATTTTGATCACCAACACTAATTAATTTATTTTTCCTATCAATTTTAAAAGAAAGGTCAAAGGGAGATATTCCAACAAAAGTTCTATTACTTTTATGATTAAAAACTGGACAAGTTGAATATAAAGATTTGCTATCAATTAATTTTGTATTTCTAATTAATATTTCATTCAATTCAGTTTTATTATTTTCAGAAATTATACAATTAATTTTAACATTACTCATTAAAGACCTACTTCTAATTTTGCAATAATATATTCTTTGACAAGTCCAGAACGGACAATATCATCAACACCAAACTCTATTATATCAATAGATGGCATTTTACGCAAGATGTTCATAAAATCAACAATTCCATTACGCTCATTAGATTTCTGCAAATCCGACTGAGAAGCATCTCCACAAAACATAATCTTAGAGTTCTCACCAACACGAGTAATGATTGAATCCAGTTCATGTGCTGTGCAGTTTTGGAATTCATCTACAATGACGATAGAGTTATCAAGTGTGGTTCCTCTTAAGAATGAGGTGCTCCAGAATTTAATAGTCTCCTGTGACTTAAGATTACCATAGAGCATCTCAAACTCGGCATCAGAAGGCATCTGGAACATATACTTCACCATATTCTTATAAGGAATCTGGTAGATGTCTGACTTATCCTCATAGGAACCAGGAAGGAAACCAATCTCTCTGGTAGCAACTAAAGAACGAACAAGATAAATTTTCTCATAAGGAGTTCTTTCATCAAGAACTTCACGAAGAGCATTGTAAAGAGTGATGAAAGTCTTACCCGTTCCTGCACATCCATAGGCAACAAGGTGCTTACCTTCGGCATATGCATCAAAAAGTTTTCTTTGATTGTCTGTGAGTGGGTCAATATCTAATAGATATTCACTCCCAAGTGCCTTTTTTCTTTTCATCTGACGAGTTGTAAGACCAACACCGATTGGTTGATCATTCGTTCTTTTTCTTCTTGCCATATTAGTAGTTTAGATTTTCTTTACTATTGACCCAGGCATTTTCTGAGCACGACCCAATACATCATTCCATCCAGGATTTTTTGCGACGAGTTTATCTTTCCACTCACCGACTTCTCCCGGACTTGCGGATCCCTGCGACCAATCCCTTTTCCATTCAGGATTGTCCTGATACCACTGTGTGATATCATGAACACTCATTTCAATCACTTTAGTCTCACCAGTTTCTTTGTTTATAATGGGATATATTGCCATTTTTTTTAATAATGTGTATGGTTATTTAGATTAAGGACTCAACCTTGCCTTATGAAGTCTCTTCTCTTCATAGTATGCCCAAACATTTGGAGTCCATTTTTGAAGTTCTGGTGCAAAAGAATCACACAATGCTTGAATCTCAAGTTGTGCGTCAAGTTTAGAACGAAGATCCATAAAGTGAAGTACAGAACGAAGATTGAATGAAACTACAAAGTTCTGGCGAATTGCTTGTGCAAGATAATCACGAATGTGCTCTTCACACATACCCTTATCATACTTTACAGCATAACGCTTACACCCCTCCAGAATCCACTGTAGTTCATCTTGCCGATCTTCTCCTGTCCACTCATACTTCTTTCCCTTACGGTTGGTATAGAACCCCACAGGGCGCACATAGAAGACTTCTTCAACATCTAGTTCCCCACTGGCAACTTTAACTACACGCTTACCAGTATAACGCTGAGATTGAACATCCCAGGTAGTTCCGATACGATGAGTTCTTGCCTGAACCATTACATTATGAACAAATCCAGCACAAGAAAATGTAATTTGTGGATGCTCTAAAGGTCCCCAATGTCCCCTTTCATTTGCCAGAAGTTGTTCTACAACCCACTCACCACATTTTTGATTGCTAGGAACTTCCACTTGATGAATAGGAACTTCAGAATAATCACCCTTACCTGCTTGCCAAATTACTTGCTCTGGAATTGGGTAGCATTGAAGTTTTACTACCTCAAGATTCTTATCAAGTTCAAGTAGATCTTTTGATTTAATAGGTCTCATTTCTTTCCAAATCCTTTATATTCTTTTGATTTTTGCTTTTCTAATTCTAGCACAGAAAGTTGTGTCTTCATAAATTGAAGTTCTTCACCAGAATACAAATGGTCTTGTTTCAGTGCTTGCTTAATTAATTGAATTGCCTTTTTAGTTCTCATTCAAAATCCTCAAAAATTTCGTCGTAATCTAACTCTTTTGGTGTAATATCATCAAACTTATATTCCGGAATATCAGAATATAATTCTGTTTTTAAGGAATCGACAAGAAGTTCCATATTACGAACAATAAGTTTTACTTTTTCCTTATCCATAAGTTAAAATTGTTTCAATTCATTTTAGCATAAAAAAAGGAGGGAATCAATCCCTCCAGATAATCAGCGCATTGCCATTGCAAGTTTTGCTTGGTGTTTGCGTTGTTCCTTTTCCTTTTGTTGTTTAATTAAAATAAGTTGCCAATTGTTTTTCATAAGAGGTGCTCCTTTACTTTGTGGGTATTGGTGCGTTGCTTCCCTTATTGGTACTTCCACTGGTTTCCCAGTCAACGTTTGGATATTTATATAATTAATTTTGTAACATTTGATACAATTTTAAAAACCTTCGCGTGAGAAAATTTTTGGAGGAATTTTTTCCGACTATTTTGAAAATCACTTTCGCTTTTTCCTTTCGGGTGCCTTGTATCCCCAGACTTTTGGACTAACTCTTCCATCTGCCCATCTAAATTCCTTTAGATCTTCACGAAATTTATCCCAATACATATCAAACAAACTAGTTCTTTTTGAACATCTTGTAATATCATAACAAAGTTTTCCATCAAGAACATAAGAAACTAAGTATGCATCAAGAGGTAACTGTGGATTTTTAGAATCTTTTACATTACAATTTTCGTGCAGTATTTCACAACCATAACGTGATTTGGAAATTTCTCTTTCTTGCAATGTCCAAACTTCCAATTTTTCTTTCTTAGATACCTCTTCATTTTGTATTGACATCTTTTTTCTTGGTGCAGTATTATTTTCCATTATATCAATTTCAATGTTTTTCAATCAGGTCCTATTACCCCATTTAATGTCTGGATAAGCATCCGAAACAATTTGCTTGGTAATCTTATATTTTGTTTCTAGTTTTTTATCTTTAACCAGAATAAGAATCTCTGCCTCAAGTGGATGCAGTCCCTCAAGAACATTAATGAACATTGTTTCTCTACGAAGAGAACTTAGTCCATCATTACCTCCACGAATAAAATTATAAAACCGTGTATATTCTTTGCGAATTGTAGATCTACCTTGATCATTCATACCAAGTGAATTAGATCCCATTTCAGACATTTTACTGACTGCATCATTAATTTTACCACTAACAGTCCCACCAAAAGAATTTTGCTCCCCAACACTTGCATAAGGAACATCCCCTTCAGGAAGCATAGAGATTAAACTTTCATCAAAATTCCAAATAAACAGAGCCTTCAGAGAAGGATCTCCATATTTTTTAAGAACTTCAACTTTTTTTGCATTTGTACGCTGTTTTGATGCAAGATTCAAAACTTCATATGCAAATGGATTTTGTGGAAGTTCTATGATTGCTGTAGGTTCTTTTACAACAATTTCTTTAGTCTTCGTCTTCGGCGTCGTCGTAGTCATAATTTTCGTTTTCAAATCTAAAAGCAATTACTTCGTCAGGAATAATATTCCCATTGTTATCAAAAAATTCAGGATGCACTTTTGGTCCTTCCTGATAGTTCATCATATATTCTCTAGCGACCCAACCCGCGAGCAGTCCAACAATAAGAAACAGAGTGGTTATTAAACAACCGATTACTAAACTTGTTGCTAACATTTTTTTTCTCCTGGGAACTACTTAGTTTTCTTTATCGATAAAGAAAATTCAAAATAGATGGTCACCTCCCTTTTTAGAAAGCAAACCAACTTTTCAAAAATAATATGGAAATTCTTGGGTTGCCTTCTCTTACCTCCAGTTAAGATAAGTTCTAAACCACGATTAATGTGATTGTCTAAGTTATTTATGTTTGAATCAGACAACTTGCATCTCTTTCAAAAATTTAACGGTATCAGTACATCCACCAAGTTTTTTTTCATCACAAAGAACCTGGGGAAAGGTAGATCCTTCTCCAAATTCAGCATAAAACTCCTCTTTCGTAAAGTCTTCATTCAGATTATACACTACAAAGTTATTCCCCGTCAACTCAAGAACTTTTTTAACTTTGTAGCAATATGGGCATTCTGGTTTTGAATAAACTGTAAAATTCATAGTTTGTTTAATTCTATTATAATTTATATAAGAAAAAAGAGGAGATTTCTCTCCTCTTATTATACCACCAACTCACTTCTTCCCACCACAGAAGAAGGTCTTGGTCCCGAAGTCACAGGGAATCATCAAGACTCCTATATTATAAAGGATTTAGTTTCAAATGTCAATCCCCATATTTCTAAAAATATCCAATACTTCATCATAAAAACATGAATGACCTTTATATTCATCAATACTAAAGTGCTTGCTCGGCCATTCAAAATCTATGACATCTTTTGGAAAAGATAAAAATGCTTTGGTAATTGTTTGAATGGATACATCTTGAGAATGATACCAATAGATGGCACCATCATACAAAGACTTATCAGGTGTTAAAATCAAATTATTAATCTCATCATTAAATTTAGCACAGTAGTGAGCACCAATATAAGTTTCTGTTCTTATAAAATGATTATAATATTTGTGCAGATGTTGTTTAGTAACTTTGATTTGATCTATCAATCCATATTTTTCTAAGGGAATATCAAAAAGGTCAATTAGGTCTTCAGTATAACCCCAGAAAATATGGTCCCTAGGGGAAAAAAGCAAATTGAGAAAAATACCGGCAACGAATATTCTACCTTTGGGTTTATTCTGATCATATTGATATGAAGAAACTTTATCCTTATTCATCATAAAAAAATCAAACATTTTCATCATACTATCGTATGTGTATTTTTGATCAGATCTCATCTTCACAGAATACATTGTATTTGATTTTTTTAATCCTTGAAGTGATGAATAAATTTGAAGATTTCTATTATCAGTTCCTGGAGATTCTGGGTACTCATTTATTACAAATTGGACTCTATCGGAAAAATATTTTGGATAGACTGGACCTTTATTATCTTCCCAACAGGAAACAATAATATCATTTACACAAGGTATATTCAGATAAGACTCAATAATCTGATCCGAATACTCATCATATTTTCCTTGAAGGATTATATTTACTTTATCTTCAATCATGGTTAGAAATATAAATCATAAAACTGGTGTAACTGGTTCTCCAATCTTTTCAAGATTTTCGTAAATTGCTTTAAGATGTTTTGAATCTATTTCTTTATATTCTGAAAGAATTTCTTTCAATAAACTTTTTGTCTCTTCGGATTTTCCCCACTGCCATCCTGATATAGCCTTTTCAAAAAGTAATCCATATTTTCCAGGATATTCAACATTAGTTTTTAGCGGAGGGCAATCAAAATTACAATATCTCAATGCAAGATCAGCATTCATATAACAATCTTGCCACCACTCTCGTTTTTCTGCAAATCGACTTAACAGAAAATATGCTTCTGGACGCTGTGGTAAAAATGCCTGTGCTTGCCAAAGTAATGACCTAGCACTACCATCTCTAGTTCCCTGCTTCTCATAGCAATATGATCCACGAATTAATGCTTCATAAGCAAGATCTTCATCCTCTGCTCGTTCTGCACATCTCAGAAAATATGTCAGTGCTGGTGCAGTATGTCCTTGATTCTCATACCAAACACCTAGTGCAAAATTATTTTCTGCATTTTCAGTATCTAAAGAATAAGTAGTAATTAATTCTTCAATTTCAGATTTAACAATAGGATTTAAATTGATTTCTTTTTCACTTCTATCTTTATTTTTCCACCATTCTAACACAAGATCTCTTGCAACTTTATGATTTGTTTTTTGCCCACCATTCACATCATCATCATTATTTTCAAATGTAGAAACAAACTCAGTATTCTCAACAAATAATGGAATTGTATAAGTTTTTCCAAGAGAAGTAAAAATAATATTTTCAATTAGTGGCATTACATCATAATTTACAACCTCTAAATGATAGGTGTCTCCTTTGATATAATTATCAATGATTTTTTTGGCATAATCTCTAGTCAAAATATATGCAGTTGCTGCCCAATCGTCCCAATATCTTTCACGAATCTCAAAAGTGTCAAAATTACTTCTAATAGTCAATAACTGAACACAATCAGCATCTTCTGGAAGAGAATCAATGAATTCATCCCAAGTAAAATCCCAATAATCCACAGTTTCTAAACTTAAATCATCTTCACAGAAGAATCCATAATCTTCTTGAGTATTTTCATACCAATCTTTAATTGCCTTTAAATGAGAAACGCAGCAACCTTTTGTACCATCATTTAAAGTATGTAAGTGCTTTCCAGTTACGATATCATTAGATTCCGAAAATCTTTTTGATATGATTGATTTTGGAGAAATATTATATTTTTCAAATTGATCTTCAATACTTTTCTGCCTATCAACACATTCTTCTAAACTCATGTAATACACAGATACAAGTCCATCTAATTTATTTTTCATATTAATTTCTTCTGCAAAATAATTTTGATCGTCCATTTGAACAATATTCCAATTAGTTTTGGGTTTTACATAATAATCGGAAATTTTACCGATCATATTTTTATTTTCCTCAATATGTTTTTGAGATAATGCATATTCAACTTGCCACTCCAATTCCCGACCACTATAATTAGGACTTAAATTTTCACGAATCATATTCTTATAATTTTCATCCCAACCAAATCCTTCAAAATTTTCAGTTCTTTTGCCATCTGGATGTGGCAAATGAATTAAATAATTATCATAATCAAGTTTATTCTCATTTAATCCCATATATCTAAGACGTTGAAATATTTCATCATCCTCATAAGAATAACACTTACCAAGATTTTCATTATAACCACCAATCTTATTGTAATTTTCTTTTGAAATAAACAAGAGACCTGTTAGATATAAGAAGTATGGACTATAAGAATTAAAATATTCTTTTAACTGCTCATCACTCATTTCATGCTTATTAATCATATAAAGACCAGTCTCAGGATCCAAATACTCTGGACTATTGGTATTATAAGATCCAGAAGTAAATGAATTATGATCTGGAAAATATTTTTCTACAAAATTATAATAAGGATTGATCAAATAATCAGTATCTAGTTTAAGAATATAATCACCAGTTGCAAGGCTTGCGGCAAGATTTAAAGGTTGTGGTTGATTGAAATATTTTTTATCTTCAACTCTTACTATCTTAATTCTTGAATCTAATTTTGTAAGATGATTTAAAGGTTCATCCGAACTCCAATCAACAATAATTATCTCCTGGATATTCTTAATTGACAACCAAGAATTTAATGATACTCTAAGAGAATCGTATCTATTTTTACATGCACAAATTACTGAAATACTCATATTTGGTGAATTGGAAACATCAAGATTTTCAGAGTGAGGGATAATTTTAATATTTGAATCTTCTTTATGAAATGAAAGTGTGGCAATAAACAAATTTACTCCATTTTGATAAATTGGAGAATAATCAATATGCTCATATTCTTTTTGATACTCACTTGTCAGTTTTAATCCAGAAGACTCTACAATTTTAATTAAATTTTCTGGAGAAATAAATTCTCCAGGATCTGGAATAAGAGTAACATCGGTAGAAGAAATTAATCTACCGTTAGGTTTTAAAACTCTATAAACTTCATCCGCAATATTTTTCCATCCCCAATTTTCAATTCCGTGTCCCCATACAGGTTCAAAACAATGTACGGAGCAACTGTCAATCACAACATCTACACTTGCATCCTCCATTTGTTTCAGTTCATATAAGGCATCACCAAGAATCATTTTACTTAATCCTTTAGGACACCAATGATCAACAGAATTTAAATCTATTCCAGTAACATCATTTCCCCAACTAGCAATAATATGAGGAACACAACCATCTGCAGATCCCAATTCAATTACTTTTAAATTATTTTTACCAATTGACTTGAATTCCTCTAATATTGTGACCCATTTCACCATCGCAGCATCTATGTTCCAAAATTTATGGTGAAATCCAATCTCATCCCATTTTTCTTGTTCAAGTATATTTCTACATTTAGAAATATCTTTATCAGTAAGTACTCTATTATACATATGATTTATTCAAACAATTTTTTTATAAAACAAAGGTTTATCGGTACAAATACCATAACTGTTTTTTATATATTCAATTCCGTGAGGAAAACTGTACAATGAAATACTTTCAGGCAAAACAATTACAGATTTTGAATATGGATATTGACCAACCAACACCCAACCAATGCCTTTACTTGTTAAGGTATAACGATCAGTTTCGTGCCAAAAATAATTAAATGCGGTTTTAGAAAATTCAGAAAGTGCTTCTAAATTTTTACAATGAACCCATAAATTTTCCCTATATTGACTTAACCAATACAAACTGACAACATATTGTGGTTCATCATGCCCCAAATAAAAACACTTATCTTTATTATCATAACGCACATCAATCTCCACATCAAATCCTTGGGATAATGCTTCTTCAATATATTCTGGACTATTTTCCCTCAGTGGATTAGGTCCATTGAGATTTCCACGATGAGAAATAATTTTCATATCAAAACTCCAAAATCCATTCGGGGAGAGATCCACCACCAGTTTCATATCCCCATTTATCTATGGCGGCACGAAACTCTGGTCCAGGGGTTTTATCAATTGCCTGTCTCATTGCCAGAGCACCTGCCAGAGTGCCCTCAGGATGCCCGTGAATGGCACCTCCACAGTTGGCAAGGAAATCTGTACCAAACTTCTCTGCTGTGGTATTAACGATGCCTGGATGCATCCCACAACTCAATGCTGGAAGTACATTGCGATTATGAAGTGTTGCAAGAGTTTGACGAAGTTCATTCTCATCATCACTCAGATAACCACCCCACATTCCAGCATGAATCGTATCAACACCCATCAATCCGGCAAGATCACAAATCACATCCCAGTCTATTCCAAATGCGTGGCGTTTATCGGTAAGAATTTTGTCGCCACTCTTTTGAAAGTGTTGAAACATCGGTAGATCAAGTCTACGAATAGAGTTATAAACACCCAAACCACTCCAAAAATTAATATGGATACCGTTTCCACCATTATTAGAAACGAACTTAGCCCTTTCAAGAATCGTGTGGTGATCCCCATTAATACAGAACGCATAGATTACATTCCTCCCACAGTTATTCACAATATTTGAAATCAGTTCTACACGATCTTCAAGACGGCAGAACGATGGATTTGCCAGAATCTCATCTTCCTTAATGAAATCTACACCACCATCAAGAAGTTCTTTCACCATCTCAGAAAGAGTTTGTGGCGAAATACCAGTCTTTGGTTTTACAATAGCACCAGAAAGTGGTTTGTCATAACGATTTACAAACTTACGGATTCCATCAATACCATACTTGGGTCCAAGAAACTGTGCTTCCACATCAGCAGGGAATTCAAGTTTCTGAAGACGACAAGATTTGAATACATCAATATCTAATTGACCTCCCATTACCTGACAAAGAAGATGAGAAATACCATCACCTTCCCAATCTGTATTTACTTTAGGAAAACCAATTTTTACTACACCTTCTGTGAGTTGTGAGAGTTCATTTTCATCTGCGTAGATAACACAAGATGATAGTTCAAACAGTTCATCGTTTTCCCAACGATTACGAACTTTTGGATTACCCACACTCTGCCCAATAGCAAGATTCCAAGCAGCATCACGAAGATTGCCAACATTGGAATATGATTCAATATAATATGTTGCTACTACACAACGTTCTCTTTCTTGATCTGTTAGTTCTCTAAAAAATTTCATTGATCAACCTCAAACTTATCTCCAGGAATAGATGGAACTTTAACTACAACCACAACACAGTCTTCTAAAAATACAGGATTTGCAACTTCACCTTTTTCAAAAACAAACACATCTCCAGAGTTAAGTTCTTTACTCTGAATAGTCATTTTACCCTGCACAAGAACATTATATTCTACACTTTCTTTATGATAATGGGGTGCCCAATATTCACCTTTTTGGTGAGTAAGAACACCGACTTCAAAATCTTTAGTTCTCAAAAGTGATGGTTCAAAGTCTCCAATAAACCATCCACGATGATAATCCTTCAATTGAGTTACATTCATACTTTACGAATAAAATTTTCAAGATCTTCAGGTACTCCAACAGGATTATGTTGCCAGGATGGAATATGATGAATGCCAACTTTTAATCCAGCACCAATCATATGATTATATGTTGGTCCGACATAAAATTCACCATTCGGTGCCCTATCATTACATTCTATCATATTTTCCGTACTTTGTACAAAGTATTTCCCCTTTCTCCAATAATGAATCCCATTCAATGATATATCACTTATGACTTGCTTTTCTTTAATTTCTTGCACAAATCCATTTTTATCAAGTCTAGCATAACTATTTTTTGGAGTGTCTGTACTATAAGTAACAACTAACCCATCATACTTATAATACCTAGCAGTTGTAAGAAACAGATCTGCATCCCACCACATAATTTGATCACAATTTGCAATCACCAATTCCTCTTCACTATTAATAAAATCTTTAAATAAAAGACAACTTGAGGCAGGACCTTCTGTAGTTTCTTCTACGCTAATAATTTTTGCCGATGGGAGAAGTGAATGTAAAAGAGTACAGACCTGATCATAGTAACTATCTTTTCTAATTACAAAGTGATAAGTTCCCACTAATCCTAACGATTGTATTGCTCGTTGAATCATAGGAATTCCATCAATTTCTATTAATGGTTTTGGAATTTTATAGGTATCTCTGGGAAATCTAGTCCCTTCACCTGCCATTGGAATTAAAATATTCATTCCTTAAAAGAGTATGTTAATTGATATACTAGATTATGGAAATCATCAGAGATGAATGGAGTTTCACATTCTCCAGTCAAATAATAATTATAATACCTTTTTATGGATTCTTCCAAAGGATCACTACCTATAATAATTTCAGTACCTTCAAAATTAATAGTATTAAAGGTATTAGATTCTATTATTTTTTCATCTACAATAAATCTAGTATAAGTTTTATTTGAAAATCCAAACTCAAAAGTAATATTTTTATTATCCAAAATAAATTTTGATTTATAAATGGTAGTGCTTACTTTTTCAACAGAATGTAACGTAACATCATCCAATTCAAGTGATTTTAAAATACAAATCATGTGAGGTAAAAAATCTTCCAATATGGTCAATTTTCTATCAACATAATTAGCAGAAAAAAATTGAATATCTAAATTTAGAAAATTATTAGGTATAATTTCTTTAATTTTTTTTATTTTTGATGAATTATACCAAAGGTAATTTACATAAGGATTATTTTTATACGAATTTTTTTTATTTTTAATATTAAAAGGTTTTTCAACAAAAACTTTTTTATTAAAAAGTGATATTATTTCATGATGATATAAAGGTCCAGTAAGAATAAAAGTTGGTAAATTTTTATCAACCTCTTCTATAAGATTTCTTGTAAGTATATTTTTACAATTTACAAAAACATCTTTCTTATCGGTAACTAAATTTTGAATTTGATATCCACTTGATTCTAATTTTTTTGCAACTCTAGATCCCCAATTCCCATACCCAATGATGTTAATTGGAATATCACAATTAAAACTATCCATTAGTAACCTCGTTTAAATATTCATTAACTTCTCTTGGTAAAATGTCTGCCATCCAGTTTCTCATTCCACCAAAATATCTATTTAATTTATGAGCAAGTGCCCCACCTGCTTGATGTAAAACTTTAATATGCATTATATCATTAGTCACTGGATCGTTCAAATATAGTTGATTGTCCTTAATATACATCTGCTTCCAACTTTGCCAAGGATCATATTCTGGTCCCCATCCATTGTTGATTCCATAAGATAAATTACTACCTATTGGATCAACAATTTCAGAAGTATACTTGTTAGAATGAAAAATTAAATTTAAAACCCATTGTTCGTCAAGACATTGCTCAGGTTTATCTGAAAAATAATGATTAACATCATGCCAGTGATACCAAAATTCTTTATTGTTAGATGCCAAAAGTCCACCACAAACATATTTTTGCGTTGGTATAATATCCCCATTTCCGAATGGGGGATGGTGGGGAAGTTGAGTTGGAGACCATGCTTGTGCCAAATTAAAACTATTATAACATCTAGAACTTATAATATCAGCATTACTATTAAACAACTCATCCATCGGACCTGTTATGGTTGAATCAGCATCCATATGGATCACCATATCATAATTTTCAATAAATGGGATACAACTTGGGGGAGTCATCCACTTATTTTTTTTTGGTTCTATCCATGAATATTTTCCATATACTTGATTACTCATTTCTGTATTAAAAATAATACAATCAACTTCCGGATGAAAATATTTAATTGAATTGATTAATTTATTTACACCCAAAAAATCTGCATAGTCATCAGTACACCAAGTTGTAATAAGAATTTTTTTACTCATAATCTAGAATTACTTCGATTGTTTTTGTATTCATATAATTCTTGAGAATTTTTGCATTTGGAATAACACAATGACCTCCAATTTTTTTAGTTGGATAAAGAACTGGTCTAACCACATTTTCTTTTCCTAATTTTATATAACCTTCATTATACGATTGATTATAAAGAGTCATAACTTCTTCAAAATCAATCTCTTCATTTTTACAAAGATTTGCAACATCAGAATGAAAAGCAATGCACATCCCATAATAAGTTGTATCTAACAGTTTAGCATATTCAGTTGTCTTACTATCTTTGCAAATATGACTTCTAATTCCAATACTATCTAAATGCTTTTTATATAGTATGGCGGAATTATCATCTTCTGGTCCAATATATTTCAAAAAAGTTTTCATACCCAAATCAAGATTAGGATGCAATCCCCTCATAGGTGAGTGACAAACTTTACCACCAATAAGTTTAGTTGTTCCAGGAGAAACAGTGGAGTGAATGATTGTATAGTTTGGATTTGCTTTTGCAACATATTCTTTAACAATATCCACAAAGTTATCGATGGATGGAATACAAATATTAAGTATTTCAACTCCATTAATATCATCATCAAAATTTTGAAATGGATCTACTACTCTAATATCAAATCCACCAAAAGATCTATACACTTTTGCAATGCTGCTACCAATTTCTCCATGTCCAATGATTCCGATTTTCATCAAACACAAACTCCATTAATATAGTATTCTACCACTTCTTGAATAACTTCGTCAACCCCTTTAGTCGGACTCCACCCAAGCCTTTCTTTAATTTTTTCACTATCGGGAATTTTTTCCGGTGCTTCTGCAAAAAGTGGTCCATGAAGATCTATTGGATCAACATGAAGAATTTTTGATTTAGTTTGAGTCATTTCTTTAACTTTTTCTGCAAGGTAAAGAATTGTTCTTTCATTATTTTTATTACCAATATTCCACTCCTCATTCCAATCAGAATCATTAGCAGTGGAAGCAAGATAAATTCCATCCACAATATCTTTAACCCAAGTGAATGCTCTCAACTGCAGACCATCATAATAAACTGTTATGTCTTGATTGTTTAATGCCTGATTAACAAATCTAGGAAGAACAAATCCACCATTAGGAAGTTGATATTTACCAGTGACATTAAATGGTCTGATAATCTGATATTTAAAATCAGAGTCAATTTTTGCATGATTCGTTAAAACAATTTCAGATAATAATTTAGCAACTGCATATTCATTTCTAACAGTAAAATCACCATGAAGAACTTTATCACTCTCTTCTTTCAAATAACTTTTACCGTCCCTATGTCCATAAATTTCTGAAGTAGAAATAAATATTAAAGGACATTGATTATACTTGGCAGTATTAATTGCCCAGTAAATATCATCTAAGATAATTCTTGCCATATTACCAGAGTGTTTTAAAACACCCACAGGTCCTACAGGAGAAGCAAGATGAAGAACTAAATCAAATTTGGGTAAAGATTTATAATCAACATCTAAAATATTTTTTCCAATAACATCAACATCTTCAACCAAATGATAATCTGTAGGTATAGCATTTGTAGATAAATTATCTATGACACAAATGTCCCAACCTTCAGATTTCCATTTTTCAATGCAGTGTGCTCCAATGAATCCTAATCCACCAGTTATTAATATTTTTTTATTCATAATTTTTAATTATTTGTCTTTCATTAAGCATTTTTGATGCAGAATTCCATAATGGATTCAAATTTCCATTGTTAAGTAACTTATTTACTTCATCATAGTAAATGTTTAATTTAGATTCTTTCCAGGAATTCCAGGAATTTGATATTTCAGGAACAGAATTTTCGATAAATTTATCCCAATGGTTGTAATTTTCTTCTGGAATATTTTTATATATAACGCTATTATCATACTGATTATATTTACTTTGCCAATGAACTGTAGCATCAATAGAAGAATTAGTTAATGATGTTTTCCAACTATGGTCATATGTGGATTCTAAACTTTCATAAATCGCAAAATCATTCATGTATATTCTCCAGACCCAATCACGATCCTCCCAACCAGAATGTGTAAATCTTTCATCCCACCAACCAATTTTCCTAACCAATTCTTTAGAAAATCCCATGAATCCGACATTATATAAAAGAACACATGCAAATCCGCTTTCTAATAAATCAATCATTTTTTCCACTTCTTCTACTGTTGGAAGTGTTCTATCATTAATTAATATCATCCACTCTGTAGATGAAGTTGCCACAGAATGATTAATTAATTTAGAATAAGAATCATATATTTCAGGGTGACGATCAATTCTATTATTCCAATGAACTTTATATTTTTCTTTTAAAGGTTCTAAAATTTTAATTTGATTATCTACAACTTCTCTGCTGCACCCACAATGAAGACATATGGTAAATTCTTCAATTTTTATTTTTTTTTTATCTTAACAAATCCGATCCCGTGATCTTTAGGGCAACAATTTTCAATTACATCCCATTTTGTTCTATCTAAATGTTCTAGAAAAATTTTAGGACCAGGATGGCAAGAGGTATCGTGAAATCCAACAATTCCATCATCTGCAAGAAGATTTGTATATTCCCAATCTAATAGTACTTGATTAATGCTATGCCATCCATCAATAAAAATAAAATCAAATTTTTCTACACCAATCTGTTTAAAAATATTCAAATTCTCACTATAATTTGAACTATTATTTTGAATCGTATAAATGTTATTTTCAGAATCTCTTAAAAAAGATCTATCATCTATATCAATACCAACATAGATTGTTTCTTTCTTTTTATTATTAAAAAATACATGACAGAAAGATTCTGTCGAATTTCTTCCTATTCCAATTTCAAGTATTGCTTTAGCATTATCTCGTAGTTTGTTAAATTGTTCCAACAAATGATATCTATTACAATCAGTAACTTCAGCATCATAAATTTCATTTTGATTATCATCAATGCCACGAAATCCATATCCATAAGGATGTGGTAAAGACCAATCTCGATCATCAAATTCAGTGAAGGTCCTAATATCTTCAATTAAATCTTGATTAAATTTCATTTCATCAAACTCCTTTATGTTTTTATTTTCAAATGCACAATCATATTCATGTAAGGAAGGAACCTGCTCATATCCCATTCCCCTTAACATACATTCAAGATTGTATTTATAATCCCCAAGATGTTTATATTCAAACTCTATTTTTTTAATTTTATACTTTTTCCAATTAAAATTCAAAAGTATTTCAGATTCTATTCCCTCAATATCAAGTAGAAGATAATCCAAATAGTAAATATTATATTTTTCAAATAGTTTATCTAATGTTAAGCAAGGAACTTTAAACGATTTAATTTCACCATCTGCTAAACCAGGATTCCATCTCTCATCAGAATGATTTAAAACATGCGATAACTTAGAAGAACAAATCTGACCAAAAATATCTGCAGTATTATAAAAAATTTCAAGTTCATTCTCCTTTTCAAAGGGAGATTTTATTGCAATATTTTCAACATTTACATTATCATAATTTGAATAAGATTCTTTTATCTTATCAATAAAGATAGAATTTGCATCTACAAATAATCCAAATTCTATCTTAGAATAATTAGATTTTAAATATCTTGATAGATCATCTTCTCCATCATTTGTGCCAATTTGAACTACCCTCATTATAAAAATCTCTCCACTATTTTTTTAGTTGTTAAATTATTTTTAGTATGATTGAAAATATAATCATTAATCCAGTCATAATTTGGATGGACTTCATACCTTCTAGCGTATTTATTAGTTTCCAAAAATACTTCTTTTGGAAAATCCATCATCACAAAAGGAGGACAATCCCCAATATCCGGAAAATATGGAATACATTTATTTGCAAGAATTTCAAGATGCCTCATACAATTCCATTGACCTTTTTTCCAAGTCATCCCATAATAAGATTTTGCATAATCATTATAATATGATTCTTCATCATTGTAAATGTATGTTTTTCTATCTCCAGGAATAATATCTGCAAATATTTTTTCCTTCTTTGGATTTTCTTTGATTAATTGAGATTCTGGTATGCCAAAACAAATTGGATTTGCTGCTCCAATACTTTCCAATTGTGTTTTCCAAACGGTTCCATATGATGCTATTCCATTTGAATGAGCAAAGTTCCACGGATTATCTGATCCATCAATAAAATGAATTTTATCTTTTGGATAATATTTGACAACCTCATCAAGATAATCTAAACATTGCCTTCTTGGCATTCCTTCATGAGTATAAACACATCCGTAAATTATAATGTCATAAAATTTGGATTTTATTTTATGAACAATAGTAGATTCAGATTGAACTCTAGGTGTATGATTTAATTTACCATATAAAGTAAATGTAGTATTAGGCATTCCACCATATATGTAATTTGACACATCATCATATATGCTTTCTTTTTTAAATTGAAATCCGGACATCATATACTGTGGATAATGAGTTTCATAAATTTCAAATCCACTATCAATTAAACCATGGTAAATTGTATCGGATTGATAATCTGGATAAGCAAAATTATAGACATATAAAATTTTCATAGTTTTATTTTCCTTTTCTCCAAAAAACTGAGTATTTATTAATATCCACAATAGTATCCGTTATATTATGCTTATTTCTATAATCAACAACTGCTTTATGTGCTCCAGGAAGTGTCCAATCATCAACTATTAAATATCCACCTGCAGATAATCTTGGATATAAATTTTCTAATGCATCCCATGTAGAACCATACATATCACCATCTAATCTAATTAATGAAAAAATTTCATTTTTCAGTGTCGGTAAAGTATTTTCAAACCACCCCTTCACAAAAATAATATTTTCATCTAATAAATCATATGCTTTAAAATTGTTACTAACTTCATCAATCGATATTTTCATATAATCACACATCCAATGAGGATCTCCTTCTTCATCTGGAAATCTTTCTATATTAGGATATGGCAAACCTTCAAATGAATCGGCAACAAAAATTTTTCTTTTTTGCTCATAAATTTTTATTAAACCTGCCATAAAAATAGTAGAACCTCCTCTCCACACACCAGTTTCAATCAAATCTCCAGGAATATTATCTTTCATAACAGTATCAAAACACTCCTGAATATTATCAAGTCTCTTTAGACCTATCATAGATTGTGATCTTTTACTTGTAGTTAAACAATCTTCGGTTACACAAACACCATCCAAATGATCCTCTCTCAAAAGTTCATGGTTATATAAGGCATCTGTTACACTTTTTTTCAATAAATTTAAATACAAAAACTTAGTATTGTCTGTTGGAAAATTTTGAAAATTTCTAAAGAACTTTTCAGGAAAAAACTTAATTATTAATTTTTTTAAATCTTCTGGATAATTATTAAAATCATAATCAGAACATGATATAGATTCATCGTAATATAATTTTTTATTTTTTATACAATTCTCAAGATAAATTTCATTTGTTAAATTTTCATTATTAACTTCTTGATGAGCAAATGAATTAATTTTCAATTTAATTTTTTCAACATCTCCAAAATAAGTAAAATGCCATCCAGCATTTTCAATAAAATCAGTTACTATCTCCATTTCATCTCTTTGATTTTGATCAAAATATTTAAAAACTCCACGCATAAACTCAGATCCATTTTTAATACAAGTGTCAACTGTTGCAACCGATGTTCCCACCCATTGATCAGTTAAATATATATTAAAATTATAAACAAATGCTTGATGTTTTAAACCTACAACGGTATCATGATTTATAGTATTATCTAAAAAATTTTTTACAACTTTTTTTTTTGGAATTTCGTCCAAATCACTCACCATTATAATATCATCAGGAGAAAATTGGTCCAGATTTTTACTAATAAAATTTCTTTGTTCCTTTTCTAATCTCCAAGCATCATTATAGTAATACCTCCCATCAATTTCATATTTAATTCTAATAATTTTTTTGCGAATATTCTCAGGAATATCATCAATTACTTCATCCAAATAATATGGTTTTGGAATTGCTGAATAAGTGTGATTGCATTCACAGATTAAAAAATAATCTACAATATCATTCAAATAATTTAAACGAAGTTTAAGTAAGTCAAATTCATTAAAAAATGAAAATGAATCAATTATTTTTTTGTTGTTTTTGTAAGAATTAAATTTATTCATAGTTAAATAATAATCCAATTAGGAAGGTATAAATCTTTAGTATTCCAGTTGGATAAAGATCCATTTGGAGAAAACCAGTTTTTAGGAGCAATAGTTTGTTTGCTATTTGCCAACCAAGATCCCCACCAAGAAAATGAAGAGTTGGCAATAATATGATAATCACAAAGAGACATCAAGCAAATATCATAAAAAGGATCTTGAAATGGAGAGATGATAAATGGATCTGTTTTAAATACATTTTTACACCACTCCGGATCATCACTAAAAACTATCACTGGAAAGTTTGGTAGAAGTTTTAATGCGTTCCAATAATAATCAAGTGAAAGGCACTCAAAATTTGGATCGCTAGTATAATCACCTCTTCTAATATGTAGTGATATTATTTTAGTGTTTATAAAATTATTTTTGTAAGACAAACATTCTTCAAGTATTCTATCATGAAAAGTAAAGTCTTGTCTAATTTGTTGCTCTATGTGCTTAAAATATTTTTCCGATTGAAAGTATCCACACACATCAACATCATCAGGGCAATTATTAAAAAACTCCTCATCAAATTCAAACTTTTCTACATTCACAACACTATGATTGTTATTGGACAATGTTTCTGGTATTTTAAAACATTGACTCAAAGAAGTATTTGATGGTACAGAATACCAATATCCTTTGTGTGTTGCTATTCCTTTAACTCCAGCATACTGAAACATTTGGTTTCCCAAATATCCAATATATCCCATATTATTAAATGATATCATTACCAATTCACCAAATCAGGATACCAAACTTTTCTAAAATCTTGTCCATTATTAATTCTAACTGGAAAGTCAATTCTATTTGGAACTAAATTCATATTTTTTAAATGTAACTTCAACATCCTTTCAGGATAATATTTAATTGATTGCATATAATGAAAATTATTATAAAGATTGGAATACAAATTTATCGCATGAGAATTTCCAATAGCAAATTGATCATTAATTGAATCATCACCCCAATCTTCCCCAGAAGGAATGTTTAAATTAGGATCTAAGAAACTAATATCTAAAGATTGGTATTTAAAATCACTATCAGTTCTCATTCTAATTACCCAATCAAAGATCATATTATTTTCTTTCTCATATTCCTTTTTAAGTTGATTTGCTTTGTATATCGAATAATACATACTGATTGGTCCCACATCAAGTCTTGGACATTCGTCTTCCGAATCTGTTGAAGGAACAAATTTTAAAGTACTTAAAAGATTTTCAAATTTTTTTTCACACTCATCATAATTTTCAATCAAAAGTTTTTCATAATTATAATATTCCAAAGAAGATAAATTAGTCTCAACAGTTTTATCTACTTCTTTATGGTCTAATCCATGTAAAGTTTTTACAAATGCAGATCTATCTTTTATCTTCCATGTATGAATGAATACTTTTACATATTCATTTGGTATAATTTTTCGAATACTTTGAAGGCCTAAATGTGGATATCTGACTCCCCCAGAAATACAAACCGCTATTTTCATTCTTCAAAAATATACTCCTTTACAAATTTTTGATTAACTCTTAATAGATATGCAGCATTATCCTGAAAACCAAAAGTAATCAAATAGTCATCACCATATTCACACATACCAACAGCAAACTCAATCTCTGCTTCAAGAAAAGAAAATCTTCTCGATACTTTTACAATATTCCAATCTTTATCCCAGACAATAAAACGGTGGCGATATGTGCCATCTTTTCTTCCGGCAGGACTCTTAAACAAGAATGTTTCATGATTAAGTGCCAGACGATATTCACCGAAAGGAATCACCTGAGATCCACCACGAAGATCAATACACCCAAGATCTTTCCATGCAGTAACTGCCACCTGAGTTGTTTGTCCGGTATGAATATCATACTTAACAACTTCAGTACCATTAGTCCATTTCACAAAGTGATAAGGCATGTCAAGAATTGGCATCCAATTCTTTTCACAATAAGATTTATTGTCACCAGGAGTTGGAATTCTATATTGATTAATCTCCTTCACACCATTCTCAGTAATTTCAATTTCGCAAAGTTCCATTCTTCCAGTACCAATCGTATCAAGATCTCTCCTAACACCACAAGTATAAAGTTTTCTATCCCAACGGACAATACGAGCATCCTCTAATCCAACAAATTCCCAAAGTTCTTTATCTGGGTGTTTTGAAGTATCAATACGATGATGCTGCCTAATTCTCATATTTTCATCCATTTCGCACATAAAATTCCATGTGCGAAGACGGAGATCATTCTCAGGATGAATATACACCAAAGGACCCCAATGATGCTCAAACTTCTTTTTTTCAGAATGATATAAGGTATAATTAATATTCCTAAGATTTACAAGAATTTTACCATTATCATTGTAGATAGATGGGTTTGTAATTGCTGGTCCTTGCAAATCAGATGTGGGAATTATAAGTGGATGAATAGATCCACCATTTTCGAGGGCAAGTTTGACAAAGTTGCTCATACTTTTTACAAATTTAATATCAGTATATCATATTTAAACTCATTTGTCCATTACACGCTGTTTCAAATCCCATTCAAGATTTTCTTCATTCCATTCATAATAATACATATTATTTTTTTGTTCTTCGGTAAGTTTTGGTTCTGGAACAGAAGATTCCCAATCATAAGTTTCTATATTTAAAACCCAAGATGAATATGGTTTAGGTAATAGAAATACATTATGCTCTTCATTATAGGTCATTCCAATTCCAGCATAACGACATCTAAAGGAATTATTATAGGATGTCTGTTTCCATTTAGTAGTTGCCCCAAATAATTTCTTACAAAATCCAATACCAATTTCTTCAACCTCATTTCCATTTAGGTCGGAGGTATCGTCATTTGATACAACAATTACTTGTTTAACTATATTATTTTCATCCAATTCTGCAAAATGTGCCATAGATCTATTTTCAATTTATGTATAATTTATATATCGGAGAATCACAATACCAGATCCACCAGATCCGCCAGATCCACCACCAGGAGATGCTGCACCACCTCCACCACCTCCACCAGTATTTAGGGTTCCTGCAGTTCCATTTCTCAATGATGGTGCTACTGCACTGGGAATACCTCCAGCTCCACCTCCTCCAGATCCACCTGATCCTGCAGTTCCTGGACTAGCACCGCCTCCCCCACCAGCAAAAAATCTACCAGGAGTAGGGCCAGGAGTTCCGTAAGAAGGTGGAATACCAGAATCTCCTAAAAATGCTCTTCTACCATTACCTCCATTACCACCAGGTCCTCCAGGACCAGGTGAAGTTCCAGGAGTTCCAGCACCACCGGCACCGCCGCCACCACCTGATGCAAATGATAATATTGCACAATATCCACCAGGAGTTCCTTGATCTATTGTTCCATCACCACCATGATATTGTGATGTTCCTCCCCCTCCACCACCACCCGATCCACCAGGATTTCCGCTAACTGGTTGAGGCCAAACTCCACCTACTCCACCAGCAATCGCAGTTTTAGTGACAAATAATGAGGGTCCAGAAATAGAAGAATTAGAAGTAGATCCCCCAACAGTAATTGTATAAGGTCCAGGATAAAATAAAGTATTACCTTCTAAAAATCCTCCGGCACCTCCTCCACCACCAGAAGTATCAGTAAATGTACCGCTTCCAGAAGCACCAGTGGCGCCACCAGCAATTACAGCATAATCTATATAAATTTCACCACCAGAAATAGTAAGTGGACCTGTGCCAGTAAAAACGGTATAGGTATAACCATTTCCGGGAGAAAATGTAGCATTTCCACCAGAAATAACTGCTTTACTCACCCATTTTTGTTTTCTAAGTAAAAATGATTGGGAGGATAAATTAAAAAGTCCCCCATCAGAGTAAGAACTTACACCAAATCCAATTCTATTTCCAAGATGCTTTGACATTTAACTATCCTTTAAGAATATACATATCGAACAATTACAATTCCAGAACCACCTGCCGATCCCAGACCGCCATCGCTTCCACCACCCCCACCAGATCCAGTATTAATTTTTCCAGGAGATCCAGAATCACCTTGACCACCCCCATTTCCTCCGCCGCCGCTGCCACCAAGTGCTGGAGTATTAAAACCAGGATCTCCGCCGCCAGCTCCACCACCAGCAAACCAACGTCCAGCAGTAGGTCCAGGCATTCCATAAGCACCAGGTAATCCAGTATCACCACTAAAAGCAGTCTTACCTGCACCACCTGCGCCACCAGTTGATGATGATGGACTAGTAGATTCACCTGAACCTCCTGCTCCTCCACCACCACCAGCTGGATTAAATGTAGGAGAATTTCCACCAGGAGTTCCTTGTGGCGGTGATACAGCTGGAACATTTCCAGATCCACCAAGTGATGTTCCCGTTGCACCATCCCCAGCACCGCCGCCCGATCCACCTGAAGTTCCATTACCATTTGGAACTCCTCCACCTCCACCTGTCTGAGAAGTTATAGTAGTAAATAAAGGAGGTCCTCCAATAGAAGAATTAGATCCTGCACCACCTACAGTGATTGTATATACACCTGATCCAAGTTGAATTGTTGAGCTCCTAAAACCACCTGCTCCGCCACCGCCCCCACCGCCAAAAGAAGGAGGAGAAGGAGATCCAGCACCTGCTCCACCACCAGCAATTACAAGATATTCAACAGAACCACCACTATTTACAGTTAGTGTTCCAGTGCTTCCAAAAACATGATACCTATAACCATTTCCCGGAATATGAGGTGTTCCTCCTGCTATATCAATTCTATTCCAAATATTTGTTTTCTTAAGAACTTGCTGAGATAAACTATTAAAAAATCCACCATTATCTGGAGATGCGCCAACAAAATTACCAATATCTCTAGTCATTTTTATTAACTAATAGTCTCATAAGATGCGACAATATCAATAGAATTTGCAGTTCCAGCAATTGCTCCTATTGAACGATTTTCTTCAATATAAACTGGCGTATCTTTTCCAATAAGTGCTAATGTAGATCCAGAAGGAACTGCGATTGTGGTTCCTATTGAAACAGAAGTTCCAGCACCTGCAGATGCTCCAAAAAATTTAACCGTAATATTTGCAGAAGTTGCTGTAATATTAGATGCAAGCAATGTATTAACCTTCAATACAGTATTACTTGATGAAGCATTAGAAATAATTACAGATGGTGATGTAGTACTAATACCTCCAACAAAAGTAGTAATTCCAATAATTGAGGTTACATTGACAATATTTGGTGCTGCCATTTATTTTATCTTCTTTTTTAAATTATTTATAAATTATCCAGGAGTCAACCAAGCAAGCATTGAAAGACCCCTTCTATTCGCAGAATAGATTCCTTGAGTACCCTGTCCAAGATCTCCGCCACCAAGACCTTGAACTGCCTGCGTTCCTTGAAAACTTTGAATACCTTGAATACCTTGAAAACTTTGAAGACCTTGAAGACCCCTATTATTTGATGCTAGATATGCGGATAAAGATGTTGGCATTTTTATTAGAACTAACTTATGATGGAGATAACCAAGAAATTACAGCAAGACCCATATCAGATCTTCCTTGAACACCCTGCGTTCCTTGAATATCATATGATCCTATTGTACCTTGTAACCCTTGTAACCCTTGAAGACCTTGAATACCTTGAAGACCTTGAGTACCTTGAAGACCTTGAAGTCCAGTATATGTTGTTCCTAAAAAACTAGATAAAGAAGTTGGCATTTTTATATTATAATATTTAGTTATTTATTTTATCGAGAAGCATCAAATGCACATTGAGAGCGTTGTCCATCAGCAAGAACATAATGAAAAAAGACTTGGTGATAATAAAGTCCTTCTTTTTCTACTCTTTTTCCATACCAAGTTCTCTTATATTCAGTTGGCATAAAATCTCTCCAATGAGGTCTTTCGCACCCCTTATAAATCATTCCATCACCAACAGATAAAATTACAGAACGATTTTCACCTTTTTTTGAGATAATTGTTTTATTTTTATCTGTATATGTATCTGGAGTTTTAATCCATATAGGCCAAGGTTCTTTGAGATTTGTACTGATATGAACTGTCACCGAAATTTCACAAGCATCACGATCTGCGTGACGTGTTAATTCTTGTCCTGGAAAATAAAAACGATCATAATAATAAGTATTATAAAGTTTTCTTCCAAGAATTTTTTCTAATTTTAAACGAACACCCGAATGAATTGAACGATATTGTGGATGCCAGTAACAAGCAAGAGACCCTTCCACTTGCTGTTCTAATTCATAATGAGTAAATTGATCTAATTTTTTACCCCAATAATTAATTTGTCCTCTTTCATCTGAAACAGGACGATAAAGTTCTTGGGAATCCCATAAGTTTTTTACAACTAAGTATCCATCTTTATCAAATTGTTCGTTACGAGTCCAAGTAGTTCCAGTGTTAAGTCTCTCTTGGTAGAAGAGTTGCTCTTCTGTCATTTGTTCTGCCATACTATTTCCACCTCGGACCAACAACCCATCCAACAAGACTCTTACGAGTTCCCTTTGTAACTTTAAGAACCCGATGTTGAGTTCGAGAATCAAAAATAATTACAGTCCCTCTTTTTCTTGGTGCAAAATAAGACTTTCCATCTTCTGCAAGAAGTTGAAGATTTCCACCCTCATAATCATCAGGGTCTGAAAGTTGAACTACAAAGGAAAGTTTTCTGACAAGTTCTAAATTCTCATTTAAGTAATCCTGTGCTCTTCCTTCGTGATGATTTCCAACAGAAACTGGTTTATAATGACCCGCAATACCAGCATCATTATGCCACCCATAAAATTCACCCTCATCATATTGAGTGAATTGCATAGATTCACCGTCAATATTTCTTATATCGTAAAGAAAATTTTCACGATTTGCTCTTTCTACATAATGCCAAACAAATCCCGCAGTCCAATGACTTGTTGGAATCCAGGCATTTTTTGAGTTTCTTTTATCCCGATTAAGGGCATCTCCCATAAGTTTGGAGTCCCCCATTTGCGATTGAAACTTATCCGTTAAATCTTCTTCTATTGTTCTTACAATTTTTTCTGGAATATCACTGAAATGCCAGATTGACTGGAATGCCAAATCTCAATCTCCTTATAATTTATTCATCACCACTATATATCAATTCTATAAAAATGTCAAGTTATTGTGTTTAACACCCATTCTTTTGCTTCTTCATTCCACTCATAATAACTTCCAGATTCTTTTTGTTCTTCTGTAAGTTCTGGTTTTGATACTGGTGCGTCCCAATCATAATTTTCAGTATTCAAGATCCAAGAAGGATATGGTTGCTGATGTAAAAATACATCATGCTCTACATTATAAACCATTCCTATTCCAGCATAACGACATCTAAAACTATTGTTGTATGATGTTTGAAGCCACATCGTCTTCTCGCCATGTATGGATTTGAGGTATTGTATTCCTACATCTTCACTCTCATTTCCATCACCATCAAAAATATCTTCGTTTCTTACGACAGATACTCTTATAACTTTATTTTCATAATCAATTTGTGCAAAATGTGCCATATAAACTTAACCTCCTTATTCTGGGTATTGAATAATTACAATGCCTGAACCACCAGTTCCAGCAGTAAGTCCTCCAGCGGATGGTCCTCCAGCACCCCCACCACCACCAGTGTTTGCTGTAGCTGGTCTGGGAGTTGAAGGAGCTCCAGCGCCTCCACCACCTGATGCAGGTGCTGCTCCACCTGGATAACCTCCTCCTCCACCAGCAAAATATCTTCTTCCTACTACTGGTCCAGATGTTCCATATGCAGGTGGGGATATAACCGAATACCATCCATCCCCACCTGGTGTTGGCATTGACCCACCATAACTTCCTGCTCCCCCACCAGCACCTCCACTTGCAACTGCTGGGAATACAGTTGAACCACCAGTATTACCCTGAGTCGCAGGGGAGGGAGTCGCAGTACCACCTGAAGCAGATGGAGTAATGGCAGTTTTAGCTCCCCCACCACCCGATCCGCCCGCACCTCCAGTAGTTACAGTTGGAGCGCCATTAGCTCCTCCTCCTCCACCATATGCTATAATTTGAGTAGGACCTGGGGCACCAATAGTGGTTGGAGTACCTGTAGTACCAGTTCCTCCTGCCGTTCCACCACCTGCCCCTCCAGGTCCTATAGAAACTGGATAAGATGTAGCAGACACAGGCATTCTTTCTCCCGTTTGAATAGAATATCCAGGATTCCAAGGATATGCTTCTGGAATAGTAGTTGGAGTAGTATTTGAAGAGTGAATAGAAGTTACAAATCCTCCGGCACCACCACCTCCTCCTGCAGATGGTGCTGGTGCTCCTCCTCCCCCACCACCACCACCAACAGCCAAATAATCAATCCATTGAAGAGATGGATCAGTAACTGTGAAAGTTCCTGGTGTTGTAAAGATATGTCTCCATACTCCTGGATGATTTGGATCAGTATTAGGTTCTATAGTACCTCCTGTGGCTCTTGAGTATGCTGAAGGTTTCAGGTATCTTATGCAAACAATTCCCGATCCGCCAGCGGCGCCAGAAGTACTTCCATCAGCTCCATATCCCGTATTTGCTACGGCAGTCCTTTGTTGTGGTGCTGGAACTGGACCTCCATATCCACCAGAAGCAAAACCACTAAGATCGATCAAGGGATACCAAGTAGGGTAATTTGCAGTAGGTATTGCCGGTCCAAGAGCACTTGTTGGAAAATTTGGTTCAATTCTTCCTGGACCTCTAGTCCCACCGATGTTCGGTGCAGAACCTCCGTTTCCTATACCCCCTGCACCACCACCACCTCCGCTACCTCCGGTGGCAGGACCACCGGAACCTCCGGAATATCCTTGTCTAGGAATTGTTGGTGGAGTATCACCAGGTCCTACTCCGATTGGAGTTACAATTCCACCTTGACCACCTCCACCTGAACCTCCCGAACCTGCAGCACCCCCAACTGCTGGAGAACCGGAGTAGCTGGATCCACCTCCACCGCCTGCAGCAGTCAATCCAAATGCAGTTGAGGGACTTCCGTTTCTAGGAGTTCCTGGAGCTCCAGGACTGGATGGTCCACCACCACCAACGGTGATTGGATAAGAACCAGGAGTATTTGATACTGTTGCCTGTCCAAATAAAAATCCTCCACCACCTCCTCCTCCGCCGCTCAGGAGTTGGGGGCCCGCACCACCACCCCCAGCAACAATCAAATATTCAACACTATCAATTATAGTAGGTGGACTTGTAACTGTAAAAGTTCCGTCACTAATAAAAATGTGATAGACGTATCCATCACCCGCATCAAAGACAGTTCCACCAGTACCATAAGGATTTAATCCAGGAGCATTTTCTGAAGTGTAAAAATCACGATTTTTTCCACTTGCTCTATATTTTGTTGTTACTGGACCTGGACTCCAATTACCAGATTTCGAACTTTTACCTGCCACTTATCAAGCCTCCCTATCTCCAAGAATTAAAACATTAATTGCAGTTGTAGCACTTGTATTAGCAATCTGAATAGTGTCATTATTAGTTGATAATGTAATAGGATATGCAAGTTCAAAGAAATAAGTATCTACTGGTTGAATTGAAAGTTGTGCAAGTTGATTAATCGAACTTGCTGTTCCCGCACTTACACCAAAAGCTGGAACAACATGAATTTTTACAGTACTTGTAACTGTAGAATCAATATTATGAATGACTACTGAACGAATATAAGCAGTCTTTGCTGAACCTACAGTATAAACTGTGGATGTAGTTGATGTTCCAACTCTTGTAACTGTTGTTAGTCCTACCTTTGCAAGTGCCATTATATTATTTTACTTATTGAATATTTATGCGAATAACATCACTTCTAGTATATCAATACTAGAACCACCCCCAGAAGCAGTGGAATTGATAGTTACTTGTCCAGTACTTGCAGAAACACTAATATTACTACCAGCAACAATAGAAGTTACAATACCAGTTAAATTAGTACCAGAACCACTAAATGAAGTAGCAGTTACAATTCCAACAACATTTGCACCAGAAGAACTTAAGGTTACGGCAGAACCTACAACAACACTCGTATCAATCGTTGCTGTTCCGTAAATTCTTGTACCAGATTTAAGTTTTGCCATTTCTTATGCTTGTGCCTCCGTCCAGGATAAACGACCAAACACATTACAACTTGTTGTTGTAAGGTTAGTAACCACAATCGTTAATGTATCTGGTCCATCAGGATAAATTTGAGTATTAGCAGTAGTTCCCCCACCACCAAGAATTGAATTACCAAGGTCTCTAACTTGAGAAAGGTCAATTGAGTTTGCACCAGAACCCACGAAGAAACCAGCAGTAACCTCACCACCACTTACAGTTGTAGTAGTAATACCAGCAAAATCTGCAATTTGTGCAAGAGAAGAATTGACACGACCAGTAACATTACCGACAGCATTTGTCCAAGTTGTTGCAGTAGATGGAGTTCCATTCAAAACTGCCTGAACAAGTAAGTTTGCATTTACAGTACCTGAAAGTGGAACTGCGGCAACATCAAGTGCTCGGAGTGTCAATTGCATTCTATTAACAAGTTCTCTTGCTCCAAATGCTGCAGAAATACCATTATCAACAGAAGGTGCTACACGAATCGAAAATAGTGCTCTGGTTGAACTTGATCCAATAGCAAGTGCATTAGACTGACCATAAACAAAGACCAAAGATTTATCATCATCAAATCGTCCGTCCATAATGACACTCGTACCCCAGTGTGAAATAGAAGGACCATAAGTTGGGAATGCAAACTCAACAGCAACAGGGTCAGTTGCAGAATAAGTAAATGCTACTCCAACTGGTGAACCCATTGGAACTGCTGCCACTGTTGGGTTTGCTGCGGTTGCTGCATTACTTAATGTGATAGTTCCTGCACCAATAGCACTAATATAAGTACCCTCGGGGAAACCTGTGTTTCCAGCACCTATAATTCTTTGTCCAACTTGTAGGTTCGTTGTAGTTGCAGTCGCCACATTTGAACCTGCTGGAATATTGGTAAGAGCAAGAGAAGCATTACCAGATTGTCCTCTAATCAATCCAGTAAATGCGGTCGTACCAATACCAGCATAATTCGCATACTCATAAGTTTCTGCATTTCTAATCAGTAATGTTCCAGAAGGTGCAAATCCTGCGGTACTTGCTACACCAACAGTAGTGTCAGATGCTCCCAAACTAGTGGTAATATAAGTTGTTGGTGGTCTGCTTTCAGATTCATATCGTGCGGGTAAGTTTCCAGAACGCATATATGCTTCGGTATTCACATTATTGTTTATAACCTTATGACAATAAAATACATTACCATCTGGACCTCTAAATCCCCAACGAATAAATCCAGCACCATACCAAGAATAGTCCATATAGAACATCTGCATCTTGGTGAGGTCAATGTTGTAACCAGAAGGTCCAGTACCATCACACTTATCAATATTCCAAGTTGATTGTGGATATTTTGTATCAACTGTTTCTGACATAATGACATAATCAGCAGTTGCTCCTCTATAAGAAGGAGAGATCGTCATACTTGTATCACTTGCAATATCAACAACACGATATGATTGCCCACGAAGAACAATAAAGTCTCCAATATTCAGTTGTTTTGCAAATGCCGTTGGGAATGATGCATTTGTTTGTGTTATTGTATTACTATTATTGGTTACCGTTACTTTACCTGCGAGTTGGAAAGTAGAGCTTCTACGAACCGCAGAAAGTGTTTGACCATCAAACTCAAAGAAAATGCCGTTTTGAGAATCAAATATTCCAAGACGATTTGAACATCCATACCAACTCGCAACATTACAACTATAATTACCAGATGCTGTTGTAGTTGTAAGTCCTGCTGTTGCAGTCACTTGAAAAGTATTATATCCAGTTACAGAAGTTACACTATAAGTTTGATTATATCCAGTTTCATTTGCTCCAATAATTGCAATTTGAGTTCCTGGGGTTGCTGCTTGAATATTGTGTTGTTCTTTTGTTTGTACATTAATCGTACTTCCAATACTGATTCCAGTAGCAGTTAGTGAATCAATTTGTAGATTTGGTTTGATAATTGTACCAGAACTGACTTGAAGACCTTTACCAGATTGATAACGGAAATATCTTCTTGTCTGACGAGTTGCCGTCTCAAAGTTACCATTTGCATTACTTGTAAAGAATACTCCACCATCAAATGGTCTATGTAAAAATTGTCCTTGTGGTCTTACATAAACTAAACCACCACTTGGAGCTCCTCCTGGTGCAGTATTTGTATAATAAGTAAAGGTTCTTGAACTTGTAATACCAGCAACAATGTGGGAACCATTTGCATTTGTTTGATTAGTTCCAACAATTGAAACTTCATTACCAATTGCAAGTCCGTGTGGAACTGTTGTGGTTACAGTGACCGCAGTTCCAACAGAGGTAAATGTAGGAACTCCCCCAATTGCAGCACCAGAATAAACTGTTCCACTGAAAATACCAGTCTTATTTGGATCAAAAATACTAGTGACTAATCCAGTATTTGTTGCTCTTGCACTATAAGTAAAACTTGTACCACTAGCACCAACACTTTCTATAATAAAGTTTCCATTTGCAATATTTAAATAAGTATCTTGGACAGTAATTGCGGTTCCAATTCCAGGAACTAATGTAGTTCCAGCACCAACTACTCCAACTGTTACTGTTCGGGAATTGGTTGGTAGTGTGATCGTAGCAATTCCAGTTATACCAACAGAAGAAGCAAAGGCAAAAGGACGATTATTAATCATTGCAATATTCTCCCACTTGGAGATTTGAGTACCATACTCAAAGTCAGTATCAATCAGTGCTTGTGGTGATGATGTACGGAACTTGTTTACTGGGTCAACATATACTTCAGAAGGTGTAAATTTCTCATCATACTCATCTACGGTGATTTGAAGTTTATCAGTACTACTCATTCCAGAAGTATTATAATTCAATACGACTGTGGTTGTATTTGTACCACCAGTAGTTGATACAGTATAAGTATTTGCTTTTAGGTTTGAATCAGAAAAATTATAGATTACAGTGTTCGTTGTTACATTCGTAATCAGTATCAATCTTTCTCTCGGTACTACACGAGGAATGACAATAGTATTTGTGGAAGGTGTGAATGTATATCCAGTTTCCAGTATTGCCTTTCTTGCCATAATTAATGAATACCTTTGTTATATTTATGTGTTAGTAAATAGTCGTAATTTCATCAATCTCATTATAAACAATCACCGACTTATCAGTATTTTGTCTCATATATCTTCCTTGTCCTGCACCAAATAAAGTTCCTCCAAATTCATCATAAACAATATCATAAGGAGGAAAGACATTTGCATCAAGTGTAGTAGTAATACCTACATTCTCAGAAAACTCTGATGCATAATAAGTTCCAATTCCAGTAATACTTGGACCATTCGCAGTAGTCTCATCAAACTCAGTTGCGAGCATTGATGCATATTGGTCTAATCTTCCTACAACACCCATAATATTATCCTGCTACAAAGTCCAAACTATTTGCAGTTGAGTTGTACTGTATGTAGAAGTTTGTGGTTCCTGCAGTTCCACCAAATCTCATTTTATTAGAACTGGTAATACGAAGGTCTCCCGCAACATCAGCAAGGAATTGTGGCGAACTGGTTCCAATACCAACTCTTACATTTATATCATCATAATTAAGTCCTGATGCACCACCGGCAACTCCACCGTTATTATAAATTACCTGCCCATCACTACCCGCAACAGGTCCAATAAGACCTTGAAGACCTTGAAGACCTTGAGCACTTTGATTACCCTGAGTACCTTGAAGACCTTGAGAACCTTGAAGACCTTGAGAACCTTGATTACTTAAACCTTGAAGTCCTTGAAGTCCTTGATTACCTTGAAGACCTTGAGAACCTTGATTACTTAAACCTTGAAGTCCCTGTCTTCCCTGAGTACCTTGAAGACCTTGAGAACCTTGATTACTTAAACCTTGTAGTCCTTGAAGTCCTTGTCTTCCCTGAGTACCTTGAAGACCTTGAGAACCTTGATTACTTAAACCTTGTAGTCCTTGAAGTCCTTGATTACCTTGAAGACCTTGAGAACCTTGATTACTTAAACCTTGTAGTCCTTGAAGTCCTTGATTACCTTGAAGACCTTGAGAACCTTGATTACTTAAACCTTGAGTACCTTGTAGTCCTTGATCACCTTGTAATCCTTGAGAACCTTGATTACTTAAACCTTGAGTACCTTGTAGTCCTTGATCACCTTGTAATCCTTGAGAACCTTGATTACTTAAACCTTGAAGACCTTGAGCACTTTGATTACCCTGAGTACCTTGAAGACCTTGAGAACCTTGATTACTTAAACCTTGAAGTCCTTGAAGTCCTTGATTACCTTGAAGACCTTGAGAACCTTGATTACTTAAACCTTGAAGTCCCTGTCTTCCCTGAGTACCTTGAAGACCTTGAGAACCTTGATTACTTAAACCTTGTAGTCCTTGAAGTCCTTGTCTTCCCTGAGTACCTTGAAGACCTTGAGAACCTTGATTACTTAAACCTTGTAGTCCTTGGAGTCCTTGATTACCTTGAAGACCTTGAGAACCTTGATTACTTAAACCTTGAGTACCTTGTAGTCCTTGATTACCTTGAAGACCTTGAGAACCTTGATTGCTTAAACCTTGAGTACCTTGTAGTCCTTGATCACCTTGAGTACCTTGAAGTCCTTGAGTTCCTTGGAGTCCAGCAGCAAATGGAGTTGTCCAAGAAACTCCAGCACCAGTAGAGATTAAAATAGAACCAGCAATACCTACAGTATTATAAAAATCTCGCAATCCTGCATCAAGTTCAAGAATTCCACCAAAAGTGGAAACCCCAGTTATATTAATAGATGAAATTTTAAGATTTGTATCAGTAACTTGCATTCCACCTGCTGCAAGTCTAACTCCATAAGGGACTTGAGTACTACCAATACCAACACCATAATTAAATATCCAAGCATCAGTACCCAATCCAGTCCAAGAACCAGACTTCAACCACATAATCTGCTTATATGTGGATGGAATACTATCAGTACCAGTACCAGCATTAATATCAATTAATGGGGTGCCTTCTGTGGAAGCAATCGCAATACCACCGTGATTTGCTGTTGTATCAGTAGAAACATCCTGATTGGAGGCATTGGTTGTGATGCCAAGTATAATATCTTTATCTTTTACCTTAAGTTCATTGACCGCAAGGAATGCTGATGTACCACCGATGGTTATATTACCACCAACAAAAAGATTAGATCCATCAAAGGTTAGATTATTAGAACCAGCAGGATTATTAGAACCATCCTTATAGACAACTTGATTTGCAGAACCTGCTACTGGTCCAGAAACACCTTGAGTACCCTGAGTACCTTGAAGTCCTTGAAGTCCTTGATTACCTTGAAGACCTTGAGAACCTTGATTACTTAAACCTTGAAGTCCCTGTCTTCCCTGAGTACCTTGAAGACCTTGAGAACCTTGATTACTTAAACCTTGT
>Ga0209500_10000095_pt1 | contig 80638 bp, 68 predicted proteins | sample S_140212_EF_Meta_FD_187323 | JGI IMG/M metagenome (GOLD analysis project Ga0209500, IMG submission 187323) | Freshwater microbial communities from Lake Simoncouche, Canada to study carbon cycling - S_140212_EF_MetaG (SPAdes) (version 2) | ecosystem: Environmental > Aquatic > Freshwater > Lake ...
AAAGCGGGCCAGCGGCCCGACGCACGCATCATCAACACCAGCTCAGGCGCGGGCTTGCAGGGCTCGGTGGGCCAGTCCAACTACGCGGCGGCCAAAGCCGGGATTGCCGCACTCACACTGGTGCAAGCGGTAGAGATGGCCCGCTACGGCGTGACCGCCAACGCCCTGGCCCCGGCCGCGCGCACCGCCATGACCGAAAGCGCCATGCCCGAGACCGTCAAAGCCCCCAGCGATGGCAGCTTTGACGCCTGGGCCCCCGACAACGTGGCACCTCTTGTGGTCTGGCTGGGCAGCAGCGCCTCGGCGCACATTACCGGCAAAGTTTTCGAGAGCCAGGGCGGGCGCATTTCCCTGTGCGACGGCTGGCGCACCGATGCCACCGTGGACAAACAGGCCCGCTGGCTTCCCGCAGAGCTGGGCCCGGTCATCGATGAACTGATCGAGCGCGGCGTGCCGGCGCAGCGCGTCTGGGGCGCTTAGATGACCCCCAGCCCGCCCAGCGATTTGCCTTTGCCCGACTACGAGCGCCTTGACGCCACCGCGCTGGCGGGCCTCATGGTCAGCGGCGAGCTGCACCCCAGCGAAGTGCTGGAGGCCGCCATTGCCCGGCTGGAGCGCGCCCGAGCGCTCAACGCGATTGCCATGACCCATTTCGAAACGGCCCGGGCCGATGCCGCACGCCTGGCTGCGCGCAGCGCCGCACAGCGGCAAGCGGATGCAACCCTGGCCCCGCTCAGTGGCGTGCCCTTTTTGCTCAAAGACCTGGGCCTGGCGCTCCAAGGCACTGTCACCACCCAGGGCTGTGCATTTTTTAAAGACGCGGTGGCCGACCACGACTCGACTCTGGTGCAGCGCTACCGCAGCGCCGGGCTCACTATCTTTGGCAAAACCACTACCCCCGAGTTTGGGCAAACCGCCACCACCGAATCGCGCCTGTTTGGCCTCACCCGCAACCCGTGGAACCGCGAGCTCAGCGCCGGCGGCTCTTCCGGCGGCGCAGCGGTGGCGGTGGCCAGCGGCATCGTGCCTGTGGCCCATGCCAGCGATGGCGGCGGCTCCATCCGCATTCCCGCCTCGCATTGCGGCGTGTTTGGCCTCAAGCCCAGCCGGGGGCGCGTGCCCATGGGCCCCAAAATACAAGAAGGCTGGATGGGCCTGTCCTCGCAAAACGTCATCAGCCGCAGCGTGCGAGACAGCGCGCTGTTTCTGCAAATGAGCCAAGGCCCCGAGGCTGGCAGCCGCATACGCCCGCCCGTACACGACCTGCTGCAGGCCATTGCCCGGCCACCGGCTTACCTGCGCATCGCCCTGATGCTGGGCAACCCCTTTGGCATGCCGGTGCACCCCGACTGTCTTGCCGCCGCACAGTTTGCCGCAGCCTGCTGCGAGGCCCTGGGCCACAAGGTGGAGGTGGCGCAGCCCACAGTTGCCGTGGGCGAACTGTTCCAAGGCATGGGCGTGGCAACCGCCACCGGCATGCTCAGCAGCGTGCGCGCCCGCGAAGCCGTGCTGGGCCGCAGCGCGCGCGAAGATGAGTTTGAACCCCTGAACTGGCGCAGCCTGCAGTTGGCCCAGGGCTACCGCGCCGAGCAGGTGTTTCAGGCGCGCCGGGCTTTTGACACCGCCGGGCGCACGCTGGATTTGTTCTTTGAAGACTTTGACCTCATCCTGAGTCCGGTCACCGCCGCACCCGCCCCCACCCTGGGCGCGATGTCGCTGGACCAGCCTTACGAGTCCTTTGTTCAGTCCGCCATGATGGCTTCGCCCTTTACCGCGCTTTTTAATATGAGCGGGCACCCGGCCATGTCGGTGCCCCTGCACTGGAACGCGGCGGGCATGCCTTTTGGGGCGCACTTTGCCGGTGGCTATGGGCAAGAGGCCGACCTGCTGGCGTTGGCCGCGCAGTTGGAGGCGGCACACCCTTGGGCGCAACGCCGCCCAGCGCTGTAGAGCGCGGCACGACCTATTACTTTTTTCGGAAATCCCGCTTATGCAAACCGCCCCCACCTACCTTGCGCCGCACGGCTTGCTGCGCGGCAAATCGGTCTTAGTCACCGCCGCTGCAGGCGCTGGCATCGGTTTTGCCATGGCCAAACGCGCAGCCGAGGAAGGCTGCCGCGCCTTGTTTATCTCTGACGTCCACGAAAAGCGCCTGGCTACGGCTGCGCAAACCATCCGCCAGGAGACCGGTTTGCAATCGGTCTACACCCGGCTGTGCAATGTCAGCGCCCAAGACCAGGTCAGCGCCTTGGTCAGCGAGGCCGACCAAACCATGGATGGCATCGACGTGCTCGTGAACAACGCGGGGCTGGGCACCAGCCAAAAAGTGGTGGACATGGCGGACCAGGAGTGGGACCAGGTGATCGGCGTGACGCTGACTGGCACCTTCCGCATGATGCGCGCCGCCCTGGCGGTGATGCAACCGCGCGGGCGCGGCGTCATCATCAATAACGCCTCGGTACTGGGCTGGCGCGCCCAGGCCGAGCAGGCGCACTACGCCGCAGCCAAAGCCGGCGTGATGGCGCTGACCCGCTGCGCGGCGCTGGAGGCGGCCGAGTTTGGTATCCGCATCAATGCGGTGGCGCCCTCGATTGCGATCCACGCCTTCCTCAAAAAATCAGCGCCCCAGGAACTGCTCGACCAACTCAGCGCGCGCGAAGCCTTCGGCCGCGCCGCCGAGCCCTGGGAAGTGGCCAATGTGATGGTTTTTTTGGCCAGCGACTACTCCTCGTACATGACCGGCGAGGTGATTTCGGTCAGCTCCCAGCAGGCCTAAACAGGGGCATGCCCATGCAAAGCCCAGTGACCTTCAACTCGGTGGACAGCGTGCTGCAGGCCCAAGGCCTGGCGCTAGGCCACACCGACTGGCTGCAGATCGATCAGCAGCGCATCGACACCTTTGCCACCGCCACTGGCGACCACCAATGGATCCACGTCGATCCGCTGCGTGCCCAGGCCGGCCCCTTTGGAGCGTGCATCGCACACGGCTATTTGACGCTGGCCTTGGCCAATCTGTTTTTGCCCCAGTTGGTGCGCTACGAGGGCCTGCGCATGGGTGTGAACTATGGCTGCGACAAAGTGCGCTTCCCCTCGCCCGTACCAGTGGGGGCGCGCATCCGGGGCCAGGGCCTGCTGACCGAGGCCAAAGCCTTGGCCGATGGCGGCGTGCAGATGGTGGTGCGCATCACCGTCGAGATGGAGAACGCCCCCAAGCCTGGCTGCGTGGCCGACACCATCAGCCGCCTGTATTACTGACCGACAACAAGATTTTCCGAGAGCACCACCATGTCCCTGCACGAAGCCGTCATCGTCTCCACCGCCCGCACGCCCATTGGCAAAGCCTACCGGGGCGCTTTTAACGACACCGACGCGCCCGTGCTCGGCGGCCATGTGATTGCCGCCGCCTTGGCCAAAGCCGGCGTCGACGGACGCGAAGTGGACGACGTCATCCTGGGCATCGCCGCCCAGCAGGGCAACCAGGGCTACAACCTGGGCCGCCTGTGCGTGTACACCGCGGGCCTGCCTGAGACGGTCAGCGGCATGACGATAGACCGCATGTGCAGCTCCGGCCTCATGAGCATCGCCACCGCCGCCAAAGGCATCATGACCGGCGAGATGGACATTGCCGTGGCCGGCGGCTTGGAATCGATTTCACTGGTGCAAAACAAGCACAAAAACGCCTACCGCGCCCAATCGCCGTCGGTGTTGGAGCGCGCGCCTGACGCCTATATTCAAATGATCGAGACCGCCGAGGTGGTCAGCCGGCGCTACCAAATCAGCCGCCAAGCCCAAGACGACTACGCCCTGCGCAGCCAGCAGCGCACGGCCGCAGCCCAAGAACAAGGCCTGTTTGACGAAGAAATCGTGCCCCTGACCACCAGCAAACTGCTCTACGACAAGGAAGGCAATGTCACTGGCAGCGAAAGCGTTACCCTGCGCAAAGACGAGGGCAACCGCGCCGACACCAGCGCCCAAAGTTTGGCCAAACTGGCCCCGGTCTGGAAAGGTGGCACCTGGGCGCCGGCGGGCGAATTCATCACGGCGGGCAATGCATCGCAGCTCTCCGACGGCGCCAGCGCCTGCGTGATGATGCGCGCCAGCCAGGCGCGCGAGCGTGGCCTCACGCCCTTGGGCACCTACCGGGGCATGGCGGTGGCGGGTTGCGGCGCCGACGAGATGGGCATCGGTCCGGTCTTTGCCATCCCCAAACTGCTGCAGCGCCACGGCCTGACGGTGGCCGACATCGGCCTGTGGGAAATCAACGAGGCCTTTGCCTGCCAGGTGCTGCACTGCCGCGACACCCTGGGCATCGCCGACGACCGGCTCAATGTCAACGGCGGCGCCATCGCCATCGGCCACCCTTTTGGCATGTCGGGCGCGCGCCTGGTGGGCCACGCCCTGCTGGAAGCGCGCCGGCGCAAGGTGCGCTACGCAGTGGTGAGCATGTGCATAGGCGGGGGCATGGGTGCGGCCGGGCTGTTTGAAATCCCCTAAAAGATAGCCCGAGCTATATACTGAACTGACGCTATGCCGAGCGCAAATACAACGATTCGTTTGGAAGATCAGATGCCGGCAAATTTACAAAACGAGCGTCGGTCGCTCGAACTTTTGAGCCATATTCTGGGCGCCATTTACGATGCGGCCCTCGATGAGGCGGGTTGGGTGGCCTGTCTGGAGGCTATCCGCCAGGAAATGGATGCCAACTATGCCTCGCTGATCGTCCGCACCGAAACCACCAACGATGTCGGCCTGATCGTATCGGCCGGCAACAACCAGCCCAACCTGGACCCGGGCAACCCTTATATCGCGCTGAGCCCCTTTACCGGCATGAAGCCGGACCAACTGGTGACCGTGACCGACGTGCTGTCCGAACGCGAGTGGCGCGACTCCGCCTACTACCGCGACTACTGCGCCCCCCAAGGCGTGTTCCATGTGCTGGCCGCTGACATCACCACCCGCAACGGCGGCGTGTATGGCTTTCGGGTGACGCGCCCGGAGACTGCGCCTGATTTTTCCAAGTCGGATATTGATTTTTGCCGCCTGATCATTCCGCACATCAAGCGCGCGCTCAATTTGCACCTGTCGATCAACCAGGACCGCAAAGTCAGCACGCTATACCACCACGCCATGGCGCAAATGATGGTGGGCGTGGTCATCCTGGACCAAAACGGGTTGGTCATCGAGTCCAACTCGGCGGGCACAGCCATCTTGGAGCTGCAAGACGGCCTGCGCGTGGTCGACCAACAACTCGAGGCCAACTACGCCAATGAAAACCGCAAGCTACACGGCCTGGTGCGCGAAGCGCTGGAGCACCCGCACGCGGCCAAAGTCACCCTGACCGAGGCCATGTCAGTCAGCCGGCCCAGTGGCAAGCTCAGTTGGGGACTGATCGTGCAGAGCATTTCCTCGGACCAGTGGACCGAGGGCAAGCAGCGCCCCAGCGTAGCGGTGTTTGTGCGCAACGCCGAGGGCAAAGTCGACCCGCCAGTGCGCCTGGCGCAGCAGCTTTTTCAGCTCACACCGGCCGAGACGGCTTTGGCCATTCAGATGGCCAACGGCTTGTCACTCGAAGAGGCGGCCGAGCTGCTGGGCATTCGGCGCAACACCGCGCGCGCCCATTTGCGCTCGATTTTTTCCAAAACCGGCGTGCGCCGCCAGACTGAACTGGTTCGCCTGTTCCTCAACAGCGTGGCTTGGCTTAGCGCCACACACTGAGTACTGTCGTGCCCGGCTAGTCCCCTTGGACGATGGGTCAGGCCACAGGCCTGGGGACAATGCAATCTGCATTTCACTGCACGGAATCTCCGTACAAAAGGATCCCATGGGACTAAGAGGACAAGCGGCGCTGGTAGGCGCTGCGCAATACCGACCTGAAAAATACGCCAGCGCGCCACGCATGTTCCACTTGGAACAGGTGGCCGACCTGGCCACCCAGGCGCTCGATGATGCCGGCCTGTCGCTGGCCGACGTCGACGGCCTCATCACCCTGGGCCCGCAGTTTCACGAGGCCAGCATGTTTGTGCCGGCCATGGTGGGCGAGTACCTGGGCACGCGTCTGAACTTTGCCGAAGTGGTGGATCTGGGTGGCGCCAGTTCGGTAGGCATGGTCTGGCGTGCTGCGGCGGCCATCGAAATGGGTATGTGCGACACCGTGGTCTGCGTGATCCCTTCGCGCATGGCGCCTACGGCGCCCGACGACGACCATGCCGCCCAAGTCATACGCGCATCGCGCTTTGGCGGGCACAGCACGCGTTTTGGCGCGCCCGAGGCCGAGATGGACCTGCCCTACGGCCACATGGCGCAAAACACCGGCTACGCCATGATCGCCCAGCGCTACGCCGCCATCCACGGCTACGACGCAGCGGCACTGGCCCGCATTGCCGTGGACCAGCGCTTTAACGCCTGCCACAACCCGCAAGCCATGTTTTACGGCCAACCCATCACGGTCGAGGACGTACTGGCTTCGCGCATGGTGGCCGAGCCGCTGCGCATGCTCGAAATCGTGATGCCGGTGGCCGGTGGCGGCGCCATGGTGCTCACCCGCGCCGACAAAGCCGTCCACTGCCGCCACCGCGCCGTCAAGGTCACCGGTTGCGGCGAACACATCCACTCCAAATCGCCCACCTACGCGGCCGACATGCTGGCCACACCCATCGGCCCGGCCTCGCGGCGCGCTTTTGCCATGGCCGGGCGCACACCCCAAGAGATGCACATGGCGCAGATTTACGACTGCTACACCATCACCGTGCTGCTCACGCTCGAAGACGCCGGCTTTTGCCGCAAAGGCGAAGGCCTGCAGTTTTTGCGCGAACATAGTTTCACCTTCCAAGGCGACTTCCCTATGAACACCCACGGCGGGCAACTCAGCTTTGGCCAAACCGGAAGCGCCGGGGGCATGACGCAGGTAATCGAGGCCATGCAACAAATCCAGGGCCGCGCCGGCACGCGCCAATTGACGCGCCACGACCTGGCCTATGTCTCGGGCACCGGCGGCGTGATGAGCGAGCAAGGTGCGCTGATTTTGGAAGGAGCCTGAGCATGGCCTGGAACAAACCCCTGCCCCAGGTCACCGAAATTTCGGCGCCTTTTTGGGATGGCTTGCGCGCCCACACGGTGCGCCTGCAGCAGTGCGACCAAGACCACTGGATCTTTTTCCCACGCACCCACTGCCCGCACTGCGGCTCGCGAAACCTGCAGTGGCGCAGCGTCAGCGGTGCGGCCACGCTCTACAGCTTTACCGTGGCGCGGGTGCCCACGCTGCCTGAATTCACCGACGAAATGCCGCAGCTACTGGCCGTGGTGGAGCTGGCGCAGGGCGTGCACATCAACACCACGCTGGTGGGCATGGAGCCCGCCGACATTCGCATTGGTCAGGCCTTGCGCCCGGTGTTTGACGAGCGTCCGGGCAGCCAAGTACTGCTGCGCTACACGGCTGTGGACAGCGCCACGCCCAGTGTGCTGCGCGACAATGCCCCAGCCGCTCAAGCGCCATCGCCCGCGCCTGCGCCAACCTTGGTGCGCCGCCAAGTTTCGTGCAAAGACAGCGCGGCCATGCAGTCCTTGGTGGGCGAGGCTTTTTCAGACTGGTCCAACCCCATTGAAGTCACCCAAGCCCTGATCGACCAGTTTGCCGCATTGAGCGGTGACGACTACTGGATCCACACCGACCCGGCCAAGGCACGCACCGACAGCCCGTTTGGCACCACCATCGCCCAGGGCTCCTTGGTGCAGGTGCTGATCAGCCGCTTGCAGCTCCCGCTGGACTATGAAATTACCGGCTCCAACAACATGGTGAACTACGGCTCGGACCGGCTGCGCTTTGCCACCCCGGTGCCCTCGGGCTGCCGCATCCATGCGCGCTACCGCGTCAAGGCGGTGCAGGCCGTCAAAAGCGGGATGCAGCTGACCATGGAGATCAACATCCACGTCCTCGGCCAGGAACGCCCATCGGTCATCAATGACCTGGTCATTTTGTACATGTAAGCCACCCTCAAAACCCTAAAGGAGACACCCATGAACCACAACCCCGTGCCCGTAGGCGGCATGTTTGCCTTTGTGTTGGCGGCCAGCTTGGCCTCGACCATCGGCGGCCTGCCCTTTAACGCCTTGCCTGTGATGCTGGGCAGCATGGCCGACTCGTTTTCCCTAAAGCCGCAGGTGGTGGGCATGATCGGCTCCATCTGCTTTGCCGGCTACCTGGTGGGCACGCTGGGCGCGCCCTTTTGGATGGACCGCCTCAACTGGCGCACCCTGACGGTGATCAGTGCTTTTGGCACAGCCGCTTCCTTCGCCCTGAGTGCGCGTGAGCAAGAAGCGGTGCCGCTGTACGTCATGTGGGCGCTGATCGGCTTTTTCGCATCCACCATGACCTGCCTGGGCATGCGCATCTTGTCGGACCTGCCCAACAAAGTTCAGGCCTTTGGCACGCGCCAGGGTGTCGAGTTGTCCGTAACGGCGGCGGTGCTGTTTGCCCTGCCGCCCTGGGTCATTGCGCAATACCAATACCCCGGTGCGGCGCTGGCCCTGGCGGGCGTGGTCGCAGTGTTGGGGATTTCTGCATTCTGGGTACCACAGCACCCGCTGATCCCCGTCACCACCGCGAGCGGTGATCGCCCCCCCATGCCAGCGCGCGCCTGGGTGGCGCTGGCTGTGTTCTTCGTTTTCTTGGCGGGCAATATTGCCTTGTGGGCCTTTTTGGAGCGCATCGGCAAAGGCCTAGCCATCGAGGCGGCCGAAATGGGAACGGTCTTTGCCGTCTTGAAACTGCTGGGCGGCGCTGCGGCCTTTAGCGTGGCTTTTTTTGGTGAGCGTCTGGGGCCACGGCGTCCCTTTTGGCTGGTGCTGGCGGTCATTTTGCTGGGCTTGGGCTTGCTCGACCACGGCAAAACCTTTGTGCCCTTCGCCCTGGGCGCTTGGATTTGGGAGTTTGCCTTTACCTGCGGCTGCGTGTTCCAGGCCGCCCTGATCGCCCGCGCTGACCCGACCGGTCGGGCAGTGGTGCTGATTCCAGCGGTGTTTGCCCTGAGCTCCATGGTGGGCCCAGGCGTGGCTGGGCAGCTGATCGCTGGCTCATCGGTCTCCGCAGTGCTGGCACTGGCAGCCGTTTGCTCAGTATTGCCTGCGGTGCTGTACCAGTTTTGGCAGCCAGAGCAGTCGGCGCAGTAAGAGCCCAAAGTCGGGGCAGGGCCGCTTAGGCTTGGCCCTTGGTCAAGCGCGCTCCAAAACGAAAGGCTGCGAATTCCCAGGGCGGGGCGATCTTTGCCTTTGTCCTGCGCAGGCCCTTCGCCCCCATTAAAGACTTGCTTTTCCACCAAAACGGCAGGCTCGGGTAAGCTTGGTTTATCAAAATGCTGGAGACCCGCTGTGTTAAGCCTTTTCTGCCACACCCTGCCTGTGATGAGCCGTTTAGCGTTGGCCTTTGTGCTGAGCGCCGCCACCGTTGGACACGCCGCGAGCGAGGAGAAACTCAATTACCAGCAGGCGCAAAAGGCGCTCAGCCATGCCGAACCGCAACGGCGAATACACGGGTTGCGCCAGTTGCTCAAGCTGGGCAATGCCAAGAATGCCAACGTGGTGTATCCCTTGCTTGACGATGCAGAACCTGAGGTACGGCAAGTGGCCCTGGCCACCGTCTGGCAACTGTGGGGCAAATCGGGCGACGCCGCAATTGATAAGCTCTACCAAGAGGGCTTGGATCGCATGCAGGACGGCGATATGCCCAAAGCAATCAAAGTGTTTGACGCCATTATTGCCAAGCGACCCGCATTCGCCGAAGCCTGGAACAAGCGCGCCACGATCTACTACATGTCGGGCGAGTATGAATTGTCCATGCAGGACTGCGAAGCGGTACTCAAGCGGCTGCCTCAACATTTCGGCGCTTTGGTGGGCTATGCGCAGATGCTCGCCGAGCGCCAGCAACCCGAGCGCGCCCTGGAGTTGATGGAGCGCGCCAACAAAGTCAATCCCTATTTAGCCAACGCCGAGCTGATGATGGCAGCCTTGCGCATTCAAATAGAGAACAAACGAAAAAGCATGATTTAAGGGCGGCTCTCAGGGGCGCGAGCCTTGGGAGTGAACTCTTCAGTGTCTGAAACGGTGCAGCCAGCCGCCAGTTAAGCCGCAAACTGCACCCTGCACTCCCCCATGCCCGATATCTCCATCCCAAAGCGGTCGCCCGGGGCCGCCGGGAACAAGGGGCCTAAGGAGCCCGAGAGAATGATCTCGCCCGCCTTGAACGCAATGCCATAGGCGCCCAAGGTGTTGGCCAGCCATGCCACGGCTTGCGCCGGATGGCCTTGGACGGCGGAACCCAGGCCGCGGGCGACGACTTCACCGTTCTTGGTCATCACCATCGCGGCCTGGGCCAGGTCCAACGCGTAGGGGTCGATGTGCGCCTCGCCAATCACGAACACGCCGCAGGAGGCGTTGTCAGACACGGTGTCGCCGATCTTGATTTTCCAGTCGCGGATGCGTGAATCCACAATCTCAAAGCAAGGCGCCACCCAGTCGGTGGCGGCCAGAACGTCTTCTAGCGTCACGCCCGGGCCTTGCAAGTCGGATTTGAGCATAAAGGCAATCTCGGCCTCGGCGCGCGGCTGGATCAGGCCGTCGCGCTGCAGCGAGAGCGTTTGCCCATTGGCAATCTGCATGGTGTTGGTCAGAAAACCAAAGTCTGGTTGCAGCACGCCCAGCATGTCTTGCACGGCTTTGGAGGTGACGCCTATTTTTTTACCCACCACGCGCTCGCCCTCGGCCAAGCGGCGTTGCAGCATGTGCAGGGATATTTGGTAGGCGTCCTCGACACCGATGTCTGGATAGCGGGTGCTGAGCGGCTCCACAGTGCGGCAAGCGCGCAAGGCGGCAAACAGCTCGTCGCCCAAGGCGTCGGTCAGCGCTTTGTCCATGGCTTAGCCCTTTTGCAAAAAGTCAATGCAGGTGCGGTTGAACATATCGCGGTGCTCCACCTGGACCCAGTGGCCGCATTGGTTGACCAGCACCATGCGCGCTTGCGGGCAGTTTTCCACCAGTTTCGTGCCGCCGCTGACTGGGTTGAACTTGTCATTCACCCCCCAAAAGCCAAGTACCGGGCAACGCAGAGCATGCAGCTCGGTGGTCATATTGGGCACTTTGAGAATGGAGCGCGCCGCCTGCGTCTGCATGGCCGCGATGGGCGCGCGCTCGTTGATGATGTCGTCGGTCAGCAGGCTCGGGTCAAACAGTTGCATGGTCATGACGGCACGCATGGCCTCGGCGCCGGTTTTGCCCGACTGGTAGATTTTGAACATATTGGCAATACCAGGCATGGCCAAGTAGGTGTCCAAGTCTTCCACGCCGCCGGGGGCCATCAGGATCAGCCGGCTGACATCGTCCGGGTGCGCCAGCGCATAGCCCAAGGCGACGGCGCCGCCCAAGGAGTTGCCTAGCAAAGTGACTTTGCGCAGCCCCAAGGCGTCCACCAGGCCTTTGACACCCGCGACAAAAAAGTCCAGGTCGTACTGCGGGATGTCGGGCTTGCTCGACAGGCCGTAGCCCAGCAAATCGGGCACGATGGTGCGAAAACCCGCCGCCGCAAAGGCCGGGTAATTGCCCTTGAAGTTGCTGTAGCCACTGGCGCCGCCGCCTGCGCCATGCAAAAAGATAACCACTTCGCCAGCGCCCTGCTCGTGGTAATGCACCCGCTGGATGGCCCCAGCCACCGGGGCGATGTCGACATAGTGGCCTTCGGGAATAGAAAAAGGGGATGTCATGCGGGGCTCCTGGTCAAAAAAATAGGGGCAAAGTTAAGGCGCGCTGGGTGAACGCCAAAGTTTGGGTAGGCCGGGGTCGGTGGCCAAAATCAGGTGTTTGAGCAAATTGCGCAGCGCAGCGGCCTCGATTTCGCCCAGGCGCCCCACCAAGGTCTCCTGGGCTTGCGTGGCCAGTGCCAGCACGGCGGCGATGGCTTGGCGCCCATGCGCGCTGACTTGCCAAGGGCCTGCATGGCCCGCATCCTGCGGCGCGGCCACCAGCAACTCGCGCGCAAGCATGGCCTGGCACATAGCGGCATCAAAGTGCACGCCGGTGTAGCTGAGGTGGGCGGCCAAATCGGTCTGCGACAAGGGCGAGCGCACGCTGAGCAAAGACAGCACAAAAAAATCCGCGTCGCTGAGCTGGTAGGCCTGCAACGCCGGGCGCAGGTGGTGCATGAACTGAAAATGCGCCCGCCCCAGCAAGTAGCCCAGCAAGTCCTCGGAATACGAGGCGCCAGCCAAATCGGCTTGCGGCTCGGTCGATACCGGTGCCGCCTTGCGCGAGGCCAGGGCATATTCGCCCGTCAGGTACAAGAGCGGCGGCAGGGCGCAGCTGTCGTAGGCAACCACTTCGCCCACAAAAATCGTGTGGTCACCCCCTTCGTATTGAAAGGCGCTGCGGCACTCAAAACGGGCGCTGCAACCCTGCAGCAAGGGCGCACCAAAGGCCGATTCGTCCAGCGCCAGCCCGGCAAATTTGTCTTCGCCAGCGCGGGCAAAGCGATTGGACAACTGCTCTTGCGCATTGGACAGAATATGGACATTCCAGTGCGAGCTGGTGCTAAAGACCTCGCGGGTGCGCGCCGTATTGGCCAGGCTCCAAAGCACCATGGGCGGCTGCAATGAGACCGAATTGAAACTGTTGGCCGTGATGCCCACGGGCGTGCCGTCCAGGGCGCGGGCGGTCACGATGGTCACCCCGGTCGCAAACGTGCCCAGCGCACGACGAAAGTCGCGGGGGTCAAAGCTCGAGGGGGCAGTTTGCACGGGGATGTCTCCAGTTTGTCCGGCCTGTGGCCTGTCACGGTAGCGCCCAGCATGCCCAAGGCCAGCGGCCCTGCAATCCCTCACTCGGACTAGAAACATGCAGCGGCGCTGTGCCTGCTTAGTCTGATTGGACGATGATTGAGTACACCCGCGTTATAGATACTCGGCGCACGGGACGATCCTCTCGCAGACTTTTATTAGACCGCAGCGCCCCATGCGCCGCACCCGGAGACCGACCATGCAAGCCATCGCAAACGATTACATGACCCCCTTAGCCCAAAGCCTGGTCGAGCGCGCACGCGCCATGATCCCCACCCTGGCTGCCCGCGCCCGCGCCAATGAGGACGCTGGGCTGATTTCGGCAGACACCATCGCCGAGATGAAAGAGGCCGGCTTTTTCAAGGTATTGCAGCCCAAGCGCTGGGGCGGCTACGAGATGGACCCCCGGGTTTTCTACCAGGTGCAGATGGCTTTGGCCGAGGGCTGTATGGCCACCGCCTGGGTGTACGGGGTGGTCGGCGTGCACAACTGGCAGCTTCCGCTCTTTTCCGAGCAAGCCCAGCAAGAGGTGTGGAGCCAAGATTCCACCATCCTGATCGCGTCTACCTACATGCCGGTGGGCAAGGCTGAGCCGGTGGAGGGTGGTTACCGCTTTAGCGGCCACTGGAGCTGGAGCAGCGGCGTCGAGTTTTGCGACTGGATTTTGCTCGGCGGCCTGCTGCCCAAGAAAAATGGCTCGGGCGAGATCGAGCACTGCACCTTCTTACTGCCCAAGTCGGATTACCAGGTCGTCAAAAACTTTGACGTACTGGGCCTGCGTGCCACCGGCAGCCACGAAATCGTGGTTAAAGACGCATTCGTCCCCGAGCACCGCACCCAACGCACCAACGACCACAGCGACGCAGGCTGCCCCGGCCGGGCTACCAACCCCGGCTGGCTCTACCGCATCCCGTTTACCCAAGTGTTCCAGCGTGCCGTCTCTACCGCTTGCATTGGCGCCACCGAAGGGGCCATCGCCAGCTTTCGCCAGCGCGCGGCCAGCTTTGTGGGCAAGCACGGATCCAAGACGGCCGAAGACGTCAACGCCCAAATGGCGGTGAGCCAGGCCATGATGCTGACCGACCAGCTGCGTCTGGTGCTGCTGCGCAACTACCAACGTGTGGTCGACTGCGCGCAAAGCCAGGAAAAAATGCCGGTCGAAGAGCGCTTAATGCAACGCGCCCAGTCGGCCATCGTGCCCAAACTGTGCGCCGAGGCGGTGAACGAGATCATGCGCGCCTGCGCGGCCGGTGGCGTCTTCAAGACCAACCCGATTGAGCGCCTTTTTAGGGATTTGCATGTGGCGCGCGGCCACATCGCCAACAATGCCGACGCCTTTGCGCGTGCCCATGGCTCGGTCATGCTGGGCATGCCCAATACCGACCCCTTCGTTTGACCGATCCCGCCATGGATTACGACCTTGTCGTGGTCGGGTCGGGCGCGGGCGGCCTGCTCGCTGCCATCGCCGCACACGACGGCGGTTTGCGCCCCTTGGTAATTGAAAAAACCAACTTGCTTGGCGGCACCTCGGCACTCTCGGGCGGGGGCATTTGGATTCCTGTCAATGACGACATGGCCAAGGCGGGCATCCAAGACAGCACGGATACCGCCTTTGGCTACGTCAAGCGCTGCGCCCGCGGGCTGGCCAGCGACCGCCGCATCCTGGCCTACGTAGAAACGGCGCGTGTCCTGGCGCGCACCTTGGCGCACATCGGCGTGCCCTACCGCTGCATGCCGCACTACTCGGACTACTACCCGGCCACCGAAGGCGCGCTGCCGGGCGGACGCACCATGGACCCGGTGGATTTCAATGCTGCTCGCCTGGGCCTCAAAGGCCTGGAGCTGCTGCGTCCGACCAACCCAGGCCAGCTGATTTTGGGCCGCATGCAGATCAACGCTTTTGAGGCGCGCTCCATGCTGGCGCGCGAGCGCAAGTCCAAATGGGTGCTGATGTGGATCATGGCGCGCTATTTTCTGGACTACCCCTGGCGCAACAAAACCCGCCGCGACCGGCGCCTCACCGGCGGCCAGGCCTTGGTCGGCGGGTTGCTGGCCGCCGCACGCGCACGCAAGATCCCGATCTGGACCGAGACAACGCTGCAGTCCTTGCAGCACCAGGACGGCCGGGTATGCGGCGTCACCGTGCTGCGCGAAGGACAGACCCAACCTATTTCAGCGACCAAAGCCGTGCTGCTGGCCGCTGGCGGTTTCGAGCGCAACCAGGAGATGCGCGAGCGCCACCTGCCCCAACCCACCAACCAGGCCTGGACCGCCACGCCGCCAGACGCCAACACGGGTGACGCCATCCGCGCCGGTGCTGACGTGGGTGCGCAGCTGCACCTCATGGAGCACACCTGGGGCGCACCCACGCTGTCCGTTCCCAAGGAAGAGAAGTTTCGGGCCCTGTTTGTGGAGCGTTCGCTGCCCGGTTGCATGGTGGTCAATGGCCGGGGTGAACGCTTTTTGAACGAGTCGGGGCCCTACCCCGAGTTTCAGCAAGCCATGTTTGCCAACCACGCCACAACCGGCAGCGCCATTCCGGCCTGGATCGTGTTTGATGCGCGCTTTCGCGCCAACTACCCCATCGGCCCGATGATGCCTGCCAGCGCCGTGCCCGACAGCCGCCTGCGCAAAAGCTGGCTCGGCCAGGTCTATTGGAAGGGCGAGACTCTGCAAGACCTGGGCGCGCAAATCGGCGTGGACCCGCAAGGCCTGGCCGCCAGTGCCGACCGCATGACCCAGTTTGCCCAAACCGGCAAAGACCTGGACTTTGACCGGGGCAGCAACAGCTTTGACCGCTATTACGGCGACATCCACGTCCACCCCAACCCGAATCTGGCCCCCATCAACCAAGGACCGTTTTACGCCATGCAGCTGTGGCCCGGCGACATCGGCACCAAGGGCGGCCTGCTCACCGACGAGGACGCCCGCGTGCTCGACACCCAAGGCCAGCCTATCGAAGGCCTGTACTGCGTGGGCAACAACGCAGCCTCGGTCATGGGCCCGTCCTACCCTGGCGCGGGCTCAACGCTGGGCCCGGCCATGGCGTTTGCACTGCGGGCGGTTGCACACCTGCGCGGCCAACACATGGCCTTGCAGCGCACGGATTTGCTGGACCAGGCCGCATGAGTCCCAGCCCGCGCATCTCCACCGTCACCCCGGTGGAGCCCGCTCTGTTCATAGAAGACCCAGACAGCCTGCACTGGAGCGAAAGCGCGGATGTGCTCGTCGTCGGCTGGGGTGCGGCAGGTGCTTGCGCGGCCATTGAGGCGCGTAGCCAAGGCGCAAGCGTTTTGGTGATTGATCGTTTTGAAGGCGGCGGCGCCAGCACCTTGTCAGGCGGCGTGGTCTATGCCGGGGGCGGCACACCCTACCAACAAGAGGCCGGTTTTAGCGACACGCCCGAGGCCATGGCGCGCTACCTGGCCAAAGAAGTGCAAGGCGCCGTCAGCGAGGCGACCATCGCGCGCTTTTGCTTGGATAGCGTGGCCAATTTGCGCTGGCTCGAAGACCAAGGCATGCGCTTTGATGCCCGCATGCCCGCCTACAAAACCTCCTACCCGCCCAAAGACAAATTTTTGTATTACTCGGGCAACGAGCAAGTGCCCGCCTACCAGGATGGCATCAGCGCCCCGGCCCCGCGCGGCCACCGCACGCTGGGCAAGGGTCAATCGGGCAAAGATTTGTACACCGCCTTGCGCGCTGCCACGCTGCGCGCAGGCGCCGTGCCGCTCACCCAAACCGCCGTGCGCCGCCTGGTGCGCCAACGCAGCGCAGACGGCGAAGCGGGCCCGGTGCTAGGGGTGCAAGTCTGGGCCCTGCCCGCTGGCCACCCCGAGACACTGCGCCATGCGCAACTGCAGGCGCAAGTGGCGCGCTGGCGCCTGGTGCGCCCGGCCAAGGCCATGGCCTGCCGGCGCGAAGCAGCGGCCATCGAGCAGCGCCTTGCCCAGTCGCGCTATATCCGCGCGCTGCGTGCGGTGGTGCTGACCACCGGCGGCTTTATCTACAACCCCGACATGATGGCCGCCCATGCGCCGCAGGCCAAGCACGGTTGGCCCATTGGTGCAGCCGGGTGCGACGGCAGCGGCATCCGCCTGGGGCAAAGCGTCGGGGCCCAAACCCAGGGGCTGGACAACGTCTCGGCCTGGCGCTTCATTACCCCGCCCTCGGCCTGGCCGCGCGGCTTGGTGGTCAATACACAAGGGGCGCGCTTTTGCAACGAAGAGGTGTACGGCGCCACCTTGGGCCATGAAATGATGAGCCACCACGGTGGGCGCGCCTGGCTGATTTTGGATAGCACACTGCGCGCGCAGGCCACACGCCAATGCCTGTGGGGCGGCTTGTGGGCCTTCCAGTCCGTGCCCGCGCTCACACTCATGTGGCTGCACGCACGCAAAGCCGCCACAGTTGCCGCGCTGGCTGCGCGCATAGGCGCGGACCCGCAAACCTTGCAAAACAGCCTGGACCAGGCCAATGCCGCAGCCCACGGCCGGGGCGCGGACCCGATGGGCAAGTCTGCGGGCATGCGCCACGCCATGCCCAAGGGGCCGTATTTCGCCTTGGATATTTCGATCGGCTCGCCCGCGTTCCCGCTGGCAACGATTACTTTAGGCGGCTTGGTGCTCGACGAAAGCAGCGGCTTGGTGCTTGATGCCCAAGGCGCGCCCATTGCCGGCCTCTATGGCGCGGGCCGGGCGGCAGTGGGCTTGGCCTCGGGTCGCTATGTGAGCGGTCTGTCTTTGGCGGACTGCGTGTTTTCGGGGCGGCGCGCTGGCAAGGCAGCAGCGTTTGGCATTTCGTGAAGGAACTAGAAATGCAGCGTCTGGCGGACAAAACAATTTTGATTACCGGCGGCGCAGGTGGCCTGGGCAGTGCGGCCGTGGCACTGTTCATAGAACAAGGCGCCCGTGTGGTGATCAGCGACCTCAACGTGGATGCGGGCACAGCGCTGGCAGCGCGCTACGGTAAGCAAGCCGCCTTTGTCGCGCACGACGTAACCAGCGAGGCGGCTTGGGCCCAAGCCATGGACTTTGTGGCGCACCAGTTTGGCCGCTTGGATGTGCTGATCAACAACGCAGGCATTTTGCAGTCCGGTGATATCGAGACCGCCACGTTGGCGCAATGGCGCCAACTCATGCAGGTTAACGCCGACTCCTGTTTTTTGGGTTGCCAGCAGGGCATCCTCGCCATGAAGGCACAGGGCGGTAGCATCGTCAACGTTGCATCGGTGGCTTCCTGGATGCCGATGCAAGACTTTCCCGCCTATGGCGCCAGCAAGGCGGCCATGGCCTCGCTGACCCGCTCGGCTGCGCTGCATTGCCGCAAAAAAGGCTATGCCATCCGCGTCAATTCGCTGCACCCCGACGGCATCTACACGCCCATGCTGCAGGCCACTGCGCCCGGCGTCGCGCCCGAGCATATTTTGTTTGACCCTGCGCGCAACCCCAAAGGCCGCGCCCGCATGCCCGACGACATTGCGCGTCTCTTGGTCTTTCTCGCCAGCGACGATGCACAGGCTGTCAGCGGCTGCGCGCTGCAGGCGGACAACGCCCTCTTGGGCATGGGTTTGTGGCCGTGAGCGGTTTTCACACGCTGCGCGTAGCGGCCCTGACCGCCGAGACCGCAGACGCTTGCTCCATCCATTTGGACATTGCGCCCGCGCTAGCGGCCACTTTTGCCTACAAAGCGGGCCAGTTCCTGACGCTGCGGGTGCAAGCCGGCGACCAAACCCTGCTGCGCTGCTATTCCATGTCCAGCACGCCGGGCCTGGATGCGGGGCTGCGCGTCACCGTCAAGCGGGTGGCGGGCGGGCGCGGCTCCAACGCTTTGTGCGACACGCTGCGTGCGGGCGACAGCATCGATGCCATGCCACCCTCGGGCCTGTTTTGCCCACCCGACGTGACAGGCGACTTTTTGCTCTTTGCGGGGGGCAGCGGCATCACGCCGGTGTTTTCGATTTTGCGCGCGGCATTGGCCCAAGGAGCGGGCCAGGTGCGCCTGATTTATGCCAACCGCGACGCCGCAGCCGTCATCTTTGCCGATGCCCTGGCCCAGTTGCAAGTGCAGTACCCCGCGCGCCTGCAGGTGCTGCACTGGCTGGACGCGACGCAAGGCTTTGCCAGCACCGCCCAATTGGCCGAACTGGCCGCGCCCTTGCGCCATGCGCCCGCCTACATTTGCGGCCCCGCGCCGTTTATGGACATGGCGGTGCAGGCTTTGCACAGCCTGGGGCTGGCGCCAGAGCGCATCCATATAGAACGCTTTACTGCCACGCCGCAGCCCCCGGCACTGCCAAGCGCCGCAGACCTGCCCGAACTGATGGACGATGCCCAAGTGCACATCGAGCTTGACGGCCAGCACTACCAGATCGACTGCGGCCCCAACGAGACGCTGCTCGAGGCGGCGCTGCGCCACAAAGTGGCTGCGCCCTTCTCCTGCCAGGCGGGCATGTGCGCCTCGTGCATGTGCCAGGTGACCGAAGGTGCGGTACACCTGCGCCACAACGACGCCCTGGACGCCAAAGACTTAGCCCGCGCCTGGACCTTGAGTTGCCAGGCCGTGCCACGCAGCACGGTGTTGCGCGTCAAATTCCCCTGACAAACGCCATGACGACCGACACCACCGACCTTCCAAGCACCCTGCCCAACATGCTGCGCACCAGTGCGGCGCAGTTTGGCGCCCAGGCGGCCATCATCGATGGCCCGGTGCAGATCAGCTATGCCGAGCTGCGGGAACGCAGCACGCAGGCAGCGCGCGCGCTCATCAGCCTGGGTGTGCAGTCGGGCGACCGGGTGGCAATTTGGGCGCCCAATGTGTACGAATGGATTGTTGCGGCCTGCGGCCTGCAGTCGGCCGGGGCGATTTTGGTGCCACTCAACACCCGCATGAAGGGCGCCGAGGCGGCCGACATATTGGAGCGCAGCGGCGCCAAAGTGTTGTTTTGTATTGGTGATTTCTTGGGCCAGTACGTGCCGTCGCTGCTCGACGGTTTGCGCCCGGCCAGCCTGCAAACCGTGATCGTGCTGCGCGCCGGCGCCCAAAAGCCTGCTGGCGCACCCGCCACCCTTGATTGGGACGCGTTTTTGGCCCTGGCCTACGCCACCGCGCCCAGCGACGTGCTGGCGCGCGAGCAGGCGCTGCATGCGCAATCGACCTCGGACATTCTCTTTACCTCAGGCACCACCGGCCGACCCAAAGGCGTGATGGCGGCGCACGGGCCCACGATTGCCGCTTTCAAGGCCTGGGCCACAGCGGTGGGCTTGCAAGCGGGTGACCGTTACCTGATCGTCAACCCGTTTTTCCATGCCTTTGGCTACAAAGCCGGCTGGGTGGCGGCGCTGATGCAGGGCGCCACGATTTACCCGCAGGCGGTGTTCGATGTCGAAACCGTGCTGGCCAGCATTGCGCGTGAGCGCATCAGCTTTTTGCCCGGGCCGCCCACCTTGTTTCACAGCATGCTGTCGCACCCGGGACTGGCCCAGCACGACATTTCTTCCTTGCGTGTCTCGGTGACGGGAGCGGCCTCCGTGCCACCGGCACTCATTCGGCGTATGCGCGAGGAATTGCGCATTGCCAAAGTCACGACCGCCTACGGTCTGACCGAATGCGGCGGTTGCGCCACTTTGTGTGACCCCACCGACAGCGTAGAGACGGTGAGCAGCACCTGCGGCAAAGCCCTGCCCGGCACCGAGATGTGCTGCGTCGATGCGCAGGGCGCGCGCGTGCCCGTGGGCGAGCCCGGCGAGGTGCTGCTGCGCGGCTACCACGTGATGCAAGGCTATTTTGATGACCCGCAGGCCACCGCGCAGGCCATTGACGCCCAGGGCTGGCTGCATACGGGTGATATCGGCGTGATCGATGCGCGCGGCTACCTGCGTATTACCGACCGCCTCAAAGACATGTTTATCGTAGGTGGCTTCAATTGCTACCCGGCCGAAATCGAGCGCCAGCTCAATGAACACCCGGCTATTGCCCAAGTGGCGGTCGTGGGCCTGCCCGATGAGCGCATGGGCGAGGTGGGTTGCGCCTGTGTGATTTTGCGCGCCGACCAGACGCTGACAGTCGCGCAGTTGCTCGCCTGGGCCAAGCCGCGCATGGCCAACTACAAGCTGCCACGCCACGTGCTGTTTTTGGAAAGTCTGCCGCTGAACGCGTCGAGCAAAGTACTCAAGCGCGAATTGGTCCAAAGCGCCCTGGCCCTGCTGGCGCACAAGCCTGCGGTTTAGGGCCCGCCGCTTAAGACCAGGCCGCTCAAGCGCCCAGCGCTCTAGCGGCCCTCAAATTGCGCTTTGCGCTTTTCGATAAACGCCTGCATGCCCTCTTTTTGGTCGCGGGTGGCAAACAGCAGCTGGTTGGCTTTGCGCTCGAGCATCAGCGCCGTCTCCAGAGAGGCGTCCACGCCGGCGAGCACCACCTCCTTGATTTGCATGGCCGCAAGCGGCGGCATGGCGGCAATCTGGCGCGCCATCTTGAGCGCCTCGTCGAGCAATTGCGCGTCCGGAAAAACCTGGCTGACCAGGCCCATGGCACAGGCCTCCTGGGCGCTGACAGCCTTGCCGGTGAGCAGCATGCGCATGGCGTTGAACTTGCCCACCGCGCGCACCAGGCGCTGGGTGCCGCCAATGCCGGGCATGATGCCGATGCGGATTTCGGGCTGCGAAAAGCTGGCGCCCTCTCCGGCCAAAATGATGTCGCAGTGCATGGCCAGTTCGGCCCCACCGCCAAAGGCATAGCCGCAAACCGCCGCAATGATGGGCTTGGGGCAACGCTCAATGGGCGCCCACACCCGTTCGGTGTGCCGACGCATGATCTCGATCGGACCGGCCCCTTCCAGGGTTTTGATGTCGCCGCCTGCGGCAAACACTTTGTCACCCCCGGTGAGCACAATGGCGCGCACCGCTTCGTTGGCACTCAAATCGGTAAACGTTTGCGACAGCGCCGCCTGCACAGACAGGCTCAGGGCGTTGGCCGCCTCAGGCCGGTTCAGGCGCACCAGGGCCACGCCATCGTCCAAGATCTGCACCAGCACTTCAGCGCCGGTCTGGGCTGGGCCGGGGGGCACAATGGGGGATTGAATCGACATGGGCAGCTCCCGACAATTGAATGGTGTGCATGGTGGTTTTTCGGGGGCGGCGCTACATCGTCCTTTTGGACGTATCGGCAAGCCGCCGCCTAACGTAGATTCTCCCCCATGACACAAGAACCCGAATTTGCACAGCGCGTGGTCCTGGTAACCGGTGGTACCAAGGGCATTGGGCGCGGCATTGCCCAAGGCTTTTTGCAAGAAGGCGCGCAGGTGGTGGTGTGCGCCCGCACACCGGTCGATGAATTGCCCCGGTTTGGCCAACGCCAAGCCGAATTTATGCCCTGCGATGTGCGCGAGGCCGATGCCTTGCGCTCCCTGGTGGCCAACATCGTGGCGCGCCACGGGCGCCTCGATGTACTGATCCACAACGCCGGCGGCAGCCCGCCGGTCAACGCCGCCACCGTCTCGCCCCGGTTTCATGAAGGCGTGATCCGCTTAAACCTCAGCGCCGCCATGCACGCGGCCCAGGCGGCCAATGCGGTCATGCAAACCCAGGACAGCGGTGGAGTCATCGTTTTTATTGGCAGCGTTAGCGGCTTGCGGCCCTCGCCGGGCAGCGCGGTTTACGGCGCGGCCAAGGCTGCCGTCATCAGCCTGGCGGGCTCGCTAGCCGTTGAGTGGGCGCCCAAAGTACGGGTCATGGCAGTGAGCCCCGGTTTGGTGCGAACCGAACAATCTCATCTGCACTACGGCGACGAAAACGGCATTGCTGCGGTCAGCGCCACCATTCCACTGGGTCGCATGGCCGACCCGGCCGATGTAGCGCAGGCCTGCCTGTATGCCGCCTCAGCACGCGCCAGCTATTTAAGCGGCACCAATATTTTGTTGCACGGCGGCGGCGAGCGACCGGCCTTTCTTGACGCTGCCAAAGGACATTGAAGCCATGAACCATTGCACCACCGTGGTCCGCACCACCCCAAGGACCCAGCAGCAGGAGCAAGCGCGTGGCTGAACCCCAATGGATGGACGGCGCCCGCGCGCTGGTAGGCAAAGAATACGGGCGCGTCTACGCCTGGGACAAAGTCAACGCGCCCATGATCCGCCAATGGTGCGAAATCATGGGTGTGGACGCCACGTCCTATTTGGCTGAGGGTGCCGTCCACGCGCCCGAGGCCATGCTGCAAGTCTGGTGCATGGAGGGCTTTACCCTCAACAACTACCCACCCGGTTCAACCACCGAAAACCCCTACGAGGTCCTCAAGCTGATGGAGGCCCAAGGCCTGGCCTCGGTGGTGGCGGTCAACTCCGAGCTGCAATTTAGCCGCGCGGTGCGCGAGGGCGAGCGCCTGTACTACACCACGCGCCTAGACACCATCAGCCCGGAAAAAACCACCGCGCTGGGCACCGGCTACTTTGTCACCTTGGTGATGCGTTATTTCTCTGAAATGGCCACCGGCGACGAGGAAGTCGGACAGCTGCTTTTCCGGGTCTTTAAATTCAAACCTGCGCAAGCGGTCGCGGTGGGCGCAACTGCCGCCGCGCCGCCCAAGCCCCTGCGTCCAGCACCCGGCATCAGCGACGACACCCGCTTTTATTGGGAGGGCGTGCGCGCTGGCGCGTTGCGCATCCAGCGCTGCAAAGCCTGCGGCACGCTGCGCCACCCGCCGGGCCCGGTCTGCCCGCAGTGCCACTCGTTTGATTGGGACGCGGTCACTGCCAGCGGGCGCGGGACGGTGTATTCCTTTGTGGTGATGCATTACCCCGAGGTGCCGCCGTTTGAGCACCCCAACCCGATTGCCCTGATCGAACTCGAAGAAGGCACGCGCCTGATCACCCAACTCGTAGGCGTGGCCCCGGGCGATGTGCGCATCGGCCAGAAAGTACACGTTGAATTTCACACCTATGACGGCGATTTAGTGCTGCCACAGTTTCGGCCCGTGCCTGAGCCCACCTGAGCCCACCTGCCCCCCATTCAAGCCCGTTATGAACTTTGAACTGACAGACGATCAAAAAGCCTTTGCTGACATGGCCGCAGGCCTGTTTGCCGACTATTGCGGCGACGAGCAACTGCGCGCGCATGACAGCGGCCAGGCCCCCTTTATGCAGGACTTGTGGAAGCAGTGCATTACCGCAGGCCTGCACACCGTGCTGGTACCCCAAGAACGCGGTGGCCTGGGTCTGGGGCTGACCGAGCTGATGGGCATCTTGGAGCAACAAGGCCGCGCCCTGGCGCTCTTACCCCTGTGGGAGCAGCAAGTGGGCCTGGCCGCGCTGGACCGTTTTGGTGTGGCTGCGCCCGAAGGCCTGTGGCAGGCTTTGCTGCATGAGGGCAGCCCCTTGGCCTTGTCCTTGTCAGCACTCTCAGACAGCCGTGGTGATGCGCTGCAGGTGCAGCAAAGCGGCGCGGCTTTTGTGGTGCACGGTCGCGCGCCAGCGGTGAGTCTGGGCCAAAGCGCCCGCTTTGCGCTACTGGCCGGCGCCCTCGATGGACAGATGCGGCTGCTGATGGTGGACCTGGACGCCAGCGGCGTGACGCGCACCACCGGGCGCAGCCAGCACCACCTGGAAGTGGCTGATCTGGACTTTCACAACTGCCCGCTGGCTGCCTGGCAAGTGCTGCCCCCAGCCGCCCTGCCCTGGGTCGCCGAGCGCGCTGCTGCTTGCCTGGCCGCTTTGCAACTGGGCGTGACCCAAGCGCATTTGCGCCGCACCGTGGACTACGTGAGCCAACGCCAGCAGTTTGGCCGTGCCATTGGCAGCTTTCAGCTGGTCAGCGGCCAAATGGCCGATGGCTACATCGCCTTGGAGGCGCTGCGCAGCGCGCTGTGGCAACTGGTCTACCGCCTTGATGCCGGCCTGGGCGCCGCGCCGCAGGCCCTGGCCACCCGCGTGCTGGCCAATGACGCAGGCCACTTTGCAGGCCATATGGCCCAGCATGTCCATGGCGGCATCGGCGTGGACCTGACCTACCCCATCCATCGCTTTTTGTACTGGAGCCGTGCCTTGGGCGCCGCTTTAGGCGGCAGCGAACACCAGTTGGCCGCCCTGGGCGACTGGCTGGCCAGCCGCGACGCGTTGGGCTGGAAATACGACGCGCCCGAAGACGGCGCAGCGCAGGAGGCCATGCATGCAAGCGTTTGATGCCATTGAAGTAGGCCAGACCATAGAGGCGCTGGACGTGCCGATCACGGCAGCCCTGGTCACCGGCGGGGCGATTGCCACGCGCGATTATTTCCCCGGCCACATGGACCTGGAGGCCGCGCGTGCGCTGGGCTCCCAGGGCGTATTTATGAACATCCTGACGACCAACGGGCTGGTTCAACGCTTTGTGCAAGGCTGGAGCGGACCGCACAGCCGCTTGTGCGACCTCAAAATCAAACTGGGCGCGCCCAATTACCCTGGCCACACCATGCGCTTTAGCGGCAGCGTTACCGACAAGCGTACCCAAGACCGCACGGTGGAGCTCAACTTCAAAGGCGCCAACGCCATAGGCAGCCATGTCACCGGTACGGTGCGGGTCCGCTTTCCCTAAATGCCCAAGGACCCCAGCGCAATGAGCGAACTATCCATTTCCGGGCGTGCCGCCATCGTTGGCTTGGGCGCCACCGAGTTCTCCAAAAACTCCGGGCGCACCGAGGTGCGACTGGCAATGGAGGCCACGCTGCAAGCCCTCAACGATGCGGGCATCGACCCGGCCGAGGTGGACGGTTTTTCTTCGTACTCGGTGGACAAAGTGCCCGAATACGAAATCGCCCGCTTGCTGGGCGCCAAAAACGTGCGCTTCTTCTCGCAAGTGCCGCACGGCGGCGGCGCCGCCTGCGGCCCGGTGCTGCATGCGGCCATGGCGGTGGCCACCGGTATCGCCCGCACGGTGGTGGTTTACCGCGCCATGAACGAGCGCAGCTGGTACCGCTTTGGCAACGGCAACTATGGATTTGGCTCCTCGCCGCTGTTTGAAAACGTCAACTACGGCTGGTACATGCCCTACGGCTTTCACACGCCAGCGGCTTGGGTGGGCATGTTTGCCCGCCGCTATATGCACACCTACGGTGCTACCAGCGAAGACTTCGGCCGCGTCGCGGTGGCAGCGCGCGACTTTGCAGCGACCAACCCGGCGGCGTTTTTTCACCAAAAACCGATCACTTTGGCAGAGCACCAGGCCTCTCGCTGGATTTGCGAGCCGCTGCATTTGCTCGACTGCTGCCAGGAGTCTGACGGCGCTGTGGCCATGGTTATCACCTCGGTCGAGCGGGCGCGCGATATGAAAAGCCGCCCCGTCATCATCAAAGGCGCGGCCCAGGGCAGCAGCGACAGCCAACAGATCATGACCTCGTACTACCGCGATGACATCACCGGTCTGCCCGAAATGGGCTTGGTGGCGCGCCAACTCTGGCAGCAAAGCGGGCTCTCGCCCAAAGACATCCAAACCGCCGTGATTTACGACCATTTCACGCCTTTTGTGCTGCCTCAGCTCGAGGAGTTTGGCTTTGCCGAGCGTGGCGCGGCCAAGGAGTTTGTGCGCGCGGGCCACCATGCGCGCGGCGGGCGCCTGCCGATTAACACCCATGGCGGCCAATTGGGCGAGGCCTATATCCACGGCATGAACGGCATTGCCGAAGCCGTGCGCCAGGTGCGCGGCACCGCCGTCAACCAAGTAGACCAGGTGCGCAATGTGCTGGTCACCGCCGGTACCGGCGTGCCCACCAGCGGACTGATTTTGGGCAAAGAATAAGAGAAATCCCCATGTTTATCGACCTAAGCCCACAACAACACGCCTTGCGCTTGCGCGTCCGCGACTATTTCAATGCCTTGATGACGCCTGCGCTGCGTCTGGCCTTGCGCGGTGCCGAAGGCGGCCCGCTGTACCGCCAAACCGTGCGCAAAATGGGCCAGGACGGGTGGCTGGCAGTCGGCTGGCCCAAGCAACACGGAGGCCAGGGCTTAAGCGCCACCGAGCAGCTGGTATTTTTCGAAGAAGCCAATATTGCCGGGGCGCCCTTGCCTTTTGTCACGATCAGCACGGTGGGCCCTGCGCTGATGGAGTCGGGCACGCCAGCGCAAAAAGAGCGCTATTTACCCGGCATTGCGGCGGGTGACATCATTTTTTCCATTGGCTATTCTGAGCCGCAGGCCGGCTCCGATTTGGCCGCACTGGCCACCCACGCGCGCCTGCAAGGCAATCTGCAAACCGGGCACTTTGTGGTCAACGGCAACAAGCTGTGGACCTCGGGCGTGGAATCAGCAGACCATATCTGGCTGGCTGCTCGCACCAGCTTGGAATTGGCAAGGCACAAAGGCATTTCCATCCTCATCGTAGACACGGGCACGCCCGGCTTTTCACACACGATGATCCCCACGGTGGGCAACTTCACTGCAGCCACGTATTACGACAATGTGCAGGTTCCGGCAGACCGCCTGGTGGGCGAGCTGCATGGCGGCTGGAAAATGATTACCTCGCAACTCAACCACGAGCGCTTAGGCCTGGGCTCTTGGTCAGACAAAGTCTTTGGACCCTACAAACGGGTGCTTGATTGGGCCAAGGCGCGTAACGAAACCGGCCAGCGCGCCATTGACCTGCCCTGGGTGCGTCGCCTGCTGGCCGATTGCTATGCCCGCATGGAAGCCATGCGCCTGATCAACTTTCGCATCGCTGCTGACCTGGAAAAAGGCAGCATGGACGTGGCCCTGGCCTCGGCCACCAAGGTGTATGGCTCAGAGACCGTGATCAAGGTCTTGCGCAACCTGATCGAAATCGTCGGGCACAGCGCGCTGGTACGCCAAGGCAGCAGCGCCGACTTGCTCATGGGCGACCTGGAATACGAGGTGCGCGCAGCCACTACGCTGACCTTTGGCGGCGGCACCAATGAAATCCAGCGCGAGTTGATCGCGCAGTTTGGCCTGCAGATGCCGCGCGCGGTGCGCTAGGCCCCGACAGAAAAACACAATCGCGCATGAAAAACTGCCTTATCGTGCCCCGCGAAGTCACGCAGGCCAAACTGGACCACCGAGCCCAGGCCGGCCAGCGGCACCGCGCGTCTCAAACCTACACATTGGCCGAGCGCTTTGAAGAAAGCACCAGCCGCTACGGCGAGCGGCCCTGCCTGCGCTACGGCGACACCTGCCTGAGCTACGCGCAAACCAATGCCAGCATCAACCAGGTCGCCCATGCCGGCCACCAGCTCGGCCTGCGCTGCGGCGATGTGGTGGCGCTGTGCATGGAAAACCGGCCGGGCTTTATGTTTGTCTGGCTGGGTCTGGCCAAGCTGGGAGTCACAGCCGTTTTTCTCAACACCAATGTGCGCGGCAAATTACTCGAGCACGGCTTGAGCGAAACCGGCGCCAAGCTGGTGGTAGTAGGCGAAGAATGCCTCCCGCAATTCGCTGCCACGGCACTGCCTACCGACGTCAGCTGCTGGCTCTGGCCCGACGCCGAACGCCCCGCCAGCGCGCAGGAGCGCGCCGTTTGCGCCCTTAACTTGGAAGCGCTGGCGCTGCAAAGCGACACCACCAACCCGCCAGCCGCATGGCGCGCTGGCCTGGTGGGCGAAAACCCAGCCGTCTACATCTTTACCTCGGGCACGACCGGGCTGCCCAAGGCGGCCATCATCAGCCATGCGCGTTGGCTCATTACGGGCGACGTGATGCAAACCACCATGGACGTGCAGCCCAGCGATTGCTTTTATTGCTTTTTGCCGCTGTACCACGGTGCGGCCTCGCTCTCGGTGGGCGCCACGGCGATTGCCAGCGGTGCCAGCCTGGTGCTACGCCGCAAATTCAGCCGCAGCGAGTTTTGGGCTGACGTGCGCCGCCACCATGTCACCATTTGCCAGTACGTGGGCGAAATCGTTCGTTTTTTGCTCACCACACCCGTGCAGCCCGGCGAGCGCGAACACAGTCTGCGCAAAATGGTGGGCGCGGGCATGGCCAGCGAAGTGTGGGAGCAGTGGGTAGGTCGCTTTGGCGAGTTTGAAATTTACGAGGGTTGGGGCGCGACCGAAGCCAACACCAACACCATCAACCTCGACAACCGCATGGGCTCGTGCGGGCGCATCCCGTTTTGGGAAAAGTCCAACCTGCGCCTGGTGCGCTTTGACGCCGACAACCAATGCCATCTGCGCGACGAAAACGGCTATTTGCAGCTGTGCGCGCCCGGTGAAGTCGGCGAAGCCATTGGCATGATCATCAATATTCCCGATGTGGTGGGCGGACGCTTTGAAGGTTACACCTCGGCTGCGGCCACCGAGAGCAAAATTCTGCGCAATGTGTTCAAACCAGGCGATGCCTGGTGGTCCTCGGGCGACTTGCTGCGCTACGACGAGGACGGCTATTTTTGGTTTGTAGACCGCATCGGCGACACCTACCGCTGGAAGAGCGAAAACGTGTCCACCACCGAAGTAGCCGACGCTTTGGGTGATTTTCCTGGTCTGGACGCCATCACCGTCTACGGCGTGCAGGTGCCTGGCTGCGAGGGACGCGCCGGCATGGCGGCCCTGGTCATGCAAGAAGGCGCGCAGTTTGACCCGCAGGCGTTTTGGAAACTGGCGCTGCAGCGCTTGCCCGCTTACGCTGCGCCCTACTTTGTGCGCATCTCGGCCAACACCGATATGACTGGCAACTACAAGCTGCGCAAAGTCAATTTGCAGCGCCAGGCCTATGACACCGAGGCCATTGCCGAGCCGCTATACCTGCGCCGCGACGACCACAAAACCTATGCCGCCCTGACCACGATGGAGCAGCTGCAGGAAATCGTGTGGTAGACGCCAAGGCTTGGCGCACCGAGGTGCGCGCATGGCTGCAGGCCAACTGCCCGGCCTCAATGCGCCTGCCCATCACCCCTGACGAAATGGTCTGGGGCGGCTCACAGCTGCGTTTTGGCAGCGAAGACCAAGGACTGTGGTTTGAGCGCATGCGTGAGCGCGGCTGGTTTGCCCCGGACTGGCCCAGCGCCTACGGCGGCGGCGGCCTCAGCGCCAAGCAAGCGCGGGTGCTGGAGGAAGAAATGCTGGCGCTGGGCTGCCGCCAGCCGCAGTTCAACCTGGGCGTGTGGATGCTCGGGCCGGTGCTGCTTGAGGTGGGTACCGAAGCGCAAAAACAGCAACACTTGATTCCCATGATGCAAGGCCGGGTGCGCTGGTGCCAAGGCTTTAGCGAGCCCAATGCCGGCTCCGACCTGGCCAGCCTGCGAACCGCAGCGGTCCAAGACGCGCAAGGCAACTTTGTCGTCAATGGCTCGAAAATCTGGACGTCTTACGGCGACCAAGGCGACTGGATGTACGCCCTGGTGCGCACCGACCCCAGCGCCAGCAAGCAAGCGGGCATCAGCTTTTTGCTGATCGATATGAAGACGCCGGGCATTACGGTCAAACCCATTGAGCTGATCAGCGGGAAATCGAGTTTTTGCGAGGTCTTTTTTGACAATGTGCAGGTTCCTGCCGTCCAACTGGTGGGCCAACTGCACGATGGCTGGACGGTGGCTAAAAAACTGCTGCAGCACGAGCGCAGCGCCATGTCCAAGTTCAGCGAAGGCGCGGCCCCATCCCACGACGCGCTGGCGCTTGCCCGCCCCTATTTGTACGACGAAGCCGGCGCGCTGCGCGAGCCCATTTGGCGCGACCGGCTGGCCGCATTGCTCATGGACTCGCACGCCTTTACGCTCACGCACCAGCGCGTCAAGCAAGAGGGCACCGCGGGCCTGCCCATTAGCGGCCCGATCTCCATCATGAAGCTGGTGCAAACCGAGCAAGAAGTGGCCAAGTACGAGCTGCTGACCCAGGTCATGGGTCTGCGCGGTCTGAGTTGGGAGGGCGAGGAATTTAGCGCCGACGAGCACGCTATTAGCCGCTTGCTGCTGCTGTCCAAGACCTACATCATCTCGGGCGGAAGCAGCGAGATTCAACTCAACATCATTGCCAAGCGCGTGCTTGGCCTGCCGGGCTAATCCATGGGCTTTTTGCGCAATGAAGAACAGCGCCAGCTCGTGCACAGCGCCGAGGTGTTTTTGGCCGCGCAGTCGCCGGTATCGCTGCAGCGGCGCATCCGCGACAGCGGCGCGGCGCAGGCGATGGACCCAGCCCTTTGGCAACAAGTGATGGGTCTGGGCTGGCCGGCCGCTGTTTTTTCGGAAGACGATGGCGGACTGGGCGTGGGCTATATGGGCATGGGCGGCGTCTTTCAGGCCTGCGGTCGCCACCTCGCGGCCTTGCCTTTGTTGTCGTCGGCCGTGCTGTGCGGCAGCCTATTGCGCAATGCGGGTGATGCCGCCCAAAAGGCACGCTGGCTCGCGCCCCTCATCGAAGGCCGCTTAGCGCTGGCGCTGGCGCTGGACGAAAGCGGACGCCACGACCCGCATCACATCGCCACCCGCGCGCGCCTGGAGGCGGGCCAATGGCATGTGCAGGGTGAAAAATGGTTTGTGATCGACGGCCTGGGTGCCGACGCCTTTATCGTGGCCGCCCGGCTCGATGGTGGTGCGGGAGCTGGTGCGGGTGCGGGAAACATCGGCCTGTTTGTAATGGCCGCCGACACGCCAGGCCTGCAGGTGCAGCCGCTGCACATGGCCGACAGCCGCAACTATGCGCGCATAAAACTTGCTGGCGTGCTGCTGCCCGCCGACGCCTTGTTGGCCGCCTGCCCTGACAGCGCCCAAGCGCTGGACGCCGCCCTGGACCTGGGCCGCATCTGCCTGGCTGCCGAGGCGATGGGCATCATCCGCTATGCCTTTGACACCACCTTGGCCTACCTCAAAGAGCGGGTGCAGTTTGGCGTGCCGATTGGCTCCTTCCAGGCTTTGCAACACCGCATGGCGCGCCTTTATACCGAAATTGAAATGCTGCAAAGCTGTGTTTTGGCCGCGTTAGACGCCATCGACCAGGGCGACGCCCAGTTGCCCCTGTTGGCCAGTCTGGCCAAGGCGCGCGCCTCGGACTTGTGCGAAAAAGCCATGAACGAAGCCGTGCAGATGCACGGCGGCATTGGCGTGACCGATGCGCTGGACCTGGGCCTGTACGTCAAACGTGCCCGCCTGGTGCAGCAATGCCTGGGTGACGGAGTTTTCCACCGCGCGCGCTATGCCAGCCTCCTAGGTATTTGAGCTGTGTCCGCCACCAACCCCGCCCTGTCCGACGCTGATGCAGCCCTGCTTGCGCTGGCCGCGCGCAGCCGCGCCCAATTGACCGGTCCGGGCGCGCCTTTCGAGCTGCACCGTGTCGATGTGGCTGGCAGCGCCATGGCCGCCTACCGCAATGCCTTTGCCACGCTGCCGGCCTTGCTCGATGCCGGGCGAGTCTATGGCGAGCGCGAGTTTTTGGTGTTTGACGACGAGCGCTGGACGTTCGCGCAATTTTTTAACGCGGCCGACGCCTTGGCCGCGCGCCTGCAAACCGAGCATGGTTTGCTTCCCGGTCAACGCGTGGCCATTGCCATGCGCAACCGTCCGCAGTGGGCGCTTGCTTTTGTGGCCGTGGCCCTGACCGGTGCGGTACCGGCGCCGCTCAACAGCTTTGGCTTGCGAGAGGAGTTGCTTTTCGGTTTGCAGTCGCTGCAGGCGCGCTTGCTGATCGCCGACCACGACCGCCTGGCCCATGTGAAGGACGCGCTGCCCGCCTTGCAGCTGCCCTGCCTGTGTGTCGATGACGCGCAAGGGCAGCCCAGCGGCGCCTGGCAAGACGCCATCGCCGCTGGTGCGCCTGCCTTTACGGCGCCCACGCTCAACACCCACGACCCGGCGCTTATTTTGTTTACCTCAGGCGCCAGCAGCCAGGCCAAGGGGGTTTTGTCCAGCCACCGGGCGCTGTGCCAAGCGCTGTTCAATATTGACTTTATTGGCGCTATGTCGGCCATGACCTCGCCCGACATCGTCGCGGCCATGATGGCGCGCGGCCTGCCCCCCACCACGCTCACAGCCGTGCCCTTGTTTCACGTCAGCGGTTTGCATGCGCAGCTTCTGACCGCGCTGCGCCACGGCCGGCGTTTGGTTTTCATGCGGCGCTGGAATCCACAGCGAGCGCTGGCGCTGATCCAAAAAGAGCGCATCACGCAATTTAATGGTGCCCCTTCCATGGTGATGCAGTTGCTCGCCGAACCCGGCTTTGACGATCCGGCCATCACCGGCACTTTGGGCGGACTGGGCTTTGGCGGCGCGGGCTTGCCGCAAAGCCTGGTGCAAGACGTGCTGGTGCGCCGCCCCAATTCCATGTCGGGCATTGGCTTTGGCCTGACCGAAACCAATGGCGCGGGCGCCGCCATCTCAGGGCGCATGTTTGTGCTGCGGCCCCAAGCGGCCGGACAGCTCTCGCCCATCATCAGCTTGCGCATCGTCGATGCACAGGGCACCGACCTGCCGCTGGGCGAACCCGGCGAGATCTGGCTGCGCGGCGTCAGCCTCATGGACGGCTATTGGCATGCCAATCCAGCCCAGCGCAAGCCACTGGCCGACCAGTGGTTCCAAACCGGCGACATTGGCATGTTGGACGCAGACGGCTATTTGCGGGTGGTCGATCGCATCAAAGATTTGATCAACCGCGCCGGTGAAAAAATCGCCGCAGCTGAAATAGAGTCCTGCTTGCTCGTACACCCACAAGTGCAAGAGGCGGCGGTGTTTGCCCAGCCCGACGCCCACACTGGCGAAGCCGTGGTGGCGGTGGTGGTTCCTAAAGCAGGCGCCCAGATCAGCGCCGCTGACATCCTGGCCCATGTGGCCGCACACCTTGCCGCCTATAAAGTACCGCAGCGGGTGGTGTTGCGCACCGCACCTTTGCCGCGCAACCCCGCTGGCAAGACCCTCAAGCCCGCTTTGCGCACCGAGTACGCTGCCTAGTCACCGGCAGCAGGACGCGCTAAAACTGTGTGGGGCGGTACACGGCGTCAATGCCGCCGTCCACATGGAACTGTGCGCCATGGACAAAGCTGGCACCACTGCCCATCAAAAAGCCAATCACCGAGGCCACTTCCGAGGCCTCCGCACGCCGGGCAATTGGCGCGGTGAAGTTTTTGATGGCCTCGCTAAAGCGCGGGTCTTGCAAGCCGGCTTGCAACAAAGGCGTCTCGGTCGCCCCAGGTGCAACCGTGTTCAGTCGCACACCGGCTGCGCCCCAAGCGGCCGCCCGGCGTCGCACCGCCACCGTCAGCGCGTTTTTGGACCCCGCATAGGCCAAATTTCCGCCACGTGCGCCAGCGGCCATCACCACGGCCTGGGCTTTTTCTTCCTCGCCGGCTTCCAGGTGCGCACCCAGGGGATTTTTGTCCCAAGGCAAATGCGCAGACGCCACCGAAGACACCACGACAGCCGCCGGGCTTTGGCCCTTTTGCAGGGCGGGCAGCAAGCCATCAAGCAACTCAACCGCGCCAAAGTAATTCACCGAGACGACCAGACTGGCCGGGTCCACCTGCGCACCCAAGCCCGCGCATAAAACCAGTCCATCCAAGCGTCCGTCACAGCGCACCAATACCTGGGCCAGTGCCCCGCTGCGACCCGCAGGCGTGGACAAATCGGCCAGGATGTCTGCATCACGCAGGTCCACGGTAATCAGACGGTGGCCGTTGGCGCGCAGCAAGGCCGCAGTGGCGGCACCGATGCCAGAGGCGGAGCCGGTAATAACGGTAGTGGGCATGAAAGTTTCCTATTTAAAAATGGGTTCGCGCAGGCTGCGCTTAGCTGGCCTCAGGCCAGCCCGGGGTGCGCGCCATCTGGGCGAGCACGGCCTCGGTGTGCTCGCCACTCTGCGCGCCGGGCGCTGGTTGGCGCGCTTGGGAGCGCGACAGGCGCGGTGCCGGTGCGACCTGGCGCTCGCCTTGCACGTCCACGAACAAGCCGCGCGCCTGGATGTGCGGATGCTGCGCCGCTTGGGCAAAGTCCAGCACCGGCGCAAAGCAGGCGTCGCTGCCTTCCATCAAGACCTGCCAGTGCGCTTGCGGCTGGGATTTGACCAGAGTGGCCACGCGCGCCTTGAGGGTCGGCCATTGCGTGGCGTCGTATTGCGCCTGCGCTGGCACGTCGGTCAGGCCCAGCTTTTCAAGCAATGTGGCATAAAACTGCGGCTCGATGGCGCCGAAGGTGACAAAACGGCCGTCGCTGCATTCAAACGCCTCGTAAAACGGCGAGCTGTTGCTGAAAAAGTTGTCCTGCGGCTGGTCGACCCAGGTGCCGTTAAAGCGCAGCTGGTGAATCAGCGCACTCATGGCGGTGACGCCGTCCACCATGGCCGCATCGACCGCCTGGCCGCGTCCGGATTGACGCGCCTCCATCAGCGCACACAGCATGCCAAAGAGCAAAAACATGGCGCCCCCGGCCATGTCGCCCACCATCGTGGGGGCAATCACCGGGGCCTGGCCCATGCGCGCCGAGGTCTGCAGCACGCCCGTCAAGGCGACGTAATTGATGTCGTGGCCAGCCGCTTGGGCCAGCGGCCCATCCTGGCCCCAGCCGGTCACGCGGCCATAGACCAGGCGCGGCACACGGGCCGCTACGGCCTCTGGCCCAAAGCCCAAACGCTCCATCACGCCCGGGCGAAAACCTTCTAAGAGCGCATCGGCCGACTCCAAAAGGCGCCAAACGGTGGCCTGGCCTTGCTCGCTTTTGAGGTCGACGGCGATGGCGCGCTTTCCCCGGTTCATGGCCGGACGCGGGCGTCCGTGGGCGCGCAGAACGTCGGCGGGGCGGTCGATCACAATGACATCGGCGCCCATATCGGCCAGCATCATGCCGGCAAAGGGGCCGGGGCCAATACCGGCAAATTCAATGACGCGCAGGCCGTGCAAAGGCCCGGTAAGTCGGCCGTCGATGGGTGAATTGGGTAAGGTCATGGTGAAGTGCGTATAACAGTGGAAGCCGCCTAGCCTAGCGACAGCGCGATGGTGCCAGTCCGCAAGCCCGGCGACCTCGTTCGTTTGCGGTATGCGGGCCAGGCCCAATGGGCGCAAGCTACCCCCACACAAGGAAAGATCTGACCAGCATGAGCACGCAGACTTTTACCCACGACCACGTGCTAGCGCCAGCCCGAACACAAACCAGGAGACACATATGACCCGCCCACCCAGCCCACGTGGCGCAGCCATTACACCTTGCTGGTTTTGCTCTTCGTCTACACCATGAGCTTTATCGACCGGCAGATCATGGGCATCCTGATCCAGCCAATCAAAACGGAGTTTGATGTCTCCGACACCGCCATGGGCTATGGCATCGGCATCGCACCATGACCCGCAGCTTCAACCTCGCCGACCTTTTCGAAGTCGTGGCCGACGCAGTGCCCGAGCGCATTGCGTTTGTTTACGGTACCCAATCTTTAAGCTACCGCGCCCTGGACCTTCGCGCCACCCGCCTGGCCAGCGCCCTGCAGACCAAGGGGCTGCGCCGGGGGGACCATGTGGGTATTGCTCTGTTCAACTCGGCCCAGTACCTGGAAGCATTTTTGGCCTGCTGCAAGCTAGGCGCCGTGCCCGCAAATATCAATTACCGCTACGTCGCCGGTGAATTGGGCTATTTGCTGCGCAGCCTAGACCTCAAGGCCCTGTTTTTCGAAGCCAGTCTGGGCGAAGCCTTGGCCCCGGTGCTACCCACCGTTGCCAGTTTGCAATGGCCCGTGAGCGTGCGCGCCGCAGACCACGGCCAGGCGCCGGTGCACGGTGCGCTGGACTATGAGGCCCTGCTGGCAGGCGGCCGCGACACACTGGCGGACCCACAACGCAGCAGCGAGGACCGCTACCTGCTTTGTACTGGCGGCACAACCGGCATGCCCAAGGGCGTCATCTGGACGCACCGCGCGTTATTTTTGGGCGCGCTAGGCGGCGGCGGTATTTACCAGCAACTGCCACCCATTTCGCAGGCGCAGGAACTGGCCCAGCGGGTGGCCCTGGCGCCGCACCTGACCTTCCTGGCCATAGCGCCCATGATGCATGGCGCAGCGCTGTGGTCGTCCCTGATCAGCCTGTTTGCCGGCCACACCGTGGTCGTGAGCGAGCAAACCCACTTCGCTGCGGCGCATATTTGGAGCCTGGTGCAAAGCGCCGGCGTCAATGTGATGACGGTGGTGGGCGACTCCATGGCGCTGCCCTTGGTGCAAGCCTTGGAAGCCGAACCGGCGCGCTGGGACCTCTCAAACCTCATGACTTTTGGCAATGGCGGGGCCATGCTCTCCAACCATTTGCAGGCTCGGCTATTGGCGGCGCTGCCGCAATTGCGCCTGTCCAACGGCTATGGTTCATCGGAAACCGGCGTCATGGGCGGCGGCGAGCGGCCGGCCCAGGGCGATGGATTTATGGTACTCAAAGCGCGAGCCGACCTGGCAGTCATCAGCGACGATTTGCGCATCCTGCGTGCGCCGGGCGAGCGAGGCGTGCTGGCGCGCACCGGGCCCACGCCCATCGGCTATTACGGCGACGCCAAAAAGACGGCCGAAGTCTTCGTCACCATTGAGGGCGTGCTGTGGGTGCGCAGCGGTGACCAGGCCCGCATTGATGCCAATGGCGACATCGTGGTGCTGGGGCGCGATTCGCAATGCATCACGACCGGCGGCGAAAAAGTGTTTACCGAAGAGGTCGAAGAGGTGCTGCGCCGCGACCCCTCGGTGGCCGACGTTTTGGTGGTCGGGCTGCCCGATGCGCGCTGGGGCCAGCAGGTGACTGCCGTGCTCGCGGTGGCAAGCGGCGCGCAACTGGATACGGCAGCGCTCCTGAGCATGTGCCGCCAGCATTTAGCGGGCTACAAAATCCCCAAAGCGGTGTTTGTCGCGCCATCCATCCGGCGCAGCGAAGCCGGCAAAGCCGACTACCGTTGGGCGCTGGAATTTGCCCAATCGCAGGCTGGCGCCAAAGCGAGTCTATCGGCCTGAGCGGCATCCTCGGCTTTTCAGACTAAGCGGCGCAGCCCCCCCGTTAGCATGATCATCTGCTTAGAAGCATCCCAAAACTATAGAAGGCTGTCGGTCCGATTCATTCACATTCCCCAGCTTGGCGGCCCAGTTACAAACCCAGCAAAAAGCCTTTCGTTCACCTCTTCTGAGGGCAAATCACCATTGCGGGCTGCCAGATTCGGTATCCACTAGCCGGCGATGCTTCGCCCTTGCAATACTGTTTGGGTAACCGAATCGCCCTCCGTGTGGGCCTCTGGCTCATTAAAGGTGACACGCTGGTTCACTCGGCGATGGGGCCAGTAATCTGCCAAAGCGTAATGTTGGGTGCTGCGGTTATCCCAAATGGCGATGCCACCAACCTCCCAAGCATGGTGAATCATAAATTCTGGCTTCTTTAACCATTGGAGTAGGAAATGCAGCATTCCTGCCGCCTCCTCACGGTCTATACCCAAAATGCTCCGCGTAAAGTCATTATTGACAAATAAACACTTGCGTCCGGAGCCAGGATGCAGACGCACTACTGGATGCACCACTGGCTTGTATGCGCGAATGGCATTGACGAGCGCTTCCTCACCAGCCAAGCCCAAGGCCTCCCGGAAGGCTGATTTTTCCCAGGTATGCACGGCACTTAGCGTTTCGAGATAAGTTTGCATCGCCGGAGAAAGCCACTCATAGGCCTTGCTGGTACTTACCCAGCAGGTATTTCCGCCATAAGGCGGAATCTCGGTAATTTGAATTGCTGTCCCTAGCGGCGGCTTCTCACGCCAGCTGAGATCCGTATGCCAGCTGTCAATGGCGGGCGGGCGTTTGCGGTCTGAAACGATCATCTCCAGTTCCGGTACACCTGGCATTCGATCAAAGAAAGATCCCTGGGATACCGGACCAAAAACCCGCGCCAGTGCTACATGCTGTTGCGGCGTAATTGTTTGCGGCCGGAAGAAAATGACTTCGAAATCGTCCAAGGCCTGGCGCAATTCAAACTCAACCTCCGGGGTAAAAGGCACAGTCAGGTCGAGGTCCTCAATCCACGCAGCGAAATTAGGCATACGAGGTACAGGACGGATGTGGCGATAACGTGCGGCAATGTCGATGGGTTGCATTTCGCGGATGAGAGCCATGGCTGTTACTTTCAATAAATTTAGAGATCGGGCGACGTCAAATCCAGGATGGATCTGTTTCAACCCTGGCATTGGAAGGTCAAAATAAACAGTACGCAATAGTCTTTTCAGACGATTTGGGCCTCACTGGCGATCGATATGCTTAAAATTTGGGCAGCCGCCAGGTTCTGGAAATTTTTATGCAATATCAAAAGAATGAAACTCTAGGCTTGGCCGCCAAGCAAGATCAGGATATTTCCATGGCTAATCCGCCTGCCGAAGACCATTTCACCGAGCCAGCGGTCGAACGAAGACGCCGTCAAATTTCTTGTAAAGACGGTTCTGCTATGCTTTCTTTGGTTAGCGAGACCTTCTCAGGCTGGTCTAACCAAATAGAAATCACGCAGGAGTTGATTGACCAATTTGCCACCCTCAGTGGTGACAACTATTGGATCCATACGGACCCAGTCAAGGCGCAAAGGGAAAGTCCATTTGGAACAACCATCGCCCACGGTTGGCTGGTTCAGATATTGATTAGTCGCATGCAGTTGCCACTAGATTACGAAATCACAGACTTTAAGAACATGGTTAATTACGGCTCTGACCGCATGCGATTTGTATGTCCAGTTCCGTCGGGCTGCCGAATTCACGCCCGTAATCGCGTCAAGGCCGTACAGGCCGTAAAGAGCGGTGTTCAATTGACCATGGAGATCAACATTCACGTGGTCGGCCAAGAACGCCCCTCTGTGATCAATGACCAGATTATTTTGTACATGTAAGCGCAAAAGCGGTCGATCACAATCACATCGGCACCCATATCGGCCAGCATCATGCCGGCAAAGGGGCCGGGGCCAATACCGGCAAATTCGATGACGCGCAGGCCTTGCAAAGGCCCGGTAAGTCGGCCATCGGTGGGTAAATGGGGCATGGTCATGGTTTTATGCCTTGGCCAGTGCAAGACGCCGATCCTAGCAACAGCGCTATGGTGCCAGCCCGGCGGCCCAGCGGCCTCGTTCGTTTGCGGTATGCGGGCCAAACGCGATCGGCGCAAGCTACGCCCACACAAGGAAAGATCTGACCAGCATGAGTACGCAAGCTTTTATTTACGACCACGTGCGCACGCCGCGCGGCAAGGGCAAGCCCGATGGCAGTCTGCACGAGATCACGCCGGTGTGGTTGGCCAGCCGACCGCTGGTGGCTTTGCGCGAGCGCAATGCCCTGGACACCCGTGGCGTGGACGATGTGGTGCTGGGCTGCGTTATGCCTGTGGGCGAGCAAGGTGGCAATATCGCCCGCATGGCGGTTTTGCAGGCCGACTATGACCAGTCAGTGGCCGGCATGCAGATCAACCGCTACTGCGGCTCGGGCCTGGAGGCCGTGGCCATTGCCGCGGCGCGCGTCATGGCGGGCCAAGCCGATCTGGCCATCGGCGGCGGCGTAGAAATGATGTCCCGCGTGCCCATGGGAGCCGACGGTGGCGCCTGGGCCCTGGAGCCCCAGTTGGCGTTCAAAACCTATTTTGTGATGCAGGGCATCTCGGCGGACTTGCTGGCCTCACTGCACGGCCATAGCCGTAAGGACCTGGACGCCTTCGCCGCCCAAAGCCACCAGCGCGCAGCGCAGGCCTGGGAGGCCGGCTACTTTGACAAGTCGGTCGTGCCCGTGCAGGACTTTTTGGGCCTGGAGGTACTGGCCCGCGACGAAACCATTCGCCCGGGCACCAGCGTGCAATCGCTAGCGGCCCTACCCGCCGCATTTGCCCAAATGGGCACCCAGTACGGCTATGACAGCGTGGCTTTGCAGCGCTACCCGCAGCTCGAGCGTATCGAGCACGCCCACCATGCGGGCAATAGCTCGGGCATCGTGGACGGCGCCGCTGCCGTGCTGCTGGGCAACGCCCAGGCCGGTGCGCAGCACGGCCTGAAAGCGCGGGCGCGCATCGTGTCCTTTGCCACCATCGGGTCCGAGCCCACGCTCATGCTGGACGCCCCCAGCCACGCCGCACAAAAAGCCTTGACCCGCGCGGGCATGCAGGCCAGCGACATCGACCTGTGGGAGATTAACGAGGCTTTTTCCTCGGTGGTGCTGACTTTTATGCAGGCCATGCACATTGAGCCGGACAGCGTCAATGTCAACGGTGGCGCCATCGCCATGGGCCACCCGCTAGGCGCCAGCGGCGCCATGATTTTGGGCACTGTTTTGGATGAATTGGAGCGCCGGGGGCTGCGTACAGCCCTGGTCTGCTTGTGTGTGGCCGCCGGCATGGGGTCTGCTATGGTGATTGAACGCGTATGACACAAAACACCCATACCCCAGCCTCTACTGCGCCCCGGGCATCCACCATTGCCTTTGCGCAGGACGCACAAGGCATCGTGACCCTGACGTTGGACTACCCCGGCAAGTCGATGAACGTGATCGACCAATCCTTGATGGACGATTTGCGCGACTGCATTGCCCGTGTTGCAGCCGACCCGGCCGTGATTGGCGCCATCGTGACCTCGGGAAAACAGGCCTTTGTCGCAGGCGCCGACCTGCTGTCCATGGAGGCCAATTTGGATTCCATGCGCGATGACAGCACGCAAGTGCTGCTTGACAAATGCGCCTCGCTCTCGCGCCTGCTGCGCCAGATGGAGACCTGTGGCAAGCCTTTTGTAGCTGCCATCAACGGCACCGCCATGGGTGGCGGGCTGGAAATTTGCCTGGCCTGCCACTACCGCGTCGTCTCCGATGCGCCAGGCCTGCTGCTGGGCCTGCCCGAGGTGCAAGTGGGGCTTTTGCCTGGTGCGGGCGGCACGCAGCGCATGCTGCGCATCTTGGGCATTTCGCGGGCCATGCCCTATTTGCTCGAGGGCCAACACTTTGACGCCGCCAAAAGTCTCCAAGAAGGCATCGTGCAAGCCATTGCCAGCCCCAATGCGCTGCTGGACGTGGCCCGCCGCTGGCTGCTGGACAAGCCCACGGCTACCCAGCCCTGGGACCTTAAGGGCTACAGCGTGCCCGGCGGCGGCCCCTTGGACGCCAAGGTAGCGCCCAGCTTTGTGGTGGGCAACACGCTGCTGCAAGCACAAACCTTTCACAACCTGCCCGCACCGCTGGCGATTCAAAGCTGTTTGTACGAAGGCGCGCAGTTACCGATGGACAAAGCCTTGCGCGTAGAGAGCAAGTACCTGGCCCACCTGACCCGCGACCCGGTCTCGCGCGGCATGATCCGCACCCTGTTTGTAAGCAAAACCAAGGCCGAAAAAGGACTGCACCGCCCAAGCGGAATCGCGCCATTGCATTGCCGCACGCTGGGCATTGTGGGCGCCGGAATGATGGGCAGCGGTATTGCGCAAATAGCGGCACAGCGCGGCATCGACGTGGTGCTGCTGGACCGCGACTTAGCCGCGGCCGAACGCGGCAAAGAGGCGGCCCAAAAACGCCTGATGCGCTTGGTGGAAAAAGGCCGCATGGATGCTGGCAAAGCCCAAGCACTGCTGGCGCGCATCCGCACCACGGCAGACTACGCCGACCTGACTGCCTCGGACGTGGTGATCGAAGCCGTCTTTGAGAACCGCGCCACCAAGGCCGCCATCTTGCGCCAGCTCGATGCGGTGCTGCCAGCGCATTGCCTGGTGGCCAGCAATACCTCTTCCTTGCCCATCACTTTGCTGGCACAGGCTGGCGCGCACCCTGCGCGCTTTATCGGCATGCATTTTTTCTCGCCAGCCGAGCGCATGCCGCTGGTGGAAGTTATCCGCGGACGCGATACCTCCGACCAAAGCCTGGCGCATGCCTTGGATCTGGTCGCCCAGTTGCGCAAAACGCCCATCGTGGTCAATGACCACCGGGGCTTTTTTACCAGTCGATTTATTGGCTCTTTTGTCGACGACGGCATCGCCATGCTGGCCGAAGGCGTGGCGCCGGCACTTATCGAAAACTGCGCGCGCCAGGCCGGCATGCCGATGGGGCCGCTGGCCATTACCGACGAAATGTCCATCGAGCTGTCCAAGCAAGCCGGCGAGGCCCAGGCACGTGAATTCCCAGACAGCTACCGCCCAGGCCGCTCGGTTCCGGTGATTGAAAAACTGTTTGCCCTGGGCCGCATGGGCCGCAAAAACGGCAAGGGCTTTTACGACTATGACGACAAGGGCAAAAGCCTGTGGCCCGGTCTGGCCGAACACTACGCACTGCGCACCGAGCAGCCCGACCCGCAGGATTTGCGCCAACGCGTCTTGTACGTGCAAGCCATCGAGGCGGCGCGTGCGATGGAAGATGGCGTCTTGCTCTCGCCCGCCGATGGCGACGTGGGTGCGATTTTGGGCGTGGGATTTCCGGCCTACACCGGCGGGCCTTTTTCCTTTATGGATGGCATCGGCATTGCCAAATTTGTAGCTGAGGCCGAGCGCCTGGCCGGCTTATTCGGGTCGCATTTGCAGCCGCCGGCTTTGCTCAAGCGCATGGCCGCCGAGGGCTCTACTTTTTATGGGCGCACCGCCATCCATCTGCCATGAACTTCGACTTTTCTGACGACCAACACGCCCTGCGCGAGCAGGTGCGCAAATTCATGGTGGGCCAATCGCCGGTATCGGCGGCGCGCCAGGTGATAGAGCAGGGCCTGAGCCACGCCAAGGCGGTTTGGGACGGCCTGCAAACCATAGGCGCCACTGCCCTCATGCTGCCCGAGGACTGCGGTGGAGCCGGGCTTGACGCGCTGGAGTTGTGCGTTGTCGCAGAAGAAGCCGGGCGCCAATTGGCCGCCGTGCCACTGGCCTCGACGCTGTACTGCGTAACACAAAGCCTGTTGCTGGGCACCAGCCCCGCCATGCAGAAAACCTGGCTTTCGCGCATCGCGCAGGGCGATATCGCCTGCATGGGTGCGCCGCTGGACCCCCCATCTGCCGCCCGGCCTTTGCCAGCCTTTGACGGGCAGAAGCTGACCGGCACGCTGCACCTGGTGGCCGATGGCGGCAGCGCCACTTTCGCCGTCGTGCTCGCGCGCGCCAGCAGCGATGCGCCAGTATGGGTGGTAGCCGATTTGGGCCCACAAGTGCAGCGCACCGCCTTGCAAACCTTAGACCCCTCCAAACCCTATTGCCGGCTGGAATTTGCGCAGGCTCCGGCCCAGGCCTTTGACGGCGACGTGCACTGGGAAAGCCTTTTAACGCGGGTGCGCCAACGCGCTGCCATCTTGCTCGCCTTTGAACAGCTCGGTGGCGCCGATGCCGCCCTAGAGATGGCCGCCCACTATGCCCGCGAGCGCAAAGCATTTGGCCGCGCCATCGGCTCTTACCAAGGCATCAAGCACAAGCTGGCCGATGTTTACACCGCCAACCAGCTGGCCCGGGCGCATTGCTACTACGGCGCTTGGGCCCTGGACGCCGACGCGCGCAGCGGCGCCGACGGCGACAGCGCGCTGGGCATAGCCGCTGCGGCAGCGCGCGTCAGCGCCACGCAGGCCTACAGTCTGGCGGCGCAAGAGAACCTGCAAACCCACGGCGGCATGGGCTACACCTGGGACTCTGACTGCCACCTGCACTACCGACGCGCACGCCACCACGCGCTGGCCTTAGGCAGCGTGCACCATTGGCGCGAGCAGCTCAGCAGCTATTTGTGCACCCAATTTCGCAGTGACACCAGGCAGAGCAAAGCCTAAGCACCATGGACTTCCAAGACTCACCCCAAGACGCCCAGTTCCGCGCCGAGTGCGGCCAGTGGCTGAGCGCCCACGCCCGCCTCAAGACCCGCTCTGACGAGGTCTTTGGCACCGACATGGCACCGGCAGAGCGCCTGCAGGCAGCACGGCAGTGGCAAGCGCAAAAAGCCACTGCTGGTTACGGCGCCATCACCTGGCCGCAGGCCTTGGGTGGACGTGGCGGCAGTGCCGCGCAAGAGCTGATCTGGCGCCAGGAAGAGGCTCGCTATTGCGTGGCCTCGGGCCTTTTTTCGGTGAGCCTGGGCATGGTCTTGCCCAGCATCCTGGCCCACGCGAGTGAGGCCGTGCGCCAAGCCCATGTGGCCCCCGCACTGCAGGGCGAGCATTTGTGGTGCCAACTGCTCTCAGAACCCGACGCCGGCTCGGACCTGGGCATGGTGCGCACCCGCGCCCAGCGCTGCACCGATGGGCGCGACGGTTGGCTGATCAACGGCCAAAAAGTGTGGACGACTTTGGCCCAATTTGCCGAGTTTGGCCTGGTGCTGACCCGCACCGACCCGGATGTGCCCAAGTTTGATGGCCTGACCAGTTTTTTCCTGGACATGACCAGCACGGGCATCGACGTGCGGCCGATTCGCCAGGCCAATGGCGAGTCCGAATTCAGCGAGGTCTTTTTCAATGACGTGTTTGTGCCCGACAGCCAGCGCGTGGGCCCCCTAGGCGCGGGCTGGAAAGTGACGCTGACCGGCCTGATGAGCGAGCGCACCTCCATCGGCGCGACCATGCCGCCGGATCTGTGGCGCACTGCCGCCTCCATGATGGAGTCGGCCCAATGGGACGGAGGCAGCGCTCTGGAAGACGGTCGCATGCGCGAGCGCCTGGCCGACCTGTACCTCAACACCCACGGCCTTTGGCTGATGCAGTGCCGCGGCCTGACCGAGCTGTCCAAGGGCCGCGCGCCCGGGCCCGAACTGTCGGTGGGAAAAATCATTGCCGCGCGCACCTTGCAAGATTTTTCCTACCTCGCCATGGACCTCAAAGGCAGCGCGGGCGTGCTCGGCCACGCAGAACAAGGCGAAGCCTGGCGCCAGGTCGAGCAGCTCTGGTTTGGCTCGGCGTCCATGCGCATCGCCGGCGGAACCGATGAAATCGTAAAAAATAGCATCGGCGAAAGAATCCTCGGGCTCCCCCCCGAGCCCCGTACCGACAAGGGCGTGGCCTTTAACGCTCTGCCGCGCTAGCACCCGCCCAAAAAACACCAGGAGACACCCATGACCACCCCCACTCAAACCACGTGGCGCAGCCATTACACCTTGCTGGTTTTGCTCTTTGTTTACACCATGAGCTTTATCGACCGGCAGATCATGGGCATCCTGATCCAGCCGATCAAAACGGAGTTTGATGTCTCCGACACTGCCATGGGCGTGCTCAGCGGCCTGAGTTTTGCCTTGTTTTACGGGGCACTGGCGATCCCCTTTGGGCGGTATGCAGACCGCAGCAACCGGCGCAATTTTGTGGCCTATTGCTGCGCCGCCTGGAGCATCATGACCGCCTTGTGCGGTATGGCTGTGGGCTACTGGACGCTGGCACTGGCCCGGGTGGGCGTGGCCGTGGGCGAAGCAGGAGGCGGCCCGCCCTCAATCTCCATGATTGCCGACCACTACCCGCCGGCCCAGCGCGGACGCGCCATGAGCATTTATATGCTGGGGCCCCAACTGGGCATTTTGTTTGGCCTAACGATGGGTGGCTGGATTGCCCAGCACTATGGCTGGCGCAGCGCATTTTTGTGGATGTCCTTGCCCGGCCTGCTGGCAGCAGTCATGCTGCGCTACAGCGGCACCGAGCCGACCCGTGGCAATTGGGATGCCAAGGGCAGCATCAACACCGCCGCGCCCACCGAGTCACTGCGCGTGTTGCTAACCGACCTGCTGCGCTCGCAAGCCTTTAAGCGCATCACCCTGGCCTCGCTGCTGATGGGTTTTAGCGGCTACGGCATCGGCATTTGGACTTCGGCTTTTCTGGTGCGCTCGCACGGCATGACGCTGCAAGGTGCGGGCATGGTCATGGGCCTGATGGGGGGCTTGGCCGCAGCTTTTGGGGCGGTGGCCAGCGGATGGCTGAGCGACCGTCTGGTCAAGCGTGATGTGCGCTGGCGCCTAGGCGTTCCGGCGCTAGGCTGTTTGCTGTCTATTCCCAGCGGGCTGGCCTTTTATGCCATGCCCATGGGCGAGCAGTGGCAACTCGGGCCGATGATGATTCCGCACGCCGTGGGTTTTTATATGTGTTTTGGCTTTACCGCCGTGTGGTGGGCGGCTCCCGTTTATGCCACGCTGTCCGAGCTGGTAGCACCGCACCGCCGCTCCTCGGGCGTTGCCATCTTCAATTTGGGCGTGACCATGTTTGGCGGCGGCATCGGGCCACTGGCCATCGGCATGTTCAGCGATGCGCTGACCCCAAGCCACGGCAACGAGGCGCTGCGTTATGCGCTGGGCGCCACCACCGGCATTTGCTTTTTACTTGGCGCGCTGTGCTTTATCTGGGCGCTCAAGCCCTATGCGGCCGAGCGGCAGGTTCCACACGCCTTGCCAGCGGCCTAAACCGACCCAGGGGCCTGAGCCCTAGGCCGGCTGGGTGTAGGCCGTCGCGCCTTTGGGCACGTAAACACCCTCGCACTGGTCCAGAAACTCTTGTTGCTGGGCGCGGGGGTTGAAAAACTGGCGGTACCACACGCGCGCCTTCATAAAGGGGCCGTCGCTGGGGATGAACAGGCCCGACAGACAAGGCGCTTTGTTGGTCCAGACCTCAAAGTCCTGGCAAAACGCCAAGCGGCTGGACTCCTGGTACTGCCGCGCGGCGACCAAGTCGGCGCTGGTGACCTGGGCGTTGTTGCCTGGCGATTTCACAATCAGCGTATGCCAGACCTTGATCAAGCCGTCGTCTATCGGCGTGTGGGTAATCATGAGCACCGTCTCAAACATGCCCGTCAGCATGGAGATCAGCACGCCCGGGCCGTGGTAGGTGGTGTCAGTATGTAAAACCGCGCTGCCGCCGTCAGCTGACGTCAATGTGCGGTGGCCACCACACTGGCGCTGGGTGGCCAGGTGGCCGCGAAACTCGTTTTCGTAGCGTTCTACGGTCGAGCCGTGGATGGGGCCCAAGTGGCCGTAGTCCGCGATGTTGTCCACCACTTCCTGGGGGTGCTGGCGCAACTCGCCCAGGTGGTCCCAGTGGCTGTGCACCCAGGAGCTGTCGTCCCACTGGGGCAGGCTGGGGTGCTCCCACTGCGGATCGCCACCTTCGGGGTCGTACCAGACAAAAATTGCGCCCAGAGACTCGACCACCGTCCAAGATTTGACGCACGCAGCGGCCGGAATGGGGCCGCTGTGATACGGGATGTCATCGCATTTGCCATCAGCGCCAAAGCGCCAGGCGTGGTAGGGGCAACGGATGGAGTCACCCTCGACATTGCTGCCGCCGCCGTCAATCACCACATACGAGGTGGTATTGGGCGCGGCCAAATGGGTTTTCATGTGCGGGCAGTAGGCATCGAGCAAGACGATCTTGCCAGTGGCCCGGCCCCGGTAGAGGGCGAAGTCCTTGCCGAAAAAGCGCACTGCCAGAGGCTTATGGGTGTTGAGTTCCTGCGCATCGGCGATCATGAACCAGCCCCGGGGGAAGGTAAATTCGCCCAGGCGGTAATCTTTGGTAGTGGCCATAGGGTCCTTCAGGAAATAGCTGTGGTGCGGGGATTTTTGCCGCCGCCGGGGAGAGCAGCATCCTTCGTTTGGACGATGATCCGGCCGCCACCTGCCTGCGCCCACCCTCATGGCCATCCTCGTCTTTTCAGACTAAGCGGCTCAGGCCCTCGCCCGCTAGCATGGGCGCCTGCTTAGACGCGTCCCACATCACTAGGAGGCTGTATGTCCGATTCGCTCACATTCCCCGGCTTGGCGGCCCTGTTGCAAATCCAACAAAAAGCCTTTCGCGCCGAAGGCCCGGTCAGCGCTGCCACCCGCAAAGAGCGCCTGCAGCGCGTGATCGACATGCTGGTCAAGCACAACGAGGCGCTGTGCCAGGCCATGGGCGAAGACTTTGGCGGCCGGCCAGTGGTTTTTTCCATGATGAACGATGTGCTCGGTTCGCTGGCCTCGCTCAAACATGCCCGCGACGCCCTGGACCCATGGCTGGCCGACTCGCCCCGCCCCAGCGTGGCGCCTTTTGACAACTTTGGCGCCACCGCCTGGGTCAAATACCAGCCCAAAGGCGTCGTAGGCATCATTGGCACCTGGAATGCGCCTTTGTTTACCTTGCTCTCGCCGCTCTCCAGCGTGTTCGCAGCGGGCAACCGCGCGGTGCTCAAGCCCTCTGAAATTGCACCGCACACGGCGGCCGTCCTGGCGCAGGCAGTGGCCGAATTTTTTCCGGCAGATGTGCTGGCTGTGGTCAATGGCGGTGCCGAAATGGGCGCCGAATTTGCCCGCCAACCCTGGAACCATCTGGTATTTACCGGCTCCACGCAAATTGGCAAGCTAATCATGAAGGCGGCGGCAGAAAACCTCACCCCCGTCACCTTGGAGCTCGGTGGCAAATCGCCCGTTGTGGTGGGGCAAAGCGCGGACATCCGCAATGCCGCCGAGCGCATCGCGGTGGGTAAAGCGGGCAACTCAGGCCAGCTGTGCGTCTCGCCCGACGAAGTTTGGGTGCACGCCTCGCAAAGCGCGGCCATGCTGGCCGGATTGCAAGAGTTCTACAGCGGCTTGTACCCAGACACTGGTGCCAACGCGGACGTGACGCCGGTGGTCAACGCGGCGCATTTCGCGCGCATCGAATCCTATGTGGCCGACGCCAAAAGCCGGGGCGCGCAAGTAACAACCGCCGGCAGTGCGGCCGACGCCAGCGCCCAGTCGAGCCGGCGCATGCCGCTGCGCATCGTTATCGACCCACCGGCAGACAGCGCCATCTCGCAGCACGAAATTTTTGGTCCGGCCTTGGTGCTGCGCAGCTACACCGACATCGGGGAAGTTATCCAGCAGCTCAACCAGGGCCCACGCCCACTGGCGCTCTATTACTTCGGCACCGATGCGCAAGAGCAGGCTTGGGTGCTGGACCACACTTTGTCGGGCGGCGTGTCAATCAACGACGTGACCATGCACCCCGCCTTGCACGACGCGCCCTTTGGCGGGGTGGGCGCCTCAGGCATGGGCCACTACCACGGGCGCGAGGGCTTTTTGGAGTTCAGCCATGCGCGCAGCATTTACAGCGCGGGCGGCCATGACCCGCGCCGCGAGTGGGGCATGCTGCCACCCTACAACGACGGTTTTGTGCAAATGATCAAGGGCGCAGTCGCATCCTAAGTTCCCGGCTCAACAAGGTTTTTTCATGTCTGCCTCTCCCAGTGCCTACGGGCCGTTTTCTTTGGTGGGCCACGTCGCGCTTGTCACCGGGGCGGGCAAAGGCATCGGACGGGCCTGCGCCTTGATGCTGGCCCAGGCCGGCGCCGACATCGCCCTGTGCGCGCGCACCCAATCGGACCTGGACGCTGTGGCCGACGAGATTCGCGCTATGGGCCGGCGCGCCATTACCGTGGCGGGCGACGTCAGCCTGGAGAGCACCTTGGACACCTTGGTCGCGCGCACCGTGGCCGAGCTGGGCAAGCTCACCCTGCTGATCAACAACGCGGGCGGAGCCGGGCCCAACAATCCGCAAAAAATGGGGGGCGAGGCCTTTAGCGCCGTGCTCACCTGGAATGTGACGCCCGCCTACCTGCTGATTCAAAAAGCCGTACCGCTGATGCAGGCCGCTGGCGGTGGTGCGGTGGTCAACATCTCTTCGGTGGCGGCGCGCTATGCGCAAAAACGCTTTAGCGCCTATGGCGCCGCCAAAGCCGCGCTCAACCAAATGACGCGCAACCTGGCGCACGACTTTGCACCCACGGTGCGCATCAATGCCATCGAGCCGGGCACCATCCTGACCGAGGCGCTGGCGCCCTACCTCAATGCCGAACGCACCGAACGCATGCTCGCCAACACGCCTATGGGCCGCATGGGCCAACCCGAAGACATCGCCAGCGCCGCCGTTTTCCTGCTCTCGCCAGCAGCGAGTTGGATCACCGGCAAAATTTTGGGTGTCGACGGCGGCGTAGAAGCTCCCAATTTTTAAAACGGATTTTTCACACCATGTCCAACCCCTACGCCGCCCTTTTGCAAGCTGGGCGCATCGGCACGCTCGAACTGCGCAACCGCATCATCATGGCGCCCATGGGTTCGAACTTTGCAGAGGCCGACGGGCACTGCGGTGAGCGCATCCAGGCCTACTACGAGGCCCGGGCTGAAGGCGGTGCGGGCTTGCTGACCATGGGGGTGTGCGCTGTGGCATTTCCCCACGGGACGGGTGAGCCCTACCAGGTGGGCATCTCGCGCGACGACTTCATCCCTGGCTTGCGTGGCATCACCGAGCGGGTGCACCGCCATGGCGCCAAAATTGCCATTCAGCTACAGCACGGCGGCAAGACAGCGGTACAAGATTTGGTCCATGGGCGCGAAATGTGGGTGCCCTCCATCCCCAAGGGGACCAAGAGCGACATGATGCAGGCCATCACCCCCGAGGAGCTGGCCAATTTTGTAGGCATCAGCGCCCACAAGCCACGCATCCGGGTCATGGACCTGGACGATATTGCGCAAATGGTGGCCTACTTTGCAGACGCCGCAGCGCGTGCCAAAGAGGCTGGCTTTGATGCCATCGAGCTGCACGGCGCGCACACCTACATCTTGGCGGGTTTTTTGTCGCCCTACTACAACCAGCGCCAAGACGCCTATGGCGGCCCGCTAGAAAACCGTGCCCGCCTGCTAATCGAAACCCTGCAAGCCGTCAAAGCGCGTGTGGGTGCCGACTTCCCGGTCTGGGTGCGCTTGGACGCCGAAGAGATCAACACGCCCGGCGGCATCACGCTGGTGGAGTCAGTGGCTACGGCGCGCATGTGCCAGGACGCGGGGGCCGACGCCATCAGCGTCTCTGCCTATGCCACGCTGACCAGCGGCACCGCCTTCACGCAAGCACCCATTCCGCAGGCGGCCGGCGCCTTTATGAGCAACGCTGCGGCCATCAAGAAGGCGCTGTCGATTCCGGTCATCACCGCCGGACGCATCGAGCCCGAAGTGGCCGCACGCGCCATCGCCCAGGGCGAGCTCGACTTTGTGGCCATGGCCCGCAAGATGCTGGCCGACCCGCACATTGCGATCAAGCTGGCACAAAACCGGCCCCAGGACATTCGGCCTTGTATCTATTGCTACGCCTGTGTGAGCCAGATTTTTATCAACCAGCGCGTCAAATGCGCCGTCAACGCCCAGACCGGCTACGAGGCCGAGCGCCGCATCGAGGCGACCGCCACGCCGCGCCATGTGCTGGTGGTGGGCGGTGGGCCCGGCGGCATGGAGGCGGCGCGCGTGGCGGCCATGCGCGGCCACAAAGTCACCCTGGTTGAGCGCAGCAACCGCTTGGGCGGCACCTTGTTTTTCGCCGCCATGGCCTATCCGGAAAACGGCAAATTACTGGACTACCTGGTGGCGCAAATGCACCGCCTGCCCATTGATGTTCGCCTCAACACCGAGGCCAATGTCACCCTGATTGACGAGCTAGGTGCCGACGTTGTGGTGGTGGCCAGCGGTGCCCGCCGCGATGCGCCGCCCATCGCCGGTGCGACCCAGAGCCACGTTTGGAGCGGCGACGAATTGCGCCGCCTTATGACCGGTGACCGCGCCGATGAAATTGCCCATGCCAAGCTCTCGCTGACGCAGCGGGCGCTGTTCAAGGCAGGCGGCATCCTCAAAGTGACCGACAGCACCCAGGCCATTACCCAACTCTCCAAACTCTGGATGCCGTTGGGCAAACGCGTGGTGGTTGTGGGCGGCGGCTTGGTCGGGCTGGAGCTGGCCGAGTTTTTGATCGCCCGCGACCGGCAGGTGACCGTGCTCGAGCCCACAGACAAGGCCGGGCGCGAGCTCGCCATCGTGCGCCGTTGGCGGGTGCTGGACGTGGTCAAAGCCCATGCCCAACTGCACTTGCGCGCCCAGGTGCAGCGCATAGGCGCCAAGGAGGTGCACTGGACCGACGGCGAAGGCCAGACACACAAGAGCGCCGCCGACTCGGTGATTTTGGCGACCGGCGCACAGGCCGATGAAAGTCTGGCGCTGGCCCTGCAGGCGGCCGGCCGGCCGGTGCACCGCATAGGCGACTGCGCAGACATCGGTTTTATCGAAGGCGCAATACGCATGGGGAACGATGTCGGCCGTTCGGTGTGACGCAAGCACTGGGTTCTTTGCGGGGCAAGGTCAGTGATGGATAGCTTGGAACAATGGCGGGTGCGGGTGATGGGGTGAAGCAGAGCAACTCCCACTTCATTTTTTCAACACCATCGTCCACTCGGACGATGCCCCGGCCCTGAGCTGCGCCTACATTACGACCATCAGCAGGGCTTCCACAACCTTTTTTTTGGACGCTTTCAATGGACAGGTCAATGACCCATTCGAAGCACCTAGGCACTGCTTGTCCATAGTGGACAAAGGCACTGCGAAGCTCACCGGATTGGTCAGTCACAAGCCTGGATTGATTAATCTCTACCACCCAAGGATCCGGAAATGAAATTTGAAGCCAGGACAGTTCGATATGCAGGTGCAGCCGCAGGATTCATTGGGGTGGGGCTGTCAGGGTCCATGCAAGCAGTGGCCCAAACCGTGAGCGCCACAGCGGGGGCTGCTGCCGTCGCCGCCTCCAACCCCTACGGCCTAGAAGCCCTGTGGGGCGGCTCCGACATGGTGGCCAGAACCGTGCTCATCCTCTTGCTCATCATGAGCGTTGGCAGTTGGTACATCACGGTCGTCAAAGTGCTCGAGCAAGCCAAGATGGCCCGGCAAGCCCGCGCAGCGCAAGCTTTTTGGAGCGCGGCTACCGTGGCCGAAGGCACCCAGGCGCTGGACCTTAACAGCCCGTTTCGCTTCATGGCCGACGCCGCCCACAACGCGGTGCAAAAGCACGACGGCCTGATGGGCCACATTCCGGTCAACGACTGGCTGGCCATGGGCATACAGCGCGCAGTAGACCGCATCAACAGCAACGCCCAAGGCGGCCTGGCCTTCCTTGCCACCGTGGGCTCCATCTCTCCTTTCGTGGGCCTGTTTGGCACCGTCTGGGGCATCTACCACGCGCTCACCGCCATTGGCATCTCGGGCCAAGCGTCCATTGACAAGGTAGCAGGCCCCGTGGGCGAGGCGCTCATCATGACTGCCATCGGCCTGGCTGTGGCCGTGCCTGCGGTGCTGGCCTACAACTGGCTGGTGCGGCGCAACAAGGCCGTGATGGACGATGTGCGCGCCTTTGGTAGCGACCTGCACGCCGTGGTGCTGGGCACCATCAAAGCCTGATCCAGCAGCTTTCCACCCAGTAAGGCCACCATGTCCATGCAAGTAGGCCCTAGCGCCGATGGTGACGACGCTGTCATGTCGGCCATCAACACCACGCCCCTGGTGGACGTGATGCTGGTGCTCCTGATCATCTTCCTGATCACCATTCCGGTAGTCACCACCTCCATTCCCGTGGCCCTGCCCAAAGAGCGGGTGGACGTGCGCGAAACCAAGCCCGAGAACATCATCATCTCGGTGGACAAGGACAGCAAGGTGTTTTGGTACGAGAGCCGCATCGACAACGTAGACACCTTGGTGGAAAAACTCAAAAAAGTAGCGACCATCAAACCCCAGCCCGAAGTGCAAGTGCGTGGCGACATGGCCGCGCGCTACGAGGGCGTGGGCAAAGTGCTGCTGGCCTGCCAGCGCGCAGGCATTGTCAAAGTCGCCTTCATCACCGAGCCCCCGGTGCTGAACTAAGCGCGGGTGCCCGTACAAGAAAAACAACAATACCCATGGCCATCAATTTAGGAAACAGCAGCGGCTCCGACGAGCCCGAGGTGATGATGGACATCAACACCACGCCGCTGATCGACGTGATGCTGGTGCTCTTGGTCATGCTGATCATCACCATCCCCATCCAGCTGCACTCGGTCACCCTGGAAATGCCGGTAGGCGCGCCGCCAACCAACCAGGCCAAGCCCGAAAAAATCCAGATCGATATTGATGCCACAAGCGTGGTCTATTGGCAAGGAACCCCCGTCACAGCCCAGGAGTTGGACGACAAGATGAAGGCCATCAGCCAACAAAGCAGCCAGTCTGAAGTGCACATCCGCCCCAACAAGGACGCGCGCTACGCGGTGTTTGCCAACGTGCTGTCTAGCAGCAGGCGCGTGGGCCTGAACAAGATTGCTGTCATTGGCGCGGAGCAGTTTGTCCAATGAACGCCGTATTCACGCCTTCGAGCTACGGCACACGCGACCCCAGCAGCCGGGTCAAAGGCATTGTCATTGTGGTGGTGCTGCATGCGCTGATTGGCTACGCGCTGGTCTCGGGCATGGCGCGTAAGGGGCTGGACTTGATCAAAAAGCCGTTGGAGGCGGTGGTGATTCAGGAGGTGATTATTCCGCCGCCTCCGCCACCCCCGCCGCCCAAGAAAATAGAACCGCCCAAGGAACTGCCTAAAGTGCAGGCACCGCCGCCGCCCTTTGTGCCGCCACCGGATACGCCACCTCCGGTAACGAGCACCGCACCGGTCATTCATTCGGTGTCTACGCCCCCGCCCACGCCACATGTGATTGCGCCGCCGCCACCTCCTGCGCCGCCCGCACCAGCGGCACCGCCGCCACCGGTCATCAAGACGATTGGCGTCTTATGCCCCTCGCAGGTGCCTCCGGAAATGCCAAGGCGCGCGCTGCAAGACGGCACGCAAGGCGTGGTCAAGGCCCAGATTGTCCTCAAGGCAGGCGCGGTGCAGGAAGTCACTATCCTGGCGGGTCCCCGCGTGTTTCATGCCGCAGTGAAGGCTGCCATCATGCAGTACAAGTGCGTGGGCGATGGGACAGAGGTCACTGTGACGCAGGAATTCAATTTTAAAATTGACTAGCCGCGCCGGACTGGCTCACGATAGCAATCTTGGGCCCCATGGACGATTGCGGCTCAAAGCAAGCACGATCAAGGCGTACAAACCAAGCGACGCAGACCGCGATCTGCTTGCGCGCATGACCGCCATCTTCGATGCGCAATGTGCCGCGACCCTGCTCATACTGGGCCCCGAGCCCACTTAGAGCGCATCCACCGGAATCTTGAGGTACACCACGCCATTGGCCTCTGCGGGCGGCATTTCGCCTGCGCGGATGTTGACTTGCACCGCCGGCAGAATCAGCACCGGCATCTCCAGTGTGGCATCGCGCTGAGTGCGCATGGCCACAAATTCGGCCTCGGTGATGCCGTCGTGCACGTGAATATTTTTGGCGCGCTGCTCGGCCACCGTGGTTTCAAAGGCTACCGCGCGTCCGCCCGGAGGATAGTCGTGGCACATAAACAAGCGAGTCTGGGGTGGCAGGCCCAATATCTTGCGCGTGGACGCGTACAAGGCTTTGGCGTCGCCCCCCGGAAAATCACAGCGCGCCGTGCCCACGTCGGGCATGAACAGTGTGTCGCCCACAAACACCGCGTCGCCAAACTGGTAGGCCACGCAGGCCGGGGTATGGCCGGGCACAAACAGGGTGTAGCCTACCAAGTTGCCCACCGGCACGTGCTCATCAGCGTGCAACAAATGGTCAAACTGCGAACCGTCGGTCTTGAAGTCGGACTCCAAGTTAAAGATGCCCTGAAACACCTTTTGCACGCCGACAATGTGCGCACCAATGGCGGTTTTTCCGCCAAGCTGCGCTTTCAGATAGGCCGCAGCGCTCAGGTGGTCGGCGTGGGCGTGGGTTTCCAAAATCCACTGCACCGCCAGGTTTTGGCTGCGCACATAGTCAATCACCTTGTCGGCCGAGGTGTGGCGGGTGCGGCCCGATTTGGGATCGTAGTCCAGCACCGGGTCGATGATGGCGCAGGCCGTACCGGCGCCTTGGTGCACCACATAGCTGACTGTCCAGGTGGTGGGATCGAAAATGCCGTGGACTTGTGCGCTGTCTTGGGTAAATGTCATGGTGGCTTTGTTTGGGCTTTGGTATGCGGCCTTGCAGTGGGCAACAATAGGCGCCGTGGCTGCAAGGCTTTGGGCATTATGTTGGAGCCAAGGACCTTGCAGGCGGCTCTGGACTTGACGCAAATCGTGTAGCCGCTGTTTTAGGCAATAAAAAAAGGAATCGAGCGTGACGATTGACTGGATCCAATTCACCCCTTACACAGCGCTGGCTGGGGGTGTGCTACTCGGGCTTGCCTCAGCGGCCTTTATTTTGCTAAACGGTCGCATTTTGGGCATCAGCGGTATTTTGGGCGGCTTGCTGACGCCATTCAAAGGCGATGTGGGCTGGCGCGTCACGTTTTTGCTGGGCATGGCCTGTGCGCCGGCGGTGTTTGGCAGCCTGTTTCCCACAGATATGCGGGTGGCGCCCCGCATTGATGCCGACTATGTGGTGCTGGTGCTCGCCGGGTTGCTAGTGGGCGTGGGCACCAGCTATGCCTCGGGTTGCACCAGTGGCCACGGCGTGTGTGGCCTGTCGCGCCTGTCGCCGCGCTCATTGGTGGCTACGGGCTGCTTTATGGCGGCGGGCTTTTTGGCGGTTTTTACCGTGCGCCACCTGTTGCAAGGAGCTGCTGCATGAACCGCTTGAGCGAATTTTTGGTGGGTCTTGTGTTTGGTCTGGGCTTGATGCTGTCAGGCATGACCGACCCCGGCAAGGTGCTGGGCTTTTTGGACCTGGCGGGCGCCTGGGATCCGTCGCTGGCACTGGTGATGGGCGGCGCCATTGCCGTGGGTGTGGCGGCGTTTGCACTGGCCAAGAAGCGCACGATGACGTTTTTCGGCGGTGCCTTGTATTGGCCCGACGCAGGCGCGGTGGACAAACGCCTGGTGCTGGGCTCCTTGGTCTTTGGCGTGGGCTGGGGTATGGCGGGGTTTTGCCCCGGACCGGCCGTAGTGTCGCTGGCCGCCGGTCAGCCCAAGGCGGCGGCCTTTGTGGCGGCCATGCTGGCGGGAATGGCGCTGTTTGAATTGCTCGATCGCCGCTTTCAGCGCGGCGCTGCGGTCCAAGGCGAAGGCGGCTGATCAGGACCTGGGTCCGCGCGTGAGAAAATGTCCGTCAATTACCCAAATACCGCAGGAACACCCCATGGACGCAGAACGCAGCAACCTCATTGGCACCCAACTCACCGACCTGAGCGCGCGCACCGCCGAGCTTCGGGGGTATCTTTGACTACGCTGCCAAGTCTGAACGCCTGCGCACCGTCAACGCCTCGCTAGAAGACCCCACCGTCTGGAACGACCCCAAGCGTGCCCAGGAACTGGGCAAGGAGAAAAAAGCGCTGGAAGGCGTGGTCGTCACCCTGGACGACCTGGGCCGTGACCTGGCAGACAACACCGAGTTGTTTGAGATGTCCAAAGAAGACGGCGATGAGGCCGGCCTGCTGACCATCGAAGCCGAAGCCACCACCCTGGCCACCACCATCGAGGGCCTGGAATTTAGGCGCATGTTCAACAACCCGGCCGACCCGCTGAACTGCTTTTTGGACATTCAGTCTGGCGCCGGCGGCACCGAGGCCTGCGACTGGGCCAGCATGCTTCTGCGCCAGTACCTGCGCTACGCCGAGCGCAAGGGTTTTGCCACCACGGTGGAAGACGAAACCGCAGGCGACATTGCCGGCATCAAGGGTGCGACCATCAAGATCGAGGGCGAATACGCCTTTGGCCTGCTACGCACCGAGACCGGCGTGCACCGCCTGGTGCGCAAATCGCCGTTCGATTCCTCGGGCGGGCGCCACACCAGCTTTGCCAGCGTGTTTGTCTACCCGGAAATTGACGACTCGATTGAGATCGACATCAATCCGTCTGACGTGCGCGTAGACACCTTTCGCGCCAGCGGCGCGGGCGGCCAGCACATCAACAAGACCGACTCGGCCGTGCGCCTGACGCACATTCCCACCGGCATCGTGGTGCAGTGCCAAGACGGCCGCAGCCAACACGGCAACCGCGACGTGGCCTGGAAGCGCCTGCGCAGCCGCCTGTACGACTTTGAACTGCGCAAACAGCAAGAAGCCCAGCAAAAGCTTGAAGACACCAAAACCGACGTCGGCTGGGGCCACCAGATTCGCAGCTATGTGCTCGACAACAGCCGCATCAAAGACCTGCGCACCAATTACGAAACCTCGGCCACGCAAAAAGTGCTGGACGGGGATTTGGACCCGTTTATTCAAGCCTCGCTCAAGCAAGGCGTTTAACACAAGAGGGCCACAATGGCCCCATCCAAGAGGAGAGTTTTTCATGTTGACAATGCGAGAAGGCCAGGCCCCCGCCACCACCGTGCGCCGGGGCGACTACACGCCCCCGGGGTTCTGGATTGACACCGTCGATCTGACGTTTGACTTGGACCCGGCCAAAACCCGGGTGCTCAACAAGATGACGCTGCGCCGCAACCCCAATGTGCCTGCGCAAGCGCTGCGCCTGGACGGCGAGGAACTGAACCTGGCGCGCGTGCTGGTCAACGGCGCGGGCACCTCCTTCAAGATGGACGGCGAAAAATTGGTGTTGGAAAACCTGCCCGAAGGCTTTGAGCCCTTTGCGCTGGAGATATTTACTACCTGCGCACCGGTGAAAAACACCAAGCTCATGGGCTTGTACGTCAGCAACGACTCATTTTTCACGCAGTGCGAGGCCGAAGGCTTCAGGCGCATCACCTACTTCCTGGACCGCCCGGATGTGATGGCCAGCTACACCGTCACCCTGCGCGCTGACAAAGCGGCTTATCCGGTGCTGCTGTCCAACGGCAACCTGGTGGACCACGGCGAGCTGCCCGATGGCCGCCACTTTGCCACCTGGGTCGACCCACACAAGAAACCGGCCTATCTGTTTGCACTGGTCGCTGGGAAATTGGTCTGCCGCGAGCAGCGCATCAGCTCGCTGGCGGGCAAAGAGCATTTGTTGCAGGTCTATGTGCGCCCCGGCGACCTGGACAAGACCGAGCACGCCATGAATTCGCTCATGGCCTCGGTGGCCTGGGACGAGGCTCGCTTCGGCTTGCCGCTGGACCTGGAGCGCTTCATGATCGTGGCCACCAGCGACTTCAATATGGGCGCCATGGAGAACAAGGGCCTGAACATCTTCAACACCAAGTACGTGCTGGCCAATCCGGCCACGGCCACGGACGTGGACTACGCCAACATTGAGAGCGTGGTGGGCCACGAGTACTTTCACAACTGGACCGGCAACCGCGTCACCTGCCGCGACTGGTTCCAGCTCAGCCTCAAAGAAGGCCTGACGGTGTTTCGCGACCAGGAATTCAGCCAGGACCTGTGCGCCGACCTGTCGGCCCGCGCCGTCAAGCGCATCGAGGACGTGCGCGTGCTGCGCACCGCCCAGTTCCCCGAAGACGCTGGCCCCATGGCCCACCCGGTGCGCCCGGACAGCTATGTAGAAATCAACAATTTCTACACCGTCACCATCTATGAAAAAGGCGCCGAAGTCGTGCGCATGATGCAAACCTTGGCCGCCCAAGGCGACGAGCCGTCTGGGCGCGCCGGGTTTGCGCGGGGCATGAAGCTGTATTTCGAGCGCTTTGACGGCCAGGCCGTCACCTGCGACGACTTTGTCCAGGCCATTGCCGACGCCAACCCGGCTTCTAGCCTGGCCGCCCTCTTGCCCCAGTTCAAACGCTGGTACAGCCAGGCCGGCACGCCGCACCTGACCGCCAGCGGCCAGTTTGACGCCGCCGCCCAGACCTACACGCTCACCCTCATGCAAAACTGCGCTCCCACGCCGGGCCAGGAGCCCAAAGCGCCGTTTGTGATCCCGGTGCGCCTGGGTCTGGTGGGCGCACACAGTGGCGCCGCCCTGCCCCTACAAACCAGCACGGCGGGCGTCGCCAGCCCCAACTACCTGCTGGTGATGACCGAGCAAAACCAGACCTTGACCTTCTTCAATGTGCCTGAGGAACCGGTGCCGTCAATTCTGCGCGGCTTCTCCGCCCCGGTGGTACTGGACTTCGATTACAGCGACGCGCAGCTCTTGGCCCTGCTGGCCCACGACAGCGATCCCTTTAACCGCTGGGAAGCCGGCCAACGCCTGCTGCTGCGCTGCGCATTGGGAGCGATTCAATCGCAACAAATGCCAGAACAGCTGCTAGACAGCACTATCGTCAGCGCCCTGCGCGACGTGCTGCGCCATCCGGCTTTGGACGCTGCGTTCAAGGAACTGGTGCTCACCCTGCCTTCTGAGGTGTACATCGCAGAACAGTTGGCCATCGTCGACCCGCAGCGCATCCACGCGGTGCGCGAAGCCATGCGGCTGCAATTGGCCACCGCGCTGAACACCGACTGGGAGTGGGCATTTAGCCAAAACCAGGACAAAGGCGGTTTTAGCCCTGACGCCACCGCTGCGGGCCGACGCGCCCTGGCAGGCCAGGCACTGGCCTACCTTTGTCTGGCGGCGAGCGCCTCAGGCGATCCTGTCTGGCCAGGCAAGGCGCTGCAGCGCTTCAAAGACGCCAGCAATATGACCGACCGGGCCAACGCATTGCAGGCCCTCATTGGCAGCGGCCATCCATTGTCGGTGCGGGCACTGCAAATTTTCCATGCCCAATTCAAAGACAAAGCGCTGGTTTTGGACAAATGGTTTGCCATGCAAGCGGGGGCTTGCGACAGAGGTGGCAATGTGCTGCGTGAAGTGCAGATCTTGCTCAAACGCCCCGACTTCCATCTGCGCAACCCCAACCGCGCTCGCAGCGTGATCTTTAGCTACTGCAGCGCCAACCCAGGCGCCTTCCACCGCGCGGACGCGGCTGGTTACGTGTTCTGGAGCCAGCAGGTAATTGCGCTTGACGCCATCAACCCGCAAGTGGCCGCTCGCCTGGCGCGCGCCCTGGACCGGTGGAAACGCCTGGCAGAGCCCTTTCGCAGCGGGGCGCGCGAAGCGCTGCAGCGCGTGGCAGCCAAGGCCGAGCTGAGCAACGATGTGCGCGAGGTCATCGACCACGCGCTGGCCGAATAAACACAAGACAAGGCAATTCCATGGCAAACCACGTTTCCCTGACCCGCTACCTGGTGGAGCAACAACGCGTTGACGGCACCATCCCCGCGCAACTGCGCCTGCTGCTCGAGGTGGTGGCCCGCGCTTGCAAGAGCATCAGCCACGCAGTTAACAAAGGCGCTTTAGGCGGCGTGCTGGGCGCGGCGCAAACCGAAAACGTGCAAGGCGAGATCCAAAAAAAGCTCGACATCATCGCCAACGAAGTGCTGATCGAGGCCAACGAATGGGGTGGCCATCTGGCGGCCATGGCCAGCGAAGAGATGGAAGACATCTACGTCGTGCCCAACCGCTATCCCCAGGGCGAATACCTGCTGCTGTTTGACCCTTTGGATGGATCGAGCAATATCGACGTCAACGTCAGCATCGGCACGATTTTCAGCGTGCTGCGCAAGCCTGAAGGCCCGGCGGTTACCGAAGACGACTTTTTGCAGGCTGGCCGCCAGCAAGTGGCCGCCGGTTATTGCGTTTACGGCCCACAAACCACGCTGGTTCTAACTGTGGGCAGGGGCGTGGCCATGTTTACGCTAGACCGCGAGCAGGGCTCGTTTGTGCTGACCCAGGAGCATGTGACGATTCCCGAAGACACGCAGGAATTTGCCATCAACATGAGCAATATGCGCCACTGGGACGCGCCCACCCAGCGCTACATCGACGAATGCCTGCAAGGCACCGATGGGCCACGCGGCAAAAACTTCAATATGCGCTGGATTGCCAGCATGGTGGCCGATGTGCACCGCATCCTCACGCGCGGCGGCGTCTTTCTGTACCCCTGGGACAAGCGCGAACCCAACAAGCCCGGAAAACTGCGCCTGATGTACGAGGCCAACCCCATGTCCTGGCTGATCGAGCAGGCCGGCGGCGCCTCCACCAACGGCCAACAGCGCATCATGGACATCGCGCCAGCGCTGCTGCACCAGCGCGTGAGCGTGGTCTTGGGTTCCAAAAACGAGGTGGATCGGGTGACGCGGTATTACGCAGAAGCGGCGGCGCAGCACCAATAAAGTGAGCCAAGCCGGGTCCCCGACCCGGCTTGCGACTTGGCTGAAGATGCCGGGGCAGCGCTGATACGGCGCCTATGCGATGCTGGCTGACCCAAAAAACTCAAGTAAATCGAACTTCTGACGATGCGCTAGTAAGAAACAAAAACTTAAGCGCGAGGGCTTTCCGAATGATCATTGAGCGAGTTGAATTGCAAAGCATTCGCACCAGCGAATACATTTCCATCCTGAGTTCGCTGGACGTAGGTGAGTGCATCTTTTCCGATAATTTCAAAAAAGCCCAAAGCCTGCGCTCACTGGCCTATTACCTGAAAAAGACCCGCAACCTCGACCGTAATTTCATGTTCCGCAAGATGGACCAAGGCTGGCGCCTCATCCGAGTCTCCTGATCCGGGCTCAAGCCAGGTAGGAAACCGAGCTACGCAGTTGGCCTGCATCTGGGCCTGAAAAATCAAACCGCATTTTTACGGGCTGGGACACCTTCTGCCACGCGTCCGACAAGGTTCGCGTCAAGGAAAGCACTTCGTCAATCGCTTGTGCGTCCTGGTGAGCATTGGCGTGCCAAAGACGCCTTGCCATGTATTCATAGAGTTCTGCCAACTCGGAGCCCAGCGCTGGCTGTGCACTTTCACTGAGTGTTAACTGCAGCCCTTTGAGTATTGTTTGAGCCCGCGACAAGGCCTGTAGCTTGCGCTCCAAAGCCCGATTGGCTCCGTGCCCCTGGGCAGCAGCAAGCGATGCACACAGGCTTTCAAACAACACCTGAATCATTTTCAACTTGCTCCCGCAGAGCATGTCGGAGTCGCGTTCGATAGTTTCAAATAAATCGATGTGACGCGGCAGTCTGGACATTCGACGGTCCCCTTGTAAATCGGCATTGTCCGAGCATGCACCGAAAACTTGAGGACCTATTCGTGCAACGTGCGTAACAAGTGCAAACCCCGCAAATGCTGCAAATGCTGCAAAGACCGCAAATACTGCAAACGGCGTAAAACGCGCAAACTTCGCTCAAGTTTTGGTCTGCATCAGATATGGTTGGCTCGTGGCAAAAGCGCGCCCTTTATGCCCTCGCCCAAGGATCCCTCATGACCACCATCAACAATTTAGATAGCCTGCGCGCACTAACGGGCCTAAGCCAGGCCAGCGCAAAGGTAAGCCAAGCCTCAGAACGAATCAGTACAGGCTTGCGGATCAACCGGGCCTCTGACGACGTGGGCGGTATGGCCGTGGCCAACGGGCTCAAGACCCAGATCGGCTCCTACAACAAGGTGCTGGACAACGTGTCACAAGGCAGTACCGTCACGAATTTGATAGACACCTCGCTTTCGCAGATGGTCGATATCTTGGGTTATATGCGTGTGGCGGCCGTGGCGTCAGAAAGCGATACCTTGAGTACAGCCCAGCGCACAGCCTACCAAGATGCCATGACCGCCTACGCCACGTCGATTACCACGATCGCAACCAATTCCACCTGGAACGGTACGTCGCTCATGACGTCTGCTTCCACCATGAATATTCAAACCGGGGTCAACTCAGGCGGCACTACAACGCTTAGTTTTGATCAAACCACCAGTGCATCCCTGGCCGTTGATAGCCTTTACACGACCTCAACAACCCTTGCCACCGCCGCTGTGACCGCTATCGATACAGCTTTGGCCACGGTAAACACCTACCAGGCCTATATCGGCTCCATGGCCAATGTGATGGATGCTCAATACAACGTGGCCACCAGCGCCATTACCAACTACTCCTCTTCCTACGGCACCATCATGAATGCAGACTACGCTGCAGAGACGGCCAACCTTGCTGCAGCCCAAATTCAGCGTGACGGTGCTACCGCCATGCTGGTTCAAGGCAACGGATTGAATCGCAATCTGGTGGACTACCTGCTCAAGTCCGTATCTCAATAGGCAACGACGACAGCGGCGAGCGGATGTGGCATTCGCTATGGACTAGATCGATTTACTCGACGAACCTTCGTGCGATTGACAAAGATGGTTGATCCGCATTTCCCCCGGAGTTCCGGGTCGGGGTGATGCGAAGCTGAGCTCCGTCACGGGCAGTTCTTCCGCTTGGTGGACCGGTGCACTGGTGGAATCGAAATCGCTGAAAAAGGTGTTGGCCGTATAGGCCAATAGTCGGCGACTGCAATCGACGTAGCTGATGTAAGTCGTCGACAGGTAGCCGGTGTTATCGGGCCCGAACTGCATTTGCGACCATGCAGTTCGCAGAGTGGCTTTGATGAGACGGGAATGTTCGACCACGCTGGACGCATCCACGTACCAATAAGTGATCTTTTTCAAGTCGGTGCTGGTAGTTAGCAACTTCCAATCCGCAGCGTTTGCAGTAAGTCCCATAGCCCCAATACACAGTGTCACTACAAATCGCACTTCTGGCTCCTTCGTTTTACGATACCAACTTGTCTGGTGTGTTGTTCGGTTTTATTATGGCAGTGTGCGCATGTTTTGGGCAGCCGCCGCCAGGGCGGAGCCCAGGCGCTCAGGGTGGCCCACCCGCTGCTTCAGGGCCTGCAACGAAGCACGCTTTGGCAATTTTCTAAGTCTTGTCAGACCAGTTATTGGGCATGAAATTTTTTTTAATTTAAGTTGAAAAAATAGACGGCTAAATCGGTCTCGGTCGTGACAAATTGGGGGTTAACCCTGTCCTTTTGACGTTCGTCAAACATTACATTGGTCCCAAGGTTTTGACACTTTTACCCTTTGTTGAAGCCTTATCCAAAGCATTGTTCTCACACTCAAACAGGAATCGCTTAAAAATGAACAAATTGACATCACTCTCCTTGGCCGTGGTTGCGCTGTGCGCGACATCGGCTTTCGCTCAAGACAGCAATCTGTCTACTTTGCAGCGCATGGGCAATACCGCCACCAGTATGGTCATCCCGTCGATTCCCCAGGAAGGCAAAAACGCAGATGCCATTCGCGCCAACCTGAAAAAGGTCAAACTGCCCGACGGATTCAAGATCGACCTGTACGCCGTGGTGCCTGATGCACGCTATATGGCAGTCGCACCATCCACCAATATGCTGTTTGTCGGCACGCGCAAGACCAATGTTTATGCGGTGACCAACCGCAACAACGGCGACGCCGCGACAGAAGTCAAAGTCTTTGCACCCTCCATCAAATTCAGCAACCCTAACGGCGTTTGCTTCACCAAAGACGGTTTCTTGGTGGTTGCAGAGTCCAACCGCATGTTGCACTTCCCAGCGGCCGAGTACTTCTATGAAGGCCCGGACGTCGCAGTCGGCGTGATCGTTCCTGAAGGAAAAATGATCCCCGTGGAAGAGCAGTCTTTCAACCACACTGGCCGTGTCTGCAAAGTGGCCAATGACGGCAAGATCTACGTGACCTTGGGTCAGCCCTACAACGTGCAGCCCAAAGACAAAGTTGCTTTGTATGAAGACGTCGGCATCGGCGGCGTGATTCGTTACAACGGCCTGGACGGCACTGGCCGCATGGTCTACGCAAAAGGCATGCGCAACCCCGCTGGTATCACCATTGGGCCAAAGGGTGACATCTGGACCACCGACAACCAGGTGGACGGATTGGGCGACGACATTCCTCCAGGCGAGCTGAATAAGCTGACCAAGGCCGGTGAGCACTTTGGCTTCCCGTACTACAACGGTCATTTCAAAGTGGCAGGTTCTCCTGCTGCAGAAGACCTCAAGGACATGAAAGAGCCTGCTGGCAACGTGTTCCCTCAAGTCGAGTTCCCCGCGCACCAGGCCCAGTTGGGTGTGGCGCACTACACCGGCAAGGCCTTCCCTGCCAAGTACCAAAACGGCTTGTTCGTTGCCTCGCATGGTTCTTGGAACCGTACCGTGCCTAGCGGCTACCTGATTAACTTCGTGCCAATCAAGGCCGACGGCAATGCAGGCCCCGCCGAAGTGTTCGCTGATGGCTTCTTGGACAAAGTCACCGGACGCGCCTTGGCTCGCCCTGTGGACGTGGCCAACTTGCCTGACGGCTCGATTTTGGTGTCCGACGACTACGCTGGCGCGATCTACCGCATCAGTTACACCGGCATGTAATCCAAAGGCAAGCACGGGCCACTTGGCCGTTGTTTGAACCTGCCGGGGCCCTTTTAGGGCCCCGGTTTTTTGTACCTTTCTATATGAAAAAACTTCTTTCTGTTTTAGTTGCTTGCGCCGCGCTCAACGCCTTTGCAGACGATATCGCGCAAGGCCGCGCCAAGGCCGAAGCGGCATGCGCCCTATGCCACGGCCCTACGGGCATCGCCACACTCCCCAACGCCCCTAATCTTGCGGGTCAGCAGGCCATTTATTTGAGCGAGCAGTTGAAAAATTACCGCAATGGCAAGCGGCAGCACGACGTCATGAGCATGATCGCCAAGCCGCTGACCGACGCTGAGATCGCCCAGCTCTCTGCCTGGTACAGCGCCGTCAAAGTCACGGCCGAAGCGCCTTGAACACGCTGCTGTTATAGATATCCTGTTTTCAATCCAATTGACCATTCCCATGACTTCATGCTTCAAGCACACCCCTTTGGCCGTCGCGTCCATGGCCCTTGTTTCTAGCCTGATGGCGCCCGCCCTCGCGCAAACGCTGGATGAGGTGGTGGTTTCTGCGTCCCGCGCACAAGCCCGCAGTTTTGACGCGCCGGCCGCCATCCAGTCGGTGGGGCGCGACGTGATCCAAAACGGCGGCCCGCAGGTGAATTTGTCAGAGTCGCTGGTCCGCGTGCCGGGCCTGACCATTTTGGATCGCAGCAATTACGCGCAGGATTTGCAGCTCTCAATCCGTGGTTTTGGCGCGCGGGCGGCCTTTGGTATCCGGGGCATCCGCCTGTTGATCGACGGCATTCCTGCCACCACTCCTGACGGTCAGGGCCAGGGTTCTTCTGTCAGCTTGACATCGATGGACCGCATCGAGGTCTTGCGCGGGCCCTTGGCCCAGCTGTATGGCAACGCCTCGGGTGGCGTGATACAGGCGTTTACCAAGCCAGCGTCTCCGGTACCGCTGGTGGACTACCAGTACTACGTGGGCGACTACGGTCTGCACCGCGCAGACTACCAGTTCTCTGACACCGTGGGCGAGTATGGCATCGTGGCCGACTACAGCACCTTCACCATCGACGGCTACCGCGACAACGGCCTCACCGAGCGCAAACAGTTCAACGGCAAGCTCGACTTCAACCCCAACGAACAAACGCGTGTGAACCTGGTGTTCAACCAGTTCGACATGCCGCTGGCGCAAGATCCACTGGGCTTGACAGCAGCGCAATGGGCGGCCAATCCGCAGCAGCAGGGAAGGAATTCGGCCGGCACCAAGACAGCGGCAGAATTTGGCGTGCGCAAGACCATTTCGCAAAACCAGCTTGGTGGATCGGCGATTTACACCATCGACAAAGACCGCTTTGTCACCAGCCGCGCCTACTACGGCACGCGGGACAACCTGCAATACCAAGTGGGCACCACAGGCATCAATGCCAATGGCGCCTGGACGGGCCTCAACCGCAGCTATTACGGCGTGGGACTGCAATACAACGAACGCTCAAAATTGGCCGATACCCCCATGGACTGGGTGGCAGGTTATGAATTTGACCGTTCGCGCGAGCTGCGCCAGGCGGGAACCGCCGCGCTGGGACAAAAAGTGCTGACCAACCGCGATGAGGCAAACCAGGCCGAAAACAGCGACCTGTTCGCCCAGGCCACCGCACGTGTCTCAGAACAAGTTGCCGTCGTGGGTGGACTGCGCTCGAGCAACGTCCGCTTTGCAAGCACAGACTACTACACCAACGGCCTGGCTTCAGGCGATGTGAGCTACGGCGCCACCAGCCCGGTGTTGGGCTTTACCTATTTCGCCACTGAGGACCTTAACCTGTACGCCAACTACGGCCAGGGCTTCGAGACGCCCACCCTGGCGGAGGTGGCCTACAAAAGCAGCAGCGGCAGTTTGGTCGCCGCCTTCAACCCCCGCTTGAACGCATCGACCAGCCGCCATTTCGAGTTGGGCAGCAAATGGGTTCCCAGCCGCACATCGCGGCTTGACCTCGCCGTGTTCCAGATCAATTCGACCGACGAGATCGTGGTGGATGTCACCTCGGGCGGCAAAACCTCGTACAAGAGCGCGCCCGGTACTTCGCGCAATGGCCTTGAACTCGGCGCCAGCACGCTGCTGACGCCGAACGTGTCGGCTTCGCTGTCGGCCTCGATGATCGACGCCCAGTATTCCCAGGCTTTCACATCCGCCACGGTCGCGGGTGCCACGTCCATCGCTGCGGGCAACAAAATTCCGGGGATTCCCCAAACCTCGGTGTTTTCCGAGCTGGCCTGGACCAGTACAGCCGTCACGCCGGGTGCCAAATCCGCCGCGCCAGGCAGCCGACTGGCGATTGAGATGGTGCAGTCCGGCCGGATTTACGCCAACGACACCAACACCACGTCGGTGGACGGCCACACGGTGTTCAACCTGAGCGCCAGCCAGCGCTGGACGGTGGACAAAGCCGCCGTCACCCTGTACGGGCGCCTAAACAACGCCAACGATGAGCGTTACGTGGGCTCGGTCATTGTCAACAGCTCCCAGTACATCGAGCCCGGCCTTCCCAAGAACTGGATGCTAGGCATCTCGGTTTCTGCGCCGCTCTAAGGCCAGCGGCGCCAGGGCGCACATCAGCGCGTAGCCCAAGGTTTATGTATTTCATGATGCTAAAAAATGTGCGTAAGGTCCTAACATTTTCCAGAGGAGAGAGAGTTGTTGAGGCTCAAATTTTGAATGTTTGTCGGGGTCGGGTGGCGTAAGTGGTGACTTCTTACGCATTGCCTGAAAAATTCCGTGACAAAGTGATCGCTGAGGCTCAATCGATCTGAACCTAATAATCTGTACAGCTACAATTATTCGGAATTTCACATTAAGAAAAGCTTAAATATGGAACTATTTTCAGCGCTTGGATTTCACTGGAATCGGGCGGCGGTGCCCGGTTCAGTGCCGGTGCACTCACTGGAAAGGGTCGCCTTTCGCTTTCATCGCATGCTGCCTGAGTTTGTCTGGGATGCCAGCGTACTCGAAGGCAATCCGTTCACCTTTCCCGAGGTCAAAACACTATTGGATGGTGTGACGGTCGGGGGACGGAAAATCTCTGATCAAGAACAAGTTTTGAATCTCGCAGCCAGCTCCAAGCACTTGCTTGCTTTGGTGAAAGCGGGTGATTTTTTGCCCAACAAAGCGACGTTTACGGCGCTGCACGCACTGGTGGCACGAAATGAAGCTTTGGAATGGGGGCACTTCAGGGGCGAAGGCAACGAGACCGGATATACCCCCGATGTTGCCCTGGGTGATCAGGGTAGGTACACGCCGCTGCCAACCGTCGCGGGTGCGCCAGAGCTGAACCACGTCTTTACCCATGGGTTGCAAGCGCTGCAAAGCGAGGTGCCAAACGCGTTTGAAAGAGCGGCGGCATTTTTCCTATTCGGCGCTCTTCAGCAATTTTTCTTTGACGGTAATAAGCGAACCTCCCGCTTCATGATGAACGGCATATTGATGACTGCGGGCATTGACGCCATTAGCGTACCAGCGGCGAAAGCGCAGGAGTTCAACGAAAACATGGTCCACTTCTACTTGGAAAAGGACGCGACGGAAATGATGGCTTTCTTACTTAATTGCCATCCAGATGCTACCGGTTTGAATCACTGAATGGAACCGGTGTTTTACCCGGGTTAACCTGAGCGCTTGCTGCCTCAGACAGGCACGCGCTTGAGCACTTCAAGTTTCTGCTCCAACGTATACCCCACCGTGCCGTAGTTCGCGTACTCGGAGTTTCCTCGAGATTGGCCCGTAATGCATTCCGCCGCTTCGACCGGAATGTCGTTTCACAACCGCAATCCAGGGCTAAATGCCCATTGTTTTTGCAAGCAGACGCAATGTAAGCGTCAGTTCACCGCAATACAAAATTAATATTCTTCTCACTGTCCGCTACAGACAAGCCTTTTAAACTGATCGCGTCGTCTTGGTCTATCAAGTAACGCATCACCGTTTTTGACATTTGATTTCCGCCTGTATTCTTTTCGACGATAGATAGATCGAAATTAGCATTACCAGCACCATCTCCCGTCAACACATATGTGGCGGTAATTGTTCCAAGCAAAGTCGTTTTTGTTGAGTCAGAATATCGTGAACCGTTGAACAAAACACCCGTCGCACCCGACGCGGCAGAAGTCGGCAGAGTACTAGTCAAACTCGATGTGCCATAGACAATATATTGCGCTGAAACTAGGCTACCGCTGCACCCGTTGGAACAAAGTTGCCGTGTTTCACCAAAAGGGCTGTTGTTTTGCGAGTACCAATTACTAATGGTTGACGCGAGCACCTTGGTCGGAGGGATGCCGCCAACGGTGTAAACCGCCTCCAGGCTGGCATCTTGTTTGAACGCAGCACCACTTTCAAACACGCCAGACACATGGGGAGCAAACACCAAGGACCCTGTTCCCGATATTTGATTCAGGCCCACCGACCCATTAACGTTAAAAAGATAGGTAAGCGGGGTTGAAACTAATTTTGGCGAAAGGGTAATATAAGCTGCCCTCACATTCCACGTCGAATTTACACTTGCAGTCTCACCTCCCCCACAACTCGCGAGTAGTACCACACAAAGCGTACTGATTAAAGTCCTTATTCCGAAAAGCTTTCGCATATTTCACCGTTTAATTGTTTGGGCGCGAGCGCACGCATTACTCGCAATGTTGTCGAATTATCGACAGGGCATGTATTTTTTTTGTGAATTGGCTTAGTCCATTGGTACGACTCGGGAATGCCCAAGGACACTACCGTTGGCCCGCTTTGGCACCTCGATCAAAGGGTTGCGCGGGTATGCCCTGCAGCGCGGGCAACCGCCCTGATGGGACCCACAAAATCGCTGGAAATAACTTTTTTGGTTTCACTTCGTGGATTCTTAACGGTCAACTCGCGCTTCGGTCGGCGTTGTGCAGAGCTGCCTTAACGCTCGCGCGCCGCTCCCTCGAACGCTTTGGTAATGGGCTTGGTCAAATACATAAGTACTGAGCGGCTGCCGGTTTGAATATCGACGGTGGCCGCCATGCCGGGCTTAAGGTCTGAACGCGAGAGTTTCGGGTTGTTGTTACTCGGATTCACGGTAACGCGGGCGCGGTAGAACACCGAGACATCCCCTTTGGGGCCCTGCTCGGTGAGGGTGTCTGAGCTGAGGTATTCCAACTTGCCGTGCAAGCTGCCGTAGATGGAATAGTCAAACGCGTCGAGCTTGATAGAGGCGGGCAGGCCCACCTTTAAATTGCCAATGTCCACCGGCAGAACCTTGAGCTCAAGCACCAAGTCGCCCGTGGTGGGCGATATCTGCATCAGCTCGTCGCCTGCGCGCAGCACACCGCCTATGGTATTGATCTTCAAACTTTTGACCACCCCATCCATGGGCGCGATCAGCTCAGTGTGCTGCAAAACGCTTTGGCGCTCGTCGAGCTTGAAGCGGGTGGAACTCAGTTCGTCCTGGATCTTGGTGGCCTCTTGCCGGGCCTCCTGCAGGTATTTGTTGCGGGCAGAGGTGATTTTCCCCTCCAGCTCGACCACCTGGCGTTTGGCCCGCATCAGGTCCAAGCGGCTGACGTCGCCGCCGGCAAACAAGGACTCGTTGAGCTGCAGTTCCTCGCGCGCCGAGCCCAGGGTTTCTTGCAATGTCGCCACATCAGCCTCAAGCCCTAGCCGCTTTTGCCGGTACAGCGCCAGCTGCTCGGCCACCATCTCCGGGTATTTGCGACTTTCGCTGCTAAACACCGGCGCCACCGATTGGGCCTCCGCCCGCGCCCGGGTGAGTGCCGCAGACAGGGCCGCCACCCGAGCGCGACTCTCGTCCACACCCGCATTTGCTCGCTCTTTTTCAAGCACGGCCAGCACCTCACCCGCAGCCACTGTCTGGCCCTCGGCCACCATCAGTTTTTCCAGCACGCCGCCGTCGGCCGCCTGCACAATTTGGGTGCGCGCGCTGGGAACGATTTGCCCCTGGGCGCGCACCGTTTGGTCTATCTCAAAATAAGCGGCCCAAAGCAATAACAAAACAAAGCCAATAAACAGCACGCTGATCATGCGCAGCTGTACCAGGCCTACCTGGCGAGAATGGGGGTAGGACGTCATGCGCTGGCTCCTGCTGCAAGCTGGGGCGGGGCGGTCGCCTGCCCTGGGCTCGGGTCGGCCGCTGCTGGCGCGCCATGCAAACGTGCCAGCACCTCGGCCTTGGGGCCGTCCATCACGATGCGGTGGTCTGCCACCACGATCACCCGGTCCACCAGCTGCAGCATTTCTTGCTTGTGGGTGACCAAGAGCAAGGTGTCGTTCGCACTTATTTGCTGCGCCAAAGCCTGCATCACCTTGATCTCTGACTGCCGGTCCATAGACGCCGTGGGTTCGTCGAGCAACCAGACACGTGGCTTGCGCAAAAAGACGCGTGTCAGGTTGGCAAGCTGCCGCTGCCCACCGGACAAACCGGTGCCGCCCTCATAAATCGGCTGGTGCAAGCCCAGCGGATGGCGCGCCAGCACGGCTTGGTACAGGCCGGTGCGCTGGGCAGCCTCCAAGATAGCCTGGTCGCCCGGGTCTATCATTCCCAAAATCAGGTTGTCGCGCAGCGTGCCGGCAAACAAGCGGCCCTCTTGCTGCAAATAGCCCAGGTTTTCGGCCAGTACCGCCTTAGACAGCTGCGTCATGTCAACTCCGTCAAGCTTCACCCGGCCCAACTGCGGGCGGTACATGCCGCTCAGCAGGCGCAGCAAGGTGGTTTTTCCCGCACCCACCGGGCCCAGAATGCCAACTTTCTCGCCGGGGCGAACCACCAAGCCAGGAACGCTCAAGGCCTTGGCGCCACCGTAGGCGAACTCCACCTGCTCAAGCTCGAAGTCGCCCCGAACCGTGTCCAAGCTAATGGGATGGCCCAAACCATGGTGGTCGCTTTGTAGTGCCCAAATACGGTCCAAGCCTTGCAAAGCCGCTTTGCAGTGGCCCCAGGCGGTCAAAGACGCCGGTAAGGTAGCCACCGGCCCCAGAATGCGGCCCGACAAAATACTGCACGCAATCAAGCTACCCATGGTGACCTCGCCGCGCGACACCAGCAGCGCGCCGAGTGCGACCATCAAGGCATAGGACAGCTGGTGCATGGCCGCCATGTAGTACTGCGAATGTTCGCTAAGGTGGCGCATCTCCAGCTCATTGCCACGTGCGTCGTCAGTCGTTTGCTGCCAGCGCGACAATACGCGCCAGCCGCCCTGGCCGGACTTGATGGTCTCCGCGCCCTCGATCGCCTCCACCAACAAACCCGTTTTTTGGTTGCTAGCCTGCGTCGCCTGGATGCCCAAGGCCTCCACACGGCGCAGGTTCAGCATTCCCATGGCCAGCGATAACAACATAAAGCCCAAGGGAATAACCGCAATCCAGCCCGCAATCGCGCTGATCACCACCACGTACAAAAGCACAAAGGGCATATCAATCAGCCACTGCGTAGGTACGGTCGCGATGAACGAGCGCACCGTCTCATAACCCCGTAACTGCCCGGCCAAGGCACCCACGCTGCTGGGCATTTGGTCCATCCGCAGCGCCAAAAAGCGCATAAACACGGAGCGCGCCAGGCGGCCGTCCACCTCATCGACCAGCTTTTCGCTCAGGTGTGAGCGCACCAGCTTGACCACCAGTTCAAACGCTACAGCCCCCACCATGCCCAAGGTTAGCGCCAGCAGGGTTTGGCTCGCGCCCGTGGGCACCACGCGGTCATACACCTGCATGCTGTAGAGCGAGGTGGCCAGCGCAATCACGTTAATCAGCACGCCGCCCAACACCAGCTCGGCCAGCGTGCCCCGGTGCTGCAACACCTCGTCGCGCACAAGGCGAAACACGGGGCTGGTGCTGGCCTCAAACGGCTTAGCCAGCCGCAGCTTGGCAAAGGCAAAGGCCGAGAGTTCGGGCAGGGCTTTCTCCGTCCATTGCTTGTCTTTGGTGTCAAACCACTCGGTGACCCACTGGTCTTGGCCATTGCGCCCGCGCAGCAGGCCCCACACGCCTTGCGCATTCACCAGCACGCCAGGCGTCTGGCTCGGGTCCACTTTGGGGCCGGGACACCACTGGGCCTTGGGCAGCTGCAAGGCCTGCAGCACGCGGGCCACCTGGGCCTGCGGCTTGGTACCCACTGCGGCCACAGGCTCCACAGCCGCTTGCAACGCCAAGGGGTCCAGCGCCTGCCCCTGGATTTGAGACAGCCGCAGCAAGGTGGCAAAAAAAGGCTTCATGGATTTGCTTTTCCGGGTAACAAGCTGTCAAGCCCTTGGGTATATAAAGCCAGCCGCCACGACAGCAGCACGCGGGCGGCCCGCACGTCGGCCAGATCGGTTTCTGCTTGCGCGAGTTCCCGCGCGCCGTTCATCACCTCAACCCAGCTCTTGCGCCCTGCCAAAAATTGCCGGTCCCAGGCCAGCGCGGTTTCGCGGCTGGCTTGCAAGCTGGCCTCCAACTCGCTTTGGCGCGCCTTGATGCTTGCCAGCTGGCTCCAGTCGGCCAGCACCTGCTCGGCCAGCGTGCGCTGGGCGCTTTCCACCTCGGCTTGCGCAACCGCCACCTTGTTTTGAGAGGCCTCTATTCCAGAGAGTGTGGACAGGCCCGCACCCAGCTTGGACTGCAAGCCCACAAACAGGCGCTGGGCGTCGGGCGCGCCAGCCACTGCTGCATTGCCCTTTTGGTACTCGGCCCGGGCGTACACCTCGGGCCAACGCTCGCTTTTGCGCTCGACCACTTCGGCTTCTTGCATGCGCACTGCTGCCTGCAACCTTTGCAGCGCCGCACTGCGCCGCAGGGCTGCGTCCACAGCCTGGGCGGCGTCCATGGGCGGCAGTTCGCGCTCTTGCGCCAACTCCCAAGTGGTACGCACCGCAGCGCCGGTGAGCTGCTCCAAGCGCATGCGCGCAGTTTGGGCCTGCACCCCGACCGCCTGCAGCTGGGCCCGCACCTGCGCCAAGCGGCCATCGGTCAGCACTTTCTCGGTGGGGGCAGATGCGCCGTCGGCGATGCGGCGGCCCACCTGGGCTTGCAAGCGCTCGTGGGTGGTCACGCTGGTTTGGAGCGCAAGCTGCTTGAGGTCTGCGCCGTAGCCATCAGCCCAGGCCTGCAAAAGCCGCAAGACCAGCTGCTGGCGCACATCGTCATAGCCTTGGGCGGACATGTCTGCGCTGGCCTGGGCTTTGTCCATGCCCGCGTCTAGGCGGCCATGGGTCCAGAGCGGTTGCTGCAAACGAAAAATGGTGACGTTGGCGTCTGCCGCATAGCTGGGATCGCGCGGCCCGGCGCTGACCTGCTCAATAGACACCGAGGGTGTGGGGTAGAACTGCTGGCGCGCGTAGTCCAACTCTGAAGCGGCCACCGCACGCTGGCTGCGCTGGCCTCTCACGGATGGGTGGGTAGTGACCGCGCGTTCTAGCAAGTCGCCTAGGCTCTGGGCCTGCACGGCGGTGGCAAATACGGTCGCAAGCATGGTCGCGAACAGGGTTGCAAGCACAGTTGCAAAAGCGTGGGGAAAGGCGGTGCCAAGCGCTGTCCAAACAAGTGCCAGCAGCGTGTTGCGCCTTTCAAGCATGAGGGGCTCCAAGTTTTTGCCCAGCGGGCGGCTGGTGGTCTGCGAGGGCATGAGTGTAGCGGGGGGGTATAGGACGCTAAAGGGTAGCGGCCCCATAAAAAAAAGGACCCCTTTAGGTCCCTTTCTTCGCAATGGCTTGCGCCAAGGCTAAATCTTTAACGATTGCGTCTACGAACCCGCCAAATGAGTTCAGGCGACGGTCAGAATTACTTTTGGTGGATGATGGCAACGTTGCCAGCGCCGGTATTCTGGATGATTGATGCTTCGACAGCAGTAGCTGATTCTTGCGCGATGTATGCATAGTTTGCGAGTTCTTGTTGGATCAAGGCGGTATTAGCCGTTCCAATTTGATGGATGTGAGCGCTGCCCTCTGTACCGGAGGTAATTCCCATGTCAGTTTCGATGTACGCTATCATGTCCGAAGCTTGAAGACTCGTGTACACACCAACGGGATCCGCCGCATTAGCCGAAACCGACAACAAAGAGGCAGCAGCCACGAGGGCAAATTTGGAAGAGAATTTCATAGCAAACTTTCGTTAAATGGTTAAAAATTAGTCAGCAGTTCATCATGCTGACTCCAATAGTTTTGCACGGTAATTTATTTTTTTTGTGAATTCCAGGTGAACTGTTAGGCCCGGTTTCGCGGTTTTTGTCAAGGGGCAATATTTGTCGACATGCGGTTGCCAATTTGGGTGATGGTCATAGCGACAGTAGCCGGCACCGTAGCCACAATGGAGTTGTAGTCGCCTTGCTGCTGGAACGAGAGCTTGGACTCGCCCATCATCACCAAAGCGGCGACGTTGCCGTAGCCCTCTTGCGTTCCCGAAAGCATAGAGCCGGACTCGTACTGCGCCGCCGCAATCTTATTTGCCGCGCCGATCTGGTTCAGCGTGGCCGTGTGGCCGTAGCCCTGTTGCCAAAGCCTCACCGAGTTCATATCACCATATTGCTCAACGAGAGCACTGTTGTTGTCACCCAACTGCCATATCTGACCCTGGTTGTTGCCGTTGCCCTGGGTAGCCATCGCGCGATTGTTGCCTCCCACTTGGTTGATAGTCGCTATGTGTGCCGAGTCCGACGCACCGATGACGTTCATGCCGCCCTGGACACCAAAATCCGTAAGCATCGATAAATCCGCTTGGGTTGCCACTTCCGCGCCCGCCAAACTCGCGCAAGCCAACGCGCCTGCTGCAACGGCGTGGCGCACCCACCGCAGCTGCGTGAGATCGACCAGGGGGTTGAAACACATGACTGGCACTAAGAGACCTTAAATTGAAATTTAATAACTCTTTCTTTATCGCACACCCGCGTAAATTTTTTATGAATTCGCCAGGTCCATACAGCGCTCATACACCCCGAAAAGGCAGCGCGATGCCGCTCTTTTAACCACTGGGCAAAGTAGGCCAAACGGACTAATTCATTCACAAAAAATTGAACGTGGCTGCTTACATTTACTTAACCCAAAGTGGCGCAGGCAAGCCTGTCACCGCCTTTTTTGGAAACTTCCATGGCCCTCAAAACCGATACATCCGTACACTCGAAGAACGGGGTTGCAACCGCGCTTGACGCGCCAGGGTTGGCGCCCGCGTTAGCGGCGGAGGTTAGGCCAAAAAAACACGCTGGAACGCGGCAGACAAAAGCCCAAGCGTTGACGGACACCACGGAGTTGGCGGATACCTCGGACGAAGGTGCGCCATCTGCATCACCTGAGCAGGACCATGCCGATCACCTGGCGCGTTTGCCACAGGCGCCTCTGGCAGAAAACACCGTTTCGCTCGCGACGCTGGACCCCACTTGGTACGCCGAGCCTGGCAGCAAGCCGTCTGCCACCGATGCGTCCAAATCTGCTTGGTTTGCTGTGCCTGTGGTGCCTGAGGCGGCCATGGCAGAACCAATCGTGACCGCAGTGGCTTACCAGGCGCCAACGCCCACCGCGCCCCGCGGCCCAGCGCTGTCGCCCATGGGCTCGAACGCAATGGCGCTTGGCCTGGGCGGGCTCGGGCTGGGCCTGGCGGCTGGTGGAGGCGGCGGAGGTGGTGGTGGAGGTGCAGCCCCTGCACCCAACACACCCACGAGCACGATCAAGGTCGTCGACGGCCCGATCCGTGGCGCAAGCGTCTATTGGGACATGAACGACAACGGCAAACACGACGCGGGCGACACATTGGTCGGCAAGACGGACGCCGACGGCACTTTGAACATAGCCACCTCCAGCCTGGGCCAGCATGGCCTGCTGGCATTGGGCGGCTGGAACGACAATGGCATGCCCAACGCGTCCACCCTGTCCTTGGCAGTAGTTAGTGACAAGTTGGCATCTCTGCTCGTGGTTAGCCCGCTGACCAGCTTGGTCTCGGCGGTGTACCTGAAATCAAAGTCACCCTCCAGCGCGGGCTTGAGCTTTAAAGACGCAGAGACAGCAGTCACAACCGCCTTGGGCATTGACACCGGTTTGGCGAACCTCTCCAGCCTAGACCCTACACGCACTGACGCCACCGGTCTCCAATTGCTCAAAGCCGGTGTGGTGCTGGCGGGTTTGGCTGCGGTACCGCAATCGCTTTCCCCATCCAGCCAGGACACCTTGGCCAGCTATGTGCTCCGCCACACACCAGCCGGCGGGGTACTGCTCACACAGCTCAGCAGCAGCGAAGGCCTGCAAACTGTGTTTGCCAGCAACCTAAGCAGCCTTTCAGAAGCAGATCAGGCCACGCTAAGCCTATTGGCTGGCAACAACACCCGCCTCCTGGCTGCCAGCAACGCCTCCAGCCTGTCGTCTGCGCAGATTGCCAAGCCGCAAATCCTGGGCTTGGAATACGACACCGGGCTGAGCGCCAGCGACCGCATTACCAGCCTGCCACAGCTCAGCATTGCGTCGCTGGGCGGCACCACGGAGCTGTCGGTGAACAATGGCGCGACCTGGGTTGCTACCAGCAACTTTGCGCCAGCGGACGGTGACATCACGGTGCGCGCCCGCTCCAACTACGGCACCGACAGCGCAGGCAAGTTGGTGGCCTCGGACAGCAGCGAGGCCTTTACTTTCAAGCTGCAGACGACCGTGCCACCCGCGCCCACGATTGGCCTGGGGAGCGACACGGGTGTAAGCACTGCGGACCGCCTCACCAACAGCAGCCTGGCTCCTGTGGTGTCTGCCACCACGGTCAATGGCAGTGTGCTGCAGTACAGCTTGGATGGCCGGCAGTGGAGCGCGAGTTTGAGCCCATACCAGGCCACGCTGATACAAGACGGCGCACACACGGTGTTTGTGCGGCAGATCTTGCAAGACTCTGGCGTGGCGTCTGCCGTCAATCGGCTCGATTTCACGCTAGACACCCGCATCGCTGCAGGTACCGCCCAACTGCTGGGCGCCGACGACACTGGTGCGCTGCAAAATGACGGCCTTACCACCAACCCGCAGCCCTGGCTCGAAGGCCGCACCGACCCTGGCAACAAGGTCGGGTTTACTTTGGGCGATGTAGCCTACTCGGTGGTCGCTGACGGTCAAGGTCATTGGGTTTTTGACACAAGCGTTGCCGCGTCCGACTACACGTTTGACGAAGGAAGTACCAAGATTGAACTCACCGTCAGCGATGCCGCTGGCAACACAGCAAACACGCCGTTGAGCATCACGGTCAAACTTGACACCGCACTGGACTTGGGCAGCGCTGAGCTTCTAGATACTGACGCCGAATCCACCGATATTTACAACCACACCCCGACCCTCAGAGGCAGCACAACCGAAATCGGTGCCAGCGTGGAAGTGCGCTTGGAAGTGCCTGACTCCACGGGTGCAAGCACTCAAACGCTGGTTTTTCACACTACCACAGTGGCGGACATCGATGGCTTGGGTCACTGGTCAGTCGTGCTGGACACGCCTACGCATACGGGACTGGTCTTGCCCGCGGGCAAGGACGGCGTCCTTACGTCCTACGACTACTCTCCCTTGGTCATCATCACCGACTTGGCTGGCAACACGGCCGAGGACACCCTGCGGGACTTCACCTTGTTGCCGGGCCCCAACGCGTTTGGCCGCTTGGTATCACTGGACACCGGCAGATTTGCCGACGACGGCATCACTTCGCACACGCCCGTCACTTTTGCGGGAACGGCAACGCCCGGCTCGGGCATGCGCCTGCTGATTGACGACAGTCCGGTGGCGAACTTCATTTCAGACGCTTTGACCGGAGCGTGGACTTGGACCGCGGATTCGCAGTTTTTTGGCCAGGGCCGGTTTGCGCTAAGCCTGGAAGTCACCAAAGTCGGTGGCGTCTATCAGGGCAACAGCCTGATTAAGCTGCCGTCCCTGACGATTGACACCACCTCCCCCACCGAGAGCGTGAGTGGAGCCCTTGAGATCCAGCACAGTGACAAGGTCGCAACCAGCCCTGAGGGGGCGCTGTACTTCAATAATCTGAAACCCAATACCGACATCATGCTCAGCTTTTCCGGTGCTGCAGCCGACGCTCAAGACTACGGCGCCACGCTGGAGTTGCACTTGGTCAAAGTCAACGCACAGGGCGAGACCCTC